>MDTG01342080.1_pt1 | contig 44530 bp, 35 predicted proteins | sample 811421 | NCBI WGS metagenome assembly MDTG01 (sample SAMN05326645, study PRJNA326480) | marine metagenome | isolation source: seawater | place: Pacific Ocean: South East | collected 2011 | reverse complement strand
GGGCGGCAAGCAACACCGCACTTCGGGATCGCATCCATGCCGCCGGCTTTCCCGGTACCGGGTTGTCGGGCGTGCAGTCGGTACCCGCTTCGGTAACCTCGGCCAGCGCCTTGACCGGAAGCGCGAGCCGATAGCCGCGCTTGCGCAGCGTCTCGATGACAGCACTCTTCCGGGCTGCGGGCAGCAGCGAGTCGATTGTCTGACGCAACTGGTAAATGCATCGGGACAGTGCGTCGTCGGTGACGATCATGCCGGGCCAGACGACGTCTTCGAGGTGACGCCGGGTCACGACCCGGTCTGGTCGCGAGGCGAGTTCGACCAGCACCTGCATGACCCTGGGCTCCAATTGGACGACATCCCCATCCGGACCTGTAAGTCGGCCGCTTTCGGTACACACACGAATCGGACCGATCAGGAACCCAGCGGGGGGCCGGTCGGCTTGCGGCTGGTCGGAAAGATCAGGGCCTTTCACGATAAGTCACCAATCAGGGACAACCTGTCGGGACCCGGATTATAGCGCGGGGCCAATTCGTGGCGAATTCCGCACCAGCGATGGAAACCAGCCCGTCGCGACCGCGATGGCCCGCCCCAGAACAACGCGAATCACACCCATCGTCACCAATTCCCCCTCGGCTCTGCTACATTCGGATCAATTCCCCGACTTTCGGATCCGCCATGAATCGAATCGAGAATCTGGCCGTTGCTGCCGCAATGTTGTTGTGCAGCATCACGGCCGTCGGCCAAGACTACCAGATCGAAATTGCGGCAAGCGGCCTGGACCATCCCTGGTCCATCGCATGGTTGCCGGATGGACGGGCCCTGGTGACCGAGCGACCGGGTCGGCTTCGCGTGATCTCCGACGGCGAACTGCTGGAAGCCCCGATCCAGGGCCTGCCGGACGTCTTTGCTGCCAGCCAGGGCGGTTTGTTCGAAGCGCTGCCCGACGATGACTTTGCAACCAATCGCCTGGTCTACATATCCTTCGCCCACGGCACGCCCGAAGCGAATGCCACGCGCGTGATCAGCGCCCGCCTCGAAGGCATGCGCCTGGTCGACCCGAAAATCCTGTTCACCGCCACGCCGCCGAAGGACACGCCGGTGCATTACGGCGGTCGCATGGCATTTCTTCCGGACGGCACATTGTTGATCGGCCTGGGCGACGGGTTCGACTTTCGCGAACAGGCCCAGCGGCTGGACAACCATTTCGGCAAGATCGTGCGCATCAACACCGACGGATCGGTGCCGGAAGACAACCCTTTCGTCGACATCGAAAATGCGCTGCCGGAGATCTACAGCTACGGCCACCGCAATATTCAGGGCCTGCTTCACGATGCCGAAACCGGCATGATCTGGCAGCACGAGCACGGCCCGCGCGGCGGCGACGAGATCAACTTGATCCGCGCCGGCGAGAACTACGGCTGGCCGGTCGCGACCCACGGCATCGACTACTCGGGCGCAATCGTTTCGCCTTACGAAACACGACCCGGCATGGTCGATCCGCTGCTGGTCTGGACGCCTTCGATCGCGCCGTCCGGCATGACGCTGTACCGCGGCGGTCTGTTTCCGCAGTGGACGGGCGACCTGTTCATCTCGGCCCTTGCGGGGCGCCACCTCAGGCGCGTCGAACTGGTCGACGGCAGGCCGAAAGAACAGGAGATCATGCTCGCCGGGCGCGGAGAGCGGTTGCGCGACGTCAGGACCGGGCCTGACGGAGCGCTTTACGTGCTGATCGACGCCGAGGACGGCAAGGTGCTTCGGATCAGCCCGAATCAGCCGTGACTGCGCCCGCCCGATCGGCCTCGGGCACTTCGATCAACCGGCCGCTGCCGCAGTCGTAGATCATTCCGTGAATCGGGATCGTTCCCGGCACCAGGGAATGGTTGCGAATCCGGCGCACGTCTTCGACCACCGCCTGTTCCCGATCGGAGATCGTCAGCCACTGGACAAACCGTCCGTCCACGCTGCCGGGGCCGGCGCCATGATCGTGCCAGCCGTCCGCGTCCACGGTTGCGGTCTCCAGGCTTGATTCCAGCAAGCCGGCCATGGTTTCGTTGTCGAAGGTCTCCATGCCACAGTCGGTGTGATGAATCACGAACCACTCGTGGGTGCCCAGCAGCTTGTAGGAGATCACCAGCGAGCGAATCGCGTCGTCGCTGACACGCCCACCGGCGTTCCGGATCACGTGGGCGTCGCCTTCGCTCAGCCCGGCAAATTTTGCGGGGTCCAGTCTCGCATCCATGCAGGTCAGCACTGCAAAGCGTCGACCCGGCGGCATCGGCAGTTTGCCCTTGTCGCCGAATGCCTCGGAATACGAATCGTTTGCCGCCATGATTTCTTCGCGCAAGCTGCTCATGAGATTTCCTCGGGACAATGAAGCGTTGAGTGAAATTCGTTCTACTGCGCAGAATGACCGGTCGGGCGTGAAAACCCTGCAAATCGGGGAAGCCCTGGCGCGATCAGGCTGCGGTCGGCTTCAACGCATCCAGCGCGGCATTCCATGGCAGCAAGGCATTGCGCCTGCGCGACGGAAAGCGCCCTACGGCGCGCAACGCATTGATTTCACCGAGTTCCGGTGCGTCGGGTTGATTCGCCGCTTCAAGCAGTTCCTCGAAGCGCCCGAACGCAGGCGCAAGCTCCTCGATGCGACGCCCCGCAAGCCAGCGACTCAGCATCGAGGCCGAGGCCGTAGTGATGGCGCAGGCGTCGCCGGACCAGCTCGCTGCAGCCACGCGTCCGTCCTGGACGCGAATCCAGAAGCGAATATCGTCGCCGCATAGCGCATCCAGTCCGCGCGCCGAATGCGTGGCATCGGACATTTCGAAATGGTTGTGCGGCGCGCGATTGTGCTCGAGAATCTTCGCCTGGTAGAGCTGATCGAGTGACATGGGCCGATTCCAGTGGAGCCCGCATTACAGTCAGAGCCGCGAGCGCACTCTTTGAAGTCTCCAGACGAACGGCATGAGCATGACCAGCACGGCAAGGATGCCGAGACCGATCGGGCTCATCACCGGAATGGAACGCGGCGCCGGGCGCGCTAGCGCACCCTGGGCGATCCAGTCGCGTATCAAGGCGCGCTGGGCCGGATCGGTGCCCGGCATCTGGAACGAAGGACCGCCGGTAATGTCGCAGTTGACCGCCGACAGCAGCAGGCTGTCTCCCGGCTCGAACGGCTGCACCCTTGCCTGCGGCGGATTGGTGGTCGATACGATACCCACGAGATTCGCGTAAGCCTCGCCCGGGCGCAGATCGAGCCCTGCCGACCCGTTCTCGCCGTGACATCCGGCGCAGTTGGAGAAGATCGGCTGGATCCGGGATTCGAAGTCCACGGCCTGCTGCGGCGCGAAGCCGTCCAGATCGGTGCAACCAGAAGGCGTTCCGGCCACCGCGGATACGGACCAGATGGTGATCACGATGGCTGCTGCAGCAACGATGCTTGACTGTCTCAAGAGCATGTCCTTGCGATTCCGGGCTGATACGGGATTATCTCATGGACCGGGAAACCAGAGTCGCGCCACTGCGCCGCTGGTTCCATCGGGGCGCGGGTCGAGATCGAACGTGCCGCCGTGAAGTTCCGCGATCCGGCGCACCAGGAGCAGGCCGATGCCGCTGCCGTTCGGCTTGGTGGTGAAGAAAGGCACGAACAGATTCTTCGATTCGGGCGGACCGGGGCCGTTGTCGACCACTTCGATGACCAGTCCGCCGCCTTTCTCGCTGCAGCGAATCAGGACCTCGGGCACATCGCAATCGGCGACCGCGTCCACGGCGTTGCGCAGCAGGTTGATCATTGCCTGCTCGAACTGGTCCGGATCCAGGTCGAACGATACGCATGTTCCGTCCAGACGGATCGGCACCCGTGATTCGAGCGCGCAGACTTTCTCCAGCAGTTCCTGCAGGTCGACCGTCTCGCGAGACGGGTCCGGCAATTTCGCCAGCCCCGCGTAGATCCCGACGAATCGGCTGAGCCCGCCGGATCGACGCGCGATCAGCGCCAGGCTATCGGCGAGCGCTTCCCGGTCGATCTCTCTGGCCGGATCCAGGAGACGCGAATTCCAGGTCTCGGCCAGCGACTTGATCGGGCTTAGACTGTTGTTGATCTCGTGGCTCATCACGCGCACCAGACCCTGCCAGGCCTCGTTGCGCTCGGCGTCCAGCACGCTGCCCACCTCGGTCAGCACCAGCAGACGATGCGGCACGCCGCCCAGCCGGAACGATCGCCGTCGAACGACGAAACGACCGCTGCCGCCGGGGAATACCAGTCTCGTACTGCGTACGCGCTCCAGATCCTTGTCGTCATGGGCCAGAAGTTCGGCGAGACCGAGAGACTGGGCGTCGACACCTTCGTGCAATCTGAGACCGATCAACCTGCGCGCGGCCGGGTTGCTGAGCGTCAGGTGGCCGTCGTCGCGAAACGCCAGCACCGGCAAGTCGATCTCCTCGAGAATCTTGCCCAGGAGCAGGCCCGACTCGCGCCGATTCAGCGCATCCGCTCGCATGCTTTCGGCAAGCATGTTGATCGAATGCGCGAGTTCGTCCAGCGGCCCCAGGTGCATCTCGCGCAGCCGGAGACTGAAATCGCCGTCGCGCAGCGCCTCGACCACCGTCGAGGCGCCGGCCAGCGGCCGCAGTATCCAGCCCGCCAACCGGCGCACCAGCCAGAGCATCAACAACACGCCGCAGGCACCGATGGCCGCCGACAAGGGCCATCCCGGGCCATCCCATGTACCCGTCCACGAAATGGAGGCAGCACCAAGCGCGGCAAATGCAGCCACCGCAAGCAGCGACAGCCAGATTCGCCGCTCCAGCCGAACGCCGCTCATGTCAGCTCGGCGTCGTCGCCGCGAATCCGGTATTTCTCCAGCCGTCGATACATCGCGCTGCGACTCAGGCCGAGCGCCTCGGCCGCCTGGTTGACATCGTCGTCGAACCGGGCCAGCGCCTGCTCGATGGCCTGTCTTTCAATCTCCTCCAGCGGCTGCACCAGATCCGGCGCGGGCTCGCGACCGGCCGCCGGCTGCAGCATGAGATTGCCCGGCTCTATCGGCGCCTCGCCGCACAGAAGTACCGCGCGCTCCACGGCGTGAGCCAGTTCGCGGACGTTGCCGGGCCAGGCGTGGGCCTGCAGTGCCCTGCGCGCCTCGGCCGAGAAAGATGCGCGGCGCTTGTACTTCCGGTTGTTGCGCGCCAGGAAGCGTTCGGCCAGCGGCAGGATATCGTCCGGGCGTTGGTGGAGCGGCGGGATATCGAGCTCGATCGTGTTGAGCCTGAAATAGAGGTCTCGGCGAAATTCACCCCGCTCGACCATCCCGGGCAAATCGGCATTGGTCGCGGCAATCAATCGCACGCTTGACTTTCGCGTGCGATTCTCGCCGACGCGTTCGAACTGGCCGGTCTCCAGCACTCGGAGAAGCTTGGCCTGCTGCGCAACAGGGAGATTGCCGACCTCGTCGAGAAACAGCGTGCCGCCATCGGCCAGCTCGAAGCGCCCGGCACGCGCCTCAACGGCGTCGGTAAAAGCGCCCCTGGCATGACCGAACATTTCGGCCTCGAACAGCGATTCCGGGATCGAGCCCATGTTGACCGACACGAATACCTGGTCGGCCACCGACGACCACCGGTGTATCTGCTCGGCCAGCATGCCCTTGCCGACGCCGTTGTCGCCGGTGATCAGGATCGATGCGTCCGACGCGGCAACGCGACCGGCCATGTCCAGCAGATTCCGCATGCCGCTGGATTCGGCAACGATACCCTCGGCCACGCGCGAGCGCTGCTCCAGTTCCGCGGCACGGCTGAGGCGCTCGGCGCGTTCCAGCGCTGCCATGCGTTCAAGCTGAGTCTTTACAATAGTAAGCAACCTATTGTTATCCCAAGGCTTTTCAAGAAAATCAACGGCGCCTCGTTTGAGCGCCTCGACCGCCAGCTCGATAGAGCCCCACGCGGTCATGGCCACCATGGGAACCGAATCGTCGACCTCGAGCAGGGACTCCAGCAGTGCCAGGCCCTCAGCACCCGAAGTCGTGTCCCGGCTGTAATTCATGTCGAAAAGAACCAGCCCGAAACGCTTCTGGTTCATCGCCTCCAATGCCGCCGCGGGACTCTCGGCGGTCAATACACCGTAACCTTCTCCGGAAAGCAGTACGGAAAGCGCCTGACGCACGTCCTCCTGATCGTCGACGACCAGGATAATCGGGCTTGGCTTTCTCGATTTCGACTCAGTCATTCGCGTCTGGCTCCGCTCGGTCCCGACAGGCAGCATTGCCGCCTGAACGAACTCCGGTGTGTCGGTGACGACATGATACGACTCGGCAGGTCCCTCGCGGCGTCATCCGATCGGGCCAGGCCGAGCTCGGCGCAACGCAAACCGGTGCTCTCGTAGGGCGAATCCGACATTTCCACCGCTGGCCCGATCACTCCTCCAGGGCACCGATGGAGCGCAACACCTCGCGCGCGATCCGAGTCCGCTTCGGGGCGTCCTTGCTGCCGAACGGCATGTCGATGTTGAGCGCAAAGAATACCGGCCCGTCGGGCCACTCGACCCAGCCGACCCACCAGCCGACGTTGGGTTCGACGCGTGCCTGCCAGCCGGTCTTGGCACGCAGGATCCACTCACGCGTCCATTCGTGTCCCGCTTCGTTGATCATGAGGTCCTTGACCAGCCTCTGGTGCTCGACCTTGAACGGCAGTTCGTTGAAGTGAAGCCGGCGCAGGAATTCGATCTGCTCTATCGCGGAAATCTTCAGGTTGCCGTCCAGCCAGAACGTGTCGACACCGCCGGAGGGATCGGCGTTGCCGTAATCGACCTTCACAAGGTATTCGCGCTCGCGCGCCTCGCCGATTTGCCGGGCGAAGTGCTGGTAGACCCAGACCACCGAATTGCGCATCGACGAGCGAAGATCCTGGTCCCTGTTCCAGGCATCCAGCCATCGCTTCTCGCCGTCCCATTCGAAGACCTGGAACTCGTCACGCACCACGCCCGCATCGAGTGCGAACAATGCGTGCGGCACCTTGAACGTCGAGGCCGGCATGTAGCGCCGCCCTGCCCGCTCGACGTTATGTGCCCAGTACCTGCTGTTTCCGCCGCGCTGGTCGAGCACCGCAATCGTGCCCTCGACCTCGGCACTCTCGAAAATCGCGCCCCATTCTGACCGCTCCTGCCACTGGGCATGGGCCGTGATGCAGACAAAAAGCATCAACGTTGCCAGGCTTCCTTTCACGTGCAACTCCATTCTTTTTGCCGTCCCGTGCCTCCGGCCAGCGGACAGAATATGACAAAACAATCATTGAGCAGTGCATCTCGCGTCATCGCAACGCGACTGCCGCTTGATTCACGCGAGTCACCGCGTCAGTCATGCCGTAATGCTTCGAGCGGCTCTATCCGGGAAGCGCGCAACGCAGGGACCAGCGCTGCAAGCGCCGTCGTCAGCGCGATTGCCGCGCCGGTTGCAGCCAGCAATTCCGGGTCGCCCAGCCCGGAATTGTATAGACGCTCGTCGATCAACCGCATGCCGAGCCACCCGCCCAGCATTCCCAGCAGCAACCCCGGGAGCAGCAGGCGCGCGGGGCGCGCCAGCTCGGCGTAAATGATTCTTGTCCGGCTGGCGCCGATAGCGCGGCGCAATCCGATTTCGGAGGTGCTCGCTACGACCTGGTAGCTTTGCAGCGCATAAAGACCGTAGAAGACGAGCAGCAGCGCCAGGCAGGCAAACGTGCCGAGAAGTATCAGCTGGGGCTCTCGGTCGCTTACGGAATTTCTGACCCGGGATGCCAGGCTGTCGACGAAGTAGAGCCGGTCCTCGCCGAGTTCGCGCTCGAGCGTATCGCGAACGGCAGCGACCATCGACTTCGGATCCATCGAGGTGCGCACCAGCAATTGCGTTTGTGACTCCGGGGTGTTCGAATAGGTGTAGATTGTCGGATTGTCGCGCTCCTGATCCGGTGACCGATGCGGCACCGACTCGACGACGCCAACCACCCTGTGTTCCACACCGGAAGAACTGACACGCCGCCCCACGCCGGCGCCGTCGAGGTACATCCGCTCGAATACCTCATCGACAATCGCATTCTTTACGCCATCACCGGCATCCTCCAGACCAAAAGTGCGCCCCGAAAGCAAGTCGATACCCGCAACACCAAAGAACCCTGGGCCGACCGAGCGCGGCCGCGCCGCGACCGACTCTCCCGGCCGGCCATCGACGATGTAACCCGAGATGAATTCCATGCCGCCGAACGGGACGACGTTGGACCAGCTCACCGAATCGACCCCGGGCAGGTTTCGAAGGCGATCGGCGGCTGCAGCCACGTTCACATCGGGGTACAACTGGAACTGCTGGGGCGAGCCAACCATGGCCGTAACCAGGCGCCCGGAGTCGAAACCCAGATCTTCGCTCAGCAGCTTGAGCCAGCTGGTGAGCAGAAGGCCAAGCACGAGCAACAAGGAAGACGCGATTCCGATCTGACCAATCGTCAACAGCCTGCGCATACCCGCCCCGCCGCCGCGCATTCCAGTGCCCTTGCCACCCAGATTACCCGCGGAACGGTGGGCGAGGCGACGCATGTGCCAGCGGATGGCAACGAGGACCGGCAACAGTCCGAATGCAAGCAGTACCACGCCGGACGTTATCGTGGGTAAAGCAAGTCCGGCCCGCAACGGGCCATTTTCATCAAGCACTTCGAGCGCGTACAACACTTCCACGCCCAGCGAAGCGATGCCGGTCGCAAGAACCAGGCCCGGGATGCCTAGCAGCGCGTACTCCAGAACAACCCCGACGGTGGCCAGCCCGCTTCGCGCCCCCAGCGCAAACTGTATCGCAAGCTCGTGCGTCCGTCCCGTCCAGCGGGCCAGCCAGAGGCCCGCAAGGTTCAACCATGCGGCAAGCAACACAACGCCCGTGGCGACAGCCAGGATCAACAGCCCGTCACCCTGGCCGGCCGACCACAATTCACGCAGTGGCCGAACCCTGTATTCGATATCCATTGGTCGCTCGCGCGAGTTCAGGCGTTCGTCGCTTTCAAGTCTCGCGAGCAAACGCTGGTGGTACGTCTCCATCCCGACGTCCTGATCGGCGCGTGCGATAACCGTATGCGACTGCAGAGTGGAGTACATGCCCGGTGAGAGTTTCTCGGGGCCGAGTTCCATAGGCAGCCAGATGTCGGTATCCCATGCCGGCAGCGCAAGCATGTCCGGAAGCACCCCGGCGACCCTTACTCTGCCGTTCTGCAGGTCCACGACCCGATCGACGATTCCGACGTCTCCGCCGAAACGGTCAAGCCACAGGCGTTCGCTGATCAATGCAACCGGATCGGCGCCGGGCGCCGTGTCATGCTCGGTCAGGACGCGTCCGGCCAGGGGTGAAACCCGCAGGATGTCCAGCAGCCGGTGATCGATACGCCCGGCCCGCACGCCGGTACCGTCGGCCAGCCGCAGCTCGAACGGGCGCTCGACGATCCCGATCGTTCCGAACTTTCGTTCACGATTCAAGACATCGACCAGCGCTGCCGACAGGCCGGCGTGGGAATCACCGCGTTTGTACCAGCCCGAGATCGTGACCAACCGATCCGCCTGGCTGTACGGCAGCGGCCGCGCAAACAGCGACCAGCCAGCCGTGGCAACCGCTGCGACGCCGCCGATGCTGACCGCGATCAGCACGATCACGCTCAGCGAAAATCCGGGTGCGCGCACCAGGCGCCGCCACGCGCGCTGCAATTCCATCGAGAGGCTGAAATTCATACCGGGGCCGCACGCCCGAATCGATCGACCATGAAAGGCATTGATCACTCCCCTCCCAGCGTCGCGGATGGATCGGTACGCGTCGCTCGCACTGCAGGTAACGTGCAGGCGATCGCGGCAACCAGGAAAAAGAGCACGCTGACCGCCAGGTAAGTCAGCGGATCGCCGGCGCCGAGGCCCACGAGCTGGTCGGCCAGTCCGCGCGTCACCACCAGTGCCAGTAACGTGCCGACGCCCAGTCCGACGCCCACCAGCAGCAGGCCCTGTTTCAGCACCAGTGAAAAGATTCGCCCCGTTGTTGCGCCGAAAGCCATCCGCACGCCGAGCTCGGGAAGCCTCTGCCGAACCCGATATGCGAGAACGCCGTAAAGGCCCACCACGGCCAGTAGAAGCGCCAGCAGGCCGAACAGCGTGAGCAGCGTGCTGGAAAAACGCATTTCCGCGGTCGCTTCTTCAAGCCGGGCCTGCAGCAACTCGACGTTGGTCAGCGGAATGTCGGCATCGAGGCCCGCCAGCGCCTCCTGAATCGGTGTTCTCGCGGCCTGCGGATCGCCTCGCGTACGCGCGGTCCATGTCATGCCGGGAAAGAATCCGATGCTGCCCGCAAAACTGCTGGAAAAATATATGGTTTCGATCGGATCCTCGCGCAAGTTCTGAACGACCTGGTGCTCGACGACGCCGACGACCTCGGTGGCGACGCCCTCCGGCCGGTCTCCGCGACGGATGTAGATCGTCTTGCCCAGCGCCGATTCGTCGGGCCAGGCGCGATGCGCCAGCGCTTCGTTGATCACCACGTAATTGCGCGCGCCGTCCTGGTCGGCCTGGCTGAGCGTTCGACCGGCCAGCACCTGTGTACGCAGCGTTTCGAAATAGCCCGGGTATACCAGGCGATACTGGGCCTGCCTGGCGCTGCCGTCTTCGAAGCTCGCCAGGTCCGGCGCATAGCGACTGCCGAAACCGACGCCGGTCAACGGCAGCGGAAATCCGCCCCCGGCCTGCGTGGCCTGCGGCAGCGCATCGAGTTTCTGCTTGAACTGGCGCTGGAACTCCAGCTGCCGTTCCGCGGTCGGGTACCGGTCGATCGGCAGCGCGAAGCCGAAGGTCAGGACCCCTTGCGAGTCGAAGCCCGGATCACTCTGGCGCAGCGCGTTGAAGCTCTGCAGCATCAAGCCGGCCGCCACGAGAACCGCGAGCGCCAGCGCGACTTCGCCGACGACAAGGCCATTGCGCCAATGGCCGGCACTGCGCGAGGATTCCGTCCCGCTTCGATCTCGCAACGAGGAGGCAATATTGCGCTGCGATTGCGCGAGTGCCGGCAGCGCTCCGGCAAGAAGCGTTGCCACGGTAATGATCAAAGCGGTAAATACCAGCACCCGGATATCGATGCCGACCCGACGCAGCTGCGGAATCTCCAGCGGTTGCAGCTCGACCAGCAGCGGCAACGAAATCACCGCCAGAACAAGGCCGAGTAAGCCGCCGACCACGGCAACCAGCCCTGCTTCGGTCAGGCTGTAACGAACCATTCGCCAGCGGCTGCAGCCCAGCGCACTGAATATCGCTTGATCCCGGCTGCGCGCCAACGCCCGCACCAGCAACAGATTGGCGACGTTGGCGCATGCAATCAGCAACACAAGCGCGACGGTCGCCGAAATCATCAGAATCATGCCGTCTATGCCTTCTGTGAGTTCGCGTTGAAGCGGTACCAGCCGGTTGCTGAAATCGTTGTCGCGGTAGATTGCATAATCCTCGCGCAGCCGCGCCGTGATCGCATCGATTTCCTGCTGGGCCTGCTCCAGCGAAACGCCATCGCGAATTCGGGCGATCACGTTGAGGAATACATTGCCGGCGCCTGCCTGGGCGTCCACATTGACCCGCATCACTTCAAAGATATCCGGATCATCGGGAACACCGCCAGGCATCAGCAACTGGAAGCCGGGTGGCATGACGCCGATCACCGTGGCCGGAAAGTTATCGAGCAGGATCGTCGAGCCGATGGCCCCGGGATCGCCGCCGTATTGCTGTTGCCAGAATGCGTGGCTAAGCATGACGGCGTTGGGCGGGTTGAACGTATCCAGCGGCGGCGGCACGCCGGGTGGTACTTCCTCGGGAATGAAAGCCGCGTCGAGAGGCTCGAACGAACGTCCGATCATCGGCCCGACATCCAGGACTTCGAACAGGTTCCAGGTCATGCCGACTGCGGCGATTTGCTCCGGCTGACTGTCCGGACCGGTCTTGAAGATGTGCTGATTGCCGAACGCGGCGGCGAAACCCTTGAACTGCTCGGCCTCCCGTTCATAGCGCTCCACCATGTCGGGCGATGCCTGCCAGGTGTCGATGTCGCGATTCGGCATCACACCCCACACGGCGACCAGTTCCTCGGCCTCGGGATAAGGCGGCGGCTTGAGCAATGTCGCATCGAGCACGCTGAAGATGGCCGAAGTGGCCCCGATTCCGAGCGCCAGTGTGATGACCGCAAGTATCGTGACCATTCGGGTCTTGAACAGCGACCGCACTGCCAGCCTGAGGTCTGCGATGATTCCATTCATGACCTTCTCCAGTTGGGACCCCGTTTATTGGTAGCGAAGCGCCTGCACGGGATGAATCCGGGCCGCCCGGCGAGCCGGCAACCAACTCGCCAGCAGAACCACACAGAACAGGACCGCCGTGGCACCCAGTATCACCAGCGGCTCGAACGGGGACAGTTCGTACAACAGTCCGCGAGCCATGTTTCCGAGCAACCAGGCCAACGCGAGGCCAACGGCTCCGCCGATCATTGCCAGGCGAAACGTCTGTGTCAGCATCAGCGATACAAGACTGGTCGGCGCCGCGCCAAGGGCAGCTCGCAATCCGATTTCACCGGTCCGCTGCGCCAGCGAGAAGCTCAGTACGCCGAAAAGGCCCACTGCGGCGAGCGTTGTCGCGAGCACTGCGAAAACGATCGACAGGGTAGCGATGACGCGATCCACCACTACGGTCGTTCCAGCCACGGTATCCAGGGTAAACAGATCGTCGACCGGCAGATTCGGATCCAGTTGCGCGACCAGCGCGCGGATCTCGGGAACCAGTGTTTCCGGTTCCTGCCTTGCGCGAACGTAGAAGCTGGCCGAGCCGACATTATCGGTCTGGTAGATCGACAGGAAGAACTGTGGCGGTATCGATGCCTTGACCGAATTGTAGGCGGCATCGCCGACAACGCCGACAATCTCGATATCGAGCTCGACATCCGACCCCTGGCCCGTCGCCATGCGCGCCCCTAGACCGCCCTGTTCGAGCTCGAACTTCCTGAGAAATGCCTGGTTGACAATGGCCACGCGAGGGCGACCATTGCGATCGGATTCATAGAAGATTCGTCCCCGCAGCAACGGGATCGAAAGCGTTTCGAAGAAGTCGGGCCCCACCGCGTTGTAGCTGGCATTCGTATCCGTGTCCGGTGAATCGTCGAAGCCTTCGATCGAAAGGTTGCTGCCCCAGTTGCTGTCCGAAAGGATCGGGACCATCGACACCGAGGCGGCTGATACTGCGGGCAGTCCCGCAAGCCGCTGTTCGATCGTACGGAAAAGGTCCCGCGACTGTTCCGTCGAATAGCCATTGCGAACCGGCGAGATGCTGAAGCTCAGTACCGAATCGGGTTCCAGCCCCAGCTCCACGCTGTTGATGTTCGCCAGGCTCCGAATGAACAGGCCGGAGACCACGAGCAAGGCCAGCGCCAGCGCAATCTGCCCCGCCACCAGAAACGACCGGAAGCGTGTCGCGGCCCGGCTCAGGCCCGAACGAGCGACCTGCTCTCGCATTGCCTCTATCGGTCTGTTGTTGAGGGCTTGCAGAATCGGCGCTGTTCCGGCGACCACCAGCGCGACGATGCTTGCCGCCAGGCCGACTGCCATGATCCGCCAGTCCAGTGCCGCGGAAAGCAGCGCCGCATCGCTGGCAGGCAGCAGATGAATTACCAGACGTAGCGCGCCCATCGCGACCGGCACACTGACCAACGTTCCGGCAAGCGCCAAAAGCATCAGTACGGCGACACGCTGACCGAGGATGTGGCGCCGCCCTGCGCCAAGAGCCTGGCGCAGGGCCGTTTCGCCCCGCTCGGAAGCCCCAAGTGCCAGAAGCAGGTTGGTGATGTTGACGCAGGCGACCAGCAATACCAGGGCGGCCACGCAAAGCAGCAGTATCAGAGGCGTACGCACCGACTCAAGCGTGTTCGACTGGCCGCGTGTACCCGGCAGCAATTGAAGGTCACGGGCCATGAACCGATGCATCCAGGTCTCGCTGCGCCCCTGCTGAAGCGGCGCCTCGACCTCACGGATCAGGTTTCTGAATATCGGCGCGAGACCGGCGCTCGCCCGCTCGATCGGAACGCCGTCGGACAGTCGTCCGAACAGGTATAGCCAGTGGCTTCGCCGATCCTCGAGCGACCAATCGCCTCTGAGCGTCAGGTCATCGACCAGCGTAAGCGGCATGAACGCGTCGGCCGGCCAGAACCGGTTCAGGCCCGCGAATTTCGGCGGCGCGACCCCGATGATCTCGAGCGAATGGCCGTTGACCATGATGCTCTCGCCGACCATGGCCGGATCGCCGCCGAATCGATCCTGCCACAGGCCGTATGTCAAGACGACGACGCGCGGAGCTCCGGCCGACTCCAGTTCGTCGTCACTGAAGAATCGGCCTGCAACCGGCCGCAGCGCCAGCACATCGAAATAATTCCCGGATACCAGCAGGCCCCTGCCGCTTGTCGTCTGCCCGCGCGCCCCAAGGTTGATTCCGATCGATCTGAACGCCGCCATGCCGGCAAGCGTATCGGTGGCCGATCGGAGGTCCTCGTAGAGCGGATAGCTGAATATCTGCCTGTCGCGCCCGGTGCCGTCGGTGGTCACAGAACCATCCCGGGGGCCCGGTGAATCGAGCACCACGATTTCTTCGGGATCCGGAACCGAGAGTTCCTGGAGCAGGATCTGGTGGAAAACCGAAAAAATCCCGGCATTCACGCCGACGCCCAGCGCAAGCGTGAGAATGACGATGGCAGTCACGCCCCTGCGGCGCAACAAAGGACGCAGGCTGTCCCGGAGAAACTCCTTTCCGATCATTCCGACGGCTTCCTTGTGTCGATGTCCGCTCTAGCGGGAAGGTCTTTCGGTCCCGGCTTGCGCTCCACGTGAGGCGTGCGAAACAACGACTCGTGGAACCAGCGCCGCTGCTGTGCAAGGCGCAGAAACCAGCCGATCCTGCGGGTCGGGACGTCTCTTGCGAATCCTGGCTCGATATGCATGTCGGGATCTCCGGGTTCGTCGTGAAACATCAGGCCTGCTCGTCGATTTCCGCCGGCTGTGCGGATCGTCGCGCCCGTGCCTGGCTGATCTGGTCCTCGAGTCGCTGCTCTTCTTCCTGCCTGAGCTTGTGCAGCGTTTCCTCGTCGACGATCTGGCCGTCGAACATGAACACCTTGCGATCGGCGAAATCCGCGTAGCGCGGATCATGGGTCACCATGCAGATGGTCGCGCCGCCGGCGTGCAGTTCAGCCAGCAGCGCCATTACCGCCTCGCCGTTCTTCGAATCCAGGTTGCCTGTCGGCTCGTCGGCCAGCAGGATGGAAGGCTGGCCGACGAGCGCGCGCGCAACCGCCACGCGCTGTTGCTGGCCGCCGGAAAGCTGCGACGGGAAGTGCTTGATCCGGTGCGCCATGCCGACCCGGTTGAGCGCTTCCATTGCCCGCTCGCGACGTTCCGACTTCGATACGCCGTCGCGGTAGGTCAGTGGCAGCTCGACGTTCTCGAGCACGCTCAGATCGCCGATGAGGTTGAAGGCCTGGAAGATGAAGCCGATTTCCTTGTTGCGGATCTTGGCGCGCTGGCTTGCATTGATGTCCTCAACGGCCACGTCGTTCAGTCGATACTGCCCGTCGGTGGGTGTATCGAGCAGTCCGAGCAGCGACAGCAGGGTCGACTTGCCGCAGCCCGAAGGCCCCGAAATCGAAACGTATTCGCCCTTTTCGATGTTCAGGTGAATCCCGGCCAGGGCGTGCGTTTCCACCTCGTCGGCGTAGAACACCTTGCGGATGTCGGTCATCTGGATCAGGTTGGTCATGGCTATTCCCGGTTCAGTTATCAATGGATATTCTTTGGCCGCGGATAATCGCGGATGAACGCCAATAAAGATCAGCGGCGTCAAGTGAAAACGTTGCTGCGCGAACTTCACTCTCCTCCAGGCCGCCCGCTTTCATCTTTTCTTGTCTCTCGTGGTTTGCTTCAATTAGTAGCTCGTGTCCTTATTGATCCGCGCCTATCCGCGCACATCCGTGGCTAAAGAGTCATTTCAGCGCCACGCGCTGGTGCTCCGACCACTGCGACATGTCGGACAGGATGACGCGGTCTCCGGCGTTCAGGCCGGAACGGATTTCGATGCGCCCTACCGAGGCGCGCCCGAGTTCCACGCTCACGCGCTCGGCAACCTGGTCGTCGATCATGCGAAACAGCGATACGCGCCCGTCGGGCTGGCCGCTGGCCGGACGGCCGACATGCAGCACATCGTCGAGGCGTTCGAGTTCTATGGTGCCGTCGACGGAAAGGTCGGGACGCGCTCCGGGCGGGAGTTCGCCCGTCAGCTCCACGTCCACCTGGACGGTGCCGCCCTGCACCGCCGGATCGATCCGGATGACGCTGCCCGACACGATGCCGTTGCGCGTGTCGACCCGGACCTGCTGACCCAGCTGGATCTCGCGCGCCTGGGTCTCGGCCACGCGCAGCTCTGCAATCAGTTCTTCGGGCTGGGCGACGCGCGCGACGTTGGCGCCCAGCTGAACCTGCTGACCGGGCTCGACCGCGATTTCCTGCAATACCCCGGTCATTCCGGCACGGATGCTCAAGTCGTTGACCTGCTGTTCCCGACGCTCGATCAGTCGCGCGGCCTGTTCCAGGCGCGCGTCCTGGGCGGCAAGCTGGGCCTCGTGCGACGCACGAAGTCTGACCACGCGCTGCTGCTCGAAGCCCACCCGCACCTCCAGCTGGTTCGCGCGCAGCTCGGATTGCTGGTACTGGATGCTGGAGACGATGCCTTTTTCAGAAAGCACTTTCTCCGCGTCGGCCAGCAAGCGCGCCGACTCGGCGTCGGACTGAAGCGCTGCCAGGCCCGACTGCGCATCCAACAGCGCCCGGTCGAGCTCGGCGGCCAGCGAATCGCGGTCGGCACTTGCCGCCTCGGCCGCCCAGCGCGCCTCCTCGAGCTGCTGGGCCAGCTCGGGATTCGACATTTCGACCAGAATCGTATCGGGCTCGACGCGCACGCCGGGCTTGGCAACGATACGCTCCACGCGCCCGCCGCTGGCCGCCGGAATCCATCGGATCACCTTCGGCACCAGGCTGCCGGGGCCGCGCACCTCGCGCGTGAAATCTCCGCGCTCGACGGTGCCGACCCAGGCCGAGGCCTGCGGCACCGAAGGCAGCGCGGGATCGAGGCTGAATACCGCGCCGGTGACCGCAATCACGGCGACGATCGCCAGCGACGCAAGAATGATCCGACGGCGCTGACGTCTCTGCTTCAGTTCAGGGCGAATGATGTCCATGCATGCCTATATACAATTCGCGTGCCAGATATATAGGGCATTGTTTTACAGATATTTTTTTCTCCAGAGCCCGGCCGACGCAGGCATCCGATCACGAAACCGGGATTGTTGTTTCGTGTTTTCGGGATCGACTGGCGAGATCCCGGATATCTGCTGATGCGAACGCCGGAATGACGACTCTTGCACACGCAATCCGGAGCCGACTGCTGCGTGACCGGAAGCATTGACGGAACCGCGTATCCATCTGCGTTGCTGTCCGTCCCGTCAAAAGTCATGTATACTGCGCGCTGCTTCGGCGTTCCAGCCGACGGCACGCTTCGCGGATGTGACGATTGCCCGTACGATTGCCGTACCGACAATCCCCAAGGCCCCTCCCCGATTTGCTTTTGTGCCGCCCTCACGGCGGCAGTTCGCCTTGGGTTCACAAGGACACCAATCAAATGAACTTCGATTCCCTCGGCCTTCGAGCCGAACTCTTGCGTGCAATCGACGCGCAGGGCTTTTCAACGCCCACGCCGGTGCAGGCAAAATCCATTCCCGTGATCCTCCAGGGTCGCGACGTCATGGCCAGCGCCCAGACCGGCACCGGCAAGACTGCGGCGTTTTCGCTGCCCATGCTCCACCAGCTCAGTCAGAAGCCGGCCCAGGGCGCGGCCGTGCGCGCACTGATCCTGACCCCGACGCGCGAACTCGCGGCACAGGTCCAGGAGAATATTCGCGACCTCGGTCAGTACCTGCCGCTCAAGTCAGCGGTCGTGTTCGGCGGCGTCAACATCAATCCGCAGATCACCAAGCTCCGGCGCGGCGTCGACCTGCTGATCGCGACCCCGGGCCGATTGATCGACCTGATGCAGCGCCAGTGCGTCAACCTCGGTCGGCTCGAGTACCTGGTGCTCGATGAAGCCGACCGGATGCTCGACATGGGCTTTCTGCCGGCCATCGAGCGCATCCTCAAGGCCGTTCCCGCCAAGCGCCAGACACTGCTGTTTTCGGCAACGTTCTCGCGCGAGATCACTCAGCTGGCGCATCGCTTCCTGACCAATCCCGAGCGCGTCGAGACCGCGGCACCGAATTCCACGGTGGACGCCATCGCCCAGCAGGCCATCCAGGTCGACCAGGCGCGCAAGCGCGAACTGCTCTCCTGGATGATCGGCCACCACAATTGGCGCCAGGTGCTGATCTTCACGCGCACCAAGCACGGCGCAAACCGCCTGGCCAAACAGCTCGGCACCGATGGCCTTCCGGCGGCCGCGATTCACGGCAACAAGAGCCAGGGTGCTCGCACCAAGGCGCTGGCCGACTTCAAGGCCGGCCGCGTCCGGGCGCTGGTCGCCACCGACATCGCCGCACGCGGCCTTGACATCGAGCAGCTGCCGCACGTCGTCAACTACGAGATTCCCGAAGTGCCCGAGGACTACGTGCATCGAATCGGCCGAACCGGTCGTGCCGGTCGCGAGGGGCTCGCCGTCTCGATGGTTGCCGGCTCCGAGCACGGCAAGTTCGAAGCGATCCGCAAGCTGGTCCAGGTCGAAATCCCGACCCGGGTCATCGAAGGCTACGAGCCGACCGAAGGCCTGAATCACAGCACCGGCGGAAAGCGCGGTGGTGGCGGTGGCGGCGGCCGAGGCAACGGTGGCGGACGTGGAAACGGCGGCCGGGCCAGCGCAGGACGCGGGAATGGCGGGCGTTCCGGCGCCGGCAACGGCAGGGCCGCTCCTGCAAGCAAGCGCCAGGGCCGTCAGAAGAAATTCCGCAAGGCGGCCTGAGCCGGCCAGCGGGACCTTACGCGATCAGCGGCGGTCCGCCCCGGCGGATCCGGCGTATCCTGAATCACCGACCGGGAAATTCCGGTCGGCGACTCCGCGCGCAACACATCGTCACTGGATCTACGGGCAGCCGACCCGGCGGCCTTTCCGCTTGTCCCGATACATTGCAGCATCTGCGCTGGCCCAGACTTCCGTGTGGCTGTCCGACGGTCGTCCCACGGCCGTGCCGACCGATGCGCTGATGCCGGCCTTTTGCAGAGAAGACCTGAGACGCGCCGAGACCTCCTCGGGATCTATGGAATCGCACTGGACGCCGAGCACGGCGAATTCGTCGCCGCCGACGCGCGCGAGAAAATCGGAACTGCGAACCGCGTAACGCAGCGCCAGGGCCGTCTTTCGGAGCAGCTCGTCGCCCTCGGCATGTCCTTTCCTGTCGTTGACGGCCTTGAGTTCGTCCAGGTCGATGATGCTGATGAACGTGGTTTCACCGAGCCGCTTCGAGCGTCGTTGCTCACGTTCCAGGGTTTCCGCCCAGGCCCTGCGATTGGGCAGATGCGTCAGTGCATCGGTCATGGCCTCGAAGCGGAACCGCTCGTTGTGCCGTTCCAGTTCGTTGTTCTCGATCTCGCTCCGGATGAAGCCGGCCAGCAGCCCGCCCAGCAGTTCCAGCAGCGGCAGTTCCGTGTCGTCCATCTCCGGATGCTCCAGATCGTCGATTGCACACAGCGTGCCGAAAAACCGGCCGCAGTTCGTCTGGAGTGGAATCCCGATGTAGGCGTTTATGTCGAATCTCGATCGAATCGGCGCATCGGCGTAAGCCGGGATATCGTCGCAACGCCCGGCAATCCGCGGCCCGTCATCCCGGACCATGCGTGCACAGATCGAATCGCGCCAGTCCAGCACGTCGCCGGCCTTGACGCCGAACCGGTCGTCCTCGGCGGCCAGCACGATCCAGCGATCCTGGATTACCCGTGTCACCATCCACAGCCCGAACCCGTACCGCGCCCGCAGGAATTTCATTACCGCGGCAGCGGCGGCGTCGAAGTCTCGGAACTCTGTATTCATATCGATCCCACCGCCCTGCGCTGTGACAGACCGGTATCCGTATGTTGAATACCCTTATCATGCAACTTACGCGCCACATGATGAATCGGCGATAAGCCCTTCATATAAAACAGCTATCCAGCACTCACAAATGCCGGTTCCCGTTCGCTATGATTCATGGTTCAAGCAAACTCGAAAAGAGCCCATGAAAACGCGCGCAGCCGTAGCATTCGAATCCGGAAAGCCTTTATCGATAGAAACCGTCGACCTGCAGCCACCGGGACCGACCGAAGTGCTTGTGGAAATCAAGGCGACCGGGCTGTGTCATACCGACGCCTTCACCCTTTCCGGTAGCGATCCCGAAGGGCTGTTTCCGGCGATCCTCGGACACGAGGGCGCCGGCGTCGTGCTGGAGGTGGGCAGCGAGGTCAGGTCACTCAGGCCCGGTGACCACGTGATCCCGCTTTATACCCCCGAATGCAGGGAATGCGAGTATTGCCTGAACCCCAAGACCAACCTGTGCCAGGCGATTCGCGAGACCCAGGGCAAGGGCCTGATGCCGGATGGTACCAGTCGTTTTTCGCTGGACGGCAGACCCCTGCACCATTACATGGGCACGTCCACTTTCGCCAATCACACGGTGCTGCCTGAAATCGCCCTCGCGAAAATCAATCCCGACGCGCCGTTCGACAAGGTCTGCTATATCGGTTGCGGCGTGACGACGGGCATTGGAGCCGTGATCTGGACGGCCGGGGTGGAACCCGGGTCGAAAGTCGTGGTGTTCGGCCTGGGCGGCATCGGGCTCAACGTGATCCAGGGGGCCCGTTTGGCCGGCGCCAGCCAGATCGTGGGCGTGGACCTCAATCCATCGAAGCGGTCGCTGGCCGAAAAGTTCGGCATGACCGACTTCGTCAATCCCAACGACGTGGAAGGTGAACTCGTGCCCTATATCGTCAGCATCACCGGCGGCGGTGCGGACTACAGCTTCGAGTGCATCGGCAATGTCAAGGTCATGCGCGACGCGCTGGAATGCTGTCACAAGGGCTGGGGAACCTCGGTCATCATCGGTGTCGCCGGCGCCGGCGAGGAGATCTCGACGCGGCCGTTCCAGCTGGTAACGGGCAGGAACTGGCGCGGCAGCGCATTCGGCGGGGCGCGTGGACGTACCGATGTGCCGAAGATCGTCGACTGGTACATGGACGGCAGGATCAACATCGACGACCTGATCACGCATACCCTGACCCTGGACGAGATCAACGATGGTTTCGACCTGATGCACCGGGGCGAATCGATCCGCTCGGTCGTGGTTTATTAACGCGGGTTTCCGGTCTTAGGTTTTAGGTTTTAGGTTTTAGGTTCAAGGAACGCGCACTGGGTTCTGGTTCAACCGAACAAACATGCGACCGAACGACGAAACGACAAAAGGACCATGCGACAACCCATGCCATCAGATATCGAAACCAGAGCGCAACATCATTGCTTTAGCGGTCGCCAGGGCTTTTATTCGCACCAGTCGAAGGCCTGCAATGCGCCGATGGCGTTCTCGGTGTTCGTGCCGCCGCATTCTGCCGGGGCGCGATTGCCGGTGCTTTATTACCTCTCCGGGCTGACCTGCAACGAGGAAGTGTTCGCCATCAAGGCCGGCGCACAAAGGCTCGCCGCCGAACTCGGCCTTGTCCTGGTGGCGCCGGACAGCAGCCCGCGCGATACCGGCATCAGGGGTGCCACCGACGACTGGGACTTCGGCGAGGGGGCCGGCTTCTACGTCGACGCCACCCGCAAGCCGTGGTCCGATCATTTCCGGATGTACAGCTACGTCACCCAGGAGTTGCCCGGCGTGATTGCGGAACATTTCCCGGTCGACCCGACGCGCGCCGGCATCTTCGGTCATTCGATGGGTGGACACGGGGCCCTGACCATCGCATTGAAGAACGCGACCACCTACCGATCCGTATCGGCCTTCGCGCCCATCGTCGCCCCCACGCAGGTACCCTGGGGCAGGAAAGCGCTGCCTCGCTTCCTCGGCGACGACGCCGATGCCTGGAGACGCTACGATGCCTGCGAACTGGTCGCGCAGCACAGGTTCGACGGCACGATTCTCGTCGACCAGGGACTGGCCGATCAGTTCATGGCCGAACAATTGCAGCCCGAGCGATTCGAGCAGGCCTGTGCCGAGGCCGGACAGTCGCTTGAACTGCGGCGCCACCACGGCTACGACCACGGCTACTTCTTTATCCAGACCTTCATCGAAGATCACCTGCGTCATCACGCAGCGGCACTTGCTTGAGGATTCTTCGGAAATCTGATCAGCAGCCTTGACCGGGCGGTCAGAATACGGCCAGGGGACAATCTCAGCCCTGAAAGAACATCAGAAGCCCGCCCATCAGGACCAGTCCCGAGACAAACGCGAGAAAATGGACGGCGCCCCATGGCCAGCGGCCGTGGGACTTGATCTCGGGAATGAGGTCGGACGCGGCGATGTAGATGAAATTGCCGGCACCGAACAAAACCAGCCAGCCGACATCGAAGTCGCGTGAAATCCCCCAGGCGCAGACGGCGCCCACGGGAAACGCCAGTGCCGATATGAAATTCCATGCAAGGGCCTTTCTGCGCGACCAGCCTGCGTGCACAAGCACGCCGAAGTCCCCCAGCTCCTGTGGCACCTCGTGTGCAGCCGCGGCCAGCCAGGCGACCGCCCCCGCCGACGGTGAAATGAGGAATGCGCCGGCTATGGCGAGACCGCCGACGAAATTGTGGACTGCATCGCCGATCAGGATCAGGTAGCTCACCGGATTCTCGCCCGAATCGGTCGACGAATGGGAATGGTGCCAGCGCAGGAGCTGCTCCAGCCCTAGAAATGCTGCAAAACCGGCCAGCAGCCAGCTACCCGAGGCCAGCCGGCCCATCGACTGCGCCGCCTCGGGGATCATGTGAAAGAAGGCCCCGCCAAGCAGCGTGCCGGCGGCAAGCGCCACAAGCGGCAACAGAAGCCGGTCAAGCATTCGCCGCGTAAGCAGCAGTGAAATCGCACCGCTGAGCGCGATGATGCTCATCAAGAGGCTGCCCGAGACGATCCAGCCGAGCTCGCTCATCACGCAGCTAAACTCAGGCGCGCTTGCGCGCGATGGTCAGACCGTCTCCGATCGGCACCAGCGAAACGTCGACCCGCTGGTCGGCGTGGACGTGTCGGTTGAATGCGCAGATGGCGCGGGTATCCTCGTCCTGATCTTCTTCAGGCATGACCACCTCGCCATCCCAGAGCGTGTTGTCGACGAGGATCAGTCCGCCCGGGCGGACCAGGGTGATGCAGGCCTCGTAGTAATCGATGTAGCCGGTCTTGTCGGCGTCGATGAAGGCCATGTCGTAGTCGCCCGACCAGCCGTCGCGAATCAACGACGCGAGCGTTTCGGCCGCCGGTCGCAGATGCAGGTGGATGCGATCGGCCAGCCCGGCCCTTATCCAGTAGCGTTGCGCAACCGTGGTCCATTCCTCGCTGACGTCCAGGCAGGTCGCCTCCCCCTTCGCCGGCATGGCCTGCACGACGGCAAGCGCGCTGTAGCCGGTAAACGTCCCCACCTCGAGGTAACGCCTGGCGCCGATGATCCGGGCCAGCAGCGCCATGAACTGGCCCTGCTCCGGCGCGATCTGCATGTTGGCCTGCGGCATTTTCGCGGTTTCGGCTCGAAGCTCCGCCAGCAGCGGGTCTTCACGCAGGGAGTGATCCGTCAGGTAACCCTGGAGTTCGTCTTCGAGACCGATGCTACGCGTCGACATATTCAGACTCCCCGTGGCTGAGCACGCCTGAAGAACAGCAGGTGAATCAATCGTCCGTTTTCGGGTCTTGTGCCGAAGCCGGGCCCTGCGCCGTGCCAGAACCAGGGCCGGAACAATATCAGCCTGTTGAATTTCATCGGCACGAGCATCGTGGACTCCCACTTGGAGCGATCGCTGGAATGCGGCTTCATGATCTGCTCGATGACGTCGTCGAAAGACTGCATGCCGCACGCCTGCAATTCCGCCGGCGTGACCGGCACCCGCTCCATGTCGGTGGGCTTGTGGCGAAAGAACTCGGTACCGCCGCGACAGTCTTCGGGCCGGGAAAGATAGAAGATGCCCGACCAGTGGCACTGGCTATCGATGTGAATATCGCCGCGGCCCTCGTCGCCCTCCAGGGTCAGGCGAAACTTGCCGTGACCGGTGCCGGGAACCGGTTCCAGCGGCTCGCCGGTCAGCCGCGACGCCTGCTCGGTCACGCCCTGCAGGTTGACCCGCTGCGCCGAGTTCCGGCCCGAATAATACGCTTCCGCCGGCGGCGCCGGGTATTCGAGCTTGAGCGCCGCATCCCGAATCCGGTCGGCGTTGTCCATGAAATCGTCGACGACGATCATCGTTCTCTGCATGCTGTGTCTACCCTGTCTCGTTCAATTCAACGGCGATCTTTCTGCACCGACGCTATTGATTGAGTTCCCTCCATTTCCAGTACTTGCTGGCGCCCACGGTTGCCTGCAGCGCGATTCCGGACTCCATCATCTGGTAAGTCGTTACGTCCATGTCGATGGACTGCTTTCCGGCTGCCGAACCGCCCTGGCTTCCAGCCTGGGCGGTGGCCTCGGCCTGGCCGCTGGCCTCCCAGCCGGAATCACGAAACTTGTCGAAGTCCGACCGATTGCGAAAGATGATCACCTCGCGATAGTCCTTCAGGCCGATCCCGAATCCAACGCCGGCCCCGCCGACTTTCATGAACGTGGTTTCCCCGCCGGCCGACGTCAGCACGCCGTAGCCGCCGCCGGTCTGAAGCAGGATCAGGTTCTGGCTGGCCGCGTCGAATACGCCCCAGCCGGCCGCCTCGGAGATCCGCTCGCGCGCGCCCGGCTTTTCGCGGTACAGCCGCGCAAGGGTCTGATCACGCATCTCGAGGACGGCCTGGCGCTTGTCGGCCGGTGTCTCGCCCAGCGACGCGCAACCGGCACAGGTCGCGATGATCAGGACGGGGATCAGTCCAGCAAACCTGGTGATCGGCATTTTCGAAGCTCCACGATTGTCGTTCATGCAAGCCTACACGGTAAGCCGATGAATCGCAGGCCGACCGGTCAACCCATCCGGCGGCCCAGTTTCAGCGCGTAACTGGACAATCCCAGCATCAGCAGCCCCATCAGGATCAGCGCCACCGGCCAGCTGAGCATGTCGGCGAAATATTCGTTGGTGAAGTACCCCAGGAACCCGAGCATCGCGAGCACGCCTGTGACCAGCAGCGAACGGCTTCGGGCAACCACGCCGGCGTAAATCAGCGCGGCGGCCACGCCGGCCAGGGAGAAATCCATCGGGAATTGCCCTTCGACCAGGTCGAACGCACCCAACGCCGTCAGCGCGCCGAAGACGAAGAACGCCGGCGGCGTGACCGACCGATGCGGCGTCTCGTGAACTCGCCAGCTGACCAGCAATCCTGAGATTCCGATGACCAGGGCGCCGAATCCGTCGTCCACGTCCAGCCAGGCCAGCACGGATGCCAGAAACGCAAAACCGAAGAACAGGGAAAGGAAAACCATGCTGGTCCTGCGAATCGCGGCAAACAGCAAGAGCGACTGAAGTCCCATGACACCGAATACCGCCATCGCACCCAGCGCAGGATCATCACCGCCGAAGTATTCGTTGAGAAACACGAACAGACCCGATGTCTGAAACAGTGCAGCGACCAGCAGCAGCGGCGTCGATGCGGCCTCGTAGCGTTTGTCGCGCAGTGTTGCTACCGCCAGTACGAGTGCGCTCAAGCCGGTTCCGAAGCTGGCGATCACTCGAGACGCGCTTCCAAGATCGTCCCAGAACATGTTGACCGCCGTGATCGTGCCGGCAAGCACGAAGATTGCACCCAGGTAGGCCAGGATTCTTCTGATCAGGCGTTCGTTGCGTCCGGCGCCGGCGTCGCCGGATCCGCCGTCCAGCCGTTCGACGACCTCCTCGACAGAAAGCCCGTGTTCTTCGACGATTGCGGCGATCCGGTCCAGCGCCTCCGTGCTATTGCCTGAACGCTCACTCATCGCCTTCGATCACCCAGCCGACGAAAGCGTCGTGGTAAGCGTACGTCGAGCCGCCTATATCCGGCACGCGGAAGGAAACCCCGTTGTCGACCAGCCGGTGATGACGCGAGCGGCCGCCGCTGCCGAAGATCTCGCGCAGCAAGCCACCGCCACGATACGCGGCAAGTTCCAGACGATAGCCGTCCGGGGCCGTTGTGCTGTCGCTGAACGTCAGTCCAGCGAGCGCTTCGGGAGGGTCCACCTCCACGCGCCGCCCCCGCGGCGCATCCCCGGGCGCCTGCAGCGTGAACGTCTCCAGCGTGTCCGATCGTGCGTCGAACAGGGCCAGGGTTGCATCGGAAGGTTGACGGTTCGAGGCGGCGTCGGCGTCTTCGGCCAGCGTGAATCCTATCTCGAGCCGGCCGGATTCGTCGATATCGAAATCGTAGAAATGCGGGCCGAAATAGTTCTCGAAGGAAACATACAGCACCGGATAAGCGGGCCTGGTCGCGGTCAGCCGAGAAATACCGTGCACCAGCAACAGCGCGGCAATCAGGAGCATGGGCAGCGAAATACCCAGCACCAGCACGAAATTTCGCCGGAGAAAATTCTTCATTGACCGCATGCCCGGTTTTTCGGATGGATGACCAACTGTACCCAATGCCGTGGCCCCCTACAAGCCGCCGGGCGCCGGGTGCGGCGACTCAGTCCCGGCTGTCCCTATAGAACTGGAGCCCGTTGCCGTCCGGGTCCTGCAGATGAAACTCGTAGGTTCCCCATGGCGTTGTCGCGGGTTTCGTCAGATACTGAATCCGCGTCTTCAGGAAATTCGCGTGCAATGCGTCGACGTCATCCACGACGAAACGCGTGGTCGGGCGATCCACCGGATACGTCCATTCCAGTGGATCGTGACGCTGGAGGTGCAGCTCGCAGCTTCCGTGACGGATCCCGGCATAGCGTGCGTTGCGTGTTCGATCCGAAAACGTCTGCTCGAACCCGAGTCGACGATAGAACGACAGCGCTCGCGCAACGTCTCGCACCATGAGCACGGGTTGAACGGCAAGAATTTCGGCCATGCGACACACCTCGAATGCAAAAAGCAGCGCCCCAGCCATCAAAAAATGTGATGGATTCGACATCATGCACCGAAATGCTAGCCGTTCGCAACCGTTTCAGCAGCGGATACCGTCGCGGGCCGATCACAGCCCCCTGGCTCAATCGGGGCGGAGCGGGGCGTTTTCAGGACTGTTTATGGCCTGCTCGAGCTGCCCGAGCATGCGCGTCTTGTCGGCGCCCAGCGTGCCCTTGAGAACCAGCCAGTTCGAGGCATGGTCGGAGCGGAATACAGTCTCGTGAAGTTGCAGCGCATCGATGAATCGGCGCATTTCACGGAAAAGCCCGATCCGGTCCAGCGGTTCGAAGTCCGGGAATCCGCTCCGTAACCTCGCTTCTCCCTGGGGAAAACTCACCACCAGCGTTGCGAGGTACTCAGGCTGCGTGGCGTTTGCCAGACGGGCCGAGTTTTCGGCGTGCTGGTTGCTGTATCGATCGCCGCCCAGGCCGTTGAGAATCATCACCGAGCGCTTGATACCGGCCTCGCCGAGTTTGTCCAGGGCTTGCCGGGTGGAATCAAACGTCTCGCCCTTGCTGACCCTTGCGAGCACCGCGTCGTCACCGGATTCTGCGCCCAGGTAGGCCATCTGCAATCCGGCCTCGCGCAGTTCGGTCAATTCCCCGCTCGACTTGCGGCGCAGGTTTCTTGCAAGGCAATAACTGGAGACTCGCTCCACGCCCGGCATGAATTCGGATATGGCCCTGAGTATCCGAACGAGGCGGTGAGTCGGCAGCACCAGCGCGTCGCCGTCGGCCAGGAAAACCCGCCGGACGCTCGTGCCGTAGAATTCTCCGCAGCGGCGGATCATTTCCATGACCTCACGCTCGTCCCGCGCCCTGAACTTCTTCTGCGGCGCGGTATACATTTCGCAAAAGGTGCACTTGTTCCAGGAACATCCGTCGGTGACCGGCAGAATCAGCGAATCGGCTTCGCTGGGCGGCCTGAATACCGGTTCCACGTATCGGACAGGGAAAGTATTCGCGTCAGCCATGAACGCCACCACCTACGGACGAGTGATCGAATGGCCCGATTGTAACCGCTCGTTCGGCACTCGCATTTCGTGTCCACCCAATCGGGCGACCGTGCGCGTTCAAACCCCTTTGCACGGGTTCGCGCGTCCGCTTTCGACCGAGTCTTGTCGTCGCCGCGAAGACGTCTCCGGGACAACGTCTGGTAAGCTTCGGAACAACGCCATGACAGGCCCCGATAACGTGCTCGCTTCAACCGATCCTGCTCTCGACATCCCGCACCGCCCAGAATCCGAGTCCACGGCATGAAACAGGATGTCGACCTCGCAGATTTCGGTTTCGTTCGCGCTGCTGCGGTCGCGCCGGTGCTGGCACTGGGCGACCCGGCGACAAACGCGCAGCGCATCGCGGGCCATCTGCGCCAGCTGGCCGACCAGGGCACGGCCATCGCGCTTTTCCCGGAGCTTTGCCTGACCGGCTACACCTGCGAGGACCTTTTCTTCAGCAGCGGTCTGCATCGGTCCGTACGCGAGGCGCTGAAGACGATTGCCGAGGCCTCCGACCGGCTCGTCGCGGTGGTCGGGGCACCCTGGCGCGCGCCGGACGGACGGCTGTTCAATGCCGCCGTCGTGCTGGCCGGCGGGCAGATCCGGGGCGTGGTGCCCAAGCAGGTGCAGCCGAACTACGGCGAATTCTACGAATGCCGCTGGTTCGCTTCCGGCAGAGGCGTAGACCAGGCCGTCGACGATCCCGACTTCGGCCGGTTCCGTATCGCATGCAACCAGCTTTTTCGCGCAGGACCCATTAATTTCGCGATCGAGATCTGCGAAGACCTTTGGTCGCCCTACCCCCCCGGCATGGAGCATTGCCTGGCGGGCGCCGAACTCATCCTCAACCCGTCGGCCAGCCCGGAACACGTTGCCAAGGCGGAATTTCGGCGCTCGCTGGTGCACATGGCGAGCGCCCGCGGCATCGGCGGCTATCTTTACGCCGGCAGCGGGCCGATGGAATCGACCAAGGACGTGGTCTACGGCGGGCACCTGCTGGCCTACGAGAACGGCAAGGCGCTGGCCGAGAGCGATCGATTCTCGTTCGACGCCCAGACGCTTGTCACCGAATTCGACGTCGAGCGGCTGCACCACGATCGCGCCCAGAACACGACCTTCGGCCACTGGCCGAGAACAGGGGAGCACCATCGGGTCGAGGTCCTGGCCGAAGCCCCTGGTCTTGATACGCTGACGAGGCCGGTCGATGCCCACCCGTTCGTGCCCGACGACGAAGCGCGCTTCGAGGCGCGCGCGCTGGAAATCATGCGAATACAGGCCACCGGGCTGGCCCGACGCCTGGTGGCTTCCGGTGCGAATGCACTGGTGCTGGGATTATCGGGCGGGCTGGACAGTACGCTGGCTTTCCTCGTCTGCCTGGAAGCCCTCGAGAAGCTCGAGCGCAGCGCCGAACAACTGCACGCCCTGACGTTGCCCGGTCCGGCCACCAGCGACCACACCCTGACCTCGGCGCGTCAACTCGCACAAGCCGGCGGCGTCAGGCTCAAGGAAATCTCGATTCGGGCCGCGGTGCGCCAGCACCTGGAAGACCTCGAGCACGGCGGCCGGGACGATATCGTGTTCGAGAACGCCCAGGCCCGCGAGCGCACCCAGGTCCTGTTCAACTACGGCAACCAGGTCGACGGGATCGTTGTGGGCACCGGCAGCCTGTCGGAACTAGCGCTGGGCTGGTGCACATACAACGCCGACCACATGGCCAGCTACAACGTCAACGCCGGCGTGCCCAAGACCATGGTCCGCTACCTGGTGCGCTGGTACGCGGCCAATCGCGCCGGCAAGGCACTCTCCGCGGTGCTCAACCGGGTGCTGGAAACGCCGGTTTCACCCGAGCTGCTGCCGGCCGAGGAAGGCCGGATCGCCCAGCACACCGAACAGATCATCGGCCCTTACGAACTGCACGATTTCTTCCTGTTTCATTTCATACGCAACGGCGCGCGCCCGGCCAAGATCTACCACCTGGCCTGCATGGCTTTCAAGGATCAATACCCCGCCAGGGAGATCCATCGCTGGCTGGTCACGTTCATCCGCCGTTTCTTCTCCCAGCAGTTCAAGCGCACCACCCTGCCGGCAGGCCCCAAGGTGGGCACCATCACGCTTTCCCCCCGGGGCGACTGGCGCATGCCCGACGAAGCGTCGTCGGACGGGCTGCTGGCCGAACTCGCAGCGCTCGAACCCGGGCAGGACCCATAATTTTGAGTCGACCAATTGTAGGAGCCCGCTTGCGGGCGAATAGCTAGGGCGCCCCGCTTTTGTTCGCCTGCAAGGAGGCTCCTGCGAACTTCCAATCATTGGTGCCAAACAACTCATGAACCCCGCCACGTTCAAAGCTTCGGACGCTCACGCAAACATCAGTTCACCGTCAACAGCGTCGACCCTGACCGTATCCCCCGGTCCGTAATCGCCTGAGAGGATTTTCTGCGCCAGCGGGTTTTCCAGCCGCGACTGGATGGCGCGTTTCAACGGTCTCGCACCGTAGACCGGATCGAAGCCGGCCTCGCCCAGCAGGTCCAGCGCGGCGTCGGTGATTTCGAAGCCGATGTCGCGGTCGGCCAGGCGACGCGCCAGGTACTGGATCTGGATGCCGGCGATCTGGCGGATCTGCTTCTGGTCCAGCGGGTGGAACACGACGATCTCGTCGACCCGGTTGACGAACTCGGGGCGGAAGTGCTGGCCGACGACTTCCATCACGGCCGACTTCATCGACTCGTAGCTCTCCTGGCCGGCCAGACGCTGGATGCGGTCCGAGCCGAGGTTGGACGTCATGACGATCACGGTGTTGCGGAAATCGACCGTACGACCGTGGCCGTCGGTCAGACGCCCATCGTCAAGCACCTGCAGCAGGATGTTGAACACGTCCGGGTGGGCCTTTTCGACCTCGTCGAGCAGAATCACCGAATACGGCCGGCGGCGGACGGTTTCGGTGAGATAGCCGCCTTCCTCGTAGCCGATGTAGCCCGGCGGCGCACCGATGAGACGGGCAACCGCGTGCTTTTCCATGAATTCCGACATGTCGATGCGCACCATGGCGTCTTCCGTATCGAACAGGAAGTTGGCCAGTGACTTGCACAACTCGGTCTTGCCCACGCCGGTGGGGCCCAGGAACAGGAAGGAGCCGTTGGGCCGGTTCGGGTCGGCCAGCCCTGCCCTGGACCGACGGATGGCGTCGGCCACGGCCTCGACCGCCTCGTCCTGGCCGATCACGCGTTCGTGAAGCGCCTCTTCCATGCGCAGCAGCTTGTCCCGCTCGCCTTCGAGCATCTTGGAGACCGGAATGCCGGTCCAGCGGCTGACGATTTCGGCGATCTCTTCTTCGGTGACCTTGCTGCGCAGTAGCTGGAAGTGGCCGGTGGTCTCGGCCGACTCGGCCTGCTCCAGCTGCTGTTCCAGCTCGGGAATCCGGCCGTGCTGCAGCTCGGCCATGCGCGACCAGTCCTGCGCGCGGCGGGCGTTATCCAGCTCGGCGCGGGCGCGTTCGAGCTCTTCCTTGACATGCGTGGCGCCCTGCACCGAGGCTTTCTCGGACTTCCAGATCTCCTCCAGGTCCGAGAATTCGCGCTCCAGTTCCTCGATTTCGGACTCCAGGTCGGCCAGCCGCTTCTTCGAGGCCTCGTCGGTCTCGGCCTTTAGCGCTTCGCGCTGGATCTTGAGCTGGATCAGGCGTCGCTCCAGTCGGTCCAGGGCCTCGGGCTTGGAATCGATTTCCATGCGGATTCGACTGGCGGCCTCGTCCATCAGGTCGATCGCCTTGTCGGGCAGGTTGCGATCCGTGATATAGCGGTGCGACAGCGTGGCCGCGGCCACCAGCGCCGGGTCGGTGATATCGACCCCGTGGTGAACTTCGTAGCGCTCCTGAAGCCCCCTCAGGATGGCGATGGTATCCTCCACGCTGGGTTCGCCGACCAGAACCTTCTGGAAGCGTCTTTCCAGCGCGGCGTCCTTCTCGATGTGCTCGCGGTATTCATCCAGCGTGGTCGCGCCGATGCAGTGCAGTTCGCCGCGCGCGAGCGCGGGCTTGAGCATGTTGCCGGCGTCCATGGAACCTTCGGCCTTGCCGGCGCCGACCATGGTATGAATCTCGTCGATGAACAGTATGATCCGGCCTTCCTGCTTCTTGAGGTCGTTGAGTACGGCCTTCAGGCGTTCCTCGAACTCGCCGCGAAACTTCGCACCGGCGATCAGCGCGCCCATGTCCAGCGACAGCACGCGCTTGTCGCGAAGCCCCTCGGGCACCTCGCCGTTGATGATGCGCTGGGCCAGGCCCTCGACGATCGCGGTCTTGCCCACGCCGGGCTCGCCGATCAGCACCGGGTTGTTCTTGGTCCGGCGCTGCAGCACCTGGATGGCCCGGCGGATTTCCTCGTCGCGGCCAATGACCGGATCGAGCCGCGACTGCTCGGCCTTCTCGGTAAGATCGACCGTGTACTTGTCCAGCGCCTCGCGCGTATCCTCGGCGTTCGGATCGTCGACCTTTTCCCCGCCGCGCACCGACTCGATGGCGTTTTCGACGCCCTGCTTCGTAACACCGGCCTTGTGCAGGATCTCGCTCAGGGCGACCTTGGCCTCCAGCGCGGCAAGCACGAACAGCTCGGACGCAATGTAGGCGTCGCCGCGCTTCTGGGCGATCTTGTCGGTCAGATTCAGCACCCGGCCGAGATCGTTGGACAGGTTGATCTGCCCGGCCTCGCCACCGGAGACCTTCGGCAGGCCGTCGAGCTTCTCGCCCAGACTCGAACGTAAGGCTGCAACCTGCGCACCGGCCTTGGTCATCAACCCGCGCATGCCGCCGCCCTCCTGGTCCAGCAGCGCAACCATGACGTGCTCGGGTTCGAGCATCGAGTGATCCAGGCCCAGCGCCAGGCTCTGGGCTTCGTTCAGCGCCTGCTGGAATCGCGCGGTGAGTTTGTCCATTCGCATGTCGGCTTCCCTACAGAAATTCTTGACTTATCCACAGGGTGGGGCCGTCGCTCACGCTAATCAAGCGGGCGTCCGCGGCGCCGCCCCTTTTACATGCGCCTATTTTCATATACTGGCCGAAAAATCGATTGACGCCCCGCAAAAAAATCCGCAGGCACGGCAATCATGGGGCCCGGGCATCCCGCAGCGCGGGGTGCCCGGGCTTCCTGTGGACCGGCGCGTTTTCGATCGCCCGACTCTTTCCGGCCACCCAGGCAAAAGATGCCATGGCTGCCGGAAGCATCCAGTCGAACCAGGCCGGCTCCGGCATCATCAAGCCGAGGCGCAGCGCGGCTGTGGTCTGCGCGATGATCTCGGGGTGGAAGCGCAGCCACGTATGGAAACCGGCCTCGGCATAGCCGGCGACCAGCAAGACGCCGACCAGGGCGATGACGCCGGAAATTCGTCCGCTCCAGGCGTGAGCGAGCCACCCGCCCCAGACTGCCGCAGCCAGACAGACGATCATCGACAGTGAAACCCAGAAAGTGGAGAATTCGGTTCCGGCGCGCGAAAGCGCCGTGTCGGGACCGAGCACCAGATACAGGGGGACCAGAAACAACAAGCACCACGCGCCCATCACGGCCAGGCTGGCCGCCACGGCAAACACGGTCTTCACGGGGCAATCCTCGAAGGCAGACACGGCAAGCGGGCCGAGCCGACCGGCGATCACGCGATCTCCGGTATTCCGTGTGAGCGTCCAATGCGGAATTCGTTCCCTCGCTGGAAAGATATTTTTGGCGTCGATGCCGACGCGCGAGATGAAGGCGATTCAGGCGCGCGGACGCCTCTACTGCGACGCTGGAGACTCGAACCCATCTCCGAACAGCAGTTCCGGCGATTCAGGACCGAGGATGGTGACACTCAGCGGCGCAACCGCCGGTACCGAGTACAGACGGAACGGCACCGTACCCGGCGGGCGGTCGACGACCAGCGAGAATCGGAATGCCGTACCCCAGTCCAGCGGCGTATCGCCCGGGTTCTCCCAGCGAATCGCGCCGGGCCCCACGCTGGCCGCCCAATCCTGGCCTCGGGTACGATCGGCACGGGCGAAACCGGTATCGGTCAGCGTCGCATTCACGGCCAGCGGGAGCTCGATCGCGTTGAAGCCGACATTCGTCAACAGCTCCAGGTTCGGCTCGACGCCGGCGGTACCGGCACGCATGAAGTCATGATTCATCACCGCGTAATCGTAGCGCCATGTGCCGTCCTGCAAGTCGGTGACGGCCACCGAGACCCGGACACTGCCGTCTGCCGTTTCCAGCACGACACTTTCCTGACCGGTGGCCAAGGCGGCCGGATCTACCCAGGCATCGAGTGCGGACCCTTCGCTGAAATCGCCGGCGACCGGGAACTCCCAGGTCGCGCCGTTCCACGTCGGCGTCACTTCCCGCCAGCCCATCGTATTGAAGATGTCGATGTCGTCGCGCACCACGTACCAGGCCTCCACGAAGTACCGCGCGGCCGGGTTTGCCGACGGGTCCAGATCCTGTTCCATCAAGCGCAACCGATTGTCGAACGGATCGGTAGTACTGCCATCCTCTACGGCGTCGCAGTTCGGATCGAACAACGAGTTGCATCGGCCCCATAGCGCGGCGGCCGGAACGATCTCGTTGCGGGGCGCCAGGAAGGCGCCGAGGTCGTTGTTGCCGGCGCTGTAGGTATCCTCACATTCGGTCCACAGAATGTTGCCGCCGGCACACGGGCAACCGGTGTTGACGGTAAAGAACGCGTGCTTGACCCCGGAGACGCCGATCTGCTCGAACCGACCGTCGCCGTCCAGCCGGTAAAGGTTCCAGACCAGAAACGGGTGCTGGTCGTTGCCGTAGGGCGGCTGCGGCGGCGTGAACTGCTCCCACCACGGGACGTCCGCGGTGCCGACGTTGCGCAGTTTTGCGTTGGGCGCGATCACGACGGGACCTCCGTCAGCGCCGTTGCAGTCCTGGCACCGCAGGAAATGAACCGGGTCGAAACCGCCTGCCGCGTTCATTGCGGTCAGCGCCACGTCGGCCTCGAAACCCGGCTCGGTCGGCCAGTTCGGGCTGCTGCATTGACTGCCTCGAACCGGCTGCAGCGAGCCGGCCGACACGACCGGTGCGCGCAGGTGGACCACCCCGATCACCTGACCGGCAAGCGTCGGGCGGCCTGTCAGTTCGGCCATCCTGGAAGTCATGCTGAGGTTCGCGTGCCGCAGTTCCAGCGCCGCACCGTCGTCGACCAGCTCGTAATGGCCATGATCCAGCGTCGCCCAGGACGTCCCGTCACGATCCAGCAACTGGAACACGCCCGCCTGAGCGGGGTGAGGTGCAACGCGGAAATCGACGAGATCGAGCGATTCGTCGCCCACCGTGAGCCTCAGTCCGCCGTGGTAGTGAAGGTAGCCATCGAAGAATTCATCCACCGCCCCGCCCGGAGCGCTGAAACGGATCTGCTGGATCGAGAGGCCCTCGAAGCGCAAGCGACGATAACCCAGCGGGTGTTCCGGCCGGATGTCGGCCAGCGACTTTACGGCGATCGCTTCGATCCCGAGCGGCGCAAGCACGCCCTGGTTCAATTCGACGATCAACTCGCCGCCGGCCACGCTCCAGTCGGTCGATGGGTTCGACTCGCCGGCGCCAGCGTTGCCGAAAACCAGGAACCAGGCAAGCAGCGCCATCCACCCCAGTGACGGCGGGGAAACGGCGAACCCTTCTCCGGGAATTGCGGGCCTACTTCTCATCGTCTTCGGTGTGCATGATCCTGCGATCCTCTTCGAACAATTCGACCAGCTGTTCGCGGCTGCGGCGATCGATTTCGACCAGTTCCTGCTCGTCGTCCTTGTGCGCCACCTGCTCTTCCAGGGCGCGCTCGTCGTGTTCGCGGAACATGTCGACGTAGCGCGCGGCCTTTCTCACGCCCACGGCAGCCAGCGACGCTCGTGCAAGCTCCAGGCTCGAAAGCCAGGCCTCGCGAATCACGAAATCCACGCCCATCGCCTTGAGTTCCAGCGCGTGGGTGCGGTTTCGCGCACGGGCATGAATCCGAAGATTCGGGAAATGGCGGCGAACCATCTGGGCGGTCTGGAGGGAAACGTCGATGTCCGAAATCGTCAGCACGAAAAGGGTCGCATCTTCGGCGCCGGCCGCTCGCAGCACTTCCAGGTTGGTCGCGTTGCCGTAGAACACCCGGTGTCCGAACTTGCGCACGAAGTCGATCTGCTTCTGATCGTAGTCCAGCGCCGTGAAATGGATATCGAGCATCGACATGTTGCGCGCCACGATCTGCCCGACACGCCCGAGCCCGGCAATGATCACCCGAGGCTCGCCGTGATCGTCGGGGATACCCTCGAATTCCTTGCCGTCGCCGCTTGCCACCACTATGCGCGGCTGAATCCAGCGCTCGTTGATGAAGTACATCAGCGGCGTCAGCGCCATCGAGATGGATATGGCGGCAATCAGCGGATCCACGACGCCGGGGTCCAGCACCCCCTGGTTCAGCGCCACGGTAAAAAGGACGAACCCGAACTCACCGGCCTGGGGCAGCGCAAAGGCCAGCGACACCGAGGACCGCGAATCCAGCCCCGAGTAGCGTCCGACCGCGAGCAGCACCAGGAACTTGAGCGTCATCATCACCGCGACGATGGCGAAAATCAGGCCGGGCTCGGTAACAAGCCGACCAAAATCGATGGACATCCCGACAGCGATGAAGAACAGGCCCAGGAGAAGCCCCTTGAACGGATCGACGCCGGCTTCGAGCTCATGCCTGAACTCGGAATCCGAAAGCAGCACACCGGCCAGGAATGCGCCCAGCGCCATGCTGAGGCCGGCCCACTCGGCCAGCAGCGCGGTGCCCAGGGCGACCAGCAGCACCGCGGCAAGGAAGACCTCGCGCACGTTCGCCAGCACGATCATTCGGAATACCGGGCGCAGGAAGTAACGTCCACCGAAGATGATCGCGGCAATGATCAGCGCGGACCTGAGCACCTGCAGGGCGATCTCGCCCGGCGCCTGGGGAATGTCGCCGGAAGCCGCAAACAGCGGAATCAGCGCCAGCAGCGGAATCACGGCAATGTCCTGCAGCAGCAGGATGCCGAAGGCTGCGCGACCGTAGGGCGCGGTCAGCTGCTTTTTCTCGGCCAGCATCTGCAGGCCGATCGCAGTGGACGACAGCGACAGCACGACAGAAACCAGCAGGCCCAGCCGAACGCTTTCGAGCCACCATGCCGCAAGCGGCCAGAGCAACAGCGTGGATACGAGCAACTGCATGGTGCCGTTGACGAAGATCAAGCGGCGCAGGACGCGCAGGCGGCTCGGTCTCAGCTCCAGTCCGATAACGAACAGCAGCAGCACGATGCCAAGCTCGGAGAAGTGGAGGATGGTTTCGACGTCCTCCACCAACCCGAGCGCCCAGGGCCCCACCAGCACCCCGGCGGCGAGGTAACCGAGCACGGCACCCAGCCCGAAACGTCGCGCCAGCGGCACCATGATGACCGCACTGGCCAGCAGGACAAGGACCTCTCCCAGAAACTCCATCAAGCCTCGCCGTTCATGAAGATGGAATCATCATCGCCCGAATGTTCCGGGCACGCAACATCGGCTCGTGGTCCGACTCAGAAGTTCAGCGCGAAAGGACCTTGCGGCCGGGATATTCGGCCTTGCCTCCCAGCTTTTCGGCGATTCGAAGCAGCTGGTTGTACTTGGCGACCCGATCCGAACGGCAAAGCGATCCGGTCTTGATCTGCCCTGCGTTGGTGGCCACGGCGAGATCGGCAATAGTCACGTCCTCGGTCTCGCCCGATCGATGCGAAATGATGGTGCCGAAACCTGCTTCGCGCGCCATGTCGATGGCCTGAAGGGTTTCGGTCAGGGTGCCGATCTGGTTCGGCTTGATCAGGATTGCATTGGCCGTGCCTTCGTCGATGCCGCGCCTGAGGATTTTCGTGTTGGTCACGAACAGATCGTCGCCCACGAGCTGCACCGCACCGCCGATCGCGTCGGTCAGGAGCTTCCAGCCGGCCCAGTCATTTTCGCCCATGCCGTCTTCTATCGACAGGATGGGGAAGCGCGAGACCAGCCCCGACAGGTACTCGACGAACTCTTCCCTGCCAAACGCCCTGCCCTCGGAGTCGAGCGAGTAATGGCCGTCCTTGCAGAATTCGCTGGACGCGACATCCAGCGCCAGCACGACCTCTTCGCCGGGCTTGTAGCCGGCCTCGACAATGGCCGTCATCAAGAGCTCCAGGGCGGCCTCGTTGGAGTTGAGGTCGGGCGCGAATCCGCCTTCGTCACCCACCGCTGTACTCAGACCGCGCTGTCTGAGCGTCGACTTGAGCGCATGAAAGATTTCAGCACCGCACTGCAGCGCGGAAGCGAAATCCGCGACCCCGACCGGCATCACCATGAATTCCTGGATGTCGACGCGGTTGTCGGCATGCGCGCCGCCGTTCAGGATGTTCATCATCGGCACCGGCAGGCTCGGCGTCCGCCCCGAGGTTTCCAGAAGGTGCTCATACAGCCACTTGCCCTGCGCGTTCGCCGCCGCGTGCGCCGCCGCGAGCGAAACCCCCAGCAGCGCGTTCGCCCCCAGCACCGACTTGTTGGCGCTGCCGTCGAGCTCGATCAATCGCGCATCCAGCGCCGCCTGGTCGGCCGCATCCATACCCGACAGCGCGTCGGCAATACGGTCGTTGACGTTCGCAACGGCCTGGCGCACGCCCTTCCCGCCGTAACGCGATGGATCGCCGTCGCGAAGCTCGACCGCCTCGCGCTCGCCGGTGGAAGCGCCCGAAGGCACCGCGGCTCGGCCCGAGACGCCGTTTTCAAGCACGACTTCGGCCTCCAGGGTCGGATTACCGCGCGAATCGAGGATTTCCCGGGCATGGATGTTCTTGATCTTCATGTTATGTCCTGTTGAATGGGGGTCGGTCAGTCCAGATTCTTCACGGCCCGGTCGATCGCGACGAGCGTTTCGAGCAGACCCTCCATTTCCGAGAGCCGCATCGAGTTCGGACCGTCGCACAGCGCTTTTTCAGGCTCCGGGTGCGTTTCGGTGAAGATGCCGGCCACGCCGACCGCGGCCGCGGCGCGGGCCAGCACGGGAATGAATTCGCGCGCACCGCCGGAGCTGTCGCCCTGCCCGCCGGGCAGCTGGACCGAATGAGTGGCGTCGAACACCACCGGGCAGCCGGTCTCGCGCATGATCGCCAGCGAACGCATGTCGGCCACGAGGTTGTTGTAGCCGAACATGTAACCGCGCTCGCAGACCATCAGCTGGTCGTTGCCGGCCGCGCGCGCCTTTTCAACCACCGTGCGCATCTCCCAGGGAGACAGGAACTGCCCCTTCTTGATGTTCATCGGTTTGCCGGTGCGCGCAACGTTCTGGATGAAATTCGTCTGGCGGCACAGGAACGCCGGCGTCTGCAGTACATCGACCACCGAGGCGACCTCGTCCAGCTGGGTGTCCTCGTGAACGTCGGTCAGCACCGGTACGCCGATCCTTGTCCGGATCTCGTCGAGCATCTTCAGGCCTTGGTCCATCCCGGGGCCACGATAAGACTTGACCGACGTGCGATTGGCCTTGTCGAACGAGCCCTTGAAGACGTATGAAATGCCAAGCCGGGAAGTCACCTCGGCAAGGTGCCCCGCCACTTCCATGCACATCTCCAGTGATTCCAGGGTATCCGGCCCCGCGATCAGGAACAGCGGCTGTTCGAGGCCGACTTCGAAGTCTGCGATTTTCAAGATGCGGTCGCCTCTTTCTTTCTGGGCTGCGCCCTGGCGTGTTCGAGCGCGGCGCGGACGAATCCGGTAAACAGCGGGTGACCGTCGCGCGGCGTGGAGGTGAATTCGGGGTGAAACTGGCAGCCGACGAACCAGGGATGGTCAGGCAGCTCGATGATCTCGACCAGCATGTCGTCGGCCGAGACACCCGCGATCTTCATGCCGTGCTGTTCCAGCGTCTCGCGGTAGGTGTTGTTGAACTCGTAGCGATGACGGTGACGCTCCAGGATTTCATCCTTGCCGTAAAGCTTGCGCACCCGCGTGCCTGGTATCAATCGGCAGCGCTGTGCGCCCAGTCGCATGGTCCCGCCCAGGTCGCAGCCCTCGTCGCGCAACTGGCGTTGTCCCTTCTCGTCCAGCCACTCGGTGATGAGACCGATCACCGGGTGCGGCGTATCGATATCGATCTCCGTGGAATTGGCGCCTTCCAGGCCGCAGACGTTGCGCGCGAACTCGACCACCGCGGTCTGCAGCCCAAGGCAGATGCCGAGGTAGGGAATGCCGTGCTCGCGGGCATATCGAATCGCCGCGATCTTGCCTTCGAAGCCGCGCTCGCCGAACCCGCCCGGCACCAGGATCGCGTCGGCATCCTTGAGCGCGTCCAGCCCCTGCTGCTCGATCTGCTCGGAATCGATCGGGCGAATCTTGACCCGAACCCGGTCGGCCAGGCCGCCCGACAGCAGCGCTTCGTTCAGCGACTTGTAGGCGTCGGCGTGTTCCACGTACTTGCCGACCATCGCCACGGTGACCTCGGCTTCGGGCCGGGCACGGCGCTCGACCACGTCTTCCCAGTCGCTCAGGTCTGCAGGCCCTGCCTTGAGCCCGAGCCTGTCCAGCACGATGCGATCCAGCCCCTGGCGCTGGTAGAACAACGGAATCTTGTAGATGTTGTCGACATCGACGGCCGAGATCACGGCCTCCTGGGCGACATTGGTGAACAGCGCGATCTTCTTGCGCTCCGATTCCGAGAGCATGCGTTCGCAGCGGCACAGCAGCACGTCGGGCTGAATACCGATGGACCGCAGCTCCTTGACCGAATGCTGCGTCGGCTTGGTCTTGATTTCCTCGGCCGCGCGCAGGTAGGGCACCAGCGTCAGGTGCATGAACATCGCGTTGCGTCCGTATTCGCTGCCCAACTGGCGGATGGCCTCGAGGAACGGCAACGATTCGATGTCGCCCACCGTGCCGCCGATCTCGACCAGCGCCACGTCGTAGCCCTCCGCGGCCTGCTCGATCGAATCCTTGATCTCGTCGGTGATGTGCGGGATCACCTGAACGGTCGATCCAAGATAATCGCCGCGGCGCTCCTTGGCGATCACGTTGGCGTAGATCTTGCCCGTGGTGAAGTTGTTCCCCTGGGACATCCGGGTGCGCACGAAGCGCTCGTAATGGCCGAGATCCAGGTCGGTCTCGGCGCCGTCCTCGGTGACGAACACCTCGCCGTGCTGAAACGGGCTCATGGTGCCGGGGTCGACGTTGATGTACGGGTCGAGCTTCAGCAGGGTCACCCGAAGGCCCCGAGCCTCGAGAATGGACGCGAGCGAGGCCGCGGCTATACCCTTGCCGAGCGACGACACGACGCCGCCGGTGACGAATATGAGAGAGGCCATGTTTTGCGGTTCCCGGGGTAGCTCAAGTCCGGGATCACATTCTACCCTACTATCCGCTGGCCTGATCCCTCCTGTCGCCAATCGAATGCCCCCAGGTGCATTACGCGAAGCGCATTGCTATACTCGATTACCAGCTCCTGCGGCAGCAGACCGAGGTGAACATGAAAGGCGAGCCCGTACATTCGAAAAAGGACGCCGGCCGAGCCGGTCCACAGGGAACACAGGTTTTTTCGCGGGACCAGATTTCCGATATCCTGGACGAAAGCGCCCCTGCCGACAGCGAGCGCGAGCTTGCCAGCCTGGTGCTGCTCACCAGCCACCCCGACGGCCAGCAGGCGGGAACGGTCTTCCGGCTGTCCAGCGACAGGCTCACCATCGGCCGATCCAACGTCTGCGACCTCAGCATAGAAGAACCCAGCATGTCGTCGGAGCATGCCCGACTGGTCTTCTCCGACGATGCCTGGCGGGTCATCAACCTCCTGTCGACCAACGGCGTGTTCGTCAACGACGAAAAGGTCTTCTCGCATCGATTGCACGACGGTGACGAGATCCGGCTGGGCCGCGTGCGCCTGCGCTACCGAGAACCGGCGAGCACGAACCGTCGGCGCACGGATTCGAAATCGTCGACAGTGATGCGCTGGGCGCCGTGGGTTGCCCTGGCAGTGATCGCGTGTGCGGCGGCGGTGTGGATGCTGCAGTGAATCGCCGACCATCAGTCGGATACGGCGTCCGGGCCGCACCGGCCTGATGGAGCGCGTCGGGCGTTACGAGATCGTTCGGGAGCTCGGGCGCGGCTCGATGTCGATCGTCTACGAGGGATTCGACGGGCGCATAGACCGCCACCTCGCAATCAAGGTCCTGCGCCAGAAGTACGCAAGAGACGTCGCCGCACGACAGAGGTTCCTGCGCGAAGCGCGTGCCGCCGGCGGACTGGCCCATCCCAACATCGTCACGGTATTCGATGTCGGCCAGGCCGAAGCAACCCCTTACCTGGTCATGGAACTGCTCAAGGGCGGGACGCTCGAGGACTGGCTGGAGCGCGATCGTCTCGCCGAGCTCGACACCGGCATGCTGATCGAACTGGCCATCCAGCTGGCGCGCGGGCTGGCCTATGCCCACCAGCACGGCGTGATTCATCGCGACATCAAGCCGGCCAACATCCATTACGACCCCAAGACCAACGTCGCGAAGATGATGGATTTCGGCATTGCCGCGATCGAGCGCGACACCGATGACGACAGCGGCGATGGCGCGGGGCGCATCGCCGGCACCATGACCCACATGGCGCCCGAATTGCTCGCCGGACAGCGGGCCGACGCGCGCTCCGATCTTTACTCGCTGGGCGTCGTGCTTTACCAATTGCTCTCCGGCCGGCTTCCGTTCGATGCCCAGGACCTCGAGACGCTGATCCAGCAGATCGCGAAGCACGAAACCCGGCCGCTCAAATCGATTCGACCGGACACCCCCAGGGAGTTGATCGATCTCACCTATCGCCTCATGGCGCTGGAACCGGAATCCCGGCCGGGCAGCGCCACCCAGGTGGCCGACGAGCTCAACGAGATTCGCGACGGCATCCACAGCGGCATCGTGCAGGCCGTAAAGCGGAAGTCGGCACCGTGGCGATGGCCCTTGATTACCGGCATGGGCATGGCGCTGGTGCTGGTCCTGGGGCTGAACTACGTGTACAGAACCCAGAACCAGGCCATGGCCGAAACCACATTCGGTTTCGGCGAAGCGCTGGCCAGCCTGATTGCCCAGGAAACGGCCGAGGCGCTGATACTGGAAGACACTACAGCCCTGTCGGTGCTGGTCTCCGATTTCGCCGCCAATCCCGAGATACGCTTCCTGCACATCAGCGACACGTCCGGCAGGGTTCGGGCAAGCACAAATCCCTACATGCGCGGTGAACAGGCACCGTCGCTGGCCGGCACCGAGATAGAGCGCGATTCGGGAAGCGTGAACCTGGTCCACGCCAAGGACAGCGGCCTGCTGGAGTTCCGGGTGCCGATCCGATTCCAGGCGCGGCGGGTCGGACAGGTCCAGCTCGGTCTCGACGGCAGCGGGCTGGATGAAACGGCCAACGCCACGCTCTCGATGCTTGTCGTGGTCTTCTTCGCCTCGCTATTCGCGCTTGGGCTGGGATTGACCTGGATGACCCGGCGCCATCAGCTCGGTCTCAAGCGGCTTGGCTGGGGTTTGAAACGCTTGCAGCGCGGCCAGTTCGAATTTCGACTCGAGACCGACCGGCGCGACGAATTCGCATCGGTTTTCAGTCAGTTCAACCGACTTGCTGTGCGTCTCGACGAGCTCAATCGCAGGACCAGGCGAAACGTCGATACCAAGGACGCCGCCGGCGGACCCGCGCTCACAATTCCGTCCGATACCCTTCTCGACGAAACCCTGGACCTGGAAACCATCGACCGGGAATTACCCGAACCTGATCGCGATTCACCGGTCGACGAACAGCCCAACGTCACGCCGCTGCGTCGAAAGTGAGACGCGTCCCGGGACGCCCCACCCTGCCCCCGCACTGATGCGTTTCCGGACTCCAGGCTCCGCCGAGAAACCCTGCTCGGAACTTTCCTAGGGAACCTCTGAACAACCCTGCGCGGAGCGCGTTTCTGTCGGAAATGCCGCAGATCGTGTGGGGCGAGCCGAGTGACAGTAGCCGTAGCTACGGCCGAGGATCGCAACGCGCGAGATGCGGCTTTTCCGGCGAAACCCTTTCGGGACAGGCCTTTGCGGGCGATCCGCCTCGTTTGGGCTCGCTTATTTGGAATGACCAAACCGCGCTCGCCCAAGCCGAGCCGGAGCATCCCGCAAAGGCGCCGTCGCGCCCACGCAGGGTTGTTCAGAGGTTCCCTAGCCTGAAGTTCTCCGATAGTGCTGCGATAAAACGTCTCTATTTCAATGGCATAGCGGCATTCCGCCGTGCGCTGACTGGCTACAGCCTGATTTGGGT
>MDTG01416597.1_pt1 | contig 44564 bp, 39 predicted proteins | sample 811421 | NCBI WGS metagenome assembly MDTG01 (sample SAMN05326645, study PRJNA326480) | marine metagenome | isolation source: seawater | place: Pacific Ocean: South East | collected 2011 | reverse complement strand
CGGGCCCGACAAGCCGGTGCCGCCGCTCAACCTGGTCGGCGATTTCGGCGGCGGGGCGCTCTATCTGGCCTTCGGGCTGATGGCGGCGCTGATCGATGCCGGGCGCAGCGGCAAGGGCCAGGTGGTCGACGCCACCATGATCGACGGTGCCGCCAGCCTGATGACCATGATGTACGGCATGGCCGCCGCCGGCAGCTGGGATGATCGCCGCTACACCAATCTGGTCGATGGCGGCGCCCATTTCTACGACACCTATGAAACCGCCGACGGCAGGCATGTCTCGATCGGCTCGATCGAGCCGCAGTTTTATGCCGAGCTGATCCGCCTGGCCGGGCTCGACCCGGCCGAATTCGCCGCCCAGAACGACAAGGCGGAATGGCCGCGGATGAAGGCCCGGCTGGTCGAGGTGTTCAAGACGAAGACCCGCGACGAGTGGTGCAGCCTGATGGAAGGCAGCGATGTCTGCTTCGCCCCGGTGCTGTCGATGTTCGAGGCGCCGGAGCACCCGCATAATCGCGAACGCGGCACCTTCATCGAGGTGGACGGCGTGGTTCAGCCGGGCCCGGCGCCGCGCTTCAGCCGCACGGCACCCGGCCGGCCGACCCCGCCGCCGGCCCCCGGCGCCCATACCGATCAGGGCCTGGCCGATTGGGGCTTTTCGGCCGACGAGATCGCGACGCTGAAGGCCTCCGGTGCGGCCGCCTGAGGATGATCCGGTGCCGGGGGATCGTGTGGCGGCTCAGCCCGCCACCACGCCCACCCCGGTCGCCCCGGTCACGGTGATCGCGACATTGCCGATCGCCGCCACCGCCGGCCCGGTGGGGCGGAGGGCGGCCAGTTCGTCGCGCGGCGCGTCGAAGAAGCGCAGCTCCGCCGTGCCCGATGCCATCGGCCCGGCGACGCGGCCGGTGATGCCCGGCAACACCAGGCGGAGCGTGCCGGCTGTCGGTTCGCCGATGATCGACGGCGCCCCCACCAGCCCGTAGGTCGGCCCGGCCAGAAAGCCCAGCGCCTGGCCCTCGCCGCCATCCAGCGTTACCGCCGCCTCGGCCAGCCGCCGGTCCTTGACCGCCAGGCTCGCCCCCATCCGGGTACCGGCGCGGAGCGGGGCGGCGGCCGGATGGTCCAGCCCGTATGAGCGGGTCATCCACACCTGGCCCAGTTTCTTGGGCCAGCCCTGCAGCCAGCCGCGGATCAGCGAGATGTCCTGATCGACCCAGATCATCGGGCAGAAATTGACCGCAGCACCATCGCGCTCCGCCTCGACCAGCAGGATGAATTCCCGGTACTGGGCATTGACCGGGTCGAGCAGTTCCCAGCCGTCGGTGGTCGCCTGCCATTCGCAGACATGGGCGATGATCCGCCCGGTCGCGCGGCCGAACCCCTGGGGCAGGAAGCGCGCGGCGGCCGCCGGATCGGTCGGGCAGGCCATGGACAGCACCGTGCCGGCATAATGCCAGGGCGGCGCCGGCACCAGAGAGGAACGGCCGTCGGGAGTATACGGGGGCGTGAAGCCACGGAGCATGGCAGGCAACTTTCAGGCAATGATCCCCGGCAACAATCACCGGATGCGCACAGTGTAGCGCGTTTTGCCGGAAAGCTGTGTGCCAGGCTTGCCCCTGAAGTCGTCAATCCCGCAAGATCCTGCCGCCATCTCCTTATTCTGTGGACGGATCATGCCCGAGATCAGCTTCGATGCCGCCGACATCCGGATCATGCGCACCCTTCAGGGCGATGGCCGGATGAGCAATCAGGATCTGGCCCAGGCGGTCGGCCTCTCGCCCTCGCCCTGCTGGCGCCGGGTGCGGCGGCTGGAGGAGCTGGGCGTGATCCGCGGCTATGGCGTGCAGCTCGATCGCCGAAGGCTGGGCCTCGGCGTGCAGGCCTTCGTCCGCGCCCGCATCGGCGTGCATTCCGAAGCCGAGGCCCGGCTGTTCGAGGCCGAAGTGATGCGCCTGGACGAGGTGACGGCCTGCTGGGCAATCACGGGCGAAGCCGATTTCCTGCTCCAGGTCGTCGCCGCCGATCTGGATGCCTTCGGCAGCTTCGCCATGACCGTGGTCCGCCGCCTGCCCGGCATCCGCGAAATGCATTCCAGCCTGGTCCTGCGCGAAATCAAGGCACCCGGCACCCTGCCGCTGCCGCGGGCGGGGTGACCGGCCCCGGACCGTTGGCGCCGGTTCCGTGCCGGCGGCACGCATAATCTTTACGCGAAAGTAAACAACGTTGGAACGACTTTGCCAGGCGACGCCTGAAGCCACCGCCCCAAGAGTTCGTTCAGAAAATACGTTTGAAAGTCCCCACGTTTTCCTGCAGAGTGCTCCGATCGCAAGGTTGACCGGGTGCCGGAGCCGCCCTGTGCAAATTGAACCGCCCTGGGTCACTTGAATCGTCCTGGGCAACTTGAACCCGTTATATGCTGGTGTGGATATGAACGAGCCTGAAACGACTGCCTCTCCCGCCCCGGCGCGGAATGTGAACCTGCTGCCCTGGGCTGCGCCGGTGCTGGGCGTCTACAACGCCGCGCCCCTGACCCAGGGGATCAGCGATCAGTCGTCAGACGGCTTTATCAATACCCATTCCTGACCCGCCGTCAGTATGGTTCAGAGCAGCGCCGGGTTTCTGGCCGGTACCGGTGGCTTGGTTCGTGATCTGGCCCGCCGCTGCCCTTCGGAATTCCGCATCGACCGGATTCACCAGGGTGACGGCGGTATCATCGTCGGCCTGGGCCGCGACAACCCGATCCGCCGGCTACGGCGCTCCGCGCCCCGATCGATCGGGCCGGGTCCGTCAGGCGCGGTGACGCTGGTCAACGGCGAGATCTACAATCTCACCGATCTGGCCCGAGAGCTGGGGCTGGACCGGACGATGCCGCTGACGCCGGTGCGGCTGGTCGACGCCCTTCTCGACCGGCAGGGCGTCGACGGGCTTGCCCGGCTGGATGGCGACTACACCCTGGTGCGCTGGTCGCCCGCCGATCGCTCGCTGCTGCTCGCCGCCTGCCCGATGGGGCGGGACAGCCTGTGCCATGCCGCCACGCCCGACGGCATCGTTGCGGCCAGCCGGCCCAGCTGGCTGCTGGCCGTTCCGGAGGTCGATCCGGAACCGGATCCCGAGGTGCTTGCCTACCGGCTGGTCAAGATGGAAAGCCGGATCGGCGACCGCACCCCCTGGCGCCATATCCGGCGCCTGCAACCGGGCTGGTATCTGAAATGGCAGGACGGATCCACGCGGACGGCCCCCTTCTGGTCGCCGGTGCCCCGGCGCACATTGCGTCTGCGCCGGGATGGCGAGTATGTGGAGGCCGCGCGCGAACATCTGGACCGTGCGGTCGCCGCGCGCTGCCCTGCCGGCAAACCCGTCCTGTGCCTGCTGTCGGCAGGGCTGGATTCGCCCGGCGTCGCCGCGACGGCCTCTCGCAGCCATGACGCGCCCGTCCATACCCTCACCATCCGCGCCGATCCCGATGTTCCCCAGCTGCCCCCGGATGCCGGGCATTTCGCCGACGAGTGGGAGCGGCTGCAGCCTTTCCTGGCCCGCTATCCCGGGTTGACGCCACATCTGGTCGATGCCTGGCAACCCGATCTCTCGATGGAATATGCCGGCGGGCCGCTGCGGAGCCGCGACTGGCCGGAGAAGAGCCCCTATCAGATATCCTGGATGCTGCTGCCCGTGGAGCGCACTGTGCGGGAACAGGACATCGGCGTGGTCCTGAGCGGCGATGCGGGCAATGTCACGCTCAGCTATACCGGCGGCCGGGTGGTCGCCGATCAGTTCCGGCGTGGGCGGGCGCTGGCGGCCTGGCGCAACCTCGTTCCCTATCGCCCGGAATTGCGGGGCCGGCCAAGGCTGTTCTGGGGGCCCCGGGCGCTTTGGGGCCAGGCGGTGGCGCCCCTGGCCGGCCCCGGCATTCGCCGCCTGACGCGGCGGTTGCGCGGCGGCCGGGACTATTGGTGGCAGGAATGGAGCAGCATCCGGCCAGAAGTTGCGGAACGGTTGCGGCTGGCGGAACACGATCAGCCGACCGTGCGCACGGGCTCGCCCGATCTCGACAATCATATCCAGCTGCTGGAATATTTCCGCCAGAACAACGCCCAGTATGCTCATCTCTTTCAGGGCATGGCCTGGTCCTGGCGCGATCCGTATTGCGATCTGGGCCTGGTGGAGTTCTGCCTGTCGCTGCCGCGCGACCAGTTCCGCCGCAACGGGGTGCCGCGCCTGCTGGCCCGCCGCACCCTGGCAGACCGCGTGCCGCAGCCCATTCTGGATGAGCGTCGGATCGGCCTGCAGCATGCCGACTGGTTCGGCTGGATGGGGCGGCGGCGCGACTGGATGGCGGCAGAGATCGACCGGATCGAACAATCACCCCTGGCCTGCTCCATTCTGGATACGCAGCATATGCGCGCGATCCTGGACGCCTGGCCGGCCACCCCCGAAGAGGCCGGGCGCTTCCCCACCTCTCACCGTCTGCGCAAGGGGCTGGGCGAGGCGCTGCGGGTGGGGCAGTTCATCCTGATGCAGGAAGGCCGCAATGGCTGAAGGTCTCGCCGGAACCGGCCCGATCTGGATGCCCGTCCGCGCCGTGCCCTCGGCCGCCGGCGGCAGCTTCCTGCTGCGGCCGATGGCGGCCGATGCCCCGGTCGAGGAGGTGCTGTTCGGCCTGCATGGCCGCCCGCCCGCCGATCATCCGGCCGCGGCGGGGCTGCGCTCTGCGTTGATCCGCGACCACGCGCCGACGGCGCCGGTGTTGCCGCCGCTGCTTGCGATCTGGCATCTGACGCGCTGCGGTTCCACGCTCACCGCCCGCATGCTGTCCTGCATCGACGCCCTGCAGGTGATGGACGAGCCGGGGGCCGTGGTCGATATCTGCGGCGCCTTCTGGGCGCTGGTGCCCATCGCCGACCGGCTGGCGGCGCTGGATGCGGCGCTGCGGTCGCTGGGCCAGCGGGTCAGGCCCGGGGCACGGCATCTGGTTGTAAAGCAGTCGCTGCGCAGCTGGCGGGATCAGGATCTGTTCGCGCAGATCCACCCCGACATGCACCGGGTGCTGATCATCCGCGATCCGCTGGAAATCCTGGTATCGAACCTGACCGGGCCGCCGGGCTGGTTGAAGCTGCGTGATGCGGTCTGGTCGCCGCTGCTCTCGGGGGTGGCGCTCGCCCGGCAGCGGGAGTTGAACGACGCCGAATTCATCGCCCGCTGCCTGGGCCGCGCCTTCACCGCCATGGCGGCGATGGTGGAGGCGGATCCGGCGGGCTGGCTGATCCTGGACTATGCCGAACTGCCCGGGGCGGTGACGACCCGGCTTCTGCCGCGCCTGGGCATTACGCCCACACCGGACGAGGCGGCGGCAATGGCCGATGCGACCCGGCTTCAGGCCTGGAGCCGCCGGGGTCGCCGGCCCTTCAGCGACGACCGGGCGCAGAAGCAGGCGGCCGCCACCCCGGAGATGCACGATCTCTGCGACCGCTTCCTGCGCGCACCCTGGCAGCGGATGGCGGCCGTCGCCCATGGCGGTTCCGGCATACTCAACCTCGATCAGGCAGCAAGGCAGTCCGCGTCATGATCTTCCCCCCTGAGACCGTCTTCACCCGTTCTCCCGACCCGCTCACCACCGAGATCGACGGCGAGGTGGTGATGATGGACCTCACGAGCAGCGCCTATTTCAACCTGGACAGCATCGGCGCCGCCATCTGGGGACAGCTGGAGACCCCGACGCGGTTCGAGGATCTGTGCGGTGCGCTGCATGCCCGTTATGACGCGCCGCTCGACATCATCCGGCGCGATGTCGCGGCGCTGCTCGCAGACATGCTGACCCACGGGCTGGTGCGGAAGGAGGCAGCGTGAGCGACGCCCCGGACGTCGCCGCCGCGCCGGATCTGGCCTCCATGGCCCGTCAGGCGGCCTTCCTGCTTCTGCAGGGCCGGGCCGATGCTGCCGCGGCGCTCTGCGGCTGCATCCAGGCGATCGACCCCAATCTGGACGGCTTCGGGGCCTTCACCGACCTGCTGATCTGGGCCCGCCTGCCCGGGAGCTGACCAGCCCCGAGCGGTTTCTGTCGATCACCCGCCTGCACGGGCCCGACGATCCCGATCTGGCGCCGCTGGTGGCCGAGCTGGCGAGCGGGCTGGAGCATTATGACCGGCCCGGCGACCGCTCCATCCGTATGGGATCGCGCCGCAATCATCTGGAACAATCGGACAGCCCGGTGCTGCGCCGCCTGCTCGACCGGCTGTGGCGGGTGGCCTGCGACTGCCTGCCGGCGGATCCGGCCAATCCCTTCCTGCGCGCCCGGGCTGGCTGCGCGTCGGCCCTGCGACCGACCGCGGCTTCACGGCAGCCGCCGGCGGCGGGGAGGGAGGCTGGGACGAGCGCTGGATCCGCCCCGAGCCCGGCCTCGTGGTGCTGATGCCCAGCCATTTCACCCATGAAACCGTGCCGCTCGGCTGCGATCAGCGGCGGATCTGTGTTGCCTTCGAACTTCATCCGGCTGCGGCCGATCAGGCCGGCCACCGGCCCTGAGACCGCCGCGGTGGCCGGATGGTCCAGCCCGTCACGGGTGCGCAAGCCCCCGCCGTTGCATCTTGCTTATCCGGCGGCGGCGGCTTCGCCGAGTTCCGCGTTGCTGCGCGCCGTGCCGCACAGATTCCAGGTGCCATCGACGGCATGGAGTCCTTCCGACCAGATGCGGTCCTTGGGCAGCATTCCCCCCGAAAGCTCATGCAATATCTCGGTCGCTTCGCCGAAGAAGGCGATCTGGACCGCACGTTCGGCCAGCGCGAAGGACGGCGTCCTGGTCTCGATCCAGGCGCCCTCGACAGGCGTCCCGCCCGCATAGGTTTTGCCTTTTGGCAGGACGTTCACATGCGAGGTGACGTTGGGCGTCATGACGCTGTTTCCGGTGAGGCCGTGATGACGCAGGAACGACCGGACGATGCGTTCGATGGCGATGGCCTCCTTGTCTTCAGGGAGCACGCCTTCGGTAAGGGTGAGGACGATGGGCATGGGCTGTCTCCAGGTCATGGTGGGGTCGCATCTGGCGATTGCCAGCGGGAACGAGGTATTGTATATAGATCGTTATCCAATGATTATGTGACCCGGCTGGTCCCGTCAATCATAAAATAACGATCGTGATATAAAAGGACTTAGATGCGCTACCCTCCCGAACACAAGCAGCAGGCGCGCGCTCGCATCGTTGAGGCGTCCGGCAAGGCGTTCCGGCGGCACGGCTATGGCGGCGTCGGGATCGATGGCCTCTCGAAGGAAGCGGGGGTCACCTCCGGGGCCTTCTATGGCCACTTCAAGTCCAAAGACCTCGCCTTCCGTGAGATCGCCATCCGGGGGATGGAGGAGTTGCGCGATGGGATCGCCGCCCTGCAGGCCGCATATGGGGAGGACTGGGGCGCGGCGTTCGTCGATTTCTACCTCGGCGAACGGCGGACCTGCGAACTCGGCGAAAGCTGCGCGTTGCAGAGTCTGACGCCGGACGTCATGCGCGCCGACGCCGAAACCCGTGCGGCCTATGAGGTGGTGTTCGGGCAGATCGTCGAACAGATCGCGAAGGGCCTGCCTCACCTGCCGCCGGAGATCGCGCGCCATCGCGCCATCGTGCTGCTGTCATTGCTCTCGGGCGGCGTCACCGTGGCGCGGAGCATGGCATCAACCGAGCAATCCGCTGCGATTGGCAACGCCTTGCGTTCAACAGCGATCGCGCTCGTCAGCGGGAAATAGCGCGTCGTCACCCGCGCCCAAGAACCCGCGCCCAAGAACCCGCGCCCAAGAACCCGCGCCCAGGAAGCGGAGAGAGATGATGCGTCTCGCCAATTTTCTGTTCTTCACCACGCGCTGCGAGGAGGCGCTCGCCTTTTACAGCCGATGTGGCCTGGGCCGGATCATCGAGCTCAAACGCTATGGCGCGGATGGCGTACCGGTGGGCGACGAGGCGTTCCGGGGGAAGATCGCCTATGCGCGCTTCGCTGGACCGGATATCGAATTCTACGCGTCCGACAATCATGACGCCGAGCCGATGCGCGGATCGGCGCATTATCTGACGACTGACGATCGCGAGGAAACCGACCGGATCTTCGGCTGCCTCAGCGAAGGCGGCACAGTGACAACGCAGCTCGCTGTCCAGCCCTGGGGCGGATATTACGGCAAGCTCACCGACCGCTTCGGTGTGCAATGGATGATCGAATGCCGGTCTGTTGGTTGAAATCTGACGCTTGTCCTGAAATATCGAAGACAATCGACTGGAACTCAGGCTTCAGCCTCAATCACACTCAGAAGGCGATGATGGCCGCCCTCACCCCCGCCGTCGCTGGGCGAAATACTGTGCCGGCGTGCTGCCCAGGGCCTTTTTGAACATGGCGATGAAGGCATTGACCGACTCATAACCCAGTTCCGCCGCGACGTTCTGAACCGCGGTGCCGGCGGCCAGTGTGCGCAGGGCGACGATCAGGTGCAGCTGCTGTCGCCAGCGGCCGAAGGTCAGGCCGGTTTCCCGGATCATCAGGCGGGCGAGGGAGCGTTCGCTCATCGCCACCCGCTTTGCCCAGTCGCCGAGCGTGCTGCGGTCGGCCGGGTCGAGGGTCAGGGCGTCGGCGATCATGCGGATCTTGGGATGGCCCGAGATCGGCAGGTTGAAGCGCTCCCGCGGCATCCCCGCCAGTTCGTCGAGCGTGACGCGCGCCAGCCGCGCGGCATGGCTGTCGGCCGGGTAGTCGGCCGGCTCCTGCGCCAGCCGGTCGACCATTTCCCGCACCAGCGGCGAGAGCGACAGGGTGCAGCAGCTGTCGGGCAGCAGGGCGGCCGCCGGTTCCACGAACAGATAACTCAGCCGGGCATTCGTCGTCGCCCGGGCGCTGTGCGGCATGCCGCCCGGAATCCAGACCCCGCAATTGGGCGGCACGATCCAGATGTCGTTATCCGCCGTGCAGGTCACCGCCCCGCGCCGCGCCAGGATCAGCTGCCCCTTGCGATGCCGGTGGACCGGCACCTCTTCGGCATGGTCTGCGAAATCCAGCTGGCTGGCGACTGCCGGCCGGTCGGTGAGGTCCGGATCGAAGACCGAGACGGCGGAAACGGCAGATCTTGGGGAGGGGCGCATCGCTTTGGCAGTTTTCAGTGATTTTATGACTGGATATCGAATTTAACCGGTTTGGCGCCGCGGCGATACTCCGCAGCATGAGCACCGATCATCGCCCCGAGCGCCCCTTTGCCGCAGCCGGCCGTCACCTCCGGCGCCTGTTCCTTTCGCCCCTGCTGCGGGCGGATGCAGATGCGCTGCTGTTCTCGGCAAAAAGCTTCATGGCCGCGATGCTGGCCTGTTATCTCGCGCTGCGGATCGGGCTGCCGCGGCCCTATTGGGCGGTTCTGACGGTCTATATCGTCTCGCAAGGCTCGGCGGGCGCCTCGCTCGGCCGCGGCGTCTATCGCTTCGCCGGCACCCTGGTCGGTGCGGCGGCGACGGTGGTGATCATTCCGGCCTTCGTGAACGACCCGATCCTGTGCAGCATCGTGCTCGCCTGCTGGATCGGCCTGTGCCTCGGCCTGTCCCTGCTCGATCGCACGCCCCGCGCCTATGCCTTCGTTCTGGCCGGCTACACCGCCAGCCTGATCGGCTTTCCGGGCGTGCTCGATCCGGGCCAGATCTTCACCACCGCCCTGGTGCGGGTTCAGGAAATCTCGGTCGGCATCCTCTGCGCGGTTCTGGTTCATCGCATCGTTCTGCCCAAACATGCAACCGACCAGTTCATCGGCCGGCTGGCCGCCACACTCCGCGATGCCCGGCGCCTGGCGGATGATGCCCTGGGCGGGGCGGCGGCGCGGCAGACGCGCGACGATCGCCGCCAGCTTGCCGCCGATCTTCTGGGCCTCCAGGGGCTGGGCACGCAGCTGCCCTATGATCCGGCGCCGCTGGTGCCGCATCTCGGGCTGCGCCGGATGATCCATGACCGGCTGTCCCACCTGCTGCCGCTGACGATGGAGGTGGAAGAAAAGATCGCCGCCCTGAACCTTGAGACAGGCGATCCGGCAGACGAAACCGCGCGGCTGGTGGCGGATCTCCGCCGCTGGATCGCCATGGACGATGCGGCCGCGCGGGCAGCTGCGGCGGGCGGCCTGATCGACCGGGCGGACGCCCTCGGGGCCCGGCTTGCCGCCGGGGCGGCGATGCCGCGCGACCGGCTCGCAGCCAATCTCGCCGGCCGTCTCGCCTTGATGGTCGGCCTGCTTCGGGACGCTGACCGGCTCTGGCAACAGGCCCTGAGGGCCGGCCCCGTCCGATCGGCCCCCCGGCCGGCCAGGGGCTATGTCTATCACCGCGACCCGTGGATGGCGGTCAGGGCGGGGGCCGGTGCCGCCATCGGCATCACCATGGGCTGCCTGTTCTGGATCTGGTCGGGCTGGCCGGATGGCGGGATGGCGGTCTCGATCCTGGGTGTGTGCTGTGCCCTGTTCGGAACCGTCGATGCGCCGGCGCCGCATCTGCGGACCTATATGCTGGGCTCGGTCTACGGGGTGGCGATCAGCCTGGTCTATGGCTTCGCGATCCTGCCGCGGGTGCCCGATTTCGCCGGTCTCGTCGTGGTCCTGGCCCCCGTCTTCCTGTTCGCCGGATCCCTGCAGGCGCGCCCGCCCACGACCTTCATGGCGCTCGGCATCACGCTGACGGTGCCGATCCTGGGCGGGCTGGACAGCGTCTATCACGGCGATTTCGCCACTGCCCTCAACAACGTGGTCGCGCTGTTCGCGGCCGTCGGCTTTGCGATGGTGAGCATGACGATTTTTCAGACCGTCCCGCCCCATGCGGCGATCAGACGCCTGCTGCGGCTGAGCCGCAGGGATGTCCGACGGCGCATTCTCGGCACCGCCCCCGACGAGGCCTGGTGGACGAACCTCATGGTCGACCGCACGGCGCTGCTGCTGCCCAGGCTGCGGCTCTCGGGCCGCCTGCAGGGCCATCTGCTTGACGATACCATGCATCATCTGCGCATCGGCCATGCCGCCGGGCAGCTCCGCCACGAGATCGGCCGGGTGGAAGGCCATATCGGCCGCGATGCCCGCGGGTTGCTGGCGGCGATCGCGGCCGGCTTCGCGGCCCGGCAGCCTGATCCCGGCCGGATCGCCGGCCAGATCGCCGGGCTGGAGCCGCGCATCCGGGCGCTGGCCGGGCTGATCGCCGGCAGTTCGCTTCACAACCGTGCCCGCCTGCTCGACCTGATCATCGATCTGCGCTTCGCGCTGGGGCTGGGCAATAGCGGCACGCCCGACGGGGAGCCACGCCCATGATCACCGATCTCGCCCTCGGCGGCGTTTTCATCCCCGGCCTGCTGGTGCTGGCGGTCCTGGCGCTCGTCGCCACCCTGCTGGTGATCCGGGTTCTGGTCGTCACGGGGCTCAGCCGCCTCTTCGCCGGTCGGCCGCTCGTCGAGCTTGCCGTCTTCGCCATCATTTACGGGCTGCTGCTCCAGCACCTGCCATCCACCGGGCTCTTCCAATGACCAGGATCCTCTCCCGCCTCGGCCGCTATGTCCTCACCCTCTGCATCGTCGTGCCCGCCGCCGTGATCGCCCTGCAGTACTGGGAGCGGTATCAACAGGTGCCCTGGACCCGCGACGGCCGGGTCAGCGCCGATGTCGTCCGGCTGGCGCCCGAGGTGTCGGGCACCGTCGCCACGGTCGAGGTCGGCGACAACGGCCATGTTCATCGGGGCGATGTGCTGTATGCCATCGACCCCGAGCGCTATCGCCTTGCCGTCCGGTCCGCCGAGGCCGATGTCGAGGCCAGGCGTCAGGAGATGATCGTCCGCCGGGCGGCGGCAGAGCGGCGCAGGCGGCTGCGCGAGGCGATCTCGCGCGAAGATCTTCAGCAGGTGGAGGCCGCGGCGGCGGTGGCCGATGCCGACTGGCGGGCGGCGCAGGCGCGGCTGGATCTCGCCCGGCTCGATCTGGCGCGCACGACCGTGCGTTCTCCGGTCGACGGCTATGTCAGCAGCCTGCGCCTCCGGCCCGGCGATTATGCGATCGCGGGCGAAAGCCGCATCTCGATCGTCGATGCCGGCAGCTTCCGGATCACCGGCTATTTCGAAGAGACCAAAATCCGGCATGTCCGGCCGGGGCGCCCGGCGCAGATCCGGCTGATGGGGTTCGACCGGCCGTTGTCGGGCCATGTCGACAGCATCGGCCGCGGTATCGAGAACGACAACGACACGCCCGGCGCGCAGGGCCTGCCCGATGTGCCCGAGACATTCGCCTGGGTGCGCCTGGCCCGGCGCATCCCCGTCCGCATCCGGATCGATGCGGTGCCGCCCGGGGTGGAGCTGGTCGCGGGCATGACCGCGGCGGTCGAGATCACCCCCGATGGAGAGGCGCCGATGCGGCTTCGCATTTTTTAAACTGTCTTATTTACGTTCAGAACGCAATTTGTTACGGTCCTCCTCATCAGCCACATGCACCCCGCTCCAACAGAGGGCAGATTGATGAGCTTCGTCGAGACCTATGCGACGGATGATGCCGTCGCGCTGGCCGCGCGTATCCGTGCGAAGGAAGTGAGCCCGCGCGAGGCCGTCGCGGCCGCCTTTGCCGCGATCGACCGGGTCGATCCTGCCCTGAATGCTGTGATCATGCGGATGGAGGCCCAGGCCGAAGAGCAGCTGGCGGCGCTCGACCGGCTCGATCCCGCGGCCACCCCGCTCTATGGCGTGCCGGTGCTGCTGAAGGACGACTGCCAGTCCTATGCCGGCGTGCCCAGCGCCAATGCCAGCCGTCTGGCCGCCGGGTTCACCCGCGATTACGACACCGAGATCATGGCGCGCTATCGCAAGGCCGGCGTGATCGTGGTCGGCAAGACCAATCTGCCGGAATACGGCTCCAACGCCACAACCGAACCGGTTGCGAACGGTCCGACGCACAATCCTTGGAAGCATGGTTTCAGCGTCGGCGGCTCCAGTGGCGGTTCGTCGGCGGCGGTGGCGGCGGGCATGGTGCCGGTCGCCTATGCCAATGACGGCGCGGGCTCGATCCGCTGCCCGGCCTCGTCGACCGGCACCTTCGGGCTGAAGCCCTCGCGCGCCCGTACCCCGGCCGGGCCGGTGTCGTGGGATCTGTGGGGCGGGCTGGTCTCGGAACACGTCATCACCCGCAGCGTGCGCGACAGTGCGCTGATGCTGGATCTGACCGACGGCCCCGATGTCGGCGCACCCTATTTCGCACCGCCCAAGGCCCGGCCGTGGATCGAGGAACTGGCCGCCGCCCCCGGCCGGCTGAAGATCGCCCTCAGCCTGACCCCGCCGGTCCGGGTGGAGGTGACCGAGGATGTCCGTGCCGTCACGCTGCGCATGGCAAAGCTACTGGAAGAGATGGGCCACGAGGTGGTCGAGGCCGTGCCGGTCTATGATGGCGAGGCGGTGGCCGAGGCGCTGAAGCTGATGCTCTGCGCCTATGATGCGGCACAGATCGACGACCTCTCGAAGGTCATGGGCCGGCCGGTCGACCGCAGCACGGTCGAAGGCGGGCTTCTGGCCGCGGCCGCCCGCGGCCGGGCGACGCCGGCGCCGGCCCTGCTGGATGCCCGCGGCCGGATGGGGGCAGAGGCCCGGCGTTTCTGCCGCTTCTTCGGCGATTACGACCTGCTGATGACCCCGACCCTGCCGCAGGCGCCGATGGCCCATGGCTATCTGGACAGCGACGGGCTGGACCTCGACACCTATCTGAACCGGGTGATGGGCCATCTGGGCTTCACCCATATCGCCAATGTTACCGGCCAGCCGGCGATGTCGGTGCCGGGTGGTTTCAGCGACGGCGGTCTGCCGGTCGGCGTGCAGTTCATCGCCCGCCCGGGCGACGAGGCGACGCTGTTCCGTCTGGCGGCCCGGATCGAAGAGGCGGCGCCCTGGGCGCGGCATCTGCCCCCGGTCCACGCCTCGCGCGGCTGAGGACGACCGTCCCCATGTATGCACCTGCACGCTATCGTATCGAGGAGGCCGCGCGCCGCGCGGCCTTCGTCGATGCCCACGGCTTTGCCATGCTGGTGGATGTGCCGCCCCAGGGCGGCGCGCCGCTCGCCAGCCATCTGCCGCTGCTCAGGCTGGATGACGGCCTGGCGCCCGGCGACCGGCTGCTCGGCCATATCGCCTGCGTCAACCCGCAGGCGGCGCGGCTTTGCGACGGCGTGCCGGTGCTGGCGGTCTTCACGGGGCCCGACGGCTATGTCTCCCCCGCCTGGTATGTCACCGGGGTCGATGCGCCGACCTGGAACTATTCGGCGCTGCACGTCACCGGCCATATCCGCCTGCTGACCGGTCTTGACGCCAACCGCGCGGCGCTGGCCCGCACGGTTGCACATTTCGAGGCGCAGCAACCCGGCCCCTGGCCGCTGGACCAGCTGAACGAGGCCGATATCCAGGCCATGCTGCCGCGCATCCAGGCCTTCGAGATCGTCATCCAGACGGTGGAGGCGCTGGCCAAGTTCAGCCAGGAACGCCCCGAGGCCGACCGCGCCGCGGTGATCCGCGCGCTGGCGGAAAGCCCCCGCGACGAAGACCGTGCCCTCGCGGCCGAAATGGCCGCGCACTACCGCCAGTGAGCCTTCTCTCCCAGCGTGGGATCGAACGGCTCCCAGCCGCCATTGAGGCGGCGGCCAAGGGCGCGGGAGCGCCCGCCCGGCGAGGGGCTAAAAAAGACTCTCTCCCTCGTCTTCGGGGAATTCCGCCGCCTGGGACAGATGATGGCGAAGCAGGGCGGCTGCCAGCCGGCGGTTGCCGGCCTCGATCGCCTGGAGGATCGCCAGATGTTCGCAACAGGACTGCACCACCCGATCAGGCGTCAGCCGGCGGAACTCGTCGCGTTCCTGGATGCGGCGCAGATTGTTCTGCTGGGCGATGGCCTGGTCGAAGAAGCGGTTGCCGGCGCCGGCCACGATCGTCTCGTGGAAGGCGGCGTTGACCCGGAACCATTCGCGCTCGTCCAGCGTCTCGCGATCGGCGGCCAGCACCTTCAGATGGGCGGCGCGCAGTTCGGCGAAGCGGGCGGTGTCGACCCGGTAGCGGGGCTGGGCCAGGGCCTGGCATTCGATGGCGATGCGGAAGGCATAGCTTTCGGTCACCGCGTCGTCGTCGTCCAGGCTGTCGACGAAGCGCCAGCCATGGCCGGGCTGGCGGGTCACCAGCCCCTCGGTCGACAGCCGGATCAGCACCCGGCGCAGCGTGCCGTGAGAGACGCCATAGCGGGGCAGCAGCTCGGCTTCGGACACGTCCTGGGCGATGCGGCCCTGGGCCTTGTCGGCGATGATCATCTGATAGACCCGCTCGGTATCCGAGGCGGGCAGGCGGGCCTCGACGCGCGCGGCGGCGGCGGTGATGGCGGCGGGGTCCTCGACCAGCCGGAAGCTGCGGCCGGGCGACTGGGCGATCAGCCCTTCGCGTTCCAGCAGCTCCAGCGCCCGGCGCACCGGCGTGCGCGACACGTCCAGCGCCTTGGCCAGCGCCAGTTCCGGAAAGCGTTCGCCCGGCGCCCAGCGGCCGTCGCGGATGCGCTCCAGAATCCGGCGCGCGACCTCGATCTGCAGGGCGGACAGCCCGGCCTGCGGTGCGGCGTCGTCCTCGGCCTCGGGCATCGTCACCATCGAAAAGACAGCCTGATCTGTGGGGTGCGCGACCGGCCCCGGCTGCGGCCTGCGCATCTGCATCCCTTGTTAACCACGGCTTTGACTGCCGATCAAGCACGGGTTGCATCCGCCCGTACCCGCGGCCGACCGGCCCGGAAAAATTGTCTTCTTCGCACCTTCAGTGCAACATGGGTCAGCCCTATCCCGAGGAACCTCCCCCGATGATCCCACCCGTGGCCCCGGCATCCGCCGCCGATGTCGTCGATTTCCCCATGGTCGAGCTGCGCGGCACGCCTGTCGAGCGGGGCCGGACCTATGGTGCGGCGCTGAAATCCCAGGTGCTGGGCAGTGTCGCGCTCTATACCGCCCAGCTTCGGGCCATGAACCACGACTGGTCGGCGATCGCCGCCATCGCGCGGGAATTCCTGCCGCTGGTGGAAGGCTACGACCCGGCCTATGTGGAAGAGATGCGCGGCATCGCCGAAGGGGCGGGCTGCGATCTGGAACACATCCTGTTGATCAATGCCCGCACCGAAATCCTGCAGATCGGCCGCCAGCGCGCCGGCATCCCGGACGAGGAGCCGGATGGCTGCACGGGCGCCGTGATCCTGGGCAGCCACACCGCCCATGGCCGGCTGATCCATGGCCAGAACTGGTACTGGCGGCCGGAATGCGCCCACACCACCGTCGTGCTCAAGATCCGGCGCGACGACGGCCCCGACCTGCTGACCATGACCGAGGCCGGCGGCCTGGCGCGCTGCGGCCTGAATTCGGCCGGCATCGCCATCACCGCCAATTATCTGGAATGCGACCGCGACTATGCCCAGGTCGGCGTACCGCTGGCGCTGATCCGGCGCAAGGCGCTGGAACAGCAGCATATGGCGCTGGCGATGAAGGCGGTGTCCTGCACGCCCAAATCGGCCTCGAACAACATGATGCTCAGCTGGTCGGAAGGCTTCGCGATCGATTTCGAATGCGCCCCCGACGAGGCCTTCCCGATCTGGCCCGACGAGAACGGCATGATCGTGCACGCCAATCACTGGACCGGCGAGATCGCCCGCACCAAGATCCGCGACACCGGCATTCCCTTCGTGCCCGAAAGCTTCTATCGCGACTGGCGGGTCCGCCGCGCGCTGGCGGCCAAGGCAGGGCAGATCGACCGCGACGCGCTGAAGGCCGCCTTCTTCGACGATTTCGGCGTCCCCTACTCGGTCTGCCGCCCGCCACGCCCGGGGGCTGGTGGCTCCATCTCCTCCACCGTCGCCATGGTGGTGATGGAACCGGCGCTGGGCCTGATGGAGGTCTGCCCGATGCCGGCCCTGTCGACCCGCTTCACCACCTACACGCTTGAAATGGACGGCGCGGCCTGCCACGCGGCTGGCCACACCCCCGGCCTCTGACAGCCAGCCTGGACCGGCCATCGCAAGCCGAAGCTTGCGATGGCCGGTCCAGGCCGCCATTGAGGCGGCGGCCAAGGGCGCGGCAGCGCCCGCCCGGCGAGGGACCAACAAAAAAGGAGCCCGCCATGTTGCGCTTCATCCTCTACCGCCTGGCGTCGGCGATCCCGACACTCGTGGTGGTGGCGCTTGCGGTCTTCGTGCTGATCCGCGCGATTCCAGGCGATCCGGTCACCACCATGCTCGGCGATCAGGCCGATCCGGCCACGGTTCAGGCGCTGCGCCAGGCCTATGGGCTGGACGGCCCCTGGCCCTGGCAGTTCGTGCTCTGGGTCGAGCGGCTGGCCTCGGGCGATCTCGGCCAGTCCATCACCAACGGTCTGCCGGTGGCCGAGCTGGTGGCCGACCGGTTTTCGGTCACGGCCGGCGTGGTCTTCCCGGCGGTCCTGATCGCGACGCTGGTTGCGGTGCCGCTGGGCATGATCGCGGCCTGGCGGCGCGGGGCCGGAACCGATCTCGCCATCACCGCCTGTGCCACCCTGCTGATGTCGATTCCCACTTTCTGGCTGGGCCTGCTGATCCTGATGTGGCTGGGGCTCAATCTGGGCTGGCTGCCGATCGTGGGTTATGTGGGCTTCGCCGAGGATGCCGGCCGGGCGCTCGCCTATCTGGTCATGCCGGTGCTGACGCTCACCATCGTCGAGATCGGCATTCTGACCCGCATGGCGCGTGCCAATACGGTCGAGGTGCTGCGGCTGGAATACGTCACCCATGCCCGGGCCAAGGGTCTGCCGGAACACACCGTGATGGCGCGCCATGTCTTCCCCAACGCCTTCGCGCCCACCCTGACCCTGGTCGGGCTGATCCTGGGCAATCTTCTGGGCGGGATTGCGGTCACCGAGACCATCTTCTCGCTGCCGGGGCTGGGCCGGCTGCTGGTCGATGCGATCTATGCCCGCGACTATCCGGTCGTCCAGGGCGGGCTTCTGTTCATCGCCGGGCTTTACGTGGTGATCAACCTGATCGTCGATCTGCTCCACCCGCTGTTCGATCCGAGGGTTGCGGCATGACTTCTGCACCTGCTTCCGCCGCCGATACCCGCGGCCTGAAACCGCTTCGCCGCCGGCTTCAGCCGGGGCTGTGGCTGGGGGTGATCCTGGTCGGCATCGTGCTGCTGCTCGCGGTCACCGGCGCCGTCTGGACGCCCTATAACCCGATGGCGCTCAGCATCCCCCATCGCCTGCAACCGCCCTCGGATCTGCACTGGCTGGGCACCGATGAATTCGGCCGCGACGTGCTCTCCAGGCTGATGAGCGGTGCCACCACCAGCGTCTCGATCGGCCTGGCCACGGTTGCGGTGGCAACCGTTCTGGGGGCGCCGATCGGCGTGCTGGCGGGCTTTCTGGGCGGCGCGGTCGACCGGCTGCTGGCCGTGGTCATCGATGCGCTGCTCGCCTTCCCGGGCATTCTGATGGCGCTGGGGCTGATGGCGGTGATGGGCCCGGGCGAGACCAGCATCGTGATCGCGCTCGGCATCGCCTATACGCCGTCGATGGCGCGGGTGGTGCGCAGCATCGTGATGTCGCTGCGGGCGCGGGAATTCGTCGAGGCCTCGGCCGTCACCGGCAATTCCACCCTCTACACCATGGCGGTGCATGTGCTGCCCAACGCCGCCTCGCCGATCATCGTGCTTGCCACCTCCATGTTCGGCTGGGCGCTTCTGTCGGAAAGCGCGCTCAGCTTCCTGGGGCTCGGCGTGCCGCCGCCGGCGGCGACCTGGGGCTCGATGCTCTCCGCCGGCCGGCCCTATCTGGCCCAGGCCGACTGGCTCACCATCTTCCCCGGCGCCTGCATCACCATGGCCCTGCTCGGCATCTGTCTGCTGGGCGATGCGCTGCGCGACCGGCTCGATCCCAGGATGCGCAACGCATGACCAGCCCGCTTCTCCTCGACATCCAAAACTTGTCTGTTGGTCTTGAGCACGGACCAACGGTTGTGGAAGACGCCAGCCTGTCGATCGCGCGCGGCCGCATCCTGGCGGTGGTGGGCGAAAGCGGCTCGGGCAAGACCGTGGTTTCGCGGGCCGTGCTCGATCTGCTGCCGTCGCCGCTGATCCGCCGGTCGGGCCGGATCCTGTTCGACGGCCGCGACATCACCACGCTTGAAGGGGCCGCGCGCCGCAAGGTCCGCGGCGGCCAGATCGGCATGGTGTTCCAGGAGCCGATGGTCTCGCTCAACCCCGCCCTGTCGGTGGGTGCGCAGCTGGTCGAAGGGCTGATGCTGCACGAGAAGATCGGCCGCGCCGAGGCGCGCGAGCGGGCGCTCGCCATGCTCGCCCGGATCCGGATCGACGATCCGGCGCGCTGTTTCGGCGCCTGGCCGCATGAATTCTCGGGCGGCATGCGCCAGCGGATCATGCTCGCCTCGGTGATGCTGCTGAAACCCCGGCTGCTGATCGCCGACGAGCCGACCACCGCGCTCGACACCCTGGTCCAGCGCGAGGTGCTGGAGCTGATGGTAGAGCTGGCGCGCGAGAACGACACCGCCATTCTGCTGGTCAGCCATGATCTGGGGCTGGTGGCGCGCTATGCCGACGACGTGGTGGTGATGCGCGGCGGCCGGGTGATCGAGCGCGGCCCCACCGCGCGGATCCTGCTCGACCCGCAGCATGATTACACCCGCAACCTGCTGGAGGCGATGCCCCGGCCGCGCCGGCTGGCGCCGCCGGCCCGGGCCGGGGTGCCGGTGGTCGAGGCGCGCGATCTGGTGGTGATCCACAAGGGCCGGCGGCGGATGCTGAAGCGCCAGCCCGACAAGCGCGCGGTCGACGGCGTCAGCTTCCAGGTGGCGCCGGGCGAGACCCTGGCGCTGGTGGGCGAAAGCGGTTCGGGCAAGACCACCATCGGCCGCTGTCTGGTCGGGCTCACCCGGCCGAGCGGCGGGCAGCTCACCTTCCGCGGCACCGATCTCGCCCGCGCGAGCGGTGCCGAGGCCCGCGCCCGGCGGCTGGATTGCCAGATGGTGTTCCAGGACCCGTTTTCCTCGCTGGACCCGCGCCATGGCGTGGGCCGGATCGTGGCGGAACCGCTGCGTCATGTTCCGGGCCTTGCGGCCGACGAGGCCCGCCGCCGGGTCGACGAGGTGCTGGAAGAGGTCGGGCTGGGCTCGGCCTATGCGAAGCGTCTGCCGCACGAGCTTTCGGGCGGCCAGCGCCAGCGCGTCGCCATCGCCCGCGCCATCGTCCGCCGCCCGGCCTTCGTGGTCGCCGACGAGGCGGTCTCGGCGCTGGACATGACGGTTCAGGCCCAGGTGCTGGACCTGTTCGGCGATCTGCAGCAGCGCCACGGCTTTTCCTGCCTGTTCATCACCCACGCGCTGTCGGTGGTGCGCCGCATCGCCCATCGGGTGGCGGTGATGAAGGATGGCCGGATCGTCGAGACGGCAGAGACCGAAGAGCTGTTTGCCCGGCCGCGCCACGACTATACCCGCGCGCTGCTCGCCGCCGCCCCGGTGCTGGAACCGGCCGCCGGGGGCGGCTGGCGGCTGGCCGGTCCGGCCAATGATCGTTCTGCACTATAACGATTAGAAAAGCAGTTTTTGCCCTTGGCCTCCGCGATCTGCGGTCCTATGCTCGAAGACGAGCCAGGACCGCAGGCGGATCGCCCCCATTAATCTTCCGCCTGCCATGCCCCCTGCCGGAGCCCGCGCCCATGATCCCCGACGGCATCCCCCTCGCCCAGCCGCATCTGAACTTCTACGATTTCGGGCCGACGCCCTTCTTCGCCCTGCCGAACGAACAGCGCGTCTCCTATTGCCTCTACGTGCCCAAAAGCTTCGCCACGGCCGATGCGGAGGCCCGCCGGCGCTGGCGGCTGATCGTCGCCATGCATGGCACCGGCCGCACGGCGGCGGCCTATCGCGACCATTTCGCGGCCTTCGCCGACGCCCATGACTGCATCGTGCTGGCGCCGCTCTTCCCCGTCGGGCTGATCGAGCCGGGGGAGATGTCGAACTACAAGCGCATCAAATTCCACGACATGCGCTTCGACCGGCTGGTGCTCGACATGGTCGATCTGGTCGGCAAGCGCTACGACATCGACGTGTCGCGCGTGGCCCTGTTCGGCTTTTCCGGCGGCGGCCATTTCACCCACCGCTTCCTCTATCTGCATGCCGACCGGCTGTTCGCGGTGTCGATCGGCGCGCCGGGCGGCGTGACCCTGCTGGACGAGGATCGCGACTGGTGGGTCGGCATCCGCAATCTGCGCGAGGTGTTCGGCACCGATCCCGATGTCGACGCCATGCGCCGTGTGGCGGTGCAGATGGTCGTGGGCGATGCCGATCTCGACACCTGGGAAATCACGCTGAAGCCGGGCATGCCCGGCTGGATGCCCGATGCCAACATCGCCGGCGCCACCCGGGTCGATAAGATCCGGAGCCTGAAGGCCTCGTTCGAGGCGAAGGGCATTCCCGTGCGGCTCGACCTGCTGCCGGGCGTGCGCCATGAAGGGCTGAAGGTGGTCGGCGCCGTCCAGGACTTCCTGGCCGAGGCCGTGGCCGCCACCAGGGCCTGACGCAGACACGACATCGGGCCGGGCCGCATGGGGAGCATGCGCCCGGCCCTGAAATACCCCCGGACCGGACGATCCGATAACAATGTCCGGCCGGCTCGTGACGGGGACCGGCAGTGTGCTGCCGGCGTCGCTTCACCATCACCCAGCGAAGGGAAGGGGAAGACCCATGACCTGCGTGACCACGCGGCAGCTCGGCGCCGCGGCCGTCGTCACCGCGGCGCTGATCCTGCCGCAGACTGCCTTTTCTGCCGATGAAGCGCAGCGCACCGAGCGGATCACCATCGCGATCCCAACCGATCTGCGCAGCACCAATCCCGGCGTGCAGCGCGACGGCACGGCTGATCTGATCATGAACCACGTGGTCGAAGGGCTGGTCGGCCATCGTCAGGATCTGTCGGTCGGCCCGGTTCTGGCGGAAAGCTTCGAGCCCTCGGCCGACGGCCTGTCCTGGCGCTTTCAGCTGCGCAAGGGCGTCCACTTCCAGAACGGCGCCGAGATGACCTCGGCCGATGTCGCCTGGAGCTGGAACCGCTATCTGAAGGCCGAGACCGCCTGGCAGTGCAAGCGCTTCTTCGACGGCAAGCAGGGCGCTGCGATCACAGCGATCGAAACGCCCGAGCCCTATGCGGTGGTGTTCCGGCTGGAAAAGCCGAACCCGATGCTGCCGCTGTTCATGTCGAACCTGCAGTGCAACGCCGCCATCCTGCACCCGTCCTCGGTGAATGAAGACGGCAGCTGGAAGGCGCCGGTCGGCACCGGCCCCTATGTGATCGGCGACTGGAAGCCCGGCCGCTATGTGGAGCTGGACCGGTTCGACGGCTATACCGGCCGCGAGGGCCCCTCTGACGGCATGACCGGGGCCAAGCCGGCGCTGGCCGATCATCTGCGCTTCCTGATCGCGCCCGACGGCACGGTGATGAAGAACGCGCTTTATGCCGGCGAGCTGGATTTCGTGCCCGAACTCGGCGCCGCCGAGATCCCGGAAGCCGAAAGCCGCGGGGTGTCGATCTACAAACAGCCGATCCTGTCCTGGCACCTGCTGCTGATGCAGACCCAGGATCCGGTGCTGAAGGACCCCCGCATCCGCAAGGCGATCGCACACGCAATCGACGTACCTTCGATTGTGGCCGTCGCCAGCGAAGGCGTCGCCACCGCCAACCCCTCGGGTGTTGCCACCGCCAGCCCCTATCACAACGCCACCCACGACCAGTGGCCGGCCTATGATCCGGCGCTGGCGCAGAAGCTGCTGAAAGAAGCCGGCTACAAGGGCGAGCCGATCCGCATCCAGACCAATATGCGCCCCGGCGGCTATCACGAAACCGCGGTCACCGCCCAGGCGATGATGCAGGCGGCGGGCATCAACGCCCAGATCGAGGTGCTGGACTGGGCGACGCAGCTGCAGAACTATCTGCAGGGCAAGTATCAGATGCAGTCCTTCGTCTATTCCTCCAGGCTGGATCCGGCGCTCGCCTATTCCTCGATCATCGGCGACAAGACCGAGCAGCCCAGCGCCAGCTGGGACGATCCGGATGCCATCAAGCTGCTGGAGGCCGCCAAGCAGACCATGGATCCGGCGGTCCGCGGCAAGATCTTCGATCGCATCCACAGCCGCATGGCCGAGGCGGTGCCGGTGATCGGCCTTTACAACGACGTCCGCGTCATCGCCACGGCGCCCGATCTGAAGGGCTACACCCCCTGGTCGGCCGGTTTCGACCGCTTCTGGGGCGTGACGAAGACGAAGTGAGCCCTGTCGGAAACACGGGTCCCTCCGACAGGGCCGGGCGGGGGCGGGTGCACGGCATCCGCCCCCGCTTTCCATTGGCCCCCGCTTTCCGTCAGGCCGGGCCTTCACTGCTCCGGTCTGCGGCGTGGCGGCCGCGGATCATGGCGCCGGTGGAACGACGATCACGGTCTTTCCGGCGGCACGCGCGCGTCTGACCGTGTCGACGGTGCCGCCGGGCAGGGCGGCGCGTCCCTCGTCGACCACCGCCACCAGACAGTCGGCCCGCGTCAGCAGGGTATCCGCCTGGGCCCGGTGGCCGGGCCCGTGCGCCGGCAGGGCGGGTGTGCCGATCGCGCCGAGGGCGGCGGCCTCGAATCGGGTCCCGGCGGTGGCGGCCGACGGCTCGTCGGTGTGGAACAGACGCGTGCCGTCGGCCCGGGTCTCGGCGAAGGGAAAGATCAGCCGGGGCGGCGGCAGGCCGAGCGAGGTCCAGGCCTCGACCGCGACCTGATCGGCACCGGGGGCGTAGCCGCAGATCAGGCTTTCCACAGGGTGGCGGGCCACCAGGGACATGAAGATCTGCCGCAGCCGATCGGTCAGCGCCGCGCGGTCGCCGAAGCCGCCAAGATCGCGATGGCCGACCACGGCAACGGTGCGGCCATCCGCCCGCCAGGACCAGAGCGGTTCGATCGCCAGCCCCGGCCCGTGGCGTTCGCGCAGCGCCATGGCCAGCCGGTTGGCCAGCGCGAAGCTCGCCTCCCCCGGGGGCCGGGTGAAATCGATGCGCAGCCGGCGCGGCGGGATCTGCCGGCCGCGGTCGAACTGGTCGTCCAGCGCGCTCAGCAGCTGCGGCAGGCAGGCATCGGGATCGGCGGGCTCCCTCGCCAGGCACAGATGCAGCTGCAGCTCGGTCACATCCGTGCCGTCCGGCGCGCCCAGATCAGAGACATGGCGCCGCGCCGCGCCGCCATCGGCCGCCGGGGCCAGAAACAGAATGCGGGCGCGGTGCCGTCGTGCCGTCGCCCCGCCGCCATCGCCCGGTCGGGACATCAGCCCGCGCAGCAGGACGACGTCGTACCGGCGGATCGTCGCCTCTTCCAGCGCGTACCAGTCATGCATGTTGTTGTGCAGGCGGCGGGCATCGTCGCGCAGGGCGCGTTCGGGCCGTTCCGTGGGCAGGAATTGTTCAAACGCGCGTTCGATCGTCCAACGGTTGTGCTCGCAGATCGCCGCATCGCGCAGGCGGATGGCGGTTTCGCGGTCCTCTGGCGACAGGGTCCTGCCGGGCCGAAGCCAGGTCTGCGGATCGCCGCCGCGGTCGATCCACGCATAGTCGAGCGCGGCATCCACCCGTTCCAGCCCCTGCAGAAGGGCGGCATGGGTCCCGGGCGGCGCGGCGGATGCCGGCTGCGCCTCGGCGCCGAAATCTTCCAGCTTCATCGCCGCATGGCGGAACAGGGCCCGGTTGGCCTTGCGCCTGGCCTCGGGCAGGCTGTCCCAGCTCTCGGGCCGGTCGGCAAGGCCCATGGCGACGCTCGCCTCGGCATAGGCGGCGTGGAGCGCCTTGGGCACGGCATCCGGGTCGGGCGCCAGCAGCGGTGATCGGGCGATCACCCCGTCGATCGCGCCGAAGGTGCGGGCCATGGCCAGCGGCTGGCCCACCAGCTCGGGCGCGTCCTCGGCATGGCCGCCGGGGATGCGCACATGGATGGGGGCCGGGTCGATCCGGCGCATGGTGATCGCCCGATGCAGCGACAGGGCGGCGCGCAGGTTCAGGGCGTCGTTGCCGGTGGCGAAGACCCAGGCCGTCACCCCCGTGCGCAGCCCGTCGAGGCAGTCGTCGCCGGCGAAATCCAGCCGGTCGGCATCGCAGCTGCGGAAATCGAGCATCGGCCGCGCGCCCTCGGGCAGGGCTCCGCCATCGGGCAAGGCTCCGCCATCGGGCTTCAGGAACCAGGCCGGCATGCGGCGGCGCATCCGCGCCTCGATCGCCGCGACATCGCAATCCAGAAAGGTGATGCGCGGCGGCCCCAGCGCCGTGCGCCAGCCGGTCAGCAGGGTTTCCACGGCGATCGCCTCGCCCTGGCTGCCGCAGCCCAGGATCACCAGATGCAGCCGCGCCGCCCCGGTTTCCACCGCCACCCGGTCGAAGCGCGCTTCGGCCATCAGCCGCCGCGCGGTTTCGTCGGCCAGCGAGAACCACGACAGCCCGGGCGCGCCCAGAAACCCGGCGCCCGCCGCTTCGGCCATCTGCCCGGCCACGGCGCTGTCGTTCAGCACCACCCGGATGTCGCGGCCCGGCCGGGCGACATGCGCCTGCACCGCCACTGCGGTGTCGATGGCGCGCAGATCGTCGCGGTCGCTTACATAGATCCGCTCGGCCCTTCGGGCATAGGCCCGGTCCAACAGCCGCGGATCCGACGGGTCGGCTTCCAGCAGCAGCACGCCATCCGCCGCCGCCCGCGCCGCCAGTTCGGGCGTCACCAGCGGCTCGACCGCGGTGATGCGGCGGATGCCGTTCCCCGGCTGGCGCAGGCCGGCGGCGATCGCCTGCCCGATCGGCCCATAGCCCAGAATCAGCGCACAGTGCCTGCCCCGACGGCGACACCAGCGGCGGGCGGTCTGCCAGGCCTGCGGAAAGAAGGCCTGCAGAATCACCCAGACGGTGGTGACGAAGGCCCCGAACCGGGCCGCCTGCAACGCCGGCCCCACCGGCCCGCCGGCCTCGCGCGGGTCTTCGAAATTCATGAAAAACATCTGCAACGCCCGATAGGCGGCATCGGGCAGCGTCTCCAACAGGCTGCGCGGCGGCGGCAGCATCTCCCAGAACCCATAGGTGCCCAGGGCAAAACTGCCAAAGGCCACCACCGCCGGCACCACCCCCCACCACGCCCGCCGCCGCCGGCTCATCGGCCGGCTCCGGCGGCATGCGATACCAGCCCGCGGATCACTCGCTTCCCTCCGCCTCTGCCAGCGCCCGGCGCAGGATATCGGGCCAGTCGGCCTGATCCACGCTCAGCTGCCCGGCCGCTTCCAGCTGTTGGGCGATGTCGAGGGCCTGTTGCAGGGATGCGATGCGTCTGGCACCGGTGGTGACGGTCGAGATCTTGTAGTGGCTGGCAAGCAGATCGGTTCTTGCCTCGATGCTGTCACTCTGCTGCGCCAGCCGCGTGGCGATCTCCAGGCTCTGTTCATAGAGCGCCAACGCCGCCGCCGGGTCTTGCCGTTGCCTGATATCGGCGATCCTGCTCAGGCTGACGCTGAGATCGCGCTGGAACTGCATGTTCTCGGGCTCCCGCTCGGCCAGTCGTCGTGTGATCTCCAGGCTTTGTTTGTAGAGCAACAGTGCTGCTGCTGGGCGTACCTGTTGCTTGATGTCGGCAATCCTGTTCAGGCTGAGGCTGAGATCGCTCTGGATTTCCACGTTCTCCGGCTCCCGCTCGGCCAGCCGCCTTGTGATCTCCAGGCTCTGTTCGTAGAGCGCCAGCGCTACCGCCGGATCCTGCCGGCGCCTGATGTTGGCCATCCTGTCCATGCTGGTGCCGAGATCGCGCTGGATCTCCGTGTTTTCCGGCTCTCGCTCGGCCAGCCGTCGTCTGATCTCGAGGCTCTGTTCATAAAGAACGAGCGCTGCCGTCGGGTCTTGCCGTTGCCTAAGATCGGCGATCTTCTCCAGGCTAATGCTGAGATCTCGCTGGAACGCAGTGTCCTCCGGCTCCCGCGCGGCCAAGCGCTTGGCTATCTCCAGGCTCTGTTCATAGAGCGTAAGCGCTGCCGCCGGGTCTTGCCGTTGCCTGACATCTGCGATCCTGTTCTGGATGACGCCGAGATCGCGCTGGACCTCTGTGCTCTCCGGCTCCCGCTCGGCCAGGAGCTTGGCTATCTCCAGGCTCTGTTCATAGAGCGTCAGCGCTGCCGCCGGGTCTTGCCGTTGCCTGATCTCGGCGATGTTGTTCAGGCTGAGGCTGAGATCGCGCTGGGCTTGCGTATTCTCCGGCTCCCGCTCGGCCAGCCGTCGTGTGATCGCCAGGCTCTGTTCATAAAGCGCCAGCGCTGCTGCCGGGTCTTGCCGTTGCCTGATACCGGCGATGTTGTTCAGGCTGAGGCTGAGATCGCGGTGGGCTTCCGTGTTCTCCGGCTCTCGCTCGGCCAACCGTTTGAAGATTTCCAGGCTTTCCTCATAGAGCTGCCTTGCCTCATCCGGCGCCCCGAATTCAGCCAGTGACTGTCCAAGCTCGACCAATGCTGCGGCCCGGCTCCTCTCCAGCGCAGCATTCTGATTGTCTCCCGTGTCCAGCCTGTCCTGCAGCTTGCGTGCTTCTTCAAGAATTTCGCGGACTGTCGCGTTGGGCAGGCCGGACTGGCGGAATTTCTGAGCCAGATTGAAAATCAGAGCATTGGCGGTTTCCGTCGCCGCAGCAAGCGCATCCGTGGCCCGCTGCGCCTCGCGGAGCAGTTTTTGCTGGTCTTCCACCTCTGCCCGATCCGACTCTTCGATGAACGCCCGTTCCGCGTCGCTGAACCGGTGCGGATACGCGGCCATCCAGCCGCGGGCCCGGTCCAGCATGATGCCGGAGAGGAGGCCCTTGCGGCGCGTCGCCGTCTCCAGCTTCTGCCAGTCCTGAAACATCTGGTCGAGCCGGGCCTTGCCGATCAGGAAGTCGCGGGCCTCGTCCAGCCAGCCGGCCAGCCTGGGCCAGACCCGGAACAGAGCTTCATGGGCGACTTCGATCACGGTTTCGGAGGGGCCGCTGCCGTCCGCACCGGCGCGGATATCGGTCACCAGCAGCCGTGCCTCGACCAGCCGCTGCAGCAGCGGCCATGCCTCGTGAGGGATGTCCGCCAGCCGGGCCGCTTTGCGGACGAAGCCGCCTTCGGTATTGACCCGCATCAGCGCCGATATGAAGGCCTTGCGCAGCGCGGCGGCCTGGCTGTCGGTCAGGTCCGGCAGGGCCTCGTCGGCCGCCCGGCGCACGGCATCCTGCAGCGGGGTCCGGTCGGCCCGGCGGTCGCCCATCGCCTGGTAATGGGCCAGCGTCCAGGCCGTGTCGGTGCCGATGGTGTCGTACATCCGGCGCAGCAGAAAGGCGATCAGGGGCAGGGCATCATCTCTTGCGGCATCGGCCGTCAGCGCTGCGATCATCTCCTCGTCGACCTTCAGGTGAACGAGCTTTGCCGGATCGCGCACCAGGCTGCCGATACGTGTCAGCGGCATCCGTGCCAGCGGGTGGAGCACGGCGGGCGCCGACAGCCCGTCCACCGTCTGCCAGTCTCCCAGATGGTCCGAGCGGAGCGCCGCGATCGCGACGAAGGGCAGGTCGTCGGCCAGTGCCGCATCCAGCAGGGCGAAGAAAGCCCGCCGGTCCGATGGTTCGGCCCTGGTGAACAGCTCTTCCGCCTGATCGATCGGGATCAGGATCTGCGCATCCAGGGCGCCGGCACGCCGCCTCAGCGCCCGGCCGATCTCCCGCAGGGCCTCGCCGGGTGTGGCCGAGGCCAGGGCTTCGCGCCAGCGCCGGTCCGCCTCGCCATCGCCCGGGCTCTCCCCCGGCCCCGCCTCGCGCAGCGTCAGCAGCAGCGTGTCGATCAGCCGATCGACGGGCTCGGCCTCGGGGCGAAAGGGTTTGCAGACGATCCAGTTGTCCCGGTCATATCGCAGGCGCGCCACCAGCCCGGCCCGCAGCAGCGAGGACTTGCCGCTGCCCGAGGCGCCGAGCAGCGTGATCAGCCTGGCGCCGCCGCTGGTGCGGATCTGCCGCAACCGCTCCATCAGGTCGAGGATTTCGGCATCGCGCCCGAAAAACACCGCCGCCTGGGTTTCTTCGAACGCGGCCAGGCCCGGAAACGGCACCGTGCCCCGGGGCAGATCCCGACGTGCGCCTGATTGCAGGGTAATCTCGGTCAGCCGCCTGGCGAGCCACGCCAGCCCGGCGTCGCGGCCGGCGGTCAGGTCGATGTGTTGCAGATCCTTGCCGACGATCTTCTCTTTGGTCGCGGTGAGGATCAGGATGAAGATCGCCTTGCCCAGCGCCCGCGCCTGGGTGAATTCGACAAAGCACCATTTCGAGTCGAGCCAGTTGTCGGTGACTATAAGCACGACGGCCTGGGCTCGCTCTACCTCGTGGTATAATCTTCGCTCCCAATCGTCTCCGGGTTGAATGCCCCCATGCTTGTCGATATCCAGAAACCTGTTGTCGAAGCCCGCGCTCTTAAGCCGGGCGTCGATCTCGGTCGCGTCGTCGTTATCGCGGCTGGAATGCGAAATGAAGATCCGGGCCATCGATCACGTCCTTGTCGAAAAGGGCGCTGCAGGGTGGTGGCGTATCGAAGGCACATGGCCCGGGAAGAGAGCAGCCAGGGCAGGGGGCCGCGCAGAGAACGGCCCCCAACCCTGGTGTGAAGTATCATGAACATTTTCGCTTTGGTGCGCGGCTTTGGGAAGTCTTTTCTGGTGCGCCGGGCTTTCCAACCGGGGCCTTATCCGGCGGCGATCCGCTCTTCCGGCATCTCCAGCCGGTCGTGGCCCAGGCCAGCGATCAGGTGACGATGGTGTAGAACCATGTGGTTTCCGCCGGCCTGGCGCCCACCAGCAGCAGGGCTTCCGGCGGCATGGCGGCAAGGCCGGCGGTGACGTAATGGTGGCGCGATCGCGCGCTGCCCCGGGCAGGCGTCGTCATCCTGGCATTCCCTGGGAGATCTGGCCTTACGAGAACTGGCCTTACGAGATCTGGCCTTACGAGATCTGGCTTAAGCAGATCGGGTGAGAATGCAGGCGTCAGCGCGCCTGCCGGGCCCAGTAATCGAAGGTCGCGTTGACGATGGCGGGTTTCAGCAGATAGTCGTGCGCCTCGGCGGCAAGCGTCGGGTCGACCGGGGTCAGCGGCCCGAAGGCCGCCTGGGCGCGCAGCTGCATCCGCGCCGCCCGTTCCAGATAGACCGCCAGATAGGTCGCTTCCTCGCAGCTGCCGCCGGTGGTCAGATAGCCGTGATGGGCCAGGATGATCGCCCGTTTCGTCCCCAGCGCCCCGGATATGATCACGCCTTCCTGATCGGCGATCGGCACGCCCGGCCAGTCGGCCAGAAAGGCGCAGTCGTCGTGCAGCGGCGTCATGTCCATCTGCGCGATCACCAGCGGCTGGCGCGCCGCGGCAAGGGCTGCGGCCCAGGGCGAATGGGTGTGGATGATCGCCCTCACATCCGGACGGGCGTCATAGACCCAGAGATGAAAGCGGGTGGCGGGGTTGGCCATGCCGCGGCCCGAAAGCGTGTTCAGGTCGCGGTCGACCTCGATGAAATCGGCGGGCGTCGCCTCGTCGAAGCCCAGGCCGAAACGCAGCGTCCAATAGGCGCCGGGGCGGTCGGATCGCACGCTGATCTGTCCGGCCAGCCCGGCCTCCTGGCCGGTCATCGCCAGAATCCGGCAGGACGTGGCCATGGTCTCGTGCAGGCTGCGGCCGGCGGGGGCCAGGTGTCGGGCCATCTCGTCGGTGGCGCGGCGGTCGAAATACGCCTTGTCGCGCAGCGTCTGCTGCGGGGCGGTCGGGTTGGTCATGGCGGTTTCCTCCTGCGGTCTGCCGCCGGTCGTGGTTGCCGGCGGTCATCGGCCGGCCCAGTCTGCCAGCCATGCGCGGCCCTGCCTATGTTCCGCGGCCGGTATCGGCCATAGCAGCGTCAGCCGCGGCAGAGCCGGACGACCCAGCGGCAGAAGGCGGCGCTCAGCTGCGGGTCCATGCCGCGATCCGACGCATAGGCCTTGTAGACCATGCCGGTCGAAAAGCGGGTCTCGGGCACTGCCGCCAGCAGGCCCTTCTGCAGATAATCCGCCACCACCGTCTCGGGCGCCAGCACCAGCCCCTGGCCGGCCATGGCGGCCGGCAGGGCCATGTAGTGATGATCGTAGCGCGATCCCATGCGGATATCGCCCTCGCCCAGCCCCCGGGCCGCCAGCCAGGCCGGCAGGATGTCGGGGCGGGAATTGACGATGAACAGCGGCACCGCCGCCAGGGTCGCCAGGGTGATCCGCCGGGCGATCTGGGGGGCCGCGACGCAGACCACCTTTTCCTCGGCGATGGTCCATTCCTGCACCGGGCCGGGCAGGACCAGATCGCGGGTGATCAGCACGTCGAAATCGCCATGCAGTTCCTGAGAGGTGACCGAGGTCAGCACGTCGATCGGCACATCGCCGTGTTCGCGGCTGAATTCGGCGATCCGCGGGATCAGCGTGGTGAAGGCGAAGGTGGGCAGAGAGGTGCGCACCACCAGATTGCGCCGGCCGCTGCGCCGGCGCCGCATCAGCCGCACCGAAAAGGCGATCTCTTCCAGTGGTGCTGTCACCGCTTCGGCCAGCTGGCGGCCCAGTTCGGTCAGCACCACGTTGCGGCCCTGCCGTTCCAGCAGGGGCGCGCCCATATGGGCTTCCAGCAGGGCCAGATGCCGGCTGACGGCGCTTTGCGACACGCCGATCCGGGCGGCGGCCCGCGAGACGTGAACATCCCGCGCCACCTCGCAAAAGGCGCGCAGGGCGTTCAGCGGGATGTCGTCGTGATCTGTCCCCATGCGTTCTTCTCCCCCCTGCTTCGCCCGCATGCTGGCGCATCCATGCGCCGGATCATAGACCAATCTCATTTCCTGATGAATGTCACGAGATCTTCATCCGTCGCCGCTATTGGGGAGGGCAGGGCACACCTGCAGACGAAAGCTGAGACATGGCCAGAATCGATATCGACGACGTCGTCGTCACCTATGGCGGCCGGCCGGTCATCGATGGCCAAAGCATGACAATTCCGGATGGGTGCTTCTTTACCATCCTGGGGCCCAGCGGCTGCGGCAAGACCACCTTTCTGCGCCTGATCGCCGGCTTTCTGGCACCGGCCCGCGGCCGGGTGGCTTTTGCCGGGCGCGACGTCACCCGGCTGCCGGCCCATCGGCGCGATTGCGGCATGGTCTTTCAGGACTATGCCCTGTTCCCCGACCGCAGCGTGTTCGAAAACGTCGCCTACGGGCTGCGCGCCCGCCATGTGCCCGAAACCGAGATCCGCCGCCGGGTCGGCGCCTGTCTGGAGCGGGTGGAGCTGGCCGGTTTCGCCGATCGCCAGCCGGCGGCGTTGAGCGGCGGCCAGCGCCAGCGGGTGGCGCTGGCGCGGGCGCTGGTGATCGAGCCGCTGGTCCTGCTGCTCGACGAGCCGCTCTCGGCGCTGGATGCCCGGCTTGCCGCCGGCATGCAGAGCTTCGTGCGCGACATCCAGCGCGATTATGGCGTCACCACGGTTTTCGTGACCCATGATCAGCGCATGGCGCTGACCATGTCGGATCGGGTGGCGCTGCTGCGCGCGGGCGGGGTGGAACAGATCGCCAGCCCGCGGGAGATCTATCATCGGCCCCGATCCACCTATGCCGCCGATTTCCTGGGCGCCGCCAATCTGCTGGCGGTCGATCTGGACGGGATCCGGGGCGAGGTTGCGCAGTGCCGGCTGGGCGGTGCGCGTATTGCCGCCCATGCCAATGGCTGCCGCCCGGGCGATGCCGTGCGGCTGTGCATCCGCGAGGAAGAGGCCCGCATTCTTGCCCCCGGCGCCGCCGATCAGGGCGGCGACAACCGGCTGGGCGCCACCGTCACCCGCCTGACCTTCATGGGCGAGGCCACGCGGGTGGAGCTTCGGCTTCAGGGCGGTGCCGCGCTGCGGCTGATCCAGCCCAACGGGTTCGGCGCCACGGCGCCCGAGCCGGGCAGTGCGGTGACGGTGGAGCTGTCCCCCGGCTGCTGCCTGGTGCGGGAGGTTTAGGCGATGCGCGGGTTTCCGGTCTGGACCGTCGCCAAATTCGCCTGCCTGGCGGTGCTGGCGGCTTTCGTCGCCGTGCCGCTGTTCCGGCTGTTCGCCCTCAGCCTGCAGGGGCCCGAGGGCTGGAGCCTGGACGGCTACCGCCGCTTCTTCGCCACCCCGGCCCTGGTCGATGCGCTGGTCAACACCGTGACGCTCGGGATTGCGACCGCGCTGGGTGCCCTGCTGCTGGGCCTGCCGCTCGCCTTCGCCGTCGCCCGGCTGCGCCTGCCCTGCCGCGGGCTGCTGGCCCTGGCGCCGCTCGCCACCTTCGTGCTGCCCGACATCATCGTCACCCAGTCCTGGCTGATGGTCTTCGGCAATAACGGGCTGGTGACCAATCTGCTCCACGACCGCTTCGGCATCACTTTGCCGGGTTTCTATGGCTGGACCGGGCTGGTCTTCGTGATGGTCCTGCAGCATTACGGCTATGTCTATCTGCTGGTGCTGGCGGCCTTTCGCGGCATCGACCGGTCTCTGGAAGAGGCGGCGACGGTGCTGGGGTCGGGCCCCGGCCGGGTCTGGCGCACGGTGACCGCGCGGCTGCTGCTGCCGCCCGTCGCCACCGCGGCGCTGATCGTCTTCACGCTCGCGGTCGACAATTTCGGCGTGCCGGTGATCGTGGCCCCGCGGGTGCCGGTGCTGTCGGTGGCCGCCTATAATGCCTTCGTCAGCGAATTCGGCGGCGGCGGCACCATGCAGGCCACCATGTCGGTGGTGCTGGTGGCCCTGGTGGCGCTGGCCCTGATCCTGCAGAAGGGCCTGGCCCGGGGGTGCGGTTATCAGATGGAAGCGGGGCGCGCGCCCGTGCGGATCGACCTGCCGGCGCCGCTTGCCCGGCTGGTCGGCGGCGGGCTTGCCGCCATGGTGCTGCTGTCGCTGCTGCCGGTGGCGGTGGTGGCGATCGGCGCCTTCACCCACAGCATCGGCCCGGTGCTGCATTGGGGGCGGTTCTCGCTCGGCAATTTCGCCAGCCTGGCCTCGTTCGGGGCCGAGGCGATGCGCAACTCCTTCGGCCTTGCGACCCTGGCCTCGATCGCGGGCGTGCTGTTCGGCACCGTGCTCGCCTGGCTGTCGATCAAGAAGCGCTCTGGCCTCACCCATCTGCTCGACTATCTGGGCCTGCTGCCGCTCGCCGTCTCGGGCACGGTGCTGGGCATCGCGCTGATCAACACCTGGAATGGCGGCTGGTTCGCGCTCACCGGCGGCTGGGTGATCATGGCGATCGCCTATTTCATCCGGCGCATGCCCTATGCCGTCAACACCACCGCCGCGGCGGTCTACCAGATCCGCGATTCGATCGAGGAAGCCTCCATCAGCCTGGGCGTGCCGCCGGGGCGGAGCTTCCTGAAGGTCGTGCTGCCGCTGCTCCGGCCGGCCATGGCCGGCGGGGCGGTCTTCATCTGGGTCACCACCCTGTCGGAGTTGAGCGCGACCATCGTGCTCTACTCGCCCGGGCTCACCACCATGCCGATCCAGATCTATCAGCAGATCGACAGCGGCTATATGGGCCCGGCCTCGGCCTACAGCCTGATCCTGCTCCTCTCCATCTTCCTGCCGCTCTGGCTCGCGACCCGCATCTTCGGGATCCGTGTCTTCGCCACGGACTGATGGTCCCTGGCGTCCTGCGGCCTGCCCCATCCGCCACCCCATCGACGGAAATCCGACATGTCACGCGCCTCCCTGCTCAAGACCCTCATCCTGGCCGGCACCGGCCTGATCGGCAGCCTGGCTTTCGCCAGCCTTCCGGCCGCGGCCGAGACCGCGGTGCTCTATGCCTCCAACAATTCCGCGGCGGTCGATGCGCTGCTGAAGGTGGTGGGGGATGCCGCCCCCGATCTGGAGGTGGAGGTGGTGCGCGGCGCCACCGGCGCCCTGCTGAAGCGCATCGAAGCCGAGGCCGCCGCGCCCAAGGCCGATCTGTTCTGGAGCGCCGGCTTCCCGACACTCGCCGCCTATGGCGCGGTGCTGGCGCCCTATCACACCAAGGTGGAACTGCCCGCCGACATGGTCGGCCCCGACGGGCTCTGGACCGGCGCCAATGTCCACGTGATGGTGCTGATGGTCAATGACCGCCGCCTCGACGGCCGGCCGATGCCCGCGGGCTGGGCGGATCTGTTCGATCCGGCCTGGAAGGGCCAGGTGGTGATCGGCGACCCGGCCAATTCCTCCTCGGCCTATGCCCAGATCTACGGCCTGTATCAGCTCTTCGGCCGCGAGGGGCTGGAGAAGCTCGCCCGCAATGTCGTGGTCACCGGCAGCTCGTCCAATGTCTACAAAAGCGTGGCGGCCGGCGAGTTCGCCGCCGGCATCACCATGGAATATTCCGCCGAGGCCTATGTCGCCGGCGGCCAGAGCGAGATCCGCCTGGTCTATCCGGCCGAGGGCACCTTCCTGTCGCCGGAAGGCATGGCGGTGGTGAAGGGCGCGCCGCATCCGCAGGCGGCGCAGCGTCTGCTCGACATCATGGCCTCCGATGCCGCCCAGGCGGCGATCTTCGCCGCCACCTGGCGCCGGCCGGCCAATGACCGGGTCGATGTCACCGCCATCGCCGGCCTGCCGCGGCTGGCGGATCTGAAGGTGATCGCGGTCGACCAGGATGCGGCCGCCCGCCACCGCGACCGGGTGCTGGCGATCTGGCAGGAGGTCACGGCGGCCGCCCGCTGACCCGACACCGCTGCCCCGCCGCGGCGTTCTCCGCCGCGGCGGCCACTCCCATCCATTCCCCCTCTGCTCCACGCCGGGATGTTTCCGACACAATGATCACGCTTTCCGCCCGCATGAGACAGGTGGCGCCGTCCGCCACCAAGGCGATGACCCAGATGGCCGCGGATCTGCGCGCCCGTGGCCGCGACGTCGTGGCGCTCAGCCAGGGCGAGCCCGATTTTCCCACCCCCGCGGCGGTGTGCGAGGCGGCGGTGCGTGCGATCGCCGAGGGCCGGACCACCTATACCGCGGTCGCCGGCATCCTGCCGCTGCGCGAGGCGATCGCCGCCAAATTCGCCCGCGAGAACGGCCTTGATTTCACCCCCGATCAGGTGACCGTCGGTTGCGGCGCCAAGCAGGTGCTGTTCAACGCGCTGATGGCGACGCTCGATCCGGGCGACGAGGTGGTCTTCGCCACGCCCTGCTGGGTGTCTTACCCCGAAATGATCAAGCTGGCCGGCGGCGTGCCGGTGCCGGTCGCGACCGCCGCCGCCGACGGCTACCGGCTGCGGCCCGAGGCGCTGCGCGCGGCGTTGACCCCGCGTACCCGCTGGCTGATGCTCAATTCGCCCGCCAACCCGACCGGGGCGGTGGCGGGGGTTGAGGATCTGGCGGCCCTGGCGGGGGTGCTGCGCGAGGCCCCGCAGGTCATGGTGCTCTCCGACGACATCTACGAGCATCTGGTTTATGGCGAGACCGCCTTTGCGACCATGGCCGCCGTCGCCCCGGATCTGGCGGACCGCACGCTCACCGTCAACGGCGTGTCGAAATCCCATGCCATGACCGGCTGGCGGGTCGGCTATGGTGCCGGCCCGGTTGAGCTGATCCGCGCGATGAACACCATCCAGGGCCAGTCGACGTCGCACACCTGTTCGATCGCGCAATATGCCGCCATCGCCGCGCTGAACGGCGATCCGGCGGTGGTCGAGGGGTTCCGCAGCGCCTTCCGCCGCCGCCGTGACCTGCTCTGCCGCGAGATCGCCGCGATCCCGGGCCTGTCCTTCCACCTGCCGCAGGGCGCCTTTTATCTGTTCGTCGACTGCACCGCCCTGATCGGCCGGACGACGCCGGTGGGCCAGGTGATCGCCACCGACGGCGATCTGGCGCTGTATCTGCTGGACGAGGCAGGCGTGGCGCTGGTGCCCGGCAGCGGTTTTCTGGCACCCGGCCATCTGCGCATCAGCTATGCCGCCGCCGACGAGACCCTTCTCCGCGCTGCGCGGGCCATGGCGGCGACGATCGCGCGGCTGTCCTGACCCGCTGCAATCCTTTCCCTCTCAAGGAAGAAGATCGATGACATCGACCCGACGAGCCTTCCGCGACCGCGTCTCCGGCACGCGTCGCGCCCACGCGACACCCGCCCGCATCATGGCCGCCCATAACCCGCTTTCGGCGCGGCTGGTGGAAGAGGCGGGTTTCGACGGCGTCTGGGCCAGCGGTTTCGAAATCTCGGCGGCGCTCGGCCTGCCCGATATCAGCCTGGTTTCGATGGCCGAGCATCTGGAGGTCGTGCGGGCGATGGCGGCCCGCACCCGCCTGCCGGTGGTGGCCGATATCGACACCGGTTTCGGCAATGCCCTCAACGTCCTGCACGCCGTGCGCAGCTACGAGGCGGCGGGGGCCGCCGCGGTGGTGATCGAGGACAAGGTCTTTCCCAAGGTCACCTCGCTGGTCGAGGGCGGGCGCCAGGACCTGCTCAGGATCGCCGAGTTTCAGGGCAAGATCGAGGCCGCCCGCCACGCCCGGAACGACCCGGATTTCCTGATCATCGCCCGTACCGAGGCGTTGATTGCCGGCGCCGGGCCGGATGCGGCGCTGGAACGCGGCCGGGCCTATGCCGCCGCCGGGGCGGATCTGCTGCTGGTCCATTCGAAATCGACCACCCCCGACGAAATCGAGGACTTCATCGCCGCCTGGGATGGCGGCATCCCCATCGTCATCGTGCCCACCGCCTATCCGCAGATGACCATGGCGCGCGCCGCGGCAAGTGGCCGGGTCGGCCTGGTGATCTATGGCAACCATGCGATCCGGGCCGCGGTCGCCGCGATGCAACAGAGCTTCGCCCGGATCATGGCCGATGGCGACACGCTGGGCGTCGAGGGCGGCATCGCCCCGGTCGGCGAAATCTTCCGCCTGCAGGGCATGGATCAGGTGGCGCGCGACGAGGCGGCATTTCTGCGCTGACCGGCCGCGCCGCTGAAATGTCGGGACCCTCGGCCAGTCCAACGGCATGGCGGCCAAGCGAAACCATCCGGGTGATCTGCCGCCCCACGGCCATTTCCGTTTCGGAAGCGGCCGTTTTTTCATGACGGCCGCCGTCTCGTTACAAGAGCAGCGGCCATAAGAACCAGACAAAAATGAGTATGTCTGAAGACTGCCCAAAATGGGCAATCGTAGACGCCAAGTCGATATGTGTCAGTTTGATGAATTATGGCCGGTCGACTTGGAATCGGGATGCAGAGGCGGAAGACGCGGGCCTATAGTGCCCTCGCCGCGGCGCTTCCGATCCATATCCCGCTGGAGATGTTGGCATATGTCCGTCCTTCGTCGCCTTCCGGCTGTTGCCGGAGGACTGTTGATGCTCGGCCTGAGCATCGGCACCGCCCAGGCCGCCGACGAGATCACCGGTGCCGGTGCGACCTTCCCGTACCCGGTCTATGCGAAATGGGCCGAGGCCTATAAGGCCGAAACCGGCGTTTCGCTGAACTACCAGTCCATCGGCTCCGGTGGCGGCATCAAGCAGATCAAGGCGCATACCGTCGATTTCGGCGCCTCGGACATGCCGCTCGAAGCCGCCGATCTGAAGGCGGCCGGCCTTGTTCAGTGGCCGATGGTCATGGGCGGCGTGGTGCCGGTGGTCAACATCCCGGGCATCGCCGCCGGTGCGCTGGAGATCGACGGGCCGACGCTCGCCGCGATCTATATGGGCAAGATCACCAGGTGGAACGATCCGGCGCTGGTGGCCCTGAACCCGGGCGTCAAACTGCCCGATCAGGCGATCGCCGTGGTCCATCGCTCCGACGGATCGGGCACCACTTTCCTGTTCACCACCTATCTTTCCTCGGTCAGCGCCGACTGGAAAAAGGATATCGGCGCCAGCACCGCGGTCGAATGGCCGACCGGTCTGGGCGGCAAGGGCAATGAGGGCGTGGCCAACTTCACCGGCCAGACCCCGGGTTCGATCGGCTATGTCGAATACGCCTATGCGCTTCAGAACAAGCTGGCCTGGCTGAAGATGAAGAACCACGACGGCGCCGTGGTCGCCCCGGAAAGCAAGACCTTCCAGAGTGCTGCCGCCAATGCCGACTGGGCCCATGCCGAAGGCTATCACCTGGTTCTGACCGATCAGCCGGGCCGGGACAGCTGGCCGATCACCGGTGCCAGCTTCATCCTGATGCACAGCCAGGCCGACCAGCCGGCCCGCGCGGCCGCCGCGCTCAAATTCTTCGCCTGGAGCTATGCCCATGGCGGCGAAGCGGCGGAGAAGCTCGACTATGTGCCGATGCCGCAGGCGGTGGTGCAGATGGTCGAAAAGACCTGGGCCGACAGCATCAAGGGCAAGGACGGCAAACCCGTCTACTGATCCTGGCGTCGTCTGTGCATTGCGTCTGTCGTCCGGCCGCCGGCGGCGGGGGGCATCCCCTGGCCGGCGGCGGCCCTGCGAGGTTTCATGAGCGTCGAAGAGGCCGGCCTTGCGCCGGAGCCGGACATCGTTTCTGCCCATCCGGTGGCCCGACCGCTGCGGCTCAGCGCCCTGCCGGCGGGGCTTCGCTGGGACGGGCCGTTCCGGCGGCTGACCGGGGTTGCGGCCCTGATGGTGGTGGCCGCACTTGCCGCCATGCTGGTGGTGCTGGTGATCGGCGCCCTGCCGGTGGCCGATCGGATGGGGGCGGGGTTTCTGGTCACCCAGGCCTGGAACCCGGTGACCGATGTCTATGGCGCGGTGGCGCCGGTGGCGGGCACGCTGATCACGGCGGCCATCGCCATGATCCTGGCGGTGCCGGCGGCGCTCGGCATCGCCATCTTCCTGAATGAACTCTGCCCCCACCGGCTGCGCGCGCCGCTGGCGGTGGCGGTGGAATTGCTGGCCGCCATTCCCAGCATCATTTACGGCATGTGGGGGCTTTTCGTGCTGGCGCCGGTGCTGGCCTCCACGGTCTATCCGGCGTTGATCGATACGCTGGGGCCGCTGCCGCTTCTGGGCGCGCTGTTCCAGGGGCCGCCTTTCGGCATCGGCGTGCTCACCGCCGGGCTGATCCTGGGGGTGATGGTGCTGCCCTTCATCACCTCGGTCGCCCGCCAGGTGCTGGCAGAGGTGCCGCCGGTGCTGCGCGAGGCCGCCTATGGCGTCGGCGCCACCACCTGGGAGGTATCGCGCCGCGTGCTGATCCCCCATGCCCGGCGCGGGCTGATCGGCGGCGTGATGCTCGGCCTCGGCCGCGCGCTGGGCGAGACCATGGCCGTCACCTTCGTCATCGGCAATGCCCATCGCATCCATGCCTCTCTGCTTCAGCCCGGCACCACCATCTCGGCGACGCTTGCCAATGAATTCACCGAGGCCTCGGGCGATGTCTATGTATCGGCGTTGACGGCGCTGGGGCTGATCCTGTTCGTGGTCACCTTCGTGGTGCTGCTCGGCGCCCGCACGCTGCTGAACCGCACGGGGAGGGCGGGCCGATGAGGGAGGAGGGGTCGATGAGAGGGGGCGCCATCCCGGTTTCGCCCGCACGGCTGCGTCGGCGTCGGCTGGTCAATCTGGTGATGACGGGGCTGTGCACTGCCGCGGCGCTGGCCGCCCTTCTGGTGCTGGCGTTGATCCTGTGGGAGCTGGTGATCCGTGGTGCGGGCGCCCTCTCGCTCGATGTCTTCACCCGCGCGACCCCGCCGCCGGGCAGCAGGGGCGGGCTGCTCAACGCCATTCTGGGCAGCCTGTCGATGACCGCGGCGGCGATTGCGGTCGCGACCCCGGTGGGGGTGCTGACGGGCACATGGCTTGCCGAATACGGCCGCGACAGCCGGGCCGCCGGCCTGGTGCGCCTGTTCGCCGACACGCTGTTGAGCGCGCCCTCGATCATCGTCGGGCTGACGGTCTATGTGCTGCTGGTGGTGCCGCTCGGCCATTTCTCGGGCTGGGCGGGGGCGGTGGCCCTGGCGTTGATCGCGGTGCCGGTGATCGTGCGCACCACCGAAGACATGCTGGCGCTGGTGCCCGATCAGCTGCGCGAGGCGGCGGTCGCCCTCGGCATGCCGCGCTGGCGGATGATTGCCGGCGTCACCTGGCGCGCGGCGGCCGGCGGCATCCTGACCGGCGTTCTGCTCGCCATCGCCCGCATTGCGGGCGAGACCGCGCCGCTGCTGTTCACCGCGCTCAACAACCAGTTCTACGCCTGGGACCTCACCGGTCCCACCCCCAGCCTGCCGGTGGTGATCTTCCAGTTCGCGATGAGCCCTTATCGCGACTGGCAGGATCTCGCCTGGGCGGGCGCGCTGCTCATTGCATCCGGCGTGCTGCTGCTCTCCATCACCGCCCGCCTGATCTCTGCCCGAGGCCGCAAATGACCGCATCCACCCCCGTCGACGCCGCCGGGCTCGTCCCGAAAATCGTCACCCGCAAGCTCAATTTCCATTACGGCGACAATCATGCGCTGAAGGATGTCGACATCACCTTCGGCGACCGGCTGATCACCGCGCTGATCGGCCCGTCGGGCTGCGGCAAATCCACCCTGCTGCGCACGCTGAACCGGATCTGCGACCTTTACCCGGGCCATCGGATCGACGGCGAAATCCTGCTCGACGGCGAAAACATCCTCACCCGCCGCGGCCTCGCCCATCACGGCGACATCGCCGGGCTGCGCGCCCGGGTGGGCATGGTGTTCCAGAAACCGACGCCGTTTCCGATGTCGATCTACGAAAACATCGCCTTCCCCTTGCGCATGTATACCCGCCTCAGCCGCGCCGAAATGGACGACGCCGTCGAATCCGCCCTTCGCGACGCCGCCCTCTGGACCGAGGTGAAAGACAAGCTCCACGCCTCGGGCCTCAGCCTCTCGGGCGGCCAGCAGCAGCGCCTGTGCATCGCCCGCGCCATCGCCATCCGCCCCGACGTCCTCCTCCTCGACGAACCGGCCTCGGCCCTCGACCCCATCTCCACCGCGCTCATCGACGAACTGCTCTGGGACCTGCGGAAGCGCTACTGCGTGGTGATCGTCACCCACAACATGCAACAGGCCGCCCGCGTCAGCGACAAGGTCGGCTTCATGTATCTGGGCGAACTGGTCGAATTCGGGGATACCGAGACGGTGTTCTCGACCCCGCGGGAGCGGCGGACGCAGGATTATATTACGGGGAGGTTTGGGTGAGGGGGATATGTCTTGCCGGGGTCTCGAAACTGGAGCGGCGCCTATCCGATCTTAAAAGCCTCATGCGGTCGAGTTATCGGTTCCTTGCAGGCCTGAACCAGCCGTACCAGGGGCGTGGTATGAAGGGACGCACGCCCTTCCAGGCCGGGATCCCCAAACCACAGAACAAAGTGCCCGAAGGCCCCTCACATGATCGGGGTCGGAGACGATATACGGATGCTTCGCAGGATTATTTTGATCAGACCATAAACTGCTGCGCTGTGGGTGCACGATTTTACTCCGCTCCGAAAACATAGTGATGGCAGATTGCCTTATCAGTAAACCCGAGCGTGATGGGGCCGGCTATGTATCGCGGGCAAGGAGGCAAAGAGGCCGCTACACGTGCTGGTAACACTGTTAGCGTTATATATATTTATAGTAGTTTTATTTAGGAATAATACGCCCGAGCGGATAAAATGGATGGATCTGCCGTCCCGGTATGCGTAGTCTCCTTATGTGCGAACAGACGACCGCCCGGAAATCCACCAGAAATTGAACGATATTCCGATTGGTGGGTAGTTTTCCGCTAATCCTAAGAGGTCTGCATGCTCAACGGTGATGATTTGCTTGCATCGGGAACAGCCCGTTTGGGTGTGAAGTTGCCGGCGCTGGTGGCAAGCTGCGGCCTTTGGGCCCATCCGAGAGTATTCCAGGAGTGCCGGAAGCTTGATCCGAACGGCGCCTGGTTTCCGAATACGCGCCGTGCCAGAAAGGACGAGAAACGAGGGGAGGTCGTAAACGGCATTACTCTTGATGATAATTCGAAGGCCAATCAAGCCATCAAGAAGGCCGTGTTCGGATCCGGTGTGATGCCCAAGCGCTATGGCGCCTGCCATATCTGGCCGAAATCCTGTTACGACCCTCGCTACCATACATGTATTGCCAACCTGGTTCTTCTTCCGGTGGCTCTTGCAAGCCTCACGGACCATGATCCAGAGGTTATCGCCTGTTTGAAGTGCCGCTCTTTTGAACTCTATGGCTGGCATCCGGATGATATGCCGCCACCCGAGAGGCCTCCCGGGTATCCGGATGGGTGGCTCGACCCATCTTTCGTTTCGTCAAAAATGTGGAAAGATGTTCCAGTCGCCAAATGGCCGCTGGTTGGCATGTCGTGCGCCCATGGAGAACAAAGCATCGACGATCATTTCATTACCGGTGTCCTGAGATCAATCATAGAGAATTTCGATAGTCATTATGAGAGGGTCAGTCGGCGAAAGTTTCGCGAAATTAACGGAGATCACAAAATAGTTGCTCTCGGTGCAAGAAAAAATGAAACTGGTTCTTATATTTTTGATGTTTATGAAAGTCAAATAGATTTTTGTGGACATTCGCCGAGTTTGTTTATATTTTGTTTCTATGAAAGTAAATATTTATGGATTCTGCGAAATCCCTCCGACTGCATGCTATTAAAAAATTTGAGATCCTATCGGAACTCCAGAAATGGTAATATTTATCGGCGTTTAACCTTTAGAGAAAATTTGAACGGCTCCCTTAGCACGGGCAATGTTTCTCTGGATGCGATATTCTATCGGGGGACGCAGGGCGTACCTTACTCCTTTTGAGGGTGGCATGATAATTACCCGGTGCTCATTGTTCGTCCATTTTCAGCAGCTCACTGGGGACTGAGCAAACGGAAAGAAGGGTAACGCTTCAGACCGGAGACATAGGTAGTAGCTCGCCCCGGTTCCGGCATTGGCTTGGTGCGGGATCGCGATCCCGCACCAGACTTTCCAACGCCGGCCTTACCCCTGATCGCACTCAGCGCCACAACACCCACCCCTCACCCCACCGGCAAAACCCGCGAATACTTCACCTGCCCCAACGCAAAGCTCGATTCGATCGAGCCCACCCCGTCCAGCTGGGTCAGGCGGTCCCTCAGAAACGCCTCGTAAGCCGAGAGGTCGGCGCAGACCACGCGCAGCAGGAAGTCGCGGGCGCCGGTCATCAGGTAGCATTCCATCACCTCGGGCCAGGCGGTGATGGCGCGGGCGAAGGCGTCGAGTTCGGGGGCGCGCTGGCGTTCCAGTTTGATCGAGACGAAGACCGAGACCGGCAGGCCGACCGCGTTCTGGTTGACCAGCGCCGCATAGCCGGTGATCACGCCGGCCTCTTCCATCATCCGGATCCGGCGCAGGCAGGGGGAGGGGGAAAGGCCCACCTTCTCGGCCAGCGCCTGCTGGGTCTGCTCTAATTAATTTGGAATGGACAGAATTATTTTGGAATGACGGCGGGATCAAATCGGACGAAGCTGGATTTGGCTGGACGGCGCCGGACAATCCCGTAGGCTGAAGTTGATGCGTAGCTGGGGTGCCGACGCGCCATCTGCAAGGTTACGCACAGGCGGGTGT
>MDTG01043062.1_pt1 | contig 44565 bp, 29 predicted proteins | sample 811421 | NCBI WGS metagenome assembly MDTG01 (sample SAMN05326645, study PRJNA326480) | marine metagenome | isolation source: seawater | place: Pacific Ocean: South East | collected 2011 | reverse complement strand
TTCTAGCAGTTGATCGATAAGTTTGTCTGATATTGGCATTCTACATTTCCTTTCAACAGGTTAAGAATGCCACTTACACAGATATTTTTACACTCTCGATTTAAACTCAATCCGCAGAACTTGCCAGTTCAGAAAGTGTTGTAAAATATGTTATTTTATTCGTGTCACAAAATTCTTTCCAGTCTTTAACCTCTGTCCATTCATTTATAAACACAAAATCGAGCCCTGCATTAGTAGAAGAGTAAAAGTCGTATTTACTGTCCCCAATGAAAAGTGTCTTTCCGGAAATGTTAGTATTAGCTAATTCCCTTTCGAAAATGACGTCTTTAGAATCTGGACTTCCAAAAATACCATTTGGGAATAGTTTATCCAGTTCACGTTTTCTGAATAATTCCCGAAGCTCAGTTTGCGCGCCACCTGAGACGACCAACCATTTAGCATTTGGTGTTAGGGCTTTTAGTGAAGTAAGAGCTGGGTTTATCTCACAAGTAGATAAGCCATGAGAAACTTCATTTGCGTAACTTTTCAATAAGGTATTGTAAGTATCATCAAAGTCTAAATGACTCAAATATTCATTTGTAACCCATTCAAATTTTTTGAAGCGTGAAATTCCACCATTTGCAACGTGATAGTCTCTAATAGCTATAGCTGCTTTTTCGCTAAAGGTAACTGTGGCATTGTAAAATGCGTTCGTTTTCACTTTATTTGAATCAAGAATAATACCATCACAATCAAATGCGATGGTGTTATATTCTGTCAGCCTCATAATGAAACAAGCTCCTTGTTTAAAATGGCTTCTGCGATAACAAAATCTTCTGGCCAATCTATGTCAAACGATTGAAGCTTGTTCAATGGATATAAATAAGGCTTCTCGCCAATCCGATCCCCAAGTGTATTGTATAGTTCTGAACTACTAATGAATGCACCACTGTTTATTTCATGCAGTGCTTGAATTGTTTGGGTTCTAGGCCATTTCTCTGCAGTACGATCATAATTAGTGGGACCTTTCTCATCCCATAAGAAACCGTGAAGCAGAGTAGTTGTCATTAGTGAGTCGTAACCTAATTCACTCTGCTCCCAGAATTTGAGAATGATATTTTCGTAGAGCGCACTATTAATAAACGGTGATGTTACATGTGTCCAAATTATATCTCCTTCCTTAATTAAATTCAGCGCATGTGATACAAGTTCATCAGTACTGGTTGAACTTTGACACAAAAAATCATCTCTTTTATGAACAATTAGCTTAGGAGAATTAAATTTGTTGGCAAGTTCTAATATTGCTTCATCGTTGGTCGATAGATAAACATGATCGATTAGCTTACAAGATAACAGTTGCTTTAATTTAATTTTAACCAGTCCACCTTCAATCCCATTAAAAGGCTTTATGTTTTTGAGTGGTACGCGCTCGCTACCTTTTCGGCAAGGAAGGAACGCGCTCATTTTCCGTTTAGGTAGATTAGAATCCATAAATACTCTTTTTCTCTACGTCGTAACGGCTTGGCGTTACTGACACTATATCCTTAGCACCCGAGGATTTAAGATATAGCTGGAAGATAGAGTTCATTTCATTGTTTCTTGGATCGTCCGCACCGTAACCATCGAAGCCCGCAATATAGATATTTTCTGAATTACCCGCTGTTACTGTAGCAAGAGCATATGACATGACTAAGGCATTAGGAAGCGTGCAAACATTCTCTCCAAATTCAAATGTCTTAGGTGCTATTGTTAGGCCGTAATCCAATAACGTCTTGCTGGATAAAGAATCATATACATCTGTCGGCAACATAGATGCTGGTGTAATTAGTGGTTGCTCAAACTCTACATGTTTTGCACAGTCTGCAAGTAACCTCACGGGATGACACGCGATTCGAACATCAATTTTACTCTGACAGATAGCTGACTGTGTATTCAATGCAATTACAACTAGGTTCTTTTTACTAATAAAACTTTCAATCGCTGCTTTGTGTTTAGAGACGCTCGGTCCTGTACCCAAGATTAGAACTTCCCTATTATCAAACAGCTCTTTCGGAGACCAAATTCCTTTTCCTTCACTATTATAAAACTCTCTAGCTGAATCGAGTGTATCCAGGCTAAATTTCTTACCACCTTCTTTTCTAAGATGAGCGATAGTGGACAATATATCTTCTTCGCTGTATCTAGAGTCGGCTTGCATCATTTGAATATAGGTCGGATGTATACCATATTTCCCTGCTAGATAGTAATAAGGATTAGAGCCCCAGCCGCAATCATTTTTCATGGGTTGGAAAAACGAGGAGATTAAGCTCATCAATGGAACGATATTAGACCTCCTGCCATCCAGAGCTTCTGCTTCAATGATTATTTCTTCTGTCCGTGCGTTGCCAGGTCCTCTGCCCATTCCCGTGATAGTTGAGTCTAACCAAGTAACGCCATTCTCAAACGCTTCTAATGTATTGGAGAGTGCTAACCCCATATTGTCATGAGTATGAATTCCCATTGCACCAGTCCAACCTTGACGAATCCACTCTATGATTTTCTTAGTTTGAGCAGGGTTCATACTCCCCATGCTGTCTGCAAAGTAGAGAACATCCACAGGATAACCCGATGCGACTTTAGCAAGAGATACAACTTCCTCTTCAGCTCTATCTGCAATTTGCATTAGGTTAAAGCCAACATAAAAACCACGGTCCTTCAACCAATTCGAAGCAGGAAGTGCTTTCTCAAATTCATGAATATGGCAGGCAATTCGCACAACTGAGGCGGGACTTCTCTCAGCGTCATTTGGAAATAGTTTTGAGAGTACATCAGAAATATCCTCTGACTGTAAAAGTTCTGAAGCATTTACCATTACCGCAACACTAATAGTTTCGGGAATATGCAACGTGCTTAAATATTCATCTGTTGTGTAGGCTGAGGCACCATTAAAACTTGTATTTTTCAATGAGCGCAGGCCGAGTTCAACGATGTCTATGTTTGCTTGTGACATTGCCTGGAGATACAAGTTGACTACTTCTTCTGGGAAATCCCAGTTATTGTAGTAACCACCGTCTCGTAGTGTGCAGTCTAATAAGAATAGCTTGTTGTCATTGAGCATCTACAGGCCCTCTAAATATAAATCAGCATAGTCAGGATCGTACTTAGCCATCTGATTTAATTGATTTTTAAATTTATCATTGAGTATTTTTATTGTCTGTGGCTTTAATTCGTTTTTATATCTACCAGGAATAATGTCTGAACCAGCCCATTTGTTGCCGATCCAGTTTGGATTGGTATTCAATTTTGTAACCCTTTCATTTTCTAACTCTGAAAGAATTGAGTCGGTTAATTCTACATCTAAGAACTTACTCAAGGACGCAATAAATCCGTCAAAATTAAGACAAAGTTTCGCATACGTGTTGACAAGTAATTTATTAGGATCAATTACGTCTAATGCGTCTAATAATGGTTTGAAATAATTGGTATCGGCTCGTTCTAAAACGAATTGGTCTATTCCAAGACTTTTAACTTTGCGTCTTCTTTCTTCTAACTGTTCTGCTGTAAGAGATGGGTTAGGATGAACGAACTCCCACTGGTAAACGTTACAAAGATAGTCTCTCGGGTCTCTATAATTAATGATGAATCGATGGTTTTTCTTTATTTTTGATACTGGGAAAAAAGGGGGCAAATTAAATCGATGTAAACCACCATTATATGGAAGCTCTTCATTGAGAAGTTCTTTCATCGGTTTATTCTGTAAGTACTTATCAATATATTTTGCTTGTAGAAAGTCTTCTCCTGAAATTTTGCAAATAACTCTCAATATAGAGTCTGTCGCAGATGTTTGTGTTGTTAAAAATATTAATGTATCCATATGGCCATCTTAACTTGCTTGGTCTTGGGGAGTATTAACTAAAGATCTTTTGCTAGACCAATAGCTCCATGTCCGTTTTAAACTCTCTACTCTAAAGCCTAACTTTTAGAGGAGAAAAATTCGTAATGCTCATTCGCACAATCTTTATAAGTAATTGGCTTAGTAATGTTATTGACACAGTCATCCCATAGCATATCTGATTTAGAAGCCAATAGCATTTTGCTTGCTAAGTCGCTCGGATTTCTGGCGCTAAAGTGTAAGCCGTCAATACCGTCTTTTACTTTTTCTTTCATACCGCCAATGTTAGAAACTATAAGCGGTCTTCCTGCTGTAAAGGCCTCTTGAATAACCATTGGAGAATTTTCCCACCATATTGAGGGAACAATAACCCAATCAATTTCTTTCATTCTGGCCAATTGTTCCTCTGGCCGGTATGGACCAACCCAACGAACAGTTCCTTCTTTAATAAATTTCTTTGCTAATAGTTTTACTTTTTCCTGAAATTCTCCCGATTGAACCTCTAAATTGGCACCGTGAATTTCCACTGACATTGTTGACCGGTCTTCTTTGGTCATTGAGCGTAATGCTTCCATGAGGATGTCTATTCCTTTATAGGGATTGACCTGGCCAAAATAAGCAAATCGGTTTCTTTTTTCACCAGCTTGCAACAAGCGAGGATCCAAAGGTGAAATGGCTTTCTGGCCATTTTCAATTACTATTATTTCGTCTTCTTTTATACCCCATTGGATATAACGTTGGCGCAAAAACTCGGAGGGCGAAATAAAGCCGTCAATCAAATCAAAATGACGTTTAAAGTAATTTTTACGTAACCAAAAGTCTTCAGCAGTATTATCAGGAAAACATTGACGGCACTCATCGTAGGATTCGCTGCTACATAACTTATGGCCTTCTCCAGTTTTAACCATTTGACCGTTATGTTTACAAATTGCCATGTACTCATGCAGCGTAAGGAATATGCGTATTTCCGGGTTAATATTTTTAATAACCCGTATAAATTCAAGCCCCATATGTGCATAGTGATGCATGTGAACAATAGACGGCTTTAATGCAGTAATTAAATCAGTAAACCAGGTTGTCAAACAATCCTGATTTACAGCTTTCATCATATGCCAGTCATGAATAGACTGTTCCCACAAATATTCATTATCGCGTCTTTTTCTAATTTGACCGGTAGCACCGCGACCTCTGTCTGCGCGAGCTAAAAACCAGGTTTCCTCTATATCCGGATGTTTTTTGTATTCGTTATATAGATTATATGCCGCGATTTCCGCGCCACCCAGGCTAAAATCTGGGTGGGCGTGTGATATTACTAATATTCTTTCTTTCATTGTCTAATCCGTTACACACCTTCCGGTGACTCAATAAGTGAGCGCCATTTTGATTGGTGTTTTGTCGCGTTCAATATAACCACCTTCGTTCTGAAATCATCTGTACCAGTAATACCGAAAGACTGTCTTTCCAAGTGTGTTAATTCCACTGTTGGTAGGTAGGCTACCTCTTTACCCGTGTTTCTAATCTTTAAACACAGATCTGAATCTTCAAAATCCCCGATTAAATAGTCTGTACTCCAGCCACCAATATTATCAAAATCTACCCTACGCATAAGCATGCATGCCCCTGTTACCGAAGGACAGAAAGTAAGTTCCTTATTAGGATCGAGTTCAGGGTCGAGGCCCATATTTGGATGGTGGTTTATCCATATGTTTAAATCGGTACGATACAGAAAAGTCATACCAGCATGTTGAATCGAACCGTCAGCAAAAACCAATCGAGGTGTAATAACGCCAATTTCTTCATTACTCTCCATCGCTTGTTTCAGACTCTCCAGCCATCCGGGCTGTTGTGGGAAAACATCGCTGTTTAAGAACAGTAAGTAAGGGGCGTCAGCGTATTCTGCCCCAAGATTATTGGCTCCTGAAAAACCTCTGTTAACACCGCCCCAAATTAGCTTAAAAGGCATCTTGTATAACTTGTGAAGGTTCTCTGCTAAAGGTCTTATTGGAGCCAGCAAGTTCGGATCATCAACTACAAAAATCAGTTGCGCCTTTTCTTTTATATATGGGTCATCTGCAAAACTTAATAATTGGCTTTCCATGAAGTCAATTCGACCATAAAGTGGAATAATTATACTCACGTCAGCGGAGGGAGATACACCGAATTCGTAAACTCGATGAGGTAATTTGGCAACCTCTGATTCTCTTGCTTCCATTAAGTTCGCTATTATTGGCCCGTCAAATTCATTTAAACGTGAACTGAGCAAGTGCATTGGCGTAGGGAGACCGAATAACCACTTGGCAGCATCTACCGGATTACTTCCAATATTGTCGGGAACAACTGATGCGAGTTTGTGAATACCGCGTTCAGATAATCCTTTGAAAGTTAATTCCACACCTGCCTTAATGTTCTGTATCCGAATGGCAAAGCCGAGGTTAGCGCTAACCACTGGAATGGCAGAGTTTTGAAAAGCCTGGAAAACATCTTGTCTTGGATATTTATAAAGAGCATCAATGAAATATAGCGCTCCAAATTTATCTTCCGCCCAAATGATTTCCACACCGGCAGATAACATCCAACCGGTAATGCATCCTTCCATACCGCTATTAAAACAAACCGAAGCTTCGGGATTAAACTTTATAAATGGGTGTGGCGTGTCTTGTTCATCTAAACCGTCAAGAAACTTTGCCCAACTTGTTAAATCGCTATTGTTTATTACATCTTGCTTTGCTAATTGGGCTTCTGTATAGACTTCTGAGTTTGCGAACGACTTTGCTACTGCTATTGGTGACATTTCAGTCATACCAGCAATATCGAGATCAGGCTCTTTGAAGAGTCTGTGCTCATGCTTACCATATACAACATAATGGAAAAACGGGTTTACGCCGCTTTGTTTTATATCAGGATTCAGTTTTAAATAGCCGTCTACAGAAAACCAATCACATGGGTCATACCCTTGCTTCCAGCCTTCTGTTAAAAAGTGATCAATTGCTTCATCATTCTCTTCCGAAATTCCATACGTTTCGCAATAGTAATGCTTGTCGAATTCCTCCGTGATAACTCTTTTCACATGGCTATCAGGCGACTCTGCTGTGACTGGTTTGCTTTTGCGAAGTTTGAGCACTTTCTTATATTCCTTCAATTTTCATACTTAGTAGCGATTAGGCTGATACATTTTCCGCTTTAATCTTGTCAATTAAGCTATTTCATACACTATTTCTAGCTATCTCAAAAACAATAGACAGCCCGTTTATGGCGGATTACGGGCTCAATGTTTTGTGGCGCTACTATATCAAAATGAGTTTGATATTCCACATTTAACCCTTTGCTACTTAAGTTTTGATAACTTGAGCTTTTATTGATTTCGATTCTAAAAACGCGAAATTATAGCAGATGATTCACATAAATTTGTTATATCAATGACTAAAGTGAGCGCGTGAAGTACACTGCCAAATCAGGTTGTGATTCATTGCAGCACAATGAATATAATGGCAAACTCCCATTGCAAACAAATACGTTGGAATAAATACACGGGTCAAATGAGTAGATTGGAATAGTTACAATGGAAAAAGATGTAAATGTTGTTCAGGCTGACAAAAAGGCAGCCAAATATGCAGGTGGTTTTGATTCGTTAGACAGTGGCATCTTGGCCGGTTGGGCAGCAGACGCAAATAGTGCGGAGCCGCTGAAATTTGCCATTTATTGCAATGGTGCGTGTATAGGGAGTGGGGTTGCAAACCTAAATCGACCCGATTTAAAAAAGGCAGGTTTTCATGAAGGGTTACACGGCTTTAAAATTGAAGTTAATCAGGAGCTGCTAATTCACGATATGCCTCTTCAGTTGCGAGTATTCGAATCTGACGCAGTTATCCCCAGCAATGCTTTTAAGGTAAATTTACTTGAGCAACATTTTTGGGCCGAAGTCCAGTCTTTCCATAATGGTCAATTGTGGTTCTCAATAAAGTCAGAAGGCATTATCGGTAAAAAGACACTGGTATTTAGTAGCAATAATGTAAAGTTTGCACAGTTAGAGATTGATACAAATAGTGATGCTTTACAAGAGCATATTTGGCTACCGGCAAACCTCCTGGATGGTACTTCAAAACTCATAGAGATTGGAATGAAAGGCTATCCATTGTCTCTTGGCGGCGGTGAAATCCTCGCAAAAGCTATTTCAACACCTTGGCAATACCTTAAAGACAGTTACCGAAATCCAGGCATTTTATCTTTATCAAACCAAGCAAATCACCGATATGAGTCGTTGCATTACCACTTAGAAGAGATTGCAAAAAATCGTTCACCTTTCAATGTTAGCAATCTAATTGCTATTCATAATGTTGTCGTTGAGGGCTACGAAGGGCGTAAAAAGTTTCCTTCATTCGAATTGCCAAAATTTGATAAGCCAGAAGTGAGTATTATTGTTCCAGCTTATAATAAGTTTGAACTGACTTATCATTGCATCGCATCAATAGCCTTATCATTTAACCATACTTCCTATGAAGTAATATTGGCTGATGACTGCTCAACCGACCAAACCGCTAATGCTGAAGATATCATAGGGAATCTCGTAGTCTCGCGTAACAGTGAGAATCTGCGATTTTTGCGCAGTTGTAATGCTGCTACTGAATATGCAAAAGGCGAGTTCATTATCTTCTTAAATAACGATACCGAAACCACCTCCTACTGGATCGATGAATTGGTTAAACACTTCAAAGAATGTAAAGGGGTGGGTCTTACAGGTTCGAAACTACTTAACCTTGATGGCAGTATGCAGGAAGCTGGTGGAATTGTATGGGGTAATGGTCAACCTTGGAATGTTGGTCGTAATGCTAATCCCTTGCAACCTGAATATAACTATGTGCGTGAAGTGGATTATGTCTCAGGTGCTGCAATGTGTATCCCAAAAGCGGTGTGGGAGGACGTAGGAATGTTCAGTGAGGAGCTGGCACCTTGCTACTACGAAGACACCGATTTAGCCTTTAAAGTTCGAGATGCCGGATTCAAAACTCTATATGTACCAGCTTCAGTAGTTATTCACTTTGAAGGACAAAGTCATGGTACTGATGTCACTAAAGGTTTGAAGCGCTATCAGGTTGTAAATGAGAAGACGTTTCGAAGCAAATGGTTTAAAGCATTTAAGCATAATGGCAGCCCTTCTCTAGAAAATTTAAAAATTGAGAAAGACCGTAATATTGATCAGCGGGTTTTGGTAATTGATTATGCATCGCCGTCACCAAATAAAGATGCAGGGAGTTATGCTGCTATTCAGGAAATCAAGTTGATGTTAGCACTTGGTTTTAAAGTGACATTCGCAGCAGAAAACCTCGCTTACTTTGGCAAGTATACTACTCAACTTCAGTCAATGGGGGTTGAAGTGCTTTATGCACCGTTTTATACATCTATGGATGATTTGCTTAACAGACGCTTAAATGAGATGGATGCGGTCTACATCACTCGTTTCTATGTTGCAGAGCGCTACTTAGATAAGATCAAAAGTGCCGGAAAGCCAGTGATCTTTAATAATGCCGATTTACACTTCTTGCGTGAATTACGCGGAGCTCTCTCTAATGGTCGTGACGAAGAGCAACTTAGAGCTGCTTTACAAACTCGAGATAGAGAGTTAAGTGTTTGTCAAAAAGTAGATGCTATTTTAACTTACAACTCTACAGAACATGCCGTAATAACAAGTCATATATTGGAAGCAGAAAAACTACATATCACTCCATGGGTACTGGAAGAGAAGACACATGGACCAGAGTATAGTAAACGTGGAGGCATTGTTTTCCTCGGGGGCTTTAATCATGCGCCAAATGTTGAGGCGGTAAAGTTCCTTGCGGGAGAAATTATGCCGCTACTAGCGAAACAACGCCTCGACATAAAACTATACGTTTATGGCAGCAATATGCCGGATGACTTTAAAGATTACGAATCAGATAACATCGAAATGGTTGGCTTTGCAGAACATTTGGATGATGTATTTCATAATCATCGTGTATTTGTAGCACCATTGCTCTCAGGTGCAGGTATTAAAGGAAAAGTACTGGAGTCTATGGCTTATGGTCTTCCTGCGGTCTTAACTTCAGTAGCAGCAGAGGGGACAGGGCTAACACATGGTGTGTCAGCCTGTGTTGCAGAGAAAGCAAATGAATTCGCGCAAAGCATAATTGAGCTATATGATGACGAGCAAGTCTGGAATAAGTATAGGGAAAATATGCAAACTATTGTTAAAAATAATTTTTCTAAAGAAAACGGTATAAAACAAATGAAAGATATTTTTGCAAGTGTTGGTATTTACTGTATGCCTTAATGTGGCAACGCTAATAAATAATCGATTAAAAATGTAAGAGTCGAATTAAGGAGTTTATTTTGGAAAAAAAATATTTATTTGTTTGCGGTTCTCCTAGATCCGGAACTACTGCAATGTGGAATTTTCTCGCTAACGATAACCGTATAAAAATGGGTGTCGAAAGATATGGTAATCTATTTTTTAGAAAGCCACTTACAACAGAGCTATTTGAATATGAACGTTTCTTTGATCTTCAGGAAGGCGATACCTTTTACAATGAGTTGAATTCCTTCTCTCCTTACTACAAGAAAATAATAGATAATTACGAAGGGGCTGAATATTATGGAGATAAAATTCCTTTACTTTATAAATATTTAGATCGATTGAATGAAGCTATTCCGAATAGTAAAGTTATCATCATGATTAGAAATATTATTGATGTATCTGCTTCTTATGAGGCACGAGCTAATAATGACAATGATGAATCATGGAGTAGGAATAAAAGAACTGCGTCTGCTATCGAAGATTGGAGAGATTCGCTTAAAGTAGTTCGGCAGAATTTGAATAACCCTAATGTCATCCCAATTATTTATGAAGATTTTTATTCTGATATAAATGAAGCGAAGAAGTTATTTACTAAAATTGAGCTAAGCTTTACTGAAAAAAACGAAAAAGCTTATATGGCTACTCATAAACGCGCAAGAGAATTAGATGGTTTTAGATCAAGAAACCTAGACGCCTCTGCCGTTAAGGCCTTGTGTGAAGAAGCTCCATACGGCTTATACCGAGAAATTCTTACAGAGTTAAGAAACAAGAATGAATGATGTTCAAAAAGTAAGAGATGTTTTCTTAACCTTGGGTATTGATATTCATAATCCTTTATCATTGAAACGTCTACAAAGAGTTGAGATAGAAGCGCCAGTCAGAATCGGCGCGTTTGAGCCACAGATTGAATTTTCTATTGGTGCATTTTCTTATATTCATGATGGAATATATAGCCGAGTTAGAATTGGTCGTTATTGTTCAATTGGACGCAACCTAGTTTGTTTGCAGCCCAACCATCCTACAGATTGGGTGTCTACACATCCATTTCAATACATGGAAATTGATAAGATCATATCTCCTAATGCATTAATAAATGTCGATTCAGGTAAGGAAGGTAGTGACTTTTTTCGGCTAGAGAAACCTAGTCCGAAATCAAAAGGCATACACATTGGTAATGATGTATGGATCGGAACGAATGTTACGATTCTAAACGGTGTAACAATTGGAGATGGGGCAATTGTAGGTGCCGGTTCAGTAGTAACAAAGAATGTTGCTCCTTACTCTATTGTTGCTGGGAATCCAGCAAAGCTTATTAAAATGCGGTTTAATGATTCAACAGTTGAATCTTTACTGAGTAGTAAATGGTGGGAATACGATATTAGGAACCATAATTTACAATTCGATAATGCTCATAAATTTATTGAAGAGCTTGGCGAGCTAATTACGCTTTCAAAACTCAAAAAGTTTGAGACTGAAAAAATTGATCAAGAAAAGATTAAGGGGATTATATGAAAGAGGTTACGGGTCTCATTATTATCCACAACGATTCTCAGATGTTAAAGCCTGCGTTGGAGAGTGTTAAGGGTTTTGTCAGTAAATTAGTTGTCGTAGATGGCGCTTATGAGTGGGTCGCTCCGTTTTGTGAGTTGAATAGTGAGTCTCCAACTACTTCACAGGATGAACTAATAAAAATACTTGAAGAGTCAGAGATCCCTTATGAACATTATACTGGGATTTGGGAAAATGAATCCCATAAAAGATTGTTTTCTATAGAGCAATGTCAGAGTGAATTCGCTTTACTAATTGACAGTGATGAGGTATTCGAACTTGATCAAAACAAGGTTGAGGATTTTATGTCGTCAGGGAAAACGATTGCTGAATGTTACTTCCCTCTGTACTATAGCCCTGATTACATTGGAATAAACCCTAACCTGAATTCGCCTACTAGAAAGTCGGCATTGCTAAATTTACAATTCAACTCTCCTAAAGAAATCGTTGATTCTTTGTTTTTACTTGTTCCAGAGAATGAAAGGGTTGGTGGAATAACCAATCAACAAAGATATAAAGATGTCATAGGTACAATTCACCATCTTAGTTTGTTTAGATTTGGACTTGAGGCGTATCGGAGAGCCAGATTTTATAACTTACTGTCAATGCGAATAAATAAGAAGTTTGCTATTGTAAACACAAAAGGGTTTTCTGATGACTCAGAGTTTTTTAATCTACTTTGTGATTTGAGCAATGTTGAATTAAAGGCCTTAGACAATTTCTTCAAATTTCATAAGATAAGCGCCTCTTTTCCTACGATAAAACAAAATCAAGTATTGGTTGATTCTGAGTGTAGTGAACAAATCAAACCGATTATTAGTGCTTGTTTTAGTGAAATGTTGTCACAACATCATGAGAATCTAAATAAATATAAAAATGAATCAATATTATATTTTTCAGGTAAGCCAATGATATTTGATGTGACACAGAGAATTAAAGAAAGCAGTCAGTTTTGCATTAGAAATATAAGCTCTATAAATTCTATAACCTTTACTGTTCATGAAGATCATGGAGCCTTTAGAAAGAGTCTACCTGTACAGAAAGTTCCAGGGGCAGATGTACTAAACTTTCAGGTTACTCAGAGTGAAGGAGCTATCCGTACTTTGGTTGAGATAGCTTTTTCAAGTCAGGAAAACATCGTTGAATTGGAGTTTATTTAATAGATGTCTAGTGTAGTCATCCACATTGGCCCCCCCAAAACTGGAACTACGTCTATTCAGAAGTTTCTTTTTTCTCACAAGAAAGAGTTGGAGTCACTTGGTTATGTTTATCCTAACCAAGTGAACCATCAGGACATATTCAATTTCTTCAAAAACCAAGAGAGTGAAGTGCCTGCTGTCTTATCTGAAGCCTTAAATCTGGTTTTTTCCTCAGGCTCAAATTTGTTGATAAGTTGCGAATTTTTGAGTTCATTCAGTGACGAAGAATTCATAAATATGAGGAATTTTTTTAAAACGAAAGGTTTTCAAAATATATCAGTTTGTCTATTTGTGAGAGATATTCTTTCTATCACATTCTCAAGTAGGCAAGAGCTTTTAAAAAAAGGATTTATCTTTGATCAGGATGAGTTGAAAGGCCTTTCAATGAGATATTCTGTTTTATTGAGCAGATTGGAAAGAGTATTTGGTGGAAGTAATGTTACTTTTTCTTTGTTCAAAGAAAGTCTTGAATTCGATGCTGTAGGTTCATTTCTATCCCTAAATAAAATTGCTCTTAGTCAACAAGTAAGTTTGTCAGCGAATAAATCAATGTCTTTCGAGCAGAGTTGTTTACTAAATATGTTGAACTCCTACTCTATTCCATTCGATTTGAAAAAATTGAGAAAAAAGTTTGCATTAATCCAGTATTCTCAATTTGGGGGATGGGAAAAGGAGCGTAAACTACTAACTAAACTTGCAAAAGAAGAAAATGATTGGCTCAAGCGTAATTATAATATTTCACCGATGGAACAGAATTTGGAGTTCTGTTGGTATAAATTCTCTGACTATTATAAGACAGTTAATGAATTGACAAAAATCGGCTTGTTACCTGACTACTTAGATCTTTCTGGCTTAAGCCAACCTTGGAGCAATAGATAATATGCACTGGCAGGCTCAGCAATTTGTTGTTTCAGTTATGAATCTCTTCCCTGATAATTTTGCTGCAGCCAACTTCTTGGAGATAGGCTCCCATAGTGTCAACGGAAGTATCAGGTCTTTGTTTTGCGCAAATAAGTATGTAGGTGTAGATCTTTCGGAAGGGCCGAATGTTGACGAAGTATGTTCAGGGCATGAGTTTAAATCGGATATCAAATTTGATATTTGTATATCGTGTGAGAGCTTTGAACATAATCCTTACTATATAGAAACGTTTGATAATATGGTCAATCATCTGAATGATGATGGATTATTGATATTCACTTGCGCAACTTCAGGGCGGCCGGAACATGGGACTAGTAGAACGACTCCTGAACTATCTCCCGGTACGATTGCAGTGAATTGGGATTATTACAAAAATTTAAATAGTAATGACTTCGCGGGAAGTGTGGGTTTGAATTCACTAACATACTTTAGTTTTTTTGTTAATGAAGTTAGCCATGATTTATATTTTATAGGTACCAAAAGTGAATTAGTTGCAAAAAGGCTGAAATTAGTCGAGGAAGAGTTAAAGGTTGAAGTAGAGGCATTTGAATCTTTGTCCAAGGTTCTTGAAAAAGTAACCTTTGACGCACTATGTGATAAAAGCTTATTTTCACCTTTGGCCTTGTATTATATATATAATTCTAAAACACATAGCCGTTATGACGAGCCTTTGATAAACGCTGTGAGAAAGTCTAAAAAGATGTTTCTCGATGATCCGTATTTACTTTTTTTAGAAGCAAATTTAAACCGCGATGAGGAGGTTTATCATGAGTTGGTCCTTTTGCTAAAAGCTGTAGAGTTAGAACCTAGTAATACAAATTTTTTATTTTCATTATCGGAGACTTTGGATAATTTACAAAAGTGGGATTTTGGAATTAAGATACTCGAAGAATCAAACATTACTTTGACTAAAGCACCTCTTTCCTGGAAACTTTGCGATTTTTATTATAAAACCAAAAGGTATGACAACGGGCTGCGTTATGCTAACCAAGCTTTGACTGTTTTCCCGCTTAATACTGGGATTATAAATTGCAAAATAAAATGCGAAGTTGCGTTGCGTAAATATTCAGATGCTGCAGAAACTGCAAGGTTTGTTTTAGAGCAGAGTTCCTTTGCTGATTGGTTAAGAAATTATTGCAAACAAGTTTTAGAGACGTATTCTTCTAGTCGTTGATGGCAGATAACGTCAATACGTTATCATTAGGAAAGACTATTAATAACACTACAACTGCATAAAATTCACCCAGCCCAAATGTTGCTTACCAGGATAATTACAGTGAGTTGTCACTTCTTTTCGAAACTCCTCCGGCCTCAAAATATGTACATCGGGAACTTGTTGGTTCTCGGTGCACCAGTCAACATATTCACCAAGGCAGGATATTAGTAAACCCGGCCCCGTTTTAAACCAGGTCATTACTTGCAATCGATTATCCAAAGCATGCTTAGCGCGTTCTAGCGCTGCGCCAACAACTGGGTGTTTAGGTGCAACAGCAATAAAATTGTTGCCTACTCCGTAAGGCTCTTTCATTAAGATCAGGTTTTTATCTGTATCTAAAAGTGAGAACAAATTTCCCACAAGAATGTCATCTGCATCTGCATATATGCCGCCATGCTCCCAAAGGTAACATAACCTGAAGTAGTCAGATTGCTCTGCGGGCAATGCACACTTATTCATTGTTACAGGAAAATCATTGTCTTCTGAGTCTATAAAGAATGTATTGGCTGAGCTCGTACTGAAACACTCATATTCAAAACCGGGGGCGGTGGTCCAGGTTTGCATATTCAGGTCGATTTGTCTGGGTTTGATTTTTGTATTCCAAAATTGCACTACTTTGAGCGGTATTGAATTATTGCTTTGAATATCTGTGTTTTGAAGGGAATTTAATGTTAGATAGTAATTGCTAACTGCTTCGATACATTTTCCAAACTTAGTTTTGGTTTCTAAGTTATCTGAATTAAACACGGCTTTGCATATTTTTATATTCAGTGACGCTCGATTACCCATTGTCAGTTCATCTTTGATGCACTTTTGAATTTGTTCGATCTTCAATCCGGTCAAATCAGTACATTCTACATAGCTTTGGCGAACCGAGTTTGGTAAGGAATGCATTAACTGCTGTTCTAACAGGCCTTCAGCCTTTTCTAACACCCGACGGTAATTACCTTCTGCATAATCTGTGTAAAGTTGAGCTTGCTGTGAATGCTCGAGTTGAGAAAACAATTCTGGATAGTGCGTCGAGAGTTTTCGTGCGTCACTAAGCTGTCCTTTTCGCACGTGTGCACTAATTAGCGTATTTAAGTGGTTGGCGGTTGAGTTTTCTTCTAGTACCAGAGTTAATAAATGCGTGTAGAGTGGTAATTGTCCAGCCGACGTGAATATGTCAAAACAAGTCGGTAGTAACGTAGCAAGTTGATATGTCGGCAATTTTAGTAAGTATTGTAAAGCAAAGCTGGCACCAAATATGAGTTCATAACTCTGAACAACGAACACTTCTTGCTTAGTTTTTTGTACTTTATTTTTAAAGGTGTCAATTGCTCTGAGCCGTTCTTTTGCAGTTAAAAATGTTGCAGCTAACTGTAAAATATCTAGTGCGCAGTCAATATCTAATTTGTTGGCCTTTTGGGCGCTGAATAGCAGTTGAAGACAATCTTCTCGCGATGACTGCTTGACTTTGCTGTTGATTAACGCATGAGCGTGGCGGTATAACAATACGTCATCAGAAGGTAGTTTTTCATGCAGTGTTGCCGCAAAGTCAACAGCCTGATCATAGAGTTTTAGTCGATTTAATGAATCTAACTTTGCTAGCAATACCCAACGGTCGTGGGGTAATGCCACTAAGAGCTCTTCTAAAATATCAAGTGCTTGTTGAGGCTTTTCATACTCATTAAGTAAACTGGCTTTTACTAAAAGGAGTTGATCTTTCTCTTGGCATGATGCTAAGCCTTCATCGAGAGTATTTATCGATAACTCATTTTCTTTTTGTCTGCTATAAAGCTTTGCAAGTCCGATATAGGCCCATGGGTGATTGGTGTGATGTGAGATCAGTAACTCATATATTTTGAGTGCTTCAGGTAATCTGCCGAGTTGTGTCAGTGCGTCGGCTAGTTTCAGTCTGACAGTGGCGTCATCTTTCCACTCTTCATTTGTTTCGCCGACTTTTTCTATAATTTGAGTAAATTGCGCATTCTCTAACAAATTGTCCAATTCACTGATAAACGATTCAAATTCCATAATGCCTGCAATTTTATGAAGCCAAAACAACAATTCGCGTAAACGATTCTGCTTTATAGTTAGCAAAGGCGTTTGTAGTTTAATACTAGGTTATCGGAGGGGAAATGCAAATCAGAGGCTTTATTGGGCGGAGCAGTGCTCTATCTTGAACAACAGAGCACTAGCATTCCACAATTCCCACAAAGGCTTTATTTCAGAGTTAGCGGGTTATTACTGTTCGCTACCAGCGCCGCCCAGTCAGTAGAAATAGTTGTTATTCCCAGTTGCGTTTTTAATGAGTCTGGCAAATGTGATGAGTCAGTTATTCGAGGGATATTCATCTCCGGAATAATTCGTTCCACGCCATAAAAATCTAGGTACTCCTGATAATTATCGAAAGAGCGTCTGTCAGGTGCATCAACAAAAGTTTCGGCTGCGAGACCATTGGCAATGATGGCTTCATGTTCATCAGTTTCAATATGCCAATAGGTGAAGCTTTCAGGCATTTCGCTCATAGGTATATAGCGGATACTGTTGTCATTACATAATGCACTGGCATTTATAAGTACATCGTCGATGAGTAATGCATGCGAACCCGTTAAGTAAAGGTCCTGGTTAGGTTTGTTAGTGCCTAAAGCGTGGGCAGAGATACATACTGGTTCGTGCTGAACCGACGTTTTTATACCTCTATGGATAGTTTGGTGGCCCATCCATCTGATTTTACTTAATTTGCCGGTCGACGTAACAACCGCATCCCCAATTTTTAGTGTTTCAATAGCAGCGGTACCATCTGGAGTGCTTATCTGCGTTCCTTCTAAAAAACAATAAACGTATGTTTCGCTGGTATTCACGCTTAATGTCGTGCTTGGAGAATACGAAGTATTCGAAAGTAAATATTTAGAACCACCATATTCAATAACTATTCCATTGGGTGTTGTTCCTCGAAATGTATAATTTTGAGAGTAAAATGTAATGCTACTTCCCACAGTGGTAGTGCCATCCGTTGAACCGTCACTGTTATCATAAACGGTGTAGTTGCCAAAATAACTATTACTGTCAGTCTGGTAGTCAGTACCTAACAATGTTAAATATGTGAACGTCTCTTGTGTAGCCATTTAGTCTTCCTTATTGTTCAGTTCATAAAAAATATTTTACGCAACAGATTAGCTTGAGTCAGGCTTAATAATTCTGGCGGAGGAATTTTTAAGAGAGCGCCAAAACGACTTATTACTGTGCTCCTTAAAGATATCTGGCGGTAGAATTGTTTTTCTTGTGCGGGCAGATACAACTTTGTGTACCCGGTGAAGCCCGTCCATACCTATGTTGGCGTCAAAAGCTGGCGCATCGTAACTGACATCTATAAAATTGTGTTCGAAGTAATCCTCTTCCAAAAAGGAATAGATAAGCCTGAACACTTCTTCCGGTCTGGCTACCAATAAATCATAATCTACCAGCATTAGTCGATCTGCATAATCTGCATAGCAAGCTTCCCTGAGTGCATGCCATGCATACCCGACTAAACCATTAGCGTTTGCCATGGCTTCAACCCTTGAGTAAACCGTTGCACGTTGTTGAGCGTTAGCGAAGATACGCGTGTTTTCAAAAGGGTTGTTTCTAAACTGACGTTCCATAGAGTCCATGATCCATGCAACATCTCGAACCAGGCATATTACCTTAGTGTAAGGGAATACCGACAATAACGCAGGTAATTTTGCTGTCCAGCTTCTATTCGTATCAAATATCAGTTCTTCCTTATTTTCAGAGTAGTAACTCTCAAACAGACCTTGTAACAACCGTTTTCGTTGTTCTGCAGTAACCATGCTAGCCATCTCTGTACCAGCAGATACTTGTGAAATTATTCCCTCAAATAACCCTGCGATCGGACCACTCATAGATGCGTGAAAACGCGGATTTTGTTTCAAAATAGCTGCGGTAAGTGTAGACCCTGAACGGGGAAGACCAGATATAAAATAATATTGTCGCTTCACAGGTTATTCCCATTGTGTGTTTTTAACCAAATTAGCAAATTAGTTCGGATAGTCAAAAGCTCATTACTGTTTAGTCTTCTTCCTTTATCTTTGACCTTAAATCCATTTATACTAGTCGTAGCGGAGCCTTATTGAGTTCCTAAACTTTTGTAAAAGCTGTAGCTGGGAAATGTAATGAGAAAAGGAATAATCCTCGCTGGCGGATCAGGCACACGCTTGCACCCGTTAACTAAAGTCGTAAGTAAGCAGCTTATGCCTGTTTACGATAAGCCCATGATCTATTATCCGCTATCGACGCTAATGATGTCGGGCATCCGGGATATTCTGATCATTACTACACCAGAAGAACAAAATCGATTCATCGAGCTTTTGGGCGATGGTTCATCCTGGGGCTTGAATATTCAGTATGCGGTACAACCTTCTCCAGATGGCCTGGCTCAAGCATTTTTAATTGGTGAAGACTTCATTGGCAACAATAGTTGTTCGTTGGTCTTAGGAGACAACATTTATTATGGCCACGATCTAAGAATATCCTTGAAAAACGCTTATGGCCAAACTAATGGTGCGACCGTTTTCGGTTACCACGTAACGGACCCTGAGCGATATGGTGTTGTTGATTTTGATTCTGATTGGAATGCGCTTTCCATTGAGGAAAAGCCAACAGAGCCCAAATCTAATTACGCCGTTACTGGCTTATATTATTATGACAATCGTGTGGTCGACTTTGCGAAAGAAGTCAAACCTTCTCCACGTGGCGAATTAGAAATTACAGACCTGAACAATATGTATCTTCAGGATGGATCTCTTAAAGTCGAGCTCATGGGGCGTGGCTCAGCCTGGTTGGATACGGGGACGCTGGACAGTTTACTCGATGCCGCTAACTTTGTAGCAGCAATTGAGAAGCGTCAGGGTTTAAAGATTTGTTGTCCTGAAGAGGTTGCGTATCGTATGGGGTATATTGATGCCGAGCAGTTGGAAAAGCTGGCGGCGCCGCTCAAGAAAAGTGGTTACGGCGATTACCTGTTAAAAGTGATACACGACCGGGTTAAGTGACGAAATGATTCGTTATACCAGCGAAAGCGGGGATCTGTTAATGTTACTACTAAATAAGATTTAAGCGGTTCCGGATAATTGCTACGCAATTTTCGGGACGACCGAATAGACGAAATTTCCGATATGATCGGATAGCAAAATATCCGCAATGCGGATAGGAAAAAGAATAATCAATGCAAGTAATTAAAACCGACATCCCGGATGTCAAAATTATTGAGCCACGTGTCTTCGGTGATGAACGTGGTTTTTTTATGGAAACCTTTCGTACGGATTGGTTCAAGTCTGAATGCGCAGACGTTGATTTTGTTCAGGACAATCATTCTAAATCCAAGCAAGGTATTCTACGTGGATTGCACTATCAGCTTGAACAGACTCAGGGCAAGTTAGTACGTGTTGTATCTGGTGAAGTATTTGACGTCGCAGTAGATATGCGAAAAAACTCAGAAACATTTGGGAAGTGGGTTGGCGTTTACCTGTCAGCCGAAAATAAGCGTCAGTTATGGGTACCAGCGGGCTTTGCGCATGGCTTTTATGTCACCAGCGAATCAGCTGAATTTGTGTATAAGTGCACGGATTATTATCACCCGGAATCCGAAGTGTCGGTAAATTATAATGACCCGACCATTGGCATTGAATGGCCGCTGGTGAATGGCGAAGCGCCGTCGTTGTCTGGCAAAGACGAAAACGGCACCGCATTCGTTGATGCACCAACGTTTTAAGGCCACTAGTTAAAGGAATAATGATGTCACAACTGGTAGTCATTGGGAAAAGCGGTCAGCTCGCTTGGGAAGTCGCACGGCTCGTGCCGGATGCAGTGTGTCTAGGCCGTGACGATATTGATATTACAACTGCAGAAAGTATCGCAGATAAGCTCGACACGTTAGCACCTGATGCGGTAATTAATGCCTCTGCTTACACGGCAGTGGATAAGGCAGAAAGCGATGAAGCCAATGCGTATTTGTTGAACCAAACCGCGGTGGCAAACCTGGCCAACTATTGCAAGGCGCACAACGTATTCTTTGTGCACGTGTCTACCGACTATGTGTTTAATGGCGAAAAAGGCTCGCCCTATACGGTTGATGACACCATTGCGCCGCAGGGCATGTACGGCAAAACCAAGGCCGCCGGTGAAGCTGAAGTGAAAAGTATTTTACCTGAGCACAGTGCGATTATTCGCACATCCTGGGTGTATTCGGCGCATGGCAATAACTTTGTAAAAACTATGCTGCGGTTGATGGCAGAAAAGCCTCAATTGGGTGTCATTGATGACCAATTAGGTAGCCCGACCTGGGCGAAGGGGTTAGCGCAAGCCTGTATTGAGGCCGCCACACAACAACACACAGGTGTATTCCATTGGTCTGACGAAGGCGTGTGTAGCTGGTATGACTTTGCTGTTGCCATTCAGCAACTGGGATTAGAGAAAGGGCTGTTAAGTCAGGCCGTACCAATTAACCCTATCCCAAGCAGCGCCTATCCTACGCCAGCCAAACGTCCTCACTACAGTGTGCTGGATAAAACATTGAGCCGCGAAACTTATACAACCCCTCTTACACACTGGCGCGAACAGCTTAGCGCCATGATGGATGAGCTGGTGTAATAGCAAGAGAATTGACTAAAATGACAGCAAAAACAATTATTGTAACTGGCGGCGCGGGCTTCATTGGTTCCGCCGTAGTTCGTCACCTAATTAACGATACTGACCACACGGTGGTGAATCTCGATAAGCTGACTTACGCAGGTAACCTGGAATCACTGAAAGAAATCGACCAAAGCGACCGCTACCATTTTGAGCAGGTAGACATTTGCGACGGACCGGAAGTTAAACGTGTACTGGACACATACCAGCCTGATATTATTATGCATCTTGCAGCAGAGAGTCATGTTGACCGCTCTATCGATGGCCCGGGTGAATTTATCCAGACCAACGTAGTCGGCACCTATACGCTATTAGAGCAAGCGCGTAGCTTCTATGCCACACTAAGCGATGATAAAAAAGCAGGTTTTAAGTTCCACCATATCTCGACCGACGAGGTCTACGGTGATTTACCTCACCCTGATGAAGTAGAAGTAGGCACAGAGTTGCCTTTATTTACGGAAGAAACATCTTACGAGCCAAGCTCGCCGTATTCGGCATCGAAAGCTGCGTCTGACCATTTGGTTCGCGCCTGGTTACGCACGTTTAAACTACCCACGGTCGTTACCAACTGTTCAAATAACTATGGCCCGTATCACTTCCCGGAAAAACTCATTCCGCTAATGATACTCAATGCCCTGGCGGGTAAACCACTGCCGGTATATGGAAAAGGCAATCAAATCCGTGATTGGCTCTATGTAGAAGACCACGCCCGCGCATTAGTGGTAGTCGCTACAACTGGCGCTATTGGCGAAACCTACAACATTGGCGGTCACAACGAAAAGCAAAACATCGATGTGGTACACACCATCTGCGATATTCTTGACGAAGTGAAACCGAAAGCTGAAGGTAGTTATCGCGACCAAATTACCAGCGTTGCTGATCGCCCCGGACACGATATGCGCTACGCCATCGATGCCAGCAAGATTCAAAAAGAGCTGGGCTGGGTGCCCCAGGAAACCTTCGAATCAGGTATTAAGAAAACTGTAGAGTGGTACCTGAACAACGAAACCTGGTGGAAAGCCGTGTTAGATGGCAGTTACCAGGGTGAACGACTGGGTCAAAATCAGTAACGTTAACTGAAAAGGTCTTAACGATGAGTACGTATCTAGTAAGAAGGCATAAATAGGATGAAAGTACTGATCGTTGGCGGTTTTGGTTTCATTGGAAAGCATCTCATCGAGAATGCAATAACCAAGAATATTAGTTTTACTGTAATAGCCCGAAAGGATCCCGATGTTCAGTGGGTAAAGTACGCATATATTCTGGAAAATTCACTTGATGATAAAGCGTTGCAAAATCTGGCCGCCGAACATGATGCGCTAGTATATCTGGCTTCGACTTCCATTCCTGCCACAGGGTCCTTCCTGAAAGAGTTTCCTACGAATGTAGAGCCCGCCGTTCAGTTAGTTGAACGGCTTACCTATCATAACCCGGAGCTAAAAGTAATATACCTGTCCAGCGGTGGCCAGGTATATGGAAATGGTTATAAGCGGCCGATGAAGGAGTCTGACAATTGCGAGCCAATGAGCCCCTATGGATTTGGTAAGTTGATGACCGAGCAGTCATTGAGCTACTTACATAGATCACGAGGGACAAAAATAGCCATTCTTCGAGTAGCGAATCCAGTTGGTAAGTGGCAGGTAGGGTTAAGGCAGGGCTTGGTTAATGTTGTTTATCAAAGTCTGATGCTTAAAGAGCCGCTAAAGATATTTGGTACAGGCGCTGAATTAAGAGACTACATTGATGTGGATGAGCTTGCACTGCTTATTATTAACGTTGCTTCAATGGATTTTGATTTAGAAACCTGGAACGTTGGCTCTGGCGTTGGAACGGCAACTATCCAGTTAGTTGAAAAGATCGAAAGTTTTCTTGGTATCGAAGGAGAAAAGGTCTTCCTTCCCAGAAGGCCTGTTGATCCTGAATCGGCGGTTTTGAACTGCGAAAAGATAGAAAAACAACTAGGCTGGAAGGCAAGAATGTCAATTGATGATGTGTTGGAAAAGACACTCAACAGCAAATTGAAAACGGCCTCTTTTTAAATTATCTCAAGCTTGGTTTGCCTCCTATCTGTTTTTGCGAAATACTCGCGCGCTCTTTAGGAGTGAAGTAATAGAGGAACAGGCGGAGAGCTTTCGACGATATGACGCTAAAAAATATTCAATGATGGCGGTCACAACGAAAAGCAAAATATTGATGTGGTACACACTATTTGTGACATTCTCGACGAAGTGAAACCGAAAGCTGAAGGTAGCTATCGCGACCAAGTTACCAGTGTTGCCGACCGCCCCGGACACGATATGCGCTATGCCATCGATGCCAGCAAGATTCAAAAAGAGCTGGGCTGGGTACCCCAGGAAACATTCGAATCAGGTATTAAGAAAACCGTAGAGTGGTACCTGAACAACGAAGCCTGGTGGAAAGCAGTGTTAGATGGCAGTTACCAAGGGGAAAGATTAGGGTCAGCATAACCTATTGACTTGGCTTAGATTTTTATATCGGGTAACAACCAGCCTGTGTTCTAGCTGATAAACAGAATGGCAGGCTGGTTATGTCGATAGCATTACTTCGAACGAATTGAGTAAGGTTTCTATTTAGTCAGTTCGTCTCATAACAATGAGTGTCCCGTTTATTCCACATTGATTGTGTCATTCTGACTTTAATCCCAGCTGGCTCGTAGGTGAAATTGAAATCAGTAGCACCGAAATTGCTTAAACTTGAACTGACGGAAATGTTAATTTAACCGAACTATTATGCTCAGCTAGTTGATAGTGATACTATTCGCGAGCTTTATTTCGCCGCATTTTGCGCATGGTTCCAATAGATTTTGAACGGTCAGTTAGTCAATCATTCATGAAAATTGTTATTCATTTCGGCCCTCCTAAAACGGGCACTTCTACAATACAACACTGGCTAACTAGTAATACAAATTTATTAGTTGAAAATGGTATTTATTATCCAGGTCATAAAGTTGATGAAAACGGCGTGAGTTCAGGAAATTTGACCGCGTTGTTTGATCGGGTAGGAGACAATTTCAGTTTTTCGCACAAGAAATTCAAAAACGAACTCGCACTAGCAGAGCAGAAAGGCGCGCATACGCTCCTTTTTTCGTCTGAATTTTTTATGAGACAGTTGTCGGTAATTGCTGAAGCTATTCCTGAGGCAATTTTTCTGGGCTTTGTGCGGTTTCCTCTCGAAACACTTGAGTCGACTTATAATCAAGGAGTGAAAAGGAAGGCGAATCCTGAATTATTAACGGTAGGTGAAAAACCAAGAGCGCCAATATTTGAGATTGTTGGAAAGGCAGTAAATAACATTGGAAAAAAACGGTTCGAACTACTGCCATTTGAAAAGTCCTTTTTTGTAGAAGGAGATCTGGTAAAAACATTTCTGAATAAACTAGATTTTCATCTCGATATCGAAATAACTCGGGAAACGGTAAATTCGTCTTATTGTTTTGAAGCTCTCGAGGTAAAGCGGTGGTTCAATCGTTATCATTTTTTACCCATTCTTTCGCCATTGGATAAATTTTTACAGGGTTATAAGAAAGGGACATCACATTTCTCTCTTATTCCACCAGAAAAGTTTGAACGAGTGAAAGAACATTATTTGACACTGACTCGCGAGTTTTCTGATCAAGTTGGTCTTGTTGGGGCTGAGGAGTTTATAGATAAGCTGCGAGAAAAATCTCAAAAGCCTTATAGAATGCAGCAGTTGACCTCAGATATTTTCGAGGCAGTCATACAGGATTGGCTTGACGGAAATCCTGGTGCCGGTGATTTGTTGCGTAAGTTTGTTGACCTGTCTGCACCTCAGCAGCCTTCAGATCAGGTTTATTTCGACACAATCTATAAATTGATACCATCATCGCGAAGTTTTTCGGCATTAACCTCCGCGTTGTACTTGGATAGAACAACAATCAAAGCAGTATTAAACACAATGAATGTGAAAAAACTATCGTCATTCAGACGTAGCGGAATAAATAAATTAAGCTTTACTTCTGCGATCAGCAAATGGAAATTCGATCACTTTTCAAGCACTCTGCCTGTGAATCATCAAGTTGAGTGGATTTCGCATCATATTCCTAAAACGGCGGGTTCCTCTCTACGCAATTCGATGGAACAAGCGTACGGTATGCAGGCCATTTACGGTGTGTACAGAGAAAGTGGTGCCGCTGAATTAAATAAGGGACGGAATATTTGGTTACCTGCAGAAGCAAAAGTGATTCACGGCCATTTTCGGACGCATAAAAACCAGCAGCAATATTTTCCGAATGCAAAGCGTTTAGTTTGGCTAAGAGATCCAATAGAACGTGCTTGGTCTCTATTAGGTCGACTGCTTGATATCAAGGAAAAAGACCAATTATATAACAAGCTTAAAGCTCGCTACATTGACAAGGGCATTACTGAAAAAGCTGATTTGTTTCGCGCATGGATTACTGATGACGAGTTAAATTATCCTCTTTTTGCATACACGCACTATTTTCGTCAGATTGGTATTGAGCATTTTGATTTTGTTGGTTCAATGCACAGTATGAAAGAAGACTTAGTAAGGCTTTCAAATGTGCTAGACATTGACCTAACCGTAGAACATAAAAATGTCAGAACGGGTGCAACTGATTTGCCGATTGAGGTAAGACAATTAGAGTCATACTTAGCAAAAGAGTATGCAGTAGTTGGCAAGTATTTAAGAAATAAGTAGCGAGTTATTTCTATGTCCCTAAGACGATATTCCATGATGACTATCAAATTTGGCATAGGGTTAATTCCTAAGTCAGTGAGAGAGTTGGCTAAACGAAGTCCAGCTCTAACGTCTTTTTACAGTCACTCTCTACAGAAATCAGGCCTGTTCTATGGTTTTCCTAACAAGAAAAAGCTACAGGAACTTTATTCACAAACGTTATCCTATCAAGCAGCTAGGATTAACGAGATAGTTTCAAACAGGGCGCCTATATACCGTCACTATCACCTGGTAGTTCGAGCACATAAACGTTCAAATTTAGACGCGACGCTTGATAGTCTGTTGATTCATTGTCGTCATATATCTGGTGTAACAATCATTAGTAACGTTAATTCAGATATCGTAATCAAAGACGACTATTGTGCTGCATTTGAAATTAACGTTTTCAATGCTTTCAAAGACTGGGACGTTGATATAGATCTGGACCAAGTGGTTTTCGTGAACTCAGGTGATACGTTGCACCCTCATTTCTTTGATGTATGTTGCAGAGAAATTAATGACGGCTTGCTTTACGTCGATAGGGATTTCTTAAACGATAATCGAGTAAGAGAAGATGCCAGGCTATTTCCAGATTGGAATCCGGCGCTTCAATTAAGTAGTCATTATATAAGCACTGGTGTCGTATTAAACGTCAAAGCCTGCCATAACGAACTGAAGCTAGCTATTAACCGAGTATCTACAATAGCTTCGTTAGTTAATGTACTGGTAAATGAAGCTACGGCATTAGCAGTGAAGCATATACCACTGTCATTAATTCATTATACAAACAGTAAAACGCGGATTGCAGACGAGCTAAAAGAGACGTCAGGCTACTTGAACGAAAAATTTGGTGCAGTTTGTAAAATAAATAAAGAAACTCAGATACTAAAAATTCAATGGCCAATAAAAAAACAGCCTCTTGTGTCCCTCATCATCCCTACTAAGAATGGGAAAGAGTTAGTTAAAGCCTGTATTGAGTCGATACTAGAAAAGACCACCTATAAAAACTTCGAAATTATACTGGTCGACAACAACTCCGACGAACCTGAGAGTCTCGCGTATTTTAGTGAGCTTGGGCAACATCCTAAAATTACGCTGTTGAAATACCCACACCCGTTTAATTACTCGGCTATTAATAACTTCGCAGTGTCACATTGTAACGGTGAGGTCGTTGGACTGGTAAATAATGACATTGAAGTGATTAGTCCAACCTGGCTGGACTATATGGTTGGTCATGTTATGCGTGACGACATAGGTTGTGTGGGCGCAAAGTTACTTTATTCTGATGGCCGAGTTCAGCACGCAGGTGTCGTTATGGGGTACGGTGGTGGTGCAGGACATGCACATAAATATTTCCCCCGATATCATCCGGGATATCTGAATCGCCTGATTGCCAGCAATAACTTTTCGGCTGTTACCGCTGCGTGCCTGCTTGTAAAGCGGACACACTACGAAGCGGTCAAAGGGCTAAATGAGAAAGATCTGACTGTTGCGTTTAACGATGTGGACTTTTGCCTGAAAGTGCTAGAGCTCGGAGTGAGAAACCTTTACTGTGCAGAAGCTGAGCTATATCACCACGAGTCGGTGTCCCGAGGCCTTGATGTCAGTAAAGAAAAGATGGCTCGTTTTAATAGTGAACTTGCTTACTTAAAAGCTCATTGGGGACATGTGATAGCCCACGACCCGGCTTATAACCCGAATCTGACCTTACGACATGAAAACTTCGCCATTAAAGATGAAAAAGAAAGACTGAAGGAAGCGAACTCAAAAACTAAGATTTAGGTGCAACTACTTGCGAGAGTTATCTTCGCCGCCCTACCTATAAAAACTGTCTTTACAAAATCTTTGCATACCAGAAATTCTTGTGCTTAACTGGTTAAATAATGATCGCCTAGCCTGTTTTTTGAACTGATGGCAGGCTTGGGGCACAAACACATTCAAAATGTATTAGCCAGGCAGGTAATTGGTATGAATGGATTCAGCAAAGTAGCCGTGAGCTGCTCTCTCAGCTTATTTTTTTGTTCCTCAGTAAATGCTGCAAGCATTGATATTCCCTCCTCATTTAATCCGGTAGGTTCCGGTGCACGAGCACTTGGATTAGGCGGTAGCTTTATTGCCGTGGCTGACGACGCTACAGCAGCCTCTTGGAATCCAGCAGGATTAATTCAATTACGAAAACCAGAAGTGGCTCTGGTACTTTCCCAAACCGTCAGGGGAGAAGATGTTACATTGGCTAACACTGGTGACGGCGCTGATACATCTACAAGTAACTTCGACGTCAACTATGCCGCTGCGAGTTACCCTTGTGCAGAGAGCAAGTGTGGGAAGAACATGGTTTTCTCAGTGAATTATCAACGGTTATATGATTTGAGCAGAGAGTGGAATATTAGTGTTTATGATGATTTCAGAAATACCGTTTCCCAAGAGCGTTACAACCAAGACGGTGCTCTATATGCTTTAGGGTTGTCTTACGCCGTACAACTCACAGCGGACTTCACTATCGGTATGAGCGCAAATTATTGGGGCGACGTGTTTGGAACAAATGGCAGTGAGGTGGTTACGTCTGCTCGCGAAAGAGAAAATGCCCCGGGCGATTTTTTCGCTGATGAAGATATATTGGTTTCTTCTGATTTCGAAGGTTTAAATTATAATATTGGAGCCTTATGGGTGCCTTACAGAAAAGGTGCATCAAAGTTAACAATTGGCGTGGTCTATAAATCAGAGTTTGACGCCGATTACAACAGTAAACTAGATTATCAAGTAACGAGTGGGAACTTATCAATCCCTTCAACAATTGCCACAACAACTGATATTTCTGAATCACCCTCAACAATTACTATGCCTTCTTCATACGGACTGGGGATTGCCTACCAAGTTTCTGATGCGTTTACCTTCTCGTTTGATTTATATCGAACAGATTGGAAGGCGTTCAAAGTAAAAGACAAATCTACCGGCTCTGTTATTTCTGCGATTACTAATCGGCCTATTGATGAGACATCCATTGAAAATAGTTTCCAGGTTCGTGCAGGAGCTGAGTATAGGATTATTAGTCAAAAACAAACTACCAACTACATCATCCCTATTCGGGCTGGTTTTTTCTATGACCCGGTCATTGGAGACGGTGGTAACGAGCCTAGCTATGGTATTGCTATTGGTGGCGGCGTTGCATTTGAGCGTTGGGTGTTTGATGCGGCATATCAATATAGATGGGCGGATAATTTAGGTGAGTCATATCAGCAGCAGTTAGGTCTTAGTTATAGTCTGCAAGAACATCAGTTGTATGCTTCGGCGTTTTATCGGTTTTGATTTAGCTATCTGTGGAGAAGAGTAAGATGGTTAGAAAATCAACCTGGCGTCGCACACTATCAGTCATTGCCGTTACTTTTATCTTTCTATGTTCAGCAACTACAGCTCATGCTGCGGGAGATAGCTTTGAAACAGCAGAACCCATTTTTTTGCATCAGAGTGTAACTGAAAGCCTGGATGAAAACAGTGCATCACAATTTTATACATTTACCATTGACGAAGCCGCTTCTTACACTTTGTTTACCACTGGTGATACAGACTCAAGGGCAACACTTTACAATTCAGCCTATCAGGCTATTGCAAGTAATGATCAACAATGTTCGAGTCTGACAACCTGTCAGGATTACCCATTTCAACTGAATTTCGAAATTAGCCATTTTTTGGAAGCGGGAACATATTATTTGGAGGTCAGTTGGGGAGCTTTTGACTGGGGGGGAGAAGCTGGAGAGTATCGACTCATTCTTGACCAGGAACTCGATGTCGCTGTGGACTTTGGGCAAAGTTATTCTGCTGCGATGTCGGGATCGGGAACCGACATTTTTACATTTTCGTTAGATCAAACCACAACATTGTACGTAACAACTTCTGGTGAAGTTGATACTGCGCTGAGCTACGATTTCACCCCTGCAGAAGGGGATGTCAGTTTAGCTGTAACCGTGAATTCAGACTACAGTGGCGAAAACGGTGCTGCAATATTTTCCAGTCAGGCGTTTCCAGCAGGTACTTATTTTTTTTACGTTAATAGTGAAAACAATAGTACGGGTTTATATCAGTTCTCTATTAACAACGATATTGAACCAAACGGGATTTCTGTTGGAGAGGACATATATGGTTTTGAAGGCCAAAGTATAGAAGTTCTTGCCGAAATGGTTTCAAGTCACTCTGGTCAGTTTAGATACAACTGGCAAGTCATTGATGGAGACATTTCCCCACAAGACATAGCAATAGATAACCAGAATGGCGAGTATTTGTTGTCAACTGCGCCGGCTCAGACTCTCGACAATTACTACGACATAGTATTTGAAGCTACAGCGACAGATGTCAATACTGGGGAAGTGTTTAGCGATTCATTTGTATTTACTGGCAGGGATAGACCAAACGATTCGGCTCAATATAATGAAGCCATAGGATTGAATAACACATTTTCCTTGTTTTTAAGCTTAGTCGACACAACTGGAACATCCCCAAGGCAATCATTTAGTAGAGATACCGACTACGTACCATTTCAAGTAGACAGCCCTTCACAGATCCGAATTCTGCGCTCACAGGATACGCAAAATAATACTGTCGCATTCGATGTGGTTGATAGTAACGGTGGGTCAATTGACTCTCTTGTTTGTAACCCCGCTTATGAACTTGCTGACTGGGATCGTGAATGTATCGCGAACCTTCCCATCGGCTCGTATTTTCTGAAAGCCTATTTGCCTAGTAGCTCTTCATTCTCAGAGCCAGGTACAAAAGCTGATTTTAGAGTTGAATCGAACGACTTATTGAGTAAACCAGTCAATTTCGACTTAATAGTCGATTTTGAAGAGCGAAGCACTGACGGCGGACAATACTCAACAAGTCAACTTATCATCGAGCCAGATTCGCAGAGTAATAATCCTCCCGGTTTATGCACGGAATATACAGGTAACCCTGAAAGGCTTGACGACCTAAGTGACCATAGTAACCAGCATACTGAGTTAGTTAATTTAGTTGGAGGGTGCCAATACGTTATTACGCATGTTGTTACGGACTATGCAATAAATGGAGAACCATTAGAAACAAACGAATATAACAATTACGTAAGCGCGGATATTTCATCAGACGGTAAAGATGTTTCAATTAGCCTTAATTACTATTCAGATGACATAGTTGTTAGTTCAGATAGCACTAACGTTAGCCTCACCAATACGTCTTCACTTTCTGATATAAATCGAACCATTACGGTCAAGTACGCTGCTACTTTCGGTATTGAAGGAGTTGACATCTTTAGCGATAGTGAATTACCGGTAATTGGCTTTGAGCCTGCAGACGTTTTTGTAAGTATTACTCCAGCCACGTTTAATGGTAGCTCAACTAATGTCAGTGAATATTGCGATAGTTATTCGAGAAGTCGCAGAAAAAGTGCATCTACAAATCCTACAAATTATTCATTCACATTTAATGTGACTGCTGGTTGCGTATATGAAACTAAGTTTTCTGTTGAAGGCAATGATTCGTATGTCAGTAGCCAAACAGCTATTGGTTTATTCGAAGCAAATCTGGTAAATGGCGCGGTAAGAATTTCTGATTCTTCGGATCAATTAACACCGGATAAAGATGAAATAGTTCAATTAGACGTTGATGATTCAACGGGCATTGTTGATATGGGGCTCGTTGGGGTGCTTGGGCCTGGCGCAAAATTTAATCTAACGGTGACTTTGGAAACGGAAAATGGGCCCGCAAATATCCCAACCTCAAACCTAGAATTACTAAAAATTGTTTTGTATGGACCTAAAGGCGAAGTGGTTGAGAGAACCGGCCGATATCTTAATGGAATGACCGGTTTCTTCGATAGACTCGCCATTAAACCTGGGGATTTTAGGTATACGGTTGAGTATGAAGATCCCAGTTACCAGAGATCTGTTTTTAGTAAAACGTTTACGCTTAATAAATCTACAACTATTTACAGCACAGAAGAATATTTCGAATACGCAAATATGCCACCTGTCGCTAGCGCTGGAAATGACACAACCTACGCAGAAGGCGAGTTGGTTATGCTGTCCGGCCAAAGCAGTACTGACTCTGATGGGGCAATCAGTACTTATCAATGGCAACAAATTAGCGGGCCAACAGTTCAGTTGCTTAATAGTTCCTCGGCGACGCCAACTTTCAGTGCCCCTGATGTTAAAACAAATACCGTTTTTACCTTCCAGCTTGTTGTAACAGATGATGAAGGATTAGCATCAGATCCGGCAGAAGTGTCAATAACAGTGACGCCCGTGAATACTTCACCAGTGATTACGATTGTTGGGGGAAATAGTCGCAGTGTGGTTGAGGGCGATACAATTACTCTTGATGCAACAAATAGTAGCGATCCAGATGCCAACAGTGGTGAGAGTCTGTCTTATTATTGGGAAAGTTTGACCCCCGGATTTACCTTAACTTCACAACATTCTGCGACTCAAACTTTCGTCACCGATGATAGCTTCGCTGAAATACAGCTCAAGTTAACGGTCACGGATGCAGACTACGCGCAAACTCAGAATAGTACGGGGCTTGTTGAGGAAACTATAACGATATCCGTTAATCGTAGGCCTGACTTTAGGGAATCATCTATACCTACTTCTATTAACGAAGAAGCTAATTATTCGGCTGTACCTGCTTTTGATGATCTGGACGGCGATACAATTGCAAATATTACTGTGACTGGATTACCAACCTGGTTAAGGTGGGACGATGCTTCCAACACATTAGTAGGCACACCTGATGATAAAGATGTTGGCCTGCATTCAAATATATATATCAGTGCTACTGACAGTGCTGGCACGTCCTCTGAACCGTTTGGGCCAATTACCATTGAAGTGACGTCAATTAATGACACGCCAATAATTAATAATTTGTTGCCTTCTGCGACTGCAACAATCGAACAAATATATTCCTATGACATGTCGGTTGTTGATAATGACAACAATGAACCAGGCAAGACTGTTGAACTGACCTATAACATTGTGAACAAACCATCTTGGGCTACGTTCAGTAATGGCGTGCTAACTGGCACGCCGCAAGTAGAAGATATCGGTATATATGAAGGTATCGAAATAGCCGTTACCGACAATGTTATTGATACGGCGTTGAAAGTAGGACCCTTTGCAATAGAAGTACTAACAGATGGTAAAGACCGAGAAAAACCGGTTATCACAAACGCAAATGAAGAATCCAGGCTAGTGATACCAGCTGATGATGAAAATGGTATAAACCGAAATAATACAGCGCTATTAGACTACTTCGCCAATATCACAGTGAAAGATAATGTCGATGTCGATATCACGTATCAAATTAACGGCCTCCCTGCCGCAAATGAATCTGAAAATGTGTTTGTTCCTATAGGCATACATACAGTTACGTTAACCGCTTCTGACGAATCTGGAAACGAAGCAGAGGTTGTCACCTTTACTGTAGAAGTGAGCGATCAGGATGCGCCAGTTATTTCGCTCGAAGGAGCTTCATCACTGTCTATTGCTTATGGAGAGAGTTATATCGAACCTGGCTATAAAGCGATGGACAATGTCGACGGTGACATTACTGAACGCGTTGAAGTGACAGGCGAGGTTGGGAGTGAAATTGGTGATTACACGCTCAAATACAATGTTACTGATGAAGCGGGGAATGATGCTGAAGAAGTGCTCCGGACGATCACTATTGTCGACCTTGCCGCGCCTGTCCTTTCTATTCCTCAGGATATTATAGTTGCGGCGGTTGACGCGAAAGGTGCGCCAGCTTCTACTGAATCAATTACAACATTTTTGAATGCGGCCACCGCTACGGATCTGGTAGATGGTGTTGTGGATGTAACTGTTAGTGTGGAAGACGGTGAAGGAAATCGCGCCGAAATTCCAGAAAACTTCCCGCTGGGAGAGACTAACGTTGTCTTTAGTGCTTCAGATTTTGCGACACCTTCTAATACTACAGAGTTAGTTGCAGTGGTGTCGGTTCGAGATTTAACCAAACCTGTCCTGACACTGGTTAATCCAGGTTCAATTACGGTTAGTCTTGGCTCTGAATACATCGACCCTGGCTACAATGCAGTGGACAATGTGGATGGTGATATCACCGCAAAAGTTGTGCTGGAAGGGGCGGTTGATACATCCAGTTTAGCAAATTATCCGATTACCTATACCGTTCAGGATGCGGCTGGCAATACAGCAACCGCTTCACGCATTGTAACTGTTCAGGATATAAATGCTCCTGTGGTTTCAGCACCATCGAATATTGTTGTTGCAGCCGTGGACGCGAGTGGCACGCCGATATCTAATAGTGAAATCGGAGAGTTTCTTGATGCTGCAACTGCGAGTGATGCAGTAGATGGAAGCGTTAATGTGACAAATGATGCGCCAAATGTCTTCCCGCTTGGTAATACAACGGTAACCTTCACTGCAACAGATTCATCAGACTTAACGGGTACAGCTCAAGCTGTTGTCACGGTAGAGGACATGACTCCGCCTAATATTGAACTTTACGGAGATACTGAAGTAAATCTGTTCTTCGGAAGCGATTATGTTGAGCCTGGCTTCAGCGCAACTGACAATGTTGATGGTGATGTAACTGATCGTGTCATAGTGTCAGGAAGTGTTGGTAGTGACTTGGGGCAGTATTCACTCACTTATGCCGTCGTTGATAATGCTGAAAACACGGCAATACCTGTTCACCGTATTGTTAACGTGGTGTTGGGCGATAACGACACAGATAACGATGGCTACACCGACAAAGATGAAAATGACAACGGAACCTCTTATACCGATCCATCTTCAGTTCCCCCTGACTTTGATAAGGACTTTGTCTCTGATCTGAATGATGATGATGATGACAATGATACCGTCCCTGATACGGAAGATGCATTTCCGTTTGACCCTGCAGAGAGCATTGACAGTGATGATGACGGTGTGGGGGACAACAGTGATGCTTACCCATTCGACAGTTCGCGTTGGCAAGACACTACGGCACCTGTATTCGGTAATGTGCCAGGGCTGGTTGAATTCGAGGCGTCCGGTGAGTTTACGTCTGTTTCGCTAGTGGAGTTAGAGGTTAGCGACGATGCTGGCGAGGCCGTGGTCGTTGAAGTGAACAATCCGGGACCTTATCCACTAGGCGATACTGAAATACAGTGGACAGCGACAGACGAGTCCGGGAATTCAGCGACGGTTGTACAAACGGTCAGAATAGTAGATACCACACCACCTGAAATAAGCGCTATGGAAAGAGTGGTAATTGATGCCAGAGGCCGGTTGACACAAATCGGGTTGGCGGATATCGGAGCTGAAGTGTACGACGTGGTCGACAGCAATGTTGTCATCTCTCTTACTGATCCGGGAGCACTTAATTCCGGCATTCATAATGTGACTCTGACCGCAGCAGACTTCTCTGGAAATACTGCCAGTCAGAACGTCGAAATCGCTATTGTGCCGTGGGTAACCTTACCACTTTCGGTTTATGGTGAAGCCGGAGCGTCCATAAGTATTCCTGTCCAGTTATCGGGCGAGGCGCCTGACTATCCCGTAACTGTTACGGCTAATTTAACAGGCTTTAACAGTTCGTCAGAATCGGTAACTATTAACACCGGCATGTCCGGAACATTAAGCCTAGTATTGCCAGACGACGTTTCATCGGATGATATGCTATGGGTGGAACTTGCTTCCGCAGAGAATGCTGTTAACAAAGGAAATCTGACACAAGTGCTGGTGGTCGAAGAAAATGTTCCGCCAACGGTAAAAGTGTCAGTTTCACAAGACAATGTCGCAACGCGACATATTGACCCTGAAGGCGGTGAAGTTGTCATTCACGTCGACGTGTCAGACTTAAATATGTCCGATACGCATGAGGTAAATTTCTTCAGTGCTACCTTGGGCGAACTTGGTACTGGCGATTCAATATCAATTGCCGCTAGTGCGCTCACCGCTGGCAGCAATGTGATTGAAGTTTCCGTATTAGAAACGAACACATCCGACACCTTCGTAACCCTGGTAGAAGTAGACGTGTTTAAATTATCCAATGTACCAGTGTTATCTGGCGATATGGATTCGGATGGTGATGGTGTTAGTGATATTGATGAAGGTCTAGCAGATTCCGATGGGGATGGTGTTGCTGATTATTTGGATGATAACAGTGACCCGACTAGTCTGCCTGTTGAAGGGACTAAACAGACTATTGCTGTGGCTCCGGGCTTGTCCTTACAAGTAGGGAGTCTGGCTGCAGCAGTTTCAAATGGTCAGCCAAGTACTGCTTCAGTAGACCTTGAAGAATTACTGGAAATCACACAAAGCGATATTCCAATTGGTTTTGTGCCAATCGAGCCCGTCTTTGATTTTGTTGTTAGTGGTTTGAGTAAGCCAGGCGATACAGTAGTTGTCGTTTTGCCACTGACAACAGCCATTCCCGATGATGCGACCTATCTAAAATATTCCGAGAGTTACGGTTGGTACGCATTTGTAGACGATGGTGTAAATACCATTATGAGTGCAGGTTTCGATCCAGATGGTAATTGTCCGGTGGCAGCCTCACCTGATTATAAACCTGGCCTTACATCTGGTGATACGTGTATACGACTGACAATTCAGGACGGTGGTATCTATGATACCGACGAGCATCTAAATGGCCGAGTCGCTGATCCTGGTGCGATTGCCAGTATTCGTAGCAATACGGCACCGGTTATTTCTCTGGACGGTGAGCTAACCCGTCCTGAAAGAGAAACCGTACAGCTGGATGCCTCTGCGTCATCAGATGCTGATCGTGATCCGCTTACATTTGCTTGGACGCAACTATCAGGACAAAGTGTCATCCTACAAAATCCAGATGAAAGTATTGCATCGTTTGTGGCGCCTGACGTGACGGCAACTGAAACACTTGTGTTTCAGGTCGAAGTAAGTGACGGCATCGCAACTGAGAGTAAAAGTATTTCGATATTCGTTGAGAATGTGAATAGGGCGCCAACTGTTTCGGCCAGTACTTCGGTCTCATTAGCGGAGTCTGGATCCACAACGGTTAGTGCGACGGCAACGGATCCTGATGGTGACCCCCTTACATATAATTGGGAACAGGTAAGTGGACCTTCTTTGACGCTAAGTAATGAAAACAGTCCGACTGTCACTATCGTTGCCCCAGAGGTTGATTCAAATTCAACGGCTTCTATAAAGCTAACTGTGTCAGATGGTGCTTTGTCAGAAGAGATCACTGTGACAATAACGATCACCAACACAACGAATCCAATTAATCGCCCTCCGGAGAAAAAATCGTCAGGTTCGATGAGCTTGCAGTGGTTGATGTTATTAGTTGCAATGGTTCTGTGGCGCTGCTATTCAAGATATCGTCTGCTTTGCACAGCAGCCAAGCATAAATGACAAAGCCTAATTTACGTAGTGAGCAGTGCATAACGAGACACTGTCCACTACGAACAAAAAAAAGACTCTGTGCATATCACTGCCTTTGGTTTTTGTGCGGTCTAATTCTTCTTGTACCTCAAAGCCTTGCTAATGGTTATTGGACGTTCACACATTCTCCCCCTTCGTTTCAACGAAATAGTGAGATACTCGATATATCGGATTATCGCCATGAACTGACGAGTTTTTGTTGTGAGCGACTTGCTAGACTATTTCCAGAGTTGCCAGTAAATCGCGATGAGAGTCGGCGTATTGTATTCAACACGAATGCATCCTATTTTTATTTTGTGGCAGACTGTGAAATTCGGTTTTGTAATCAATTTGTCAGTCGCTTTGTTGAATCTCTTAAAAAGGCATTACCTGTCAGGTTTGTGGATGGCAAGTCCTATGCGTCAGGCGCCTTAACCGAACAAATACTTTGCGAGGGCGCATTAAAGGATTGCTCGGGTTCTGAACAATTATCTTCAGATGAGTTTTCAGAATTACCCTTCGAGCTCTATATCTCGATGTTTAATGTTCAGCAATCACCAGCTGGATTAGAAGTTGTAGTGGCAATCGGCAATGTATTAGAGGGGTTTCATATTGTTGATGTGTTTGATTCCGAGCGTATATCGCGACGCATGATCAATCGAAATGCAGATAGATTAGCCGATAAAATAGTATATGTGAGTAATGTCCATGCGGTCTCTGATTAATCTGATTATAGTCGTTTTACTTTCTGCTTGCGCTTCAACGTCATCCGATTCAGGAAATGAAGAGCAATTTGCTGATTACGGTAAATGTGGTGTGTTGAATGGCAGTTTTGTTGGTGAGTGGTTTGATTACTACAAACGCGCCTTAACCTATATGGATTGTGAGAAATGGCCGGAAGCGGAGGCTGATCTTAAGCAAGCATTACAGGTAAGGGATATTGATAAGCGAAGGGTGTATACATCGGGTATGCACTTGCTAAAGAATTACTTTCCGAATCGAGAGCTTGGTATTACGTTGTTACGGCAAGGGCGGGCTGAGCAGGCACTTAAATATTTTGAAAAGTCTTATAAGCAATTTCCCACAGCGAAGAATCGCTATTTTTGGATAGAAGCATTACGTAGCCAGAGTTCGATATTTAACGACGTTAATGCGCCGCAGATACAATTGCAAAAAAATACCGACAGTGCTTGGGAATTAAGTATTAGTGATGCAACCTATATAGATTTCATAGAGGTTGCTGGGCAACGGTTTCCTTTGTTGGCGAGTCGTGTTGTCGATGATGAATCAGTCGGTTATATCCCCCTGGAGCCTGAACAACAAATAACCGTTGATAAGTCTGCACTGGCTGGAACTGGAGTGGATATCGTTGCTGTTGATGTGTTTGGTCAAAAACGTGTCTTCAACACAGAGGCTGACGTGGACAAAGTTGCACCGCATATTAAGATTCGCGGAGGGGCTCTGAATGGTCAAACATTGTCTGCTACTATTGAAGTTTTTGATGAGTCAGGAATTGCTTCAATTACATGGGGCAACACGCAGATGGTAGCCGAAGAACTAGCACTGTTACCTACTAGTCAATTGAACTCATCTGAAGATTGGGTGCTGAAAAGCGAGTTATCTATTACTACGAGCAGTCCAGGAACAGACGTCATTGTTACAGATAATTTGGGTAATAAACGCCTTTACAAGTTGACTGAAAATAAGATTTTCAACAACAGCGGCATTAGTGTCTATTATTCTGATATGCCGAGTGTAACTCAAGACGCGTATGTCTTGTTTGAAGCTGAGGTAACCGCGGGTAATAGCATTCAGACACTGAAGTTAAATAATCAAACAATCCCAACTACCGGGGAAATAACTTCAACGTTATCGCAATTGGTGCCACTTTCATTGGGCAGCAATATTATCGCGCTTACAGTTAAAGACGGGACAGGACAACAACATACTGAAACAGTGACGGTTCAGCGAAAATTACCCCCGGAATTTAAATTGGATGAACGCTTAAGATTAGCGCTGCTCCCTTTTGATTGTAGTAAACAGGTGTCCTCTGTGTGTTTGTCTAGCAACAAGGGGTTTAAATATTTATATGATGCGTTCGAAGATAGAGGCAGATTCCAATTAACCAGCCGCAATTTACTGGAGAAAGCGTTAATTGAGTCGCCCTATTGCGATTTTGCGTCATCATCAGATTGTTTAAGCTACCTTGCTGATAAATTCGGTATCGATGAAGCACAACAAATCCGACTTACACAGCAATCGATTAATGAAGGAAGCACCGCTCAGGCTTTGCTGGTGGTTGATATTGATCGACGTCCTATGCCTTCCAAACAATTAGACAGTGTTGATATTGCCATTAAGGTTATTCAGGCAAATAGCGGTGAAATGCTAATCACTTTCTCTAACTACGAAGAATTGCCTGAGGGGGAAATCACTAACATAGAGGCAATAGCAAGTAAAATACACAGTTTTTTTCCGGTCTTTCAACTGCCTGTTTTGCAAGGGCGACAGGTCAAAGTAGAGACATTTTCACTATGGAAAAACATGCCCTTGATTGGTAAAGATGATTCGGTATGTTACTTAGGAAAGGTAGAGTCATCTTCAAGTAACCAGGGATGGCAATATTCGACACCTCGTATGACATGTGACATCAAACAATTAATGACATTGTGATAAGGATATCTGAATGAAAATTGCCATTTACGTGTTTCTTTTTTCACTGTGTATTATTTCTGAGCCTGTGAAGGCCAAAATACTCACTGCAGAGGGACGTGGTGTTTCTGAAGCTATTGCCAAAGCGAATGCCTACAGGCTGTTAAGTGAGCAGGTAGCAGTGTCTATCGAATCCGCCTTTTCATCTGTTTCCACATTAAATGGTAAGCGCTATGGAGAAAGCTATTTCGATAAAACCCTTGTAAGTAGCAGTGCACAATTTGCTGAAGTACATTACGAAACCATGTCTTCTGAGCCTGAGTTTTTAGTCAGGATATCAGTTAATACCACTACCAATATTAAGCTAAATGAAAGTAGGCTGGACTCTTTAACACTGCAGTTGGATTCCTTATTAAGTCAGGCCAGTGACATTAATGTTCTCAGGCAATTAATGGGTATCGCTCAGCAGTATCAGCAGATCTACGAACAACAGGCGTTATTGTACCAAATTGCCGGGGAAACCTTTGAAAGGCCTAGTGCGCTAATACAGAAAACAAACGCATTGAATCAGAAATTCCAGATGCTTGATGAGGCGATCCAGCTTAATGCAACTGCTGTCGTTGTAAATGGCGAATCCAAAGACGATGCTATTAATCGGGCACTTAAGTTGCTCTCGCAACAACTCGGTGTCGAGGTATTAGTATCTACAGAGAGCAGTGATACATTGATTGGTGATAAGTTCGTTTCTGAATTCAGTGATCTTTCTTCAATCCGAAATAACACGTTTTTGCTAGGCGTCACAATTAATGAAGTAAAAGTGGGTGAAGACGTAGAAATCACAGCGTCCATCGAGCCTCGAAAAGTATTACCGATTTATACCGAAAAACTCACTGAGTTCATTAAATATGGCAGGCGTCTGTTTACGTATCCTGTTCCAGTCTCTCAGTTAATAGAAAGGCATAATGAACTCAACGGTATGAAAGCGCTCGTGGATACAGCGGTGGGGCTTGCAGCATTTAGTGGAATTAATTCTCTTCTGTCTGAACAGGACAGAGTCATTTTGGATGTGTGGCAGGATATTATTCGCCAGAGCGCAGCATATTGGCGCAATCATCAATTCGAAGATTTAACGTTATTAAGCGAATTTGTTCGTTTTGACATTACAGGTGACCAAAATATAGATATATGTCCTATTGCTTCTCAGCCACAGTATATTGAGTATGAAGAGTTCACGAAACTTCTTGTACCTGTTGATTCAGTTGCGAAGAGTGGTAAGAAGATAGTCTGGTTTGTGACTCGAGAAAATGATGCGAATTATCTCACTATCAGGCAGATTGAAAATGCAAAGATGAGAGAGCATAAAATACAGATCTCTGACTCGCTTATAAAGACGACTTCTGTTAGTTCTTCGCCTGATCATCGTCTGCTCGTTAACATAGAATTACAGAGCACAGAAAATAGTACATACGGTGAAGAGTTCTTTTATGCCGACTTGCAAAATTACATACAAGGAATCAAGGTAACAGAGATTGTATACGAGCATGAATGCTTGCCTGTAAGTTCATTGAGCGACTCACAGCTACAGCAAATATACAATGTTAACCACGCATTGTTACTTAGCATTTATCCACAAATAGATGTCTTTGCTATTCCAAATAGTAATGTTTCACACACTTATGCTATGACGGAACTGCACTGGCAACTTAAAGCTTTGCAAACAGGTCAGAGCCAAACTTTTACTACAGAAGGTAAAAAATTTCCGGCAGTCGATCATGAATCTTCCATTAAGGAAGCTTTTATTAATGGGGTTAATAAAGCACAAAAACGCTTATCTCAGGTATTAAACTAATGAGAGAACGAATAGCTGCACTTATTCTTTGCCTATTTTACGGAACCGTGTATGCGGAAGATGTACTGTTAAAACAAGGGGCCGGTGCGGTCAACTGGACGACCGGGATAGTAACTGCGACTGGTGTTACTGAAATCCCTGATAGCTTAATCAACAATGCTTCAGCCAAAAGGGCGCTAACGAATAAAGCAAAATTGATGGCGTATAGAAATCTGGCAGAGATGGTGGCAGGTATCAGAATTACTTCTACTACGACGGTAGAGAATATGATGCTAACCAGTGATTCTGTAACAGCAAAGGTTGATGCCCTCATTCGCGGTGCCAAAATAATTAATACAGAAGATAACGGTGATTTGATTTCGGTTACGCTTGCTTTTGATACTAACACTGGGTTTGTTCAGGCAATACTACCTGAAGAGTATACTTTGGCGATCCCGAACCGGCGACTAGAAAATAATAGAGCGTTTATGGCGGCGATGTGGTCAAAGCTCAATGGAATAACGTTTTGGCCGCAAGTTTATGCTGACGAAGTGGATTCAATGGCCACCATTAATACCGTCGAAGAACTTATGTATGCGAAGAGGTTGTACAGTTGGCTGTTAAAGTACGACAAGGATCTTGCGTCAGCATTATTGAAGAATATTGAAACATTCGAAAAACAAAATTTATTCACAGGTATACTGATTGACGCCCGGGATATTACAGACTTTGAACTGGCTGTCATTCCAACTATTCGAAATTTAAAGGGTGAAAAAATATATCCGGGAGAGATCTACAGCTTTAGCAATGGAAGAATGAAACGACCTGTTTCTTATGACTTCAGCATGAAAGATGCTTGGAAAAACAAACGAATTGCAGCCCACCCGCTTGAAATAAAAGCTTTGCACACATACGAAAACCGAAAATCAGATTTAGTTATTTCCAATGCAGCTGCTGAGCTACTTATAAGTAACGAACACATAAAAGAGGTGGTCAAGAGAGCTTCAGTCATGGTAGTCATTGCTAACTAAGCTCACGTTAGCAAATATACCCAATATGTTTACTTAGGTGCGACTGCTTCTTTAACGTCATCCTCGTGAGCTCCGCCATTCAAGGCATACTCTTTTAGCTTTTCGCTTTCGACACCGGCTTGGTGAGCCGTTTCCAGAATTTTTCGAACTTGCTCACGTTGGCCGGCAGACTCTCTTACCGCAGTGGTTACCACATCTTCTGCCTTTTCTGGGAAGATTGCCAATAAAGCATTTACCACATACTCACCAACCACCGGTACTGCCTGTATAGCTGAGGTAAGAATATCAACAAGTTCGTTTGGGTGTTCTTCTGTCAGGGTTTGAACAATAGTGTCTGCAGAATCAGGTTCAGTAAGCACTGCCACTCTAACAATGTCTTTTAATTCATCTGGGCTTGAATCAGCTGCAGCGCCAACAACGAAATCAACGTAACTAGGGTCAGCCTCTATAGCCAGTTGTACTATATTAGGGCAAGAACTTACTTCTTTATCAATTGCGATCTGCACTATTTTAGAGGTGGCAGTGGGTTGAGCGGAAATAGCGGCATGGATAATCTCACGATAATCATCGGGGTACATATCCAACGCAACTGACACAATAGTTTCGGCTTCTTGCGGGTAATGGCTGGTAATAGAGCGCACTGCACGTCCAACAGACATACTTTGGCTTACCTGACGTTTAATAAAGCCTTGCAGTACTTTGTTTTCTGTTTCTAAAGCAGCGTTATTTTCGATCGCCAGAGCGTTGTTACCAGTGAACAACATAAGAGTACCCAGGATACAGCCGCAACTACGTTTCATGATCCAACCTTACTTCATGGTGTATTTGAACTTAACAGTTAGCTAAATTTTGAGCTAAAAATGTAAGTAAAGTTCAATATTATTCGATAAAACTAGCGTATTGATTACAAAGTATCCACTTAAACTCAAAAACACAAGAAATTTAAGGTATGGGTGTTGACCTTTAATTATAAATCTCTACAATGCGCCCCACTTCGAGAGGGAACGCCGACAGGCACTAAAGACAAGCTTTTAAGCGAGTCATTAAATCACTCCGAAGCGCTTTAAACACCCTGAGAAATTAATTCAAAAAAGGTGTTGACTAACAAAGCGAACAGCGTATTATACGCATCCCGCTTCGGCAGGTTCTAAAAGAACGCTGAAGCAGCAAACAAGTGAGTTTGCACTGTTCTTTAACAATTTATAACAAGA
>MDTG01231609.1_pt1 | contig 44569 bp, 49 predicted proteins | sample 811421 | NCBI WGS metagenome assembly MDTG01 (sample SAMN05326645, study PRJNA326480) | marine metagenome | isolation source: seawater | place: Pacific Ocean: South East | collected 2011 | reverse complement strand
CATAATGGGAGTAGGTATTGCCCCACAAAGAGCACATAAACAGCCTTTTTGCATGGTTACTAATAATTCATTTAATAATTTAAGCGGAATTTTTGCAGTATTTTTCTTCAGTTGATCAAACATTTCTTTACCTCTGTAAGAACCCAATCTTCCCGGAAAGCATTTTCCACACGATTCTTCAGCAGAAAATTCAAATAAATGATGAATATACTCTGTCATTGGAAAATCTTTAGGAATACTCACAACACTTGCGTGACCTAACATGAAACCCTTAGAACTAAATTCTTGAAAATCTAAATTTAAATTATCAATTTCTTTTATTGGAACTACACCACCTAAAGGTCCACCAATTTGAAATGCTTTAACTGGCTCTTTATAACCTCCGCCTATTTCATTAAATATTTTTTTCATTGGCGTTCCCATATCAATTTCATAAACACCAGGATTTTTAAAAAAACTATCTAAACAAACTAATTTTGTTCCTGCAGATTTTTTGTTACCTATTGATGAAAATTTTTCTGTACCATTAATTAAAATACCAGTTGCTGCTGCTAAGGTTTCAACATTGTTAACTACGGTTGGTTTTTTGTAAAGCCCCTCTGTAACCGGGAAAGGAGGCCTGACATCTACTTCAGCACGTCTTCCTTCAATAGAAGCAATTAAAGCAGTTTCTTCACCACATATGTAAGCACCTTGACCAATACAAATTCCAAGGTCAAAAGAAAATTTGGTACCTAAAATATTATCACCTAGTAAGTTTAATTTTTTAAGTTCATTAATACATCCATTAATTGCTTCTATAGACTTTGGATATTCACCTCTGATATATAATACTCCTTCATCACTTCCAATAACTAGACCACATATAACCATTCCAAAAATAACTTTTAATGGTTGGTCTTCTAAAAGATATCTGTCTGAAAATGCACCTGAGTCTCCTTCATCAGCATTACATATAACATACTTTTTATCACCTTTTGCCTTACTACAAAAGTCCCACTTCATTCCAGTTGGAAAACCTGCACCGCCTCTTCCAGTTAAATTGGAGTCTAGTAGTGACTTGACTATTTCCTTTTTATCTATTTTTAAAAATTTATTTAGCTGTTCTTTAAATTGTTCTATTGATGAGAGTTTTTCATCCATTAAAAAGCTAGTAGTCGCATAACTTTTTGAGTAGAATTTTTCCTGTTTTATATCTTCTCCTTTTAAAATTTGGTCAATTTTTTCTATATCTTTTCCTGCATAGTTTTCACCATCATAATGGAATGCATTATTTTCATAACAGTGACCTAAACAAAACATTTCACCCACTTTGTCATTTCCAAGTTTTGACTTTAAAGTTTCTTTTAATTTTTCTTGAGTACCAGCACACATACAAGCGCTACCATTACAAACAAAAGCTTTTTTTTCTCTGTGGGAAGGTCTTAAAAATTCATAAAAACTCTCAGCACCATGAATAGTAGAAACACCTAAGTTATATTCTTTGGCGATTTCTTTTATATCTTTTGGAGAGTCATTAAGGACATTTTCAGACATTTTTTTAAAAAGGTTGTCTTTTAACCCAATTCTACCCGATAAATTACTAATATTCTTTGACACTAATTTTCCCGCAATCCTAATTTACGATAACTTTTTGGTTATTTGTGTAAATGTTAAAACTATCCTCTTTTACGAAACCTATTAGGGTCATGTCAAATCTATTCGCAAGGTCTATCGCTAGGCTAGTTGGCGCACCTACACCAATCATTAAGCCAATATTGGTCATTAATACTTTTTGAACTAATTCAAAATTAAGGCGACCAGAACAAGCAATATACTGATCATTTGGATTAAAGTAATTATTTAATAATGAGTCTCCTATCATTTTATCCAAGGCATTGTGCCTCCCAATATCTTCTCTTAAAGATATTAGGTCACCATTGGATGAAAATAATCCACTAGCATGAATACCACCAGTTTTTGCAAATTCAGACTGATTTTTCTTAAGCAGTGTTGGTGATTGGATTATTATATCTTTCGTTAATTTAGGTCTTGATTTAAAAGTCTTTTCTTTTTTAATTATTTCTAAAGCATCTAAAGAAGTTTTCCCACATACACCACATGATGAATTCATTAAAAAATCTCTTTTAATTTTTGAAATATTAACATTTTCAGAATTATTTAATGTAGCAAGTATTTTATTCTGAATATTATATTGACCTACTTTTTCTCCTAATCTTTCTATACTTTGAATATTTTTTATACTTTTAATAATTTGTTCATTGAACAAAAAACCTGTTACCAAATCTTTATCATGACCTGGGGTTCTCATTGTTATAGACAAACTTGTGGTTACCCAATTTTCTTTATCTTTATATCTTAATGAAATTTCCAAAGGTTCTTCGATGGATATTAAGTCTTCGAAATTTTCTAATTTCCCTTTTTTAAATTTAGATATTTTATATTTTGAATTCATAATTTATTAAAGGGGATATTTTTTTTTTAGGATAAATTTATTTATCAAAATTGCTAATAAGATAATTATTAGACAACCAGATATAATTGGAAAAATTAAATAATCATAAGACACACTACCAATTATAACCATCACTGGATTTCCACCTGCAGGAGGATGCACTACATTGAACAGAATCATAAAAAAAATGCCCGCTCCCACAGCACAAGCAATGCTAATATAAATTGGTAATGGAATTAAATTTACAAAAAGTACTCCTACAGATGTAGTAATTAAATGTCCAAAAAAAACATTACGAGGTTGTGCAAATGGACTTTCTGGAAAACCAAACAACAAAACCATTGATGATCCAAATGAGCCGGCTAAAAATAAGCCAAAAGAACTTTTGTAGGTCAACACAGTTAGTACGCCGATTGTGAATGTGGAAAATATTCCTGCTATTAAAGCTTTTTTTAAAATTTCTTTATTAAGTTTAATCATTTAGGGCTTTTGAAACAGTTCTGAAAGGAAGTAGCAAGCATTCTTTTCTAGGTTTATTTTTTTTTTTTAAAAGTTCTTTAAAATTTATCCACTTTTTTTCTAATTCTAATTTGGTATCATCAAATATATTCTCACAAAAATTTATGAAATTTTTAATTTCATCAATACTTTTATTTTTTATGTTTCTTGATAAAAGACTTACTGAAGCTTGACAATAAATACACGATTTACATTGATAGCCCATATCTATCACTTTATTATCTTTAACTATTAAACTTACTTCCATTTCATCGCCACAAATTGGATTTTTATTTTTTGAATAATGTGTACGATTTTTCAATATCTTATTATTATCAGTATGTGATGCAATTTCTAAAATTTTTAAGTCCATAAAATTTCTTTAATTCAATTTTTAATGTTTTATATTTTGAATAATGGATATTAACAATATTTTACCTGTTGTGCTAGCTGGCGGAAAGGCCAAACGATTTGGTTATAACAAATCGGAGGCATTATTAGGAGATAAAATCCTAATAGATTATATATTAGAGGAAATTTTAAAGCAATTTGAAGAGCTATTAATTGTCGCTAATGAACCAATCAAATATTTTCAATCTAATAAAATATTAAAAATTGAAGATTATAAAAAAGATCTAGGACCACTCGGAGGAGTCTTGAGTGCAATGAAATGGGTTAAAGAAAATGAAAAGAATTATAAATGGATTTCAACTTTTCCATCTGATACTCCATTTTTTAAAATTGATATTTTTAATAATTTTTTAAGTCAAGTTAATGAGAGAGAAAGTGAATTATTTTTTATAAATTCAAATAATAAAAGACACAATATATTTGGCTTATGGTCTATTGATTTAATTGATCAATTAGAAAAAGATTTAGAAAATGGTGTAAGAAAAGTTGAAAAATGGGCTAATAATATTGGATTAAAAAGTATTAATATGAAATTTGAAAATTACGATCCTTTTATTAATATCAATACAATAGAAGATCTTGAAAAGGCAAAAAAATTGTTAAATGATTGATTATCGAAAAGCAAAAGGGATTTTAAAAAAAGCTAAGATTAAGATTCAAAATGAAGATGTTCTAGTGAAAAATTCTTTGAATAGAGTTGCAGCTAAAGATATTATATCACCCTCAAATCATCCTCTATCAGACAATGCTGCTTTTGATGGATTTGTGATTAATTCAGACGATACAAAAAATATTAATAAAAATAATCTTCAGCATTTTAAGATTGTAGGCTCAATCGCAGCAGGCACAAAACCCTTAAAAAAAAAGATAAAAAAATTTGATACTATTGAGATAATGACTGGAGGTATAATTCCAAAATCTTTAAATTCTATTGTCCCAATTGAAAAAATTGTATTTTATCCAAATAAAAAAAATCCTAAATCTATAATTGTTAATCAAAAAATAAAAAAATATGATCATATAAGATTTAAAGGCACTGATTATAAAAAGAGTCAGATTATCATAAAAAAAGGAACAGTAATTGAGTCAAATCATATATTGGCTTTTAAAACCTTAGGATTAAAAAAAATTAAAGTAAAAAAAAAAATTGATATTCTTTTTTTTTCAACTGGTAACGAAATTTCTAATTCTGAAAAAATACCAAACTGGAAGGTAAGAAATTCAAATAGTCATTATATCAATTCAATTAAAGAAAATTTTTTATTTAATTTTAAAGACGGTGGAATATTAAGAGATGATCATCAAAATATTTTTAAAACCACAATAAACAAAATGCTTAAATCTAAAAATGATATTATTTTAACCTCTGGTGCTGTATCTGCAGGAAAATTTGATTATATACCCAGTGTAGTAAAACAATTTAAAACTACCCATTTTTTCAAAAGTGTCATGATAAGACCTGGAAAACCTATTTTATTTGCTAAAATTAATCAAAAAATAATTTTTGGTTTACCAGGCAATCCCATTTCTTCAGCTGCATGCTTTAGATTTTTTGTTTATCCCTACATAGAAAATATATTAGGTATTAGACCAGAAAAACCACTTAAAGTAGTTTTGAAAAACTCATTCAGTAAAAAAAGAAAATTTACAAGATTTATAAAAAGCAAATTAAACACAACTAAAAATGGTAAAGTTGAGGTAGAGTTATTGCCAGGTCAAGAGTCATTTAAAATTAATTCTTTTACAAAATCTAATGCCTGGGCATTACTGCCAGAAGGCAAGAAAAATTTTAAAAAAGGTCAAATTATTGATTGTTTTTTAACAAACCAGTCAAATAAAACTTTCACTTAAATCTATCTCATTTTTGTTGTAGTTCTAATTTTTTGGATTTAATCTTCGCGGATGTTAATATTAAAAAACCCAAAAATAGCCGTCCCAGTAGTCCTATTTGCAGGAATCTTATGGTCTTTTGGGCCATTGGTGGTTCGTTATATGGATGAACCAAACTTAGTTCCTTGGCAGTATATTTTTGGAAGAGGATTGACAATTTTTATTCTTTTGAATTTATATTTATATTTTGAGGAAGGAATAGGATTTTGGAAAAACTATCTCAAGATTGGTAAATCAGGAATCATAGGTGGAGTTGGTCTTGGAGTAGCAATGATCTCCTTTATTTATTCAATTACAAATACTACAGCAGCAATTACTTTGCTTTGTTTGGCGGCAATGCCTTTTTTTACTGCTTTATTAGCTTTTTTGTTTTTAAAAGAAACTATTTCAATCAATGTTTGGATTTCAATATTTATAGCAACAGTTGGAATAATAATAATGGCATTAGGAAACAAAGATTCAAATTCACTGGTTGGATTTATTTTTGGAATGACCTCTTCAATAGGTTTTTCAGCTTTTTCAGTTTCATTAAGATGGAGAAAAGAAACTCCAAAATTTATAACAGTAGCGGTTGCAGGTTTATTTTGTTTTATTTTTGCAACGATTATGATTCTTTTGGGTAAGCAACCTTTTTTTTCAACAAGTTATAATGGAGCTTTATTTTCTTTACATGGAACATTAGTTTGTCTAGGTTTAATCTTATATTCAATTGGCTCCAAAGCAATACCAGCTGCTGAACTAACACTATTGTCTTTAACAGAAGTTATTGGTGGAATTTTTTGGGTTTGGTTGCCTTTATTTGGAATAAATGAGGTGCCCGATACAAATACAATTATTGGCGGTTTCTTTTTATTTATTTCATTATTTTATTATAGTTTGATAATGAGATGGAATAAAAAACATATCGGTTTAAATTAAAAAGGGGATGTAAATTGGAAAGACCAGATTTTTTTGAATTAAAAAATGGGGATAAAGCCAAACTTCCCTTTTCTCAAGCAGAATATGATCAAAGACTATCCAAGCTTAGAAAAATAATGGATAAAAAAAACCTTGATATGATTATTTTAACCTCGATGCATAATGTTGCTTATTATACAGGATTTATTTATTGCTCATTTGGACGACCATATGGTTGTGTAATTACAAAGGATAAAATTGTAACAATTTCAGCAAATATAGATGCTAGTCAACCATGGAGAAGGTCACATTGTGACAATGTAATTTATACAGATTGGAAAAGAGACAATTTTTTAAGAGCTATCGTTTCGATTGTTGGCAGAGATGAGCCTCCTAAAAATATAGGCTTAGAATTTGACCATATAACAATAGAAATTAAAGAAAAAATAAATTCTATATTTACTTTTTCATTATTTATTGATGTAGCAAAAGATTTGATGAAACTTCGAATGATTAAGTCTGATGAGGAAATAGAAATAATTAAAAATGGAGCGAGAATCGCAGATTTAGGTGGTGAAGAGATATTAAAAAATATTAAGCAAAATAATACAGAATTAGAAATAGCTATTGCAGGAAGAGATCGAATGGAAAGAGAAATTGCACATACTTACCCTGATGCGGAATATATGGATACTTGGGTTTGGTTTCAATCAGGAATAAATACTGACGGAGCACATAATCCTAAAACAAATAGAAAATTACAGAAAGGGGATATTTTATCTTTGAATACTTTTCCGATGATATCAGGTTATTATACTGCACTTGAAAGAACACTGTTTGTTGATCATGTTGATGATGCATCTCTCAAAGCTTGGGAGGCAAACGTTAAAGTCCATATGAGAGGATTGGAATTAATTAAGCCAGGCGTAAAGTGTTCAGATATTTGTAATGAATTAAATGAATTATTTGCTGAGCTAGGCTTTCTTCAATATAGAACATTTGGTTATGGACACTCATTTGGAATGCTATCCCATTTTTATGGAAGAGAGTCAGGATTAGAGCTTAGAGAAGATATTGATACTGTATTGGAAGAAAATATGGTTGTATCGATGGAGCCAATGATTATGATTCCTGAAGGAAACCCAGGAGCAGGTGGATATAGAGAGCATGATATTTTAGTAATTAGCAAAAATAAAGTTGAGAATATTACAAAATTTCCGTTTGGCCCTGAACACAATATTATAAAAACATAGTCTAATGAGTGAAAGCAAAACAATAGTTAATAGTTGGAATGAGTGGGATCCATTAAAACATGTAATTGTTGGAAGAGCAGATGGAACTTGTATCCCAGCTCCAGAACCTGCTTTAGATGCAAAAGTTCCAGAGGAGAGTGATATGCGAGGACAGTTTGGTCCACGTACTCAAGATACAGTGGATAAAGCAAATCAACTCTTAGATGATTTTTCAAATATTTTAAAAAAAAGAGGAATTAAAGTTGATAGACCTACACCAATTAACTTTAATCAAAAAACTTCTACTCCAGATTGGGAAGCTCAAACGATGTTTGGTTGTATGCCCCCAAGAGATGTTTTATTAACAGTGGGAAATGAAATTTTAGAAGCAACTATGAGTTATCGTTGCAGGTGGTTTGAATATTTGAGTTACCGACCTTTGTTGAAAGATTATTATAATCAAGATCCCAATATGAGACATGAGTCTGCACCAAAACCAAGATTAACTAATGAGGATTACAGAAAAGATTATTTATCAGATAAAATTGGTGTTCAAAAAAGACTAGAATGGACTGAACAAAAATATTTTGTAACTACAGAAGAAGAGCCTTTATTCGATGCTGCTGATGTTTTGAGATTTGGTAAAGATTTAGTTGTTCAACATGGGTTTACTACTAACTTAAAAGGAATTAATTGGTTAAAAAGACATTATAAAGATCATAGAGTTCATGCTGTTAATTTCCCAGGAGATCCATATCCTATTCATATTGATGCAACGTTTACTCCAATTAAAGAAGGACTAATTATAAATAATCCTCAAAGAAGATTACCTAAAGAACAAAGAAAAATGTTTGAAAATAACGGATGGGAAATTGTTGATAGTGCACAACCTGCTCACAATGAACCTCCCGCACTTTGTTACTCATCAGTTTGGTTGTCGATGAACGTTTTAGTACTTGATCCTAAAACTGTTTGTGTCGAAAAAAGTGAAGTTTATCAAGCAGAACAATTATATAAATTAGGGATGGAAGTTATACCTGTAGATTTAAGAGATGCTTATGCTTTTGGAGGAGGTCTTCATTGTTGTACAGCAGATGTATTTAGGGAGGGTTCATTAAAGGATTATTTTCCCAAACAATAACTAATATTCACTTTTTTTTTCAGACCCAGCATAAAAAATTTCTTGAAGAAATTGATTTTCTTTTTTTCTTAATATCAAATCATTCTTGCCCATAAAAGTTTTCGGTCTATTAATGACTTCATGATAATTAAATTTATCTACACCTCTAGCAATTTGAACTCCATTTTTACCAAGAGTTTGTCTAACATTTGTTCCAATATAACTTTGGATTACAAATCCAATTCTTCTATCATTGCTTTTATTAACCCCAGATCCATGAACAATCCTTGGATGATGAAGTGATACTTGACCAGCTTTAAGTTCAACAGATTTTACCTCACTTTCAGGCACGTCTTTAACAGTTTGACCTCTTGTTAGTAAATTTCCTTCATCAAATTTTTGATCATGTTCTTTAATCTCAATGTGTGAACCTGGCCACATTTTCATACAACCATTTTCTTCAAATGAATCTGTGATTGCTACCCAAGCACTAACCCAATTATGTGGCTCTAAACCAATATATTTTGAATCTTGGTGATAACTAACAAAACCTTTTTGTTTTGGTTCTTTAATAAAAAGGGTTGAACTACATACTAATATATTTGGACCTATAATTTTTTCTACAATATTTAAAATTTTAGAATTATGAACTATCTTATCTAATTCTGGAGAAATTAAATGAGCATTATATCTACCAGATTTATTTATTTCATTTGGCATTTTTTTTTCAATTAATTCAATTTCTTTTCTTGCAATGAAAGCTTCTTCTTTAGTTAAAACATCAATTGGTGCAATATATCCATCTTTATTATATTGTTTGACTTGTTGGTCTGTTAAAGTATTCATAATTTGATAATAATATTTCATATGAATCCAACTGTGTCATCTATTCATTATAGTCCTATAAAATCTTTATCATTCCAATCTTTAAATACTGCAACTATTAAAAAAGATATTGGTATTGAGGAAGATCGTATTTTTGCATTTTCAAGGGCGATTAATTTTTCATTATCTCAAATAGTTGAAAAAGATCCAAATAAAAGAGAGTTGATTCATTTTTTAACCTTAAAAAATACACCATTCTTAAATAAGTATGATTTTAAATTTGAGAATGAAATGATATCTATTTCAAAAAATAAAACATTAATATCTACTCATTTATTTCAAGATAAAAAGGAAATTACAAAAGAAATTTCTAAATTAGAACCAAAGTTACCAAGCCCAATTTTTCTTTTAAAAAATGAATTATTTCCTTTCTATGACACAACTAATGCATCTAATGTTTCAAACACTATTTCATTGATTAATCTAAATAGCATTAAAGACTTTGAACAAAAAATAAATAAACAAATAGAATTTGAAAGATTTAGAGGAAATATTTACTTAAAAGACTTAGTGGCTTTTGAAGAGAGAAATTGGATTAATAAAGTTTTAAAAATTAATAGTCTTGAATTTAAGGTTTTGAACCATATTCCAAGATGTTCAGCCACAAATATAAAAATTAACTCAGATCAAATTGATATAAATTTACCAAATAAACTTAAAAAAATTTATGGCCATATGGATATTGGAATTTATTTGCATCCTTTGAGTCATGGAAAGATATCAGTAGGTGACCAGGTTAGTCTTAGTTAGGGTTTTGTTCTAAAAATTCGATATATCTTATTACTTCATCAAATTTCTCATCAGGAATATCTTTGTAGCTTGAATTAAATTTACTTTTGACACAAATTGCTACATGGGCATAGGGGTTTCTTCCCTTAGGATGATTAGGATGATCAGGCAATTGACCTACCAAATAATCACCAGCTTCCTGAATAATTTTCCATAACTTACGTGCGTTTTCTTTATTCATATAAATTTTTGGATTTATTAACTTGAAAATAAATATAATAATTTTTATAAACAGCCAACACATATATTTATATATTAACATGACCTTACAATCTTCTAATGTAACGATGAAGTATGAACAGTATAAAAAAGTTAATTTTTTAGAGTCAAAAAAAAGGTTACTTGAAAGATTTAAAAATAATAAAATTAAATTAAAATTTAGTAAGAAAGATAAAATTTTAATTTTTGGAACTGTAAATTATTTTGAGGCTGTAAAATCATTTGGAGGAAATGCTCAAATATCAGCTACAGATATTTGTGAGAGACCCGTATTTTTACCAAAAAATATCAAATATAAAAAAATAAAAAAAAATGTATTACCCTTTAAAAATGAATCTTTTAAATTTGTTTTTTCAAATGGCATTTTAAGTCATTTGCAAAATACGAGTCATTATTTAAAAGAAATTTATAGAATTCTAAATAAAAATGGCATGTGTTGGATGAATGTTTATGGTGCAAGTAAATTAAAAAATTTACAAAAAAAAGTTGCAAAAAAATTAAATAAAAAAGATCTTCTTAATTTAAAAAAAGCTTTAATTTTTCACAAGTGGGACAGTGGCAAAATAAATTTTATTTTAGAAGTATTAAATAAAGCTGATAATTATGTTTTTAAAAAAACTGAATTTGAAAATTTTATAAAAAAAACAGGTTTTAGAAAATATAAATTTTGCCCAAGGGGCTATAAAACAGATTTGAGTGAACAAGTATTCAAGAATAGTAAATTGAAAAAAGTTTTTGGGTATGGCGATCTCAGATATTTAATAACCAAATGAAAAAAAGTAAAATTTTTCGTTGCAAAAAATGCCTTACTCCATCCTTAAGGCCAAGAGTAACATTTGATGCAAAAGGAATTTGTAACGCGTGTCAAAATCATAAAATTTTAATAAATTTTGATTGGGATAAGAGATTTAATGAATTAAAAAAAATTGCTGAAAAAATTAAAAAAGAATCAATTGGGAAAAAATATAATTGTATAGTGCCATCTGGGGGTGGTAAAGATAGCTCATATGTTGCTTGGCACGTAAAGCATACACTTGGTCTAAGGCCTCTCTGTGTATTTTGTGAACCATCTCTTTTTACGAAAACTGGTAAAGAAAATATAAAAAATTTTAAAAAATCAGGCTTTATATTAAAAGTTTTAAAAACAAATAATTATTTTAGAGACTATGATATCAAATGTTTTAAAAATGCAGGATTGCCCCAACAGGCCTGGCTACAATCCATAGTTATTTATCCTGTTAAAGTAGCCTTAAAGTACAATATAAAATATATATTTGGAGGTGAGGAAGCAGAAAGTTCTTATGGCGGATCAAATAAAAATTTTCTTAAAAAATTTGTAAAACTTTCGGAAAATAAAAAATTTTTACTAGAAGGACAAGAAATAGAAAATTATTATACAAAAAAGCAATTATCAAAATATAAAAATCTGTATTTTACAAAAAAAGAAATAAAAAAAGCAGACAAAATATATAAATTATTTTGGTCAAGTTTTGAATTTTGGGATGAAAGAAAACATTTTAAAATTGCAATAGATAAATGTGGGCTTAAGTATAACAAAAAAAAAGATACCAATGCTATTAATAGACATTCACATACAGATCAAAGGCTATATTGTCTTCATATGTTTATAGCTTATTTAAAATTTGGTTTCAGTAGAGCTACAACGGACACAAGTATCGCAATAAGATTAGGTTATATGAATAGAAAAAAAGGCCTTAAATTGGTAAACAAATATGATCATATTTTTCCCAAAGAGTATTTAAATGATTATTTAAAATATTTTAAAATGAATAAAAATGAATTTATAAAAACTCTTAAAAGTTTCATAAATAAAGATCTTTTTAAAAATGATGATATCTTTAATCTTAAATTAAATAAGATTTTTTAATAATCTGAAAAATGAATTATATATAAATGAAGAATATTTATCATTCTGATATTTATAAATTTAAAAACCCTGTAAAAAGTTACTGGGAGAGCACTACTTCAGAAAAATTTAACTTAGAAAAATTAAAAAAAAATGAAAAATCTGAAATTGTAGTTATTGGTGGAGGCTATACAGGTTTACTTTGTGCTATTAATTTAATAGAAAATTATAGCTTAGATGTCATTTTAGTAGATGCGGGCAAAGTAGGATGGGGAGCATCTTCTCGTAATGAAGGCTTCTGTGCATTTCCTCCAAGCAAATCCCCTTTTAAAAAATTGCAAAAAGTTTATGGAAAAGAAGAAACAAAAAAATTTTTTAAAGATTCAGTTGAAGGTGCGAATTATACAAAAGACATAATTTCAACTTACAACATAGATTGTGATATAACAGGAGAAAATAATTTTATTGTTGCCCATCATCCAAATAAATTTAAACAAATTAAAGAACAGGCAAAAGTTTACAAAAATGAATTTGGTATAGAAACTCGGATTTACTCAAAAGAGGAATTTAATATTATTGGACACGGTGGAACAGAACAATTCGGGGTGCTTTCATATAAACCTGGTTTTGCACTTAACCCTCTTAAGTTTGTGAATGGAATCGCAAATTATGCTATATCTAAAAAATTAAGAATATTTGAAAATACTTTGGTAGACAAAATTGATAGAGATGGTGGCTTTTATATTTTAAGAACCAAAGAGGGCTCTATTAGTACAAAAAAAGTTGTAGTTGCTACTAACGGATTTTATCAAGAAGGTTTAGTTCCTCAAATGAATTCTAGAATTTTACCAGTTATATCTAATATAATTGTTACAAGAAAATTAACAAAAAATGAAATCGATTTACATAATTTTAAAACCTTCTCACCAATAGCTAATACAAAAAATATATTATACTATTATCGAAAACTACCAGATAATCGAATTTTATTTGGTACCAGAGGAGATTTTTCTGGAAGTGATGAGTCAAATTTTAATATGTCAAAAAAAATGGAACAATTTTTTAAAAATATTTTTCCTGATTGGTCAAATATTTCTATAGATTATAATTGGCGAGGGTTTATTGCTATGTCTCAAAAATTAACGCCATCTATTGGTAAAATTGAAGGTGAAGAAATATATTATGGTTTTGGGTATCATGGGGTAGGTGTAAGCTCTGCACCCTGGACTGGCAAACAATTATCTAAATTAGTTTTTTCATCTAATAGCAAGGATTTAAACATTTCCAAAATTTACAAAGGTTTGCCTAAAAAATTCATCTTTCCAAAATTAAGAGTATTCTATTTTCGATTAGCAGTTTTCTTTTATAATATTAAGGATAGATTAAATATCTAAAAACAACAAAAAGTTGTTTTTTTAAATTAAATTTGGAAATAATAATTTATTAATTATTGAATTCTATTTTAATAAAGTTAATCTTCTGTTAATGGTTAAAAGCAAATTTGAATATTTAATTCTTGATAAAAAAGACTTGGTTTGTTTCAATAAATATAGAGAGCCAAAAACAGTATTTATAAGACTAAAAGATAAGCTTTCCAAACTAAAACAAGACGGATGGGAGCTCACAAATAGCCTAAAAGAAAATCCCTATTATTTTATAAGAAAATTGAAATGATTAGTTTAATTTACCTAAGTAATTTACCATCATGACACCAATTATTATTAAGATAATACCAATTATTGCATAAATGTTGGGTACTTGATTGTATTTAAATAATCCAAATAAAACTACACCAGTAACAGTTAAACCGCTGTATGTTGAATAAGCAAACCCCACAGGAAGTGCATGCATAGCTTTAGCAATACAAAACATTGTCAAACACATAAACAAAATACACAATATTGAAGAAGTTAACTTTTCGAAGCCATAAGATATTTTTGCTAAACTATTTGAGGTAATACCGCAAAAAATTCCTAAAGCTAAAAATAAATATCCGTATAAAGGTTTCATCAAGTATCCAGTTTTACTTTAAAGCAATTGTAAAAACTAATTTCTTTTTCAAAATCTGCACTTTTAACATTTTTTGTAACTTCGTGAACAAGTTCATTGTTTATTTTACTCAAAATTGCACTTTCAGAGTAGTTTTCATTATTGCCATAAGCTTTTAGTAGAATTACATCTTTATTAACAATTTTAATTTTATAATTTTTTTGTTCATTGAATAATTTAGATAATCCAATAACCGATAACTGATTTGGAATACTTGATACAATTTTTAATATTTCTATATCCTTTGCATCTATTTCATTAGGTAAAAAAATTTGATAATTATATTCTTTATTTTTGATCATTTGTTTTTGAAGTTTACAGCTAAATGATTCATTGAAGTTAAATTGTACATCAACATCTTTTGTAGATGCTGAAAAAGAATAAAGTAAAAGAATCGAGATAATTAAAAGTAATCTTTTCACTTATTTAAGATTATCAAATTTTTTCATTTTTACTATTTTATTATTTAATCTTTATAAAAATAGTCTATTAATTTATATGGTTAAATTTAAAAAATTAATTATTGCCTGTGATGGCGAATCTGCAAGTGGAAAAAGTACAGCTGCAAAATTAGTTTCTAAAAAATATAAACTTTTATTAATTAATTCTGGTTTGCTTTATCGATATTCTAGTAAATTAATAATAAGTCATCAGCCAAAAAATGTTATTCCATTTTTAAAGAGTAAATTTAAGAATATATCATATAAATCAATTTCTAAACAAAATCTTCATTCTGAAAAAATTTCTAAACATGTTGGTGTAATTGCAAAAAATAAAAAAATTAGAGAAATTATAAATCAAGTACAAATTAAATTAATAAAATCAAATAATAAAATTTGTGTTGAAGGAAGAGATATTGCAAGTAAAATTTTATCTAAAAAACCAAAATATGATGTAGCTTTTTATTTTAAATGCAGTCTTGATGTTGCAGCCTTGAGAAGATGGAAAGAACTTAAAAAAATAACTTCAATTAAAGATATAAAAAAATCTTTAAAAATTAGAACAAGTTTAGATAAAAATAGAAAAAACAGTCCATTAATAAAAGTTAAAGATGCAATTTTAATTAGAACAGACAAACTTTCAAAAAAACAAGTCTTAATTAAAATGTCTAAACATATAGATGCTGTTTTACAAAAATAATATTTAGGATTTAATTTTTTGTATTTTTATCAACATCAAAGTTTTCTAATTCAAGAGTAAGATTGGAATTATCATCTATAAGAGGCTCTATAGTTTTATTTTTTTCTAATTCTTTTTTCTTTAATCTTAGTTCTCTTCTATTTTCTTCCAATTCTTTTTCTTTTTGATCTTTGTCAAACTTTTCTTCCCATTCTTTTATCTTGATATATTCAAGTTTTTTTTTGCGGTCTTCCTCTTCTTTTAGAATTTTTATTTCTCTATTTTTTCTTTTTTGTTCTTTAAATTCCTTTTGCTTTTGTTCTTTTTCTCTGACTTCTAAATCAATATCTTTCCTATTTTGTATTTCTTCTTTGAGTTTCAATTCCTTTTCTTTTAATCTCAACTCTTTAGCGATTAAAATTAAGTGTTCATCCTTTTTAATTAATCTTTCAGACTCTATTTTTTGTTTTTCTTCTTTTGATTTTAGTTCTTTTTCTCTAATTTTAATATCTTCTTCATTTAATCTGATTTTATTGCTTTCTTTGCTTAATCTTTCTTCCCAATTTTTTAATTCTTTTCTATCTTTTTGGATTTGATTTTTTTCCTCAAGTTTTTGAATCTTTATTATACGAATTTTTTCTAATTCTTTATTTTTTTTATAATTTGAAAAAGCACTACTAATTGACTTCGTTGTAAGTGTTGCAATTTTTGCTAACCCATTATTTTTTTTTATTATTTTTTTTTTTGTTTTTTTTTTAGAAGTCATTTTTTTAAAAACTTATTTCACTGGAGAAAAAATTTTTTTTCAACAAAATTTTTAAAAAAAATGAATATGTAAAATTAAATACAACCTGAAAGTGATTTAAATTTTAGAATTTTGGTTTTCTTCTGATGTTTTTTCGGGTTCTGCAATTGGTTCTGTAGTTGGATTAAGTTCAATGCCTGCTGGTGTAATCGTCTGAGGCATCGCAACAAATTGAGAGTCTGGATTGTCTACAGTTTGTCTTACTCTCATTCTATAAACCCCAAAAACCCCTATTATAGAATGAAAGAAAAATAAAAAAATAAAAAAACCATTTGAACCAACAATATCCATAAAAATAGAACAAAGAAATGGACCACTCATTGCCCCTAAACCAAAAACAAATTGAAGTCCTGCTCCTGCAGCAACAAATTTTTCTTTAGGAATATAATCATTTGTATGAGCTAAAATTAAAGAAAACATTGGCAAACTACAAAACGAAAAAAGAATTAAAAAAATATAAAACCAAGTCTTGCTTGTAGCTAATCCATCAGGCAAATACATTTGTCTTGAAACCAAAATTGCTAAGATAGCAAATATTGCCGCACCAAAAGTTGAAATAACTATTACTATTCTCCGATCATATAAATCTGATATTTTTCCAACAGGAAACTGAGAAATGGCCCCAGAAATAGCTAAAAGAAATGTTACAATTGATATTTCAAGTATAGTAAAATTCATTGAAGTTGCATAAACAGCCAACAACGTAAAAAGAGCAGACTGAATAGTTCCATAAAAAAAAGAACTCACCATTCCAAAAGGAGAGGCCTCATAAAGATTTTTAAGAGACATGGCTTTTATTCTTTTGAAAGTAGGTGGTTTTTTTTTTGTTAATAAAATTGGAATTAAAGCTGCTGAAGTAATTACTGAAATTAAAATAAAAGGTTGAAAATTTTTAGGACTACTAAAATTTAGCAAGAACATTCCAATGCCCATAGCACCATAAAGAATGACCATGTAGATAGATAAAACACTACCTCTATTTTTGTTACTCGATCTATCATTTAACCAACTTTCCGCGACTGTATAGATACAAACCATGCTTATTCCTGTTAAAACTCTTAGCAGGAACCAAATATATGGATTTATAATGATAGAATGAATTAGTATCACTAAAGATGCTAAGGATGCAAATGCAGCAAAAACTCTTATATGACCAACTCTTGAAATTATATTTGGTATAGTTGCTGCACCAATAAAATAACCGACAAAATATCCAGACATCATAAAACCAGTAGCTGTTAAACTAAATTCTTCTTGTACTGCTCTTACCCCTAAGAGGGATCCTTGAAAGCCATAAGCCATCATTAAACACCCCATCCCTAAAAATAGAGCCCAAGAATTTTTTAAAACTTTATTCATAAACTTCGGTAATTATTCGCGATGTATTATTAAATCAAGTCTTAATTATGACAAGCTTAAGAATTTTTGAGCTTCAAAAATGAATGTAATGCAATAGTAGCAATTATAACTGCCCCACCTAGAAGCGTTTCAATACTTGGTTGTTCTTTAATAATTAACCAAACCCAAACAGGACCTATTATTGTTTCTAGTAAAAAAAACAAATTAACTTCTGCTGCAGGTATAAATCTTGGGGCTATGGTTACCAATACAAATGGTATCGCAACACATAGAATACACATTAAAGGGATAATTAATAAATCTCTGCCTATAAGAGCATAGCTCTCAATAAAGAAAATTGCAAAAATAGCTACAAACAATTTTCCAACAACAGCAGCTGGAACTAAATTTTTTATCTTTGCAGATCTGACAGTTACAGCACCTACAGCCAAACCTAATGCTGTAATAAATCCTAAAATGTCACCATAAAAATTACCTAATTTTAAAGAATCAAAAAAAATATAAATGATTGCCAAAAAGGTTATAAGTATTGAAATCCATGTTTTTTTATCAGGTGGTTCTTTTAAAAAAAGAGCTCCAAGAATTGCAGATATCATAGGAGCAGTTGCAATCATTAATAATGTGTTAGCTACATTAGTGTTTTGAATTGAGACTACAAAAGTAATATTTGTTAAACTAAATGTTCCAACATAAATAATTCCATGATAGCCACTTGAAAAAAGAAGTTTAAAAAAACTTAGCCTATAAATTATTAACATTCCCAAAAAAACTGTAAAAAATGGAATTATGCCTCTATAAAAGACCAATCCCCAAGTATCTACATTTGAAAGTCTTATAAATAATGAGTCAGGTGTGATAAACATTACTGCTACAAAAGCCATTAATGAACCTTTTTGTTGATCAGTTAAATTTTTCATGCTTTTAATTCTTTCCAAAAAGTTTTTGCCAAATTTATCTTTGAGAGTTCATAAAAAGTTTTTAATCCAGTTGGGGAAGTTACATTAATATCGCCATTGAGCTTTTCATCTATAAAATCAATTCCTGCTAAGAAAATATTTTCTTTTTTAAGGTCTACAGCAATCATTCGTGATATTTTTCTTTCAACTTTTGTTAATTTTATATTAACCGCTTTTCCACCTTTTCCTAAATTACTTAAAAAAGACCCTTTTTTTGGAATCCTTGATATAGATCCAGCTATTTTTCCATTGATTATGAATACTCTTTTATCTCCTTTACTTATTTTTGGTAAAAATTTTTGGCACATGATGTAATCGTGTTTTTTAATTATATTTTTAATAAATTTGCGATTAAATTTAGATAATAAATAGATATCATTTCCACCAAAACTATGCACTGGTTTAAGAATAATTTTTTTTTCTTTTTTTAAAAATTTTTTTATTTCTTGAATATTTTGGCTAAAAATAGTTTTTGGCATGTATTTTTGATATTTTATAGAATAGAGTTTTTCAGAAATATTTCTAATTGATGTTGGGTTGTTAATAATTTTTACTTTATCTTTAATCGTGTCTAAAATATATGTGTTTGAAATGTACTCAAGATTGAAAGGAGGATCTTGTCTTATAAGAATAAATTTACAATTTTGAAGATTGAGTTCTTTTTTTTTTAGTATTTTAAAAAATTTTTTTTTTCTATAGTTAAATTCAATAAAAAAACCTTTTGCTATAACCTTTGAGTTAATTATTGAAAGATTTTTAGGAGTGTAATAAAAAATCCTGTAATTTTTTTTTTGGATTTCATAAGCCAAAAAAACACTTGTATCTGTAATGGCATTAAGGGAAGAAGGGTGATCTCCTTGTACAGCGACAATTTTATTTGTCATATAGTTTACTTAAATCCTCATTTTTTGAAAATTTATTAATCATATCATCTGCATTTGTTTTTTTATTATTAATCAAATTTTGAAGATGTTTTAAAAATATTGTTTCATTTTTTTTATTTTTATTCAAAACATCTCTCTTCTCTAAACCTTTTCTCGATAAATCTAATAAAGTCGATGCCCAATACAAAAGATCTTTTCCCATCAATTGGGTATTAAATCCTTTTTGTGGCGCCTCTAGATAAGCATTGATAATTTTTTCTTTATCCCACTTAGAAACAAAGTCATAAACTTCATCAAGGTTTCCGTATAAAATTCCAATATTGAAAGCAGGGCCAGAACACAAACAATCCCAACCACAAGCATCCATGGATCTAAGTTCTATATATTTCTTTAACCTATTTTCTGTAAAGATCGTACTGAGGTGGGTAGATAAATCTTTTTCAGTGGGAAGTCGATTACCAACCTCTTGAATCTTATGGTTCATAAAGTCACTAAAATTATATTTGTGCCCTGAAACATAAGTACCATTGTCTTCAATAAATAAAATTGGAAACTTCATCACAAAGTCTGCATATTTTTCAAAGTTTAAATTTTCAAAAAATAGTTTTGGTAATCCTCCCCGAGAGGTATTTTGCCAAACTTTTGATCTATACGATAAAAAATTACTTTTTTTTTTCTCTACTATCGAAGAATTTGCAAATAAGGCTATAGAGATTGGAACTAATGAGTTAACGATTTTAAATTTTTTCATAAAATCCTCTTCAGAGCTATAGTCTATATTTAATTGAGTTCCACATGTTCGATACATCATATCTAGACTTAATTCACCTCCTAAGGGCATATCTTTTGTCATCAGTTTGTATCTTTGTTTTGGGTTGTTTGGTATTTCACTTAGTTTAGAAATTGGATCAAACCCAGCGCTTACAATACTTATATCTAACTTTTTTGTAACTTGCTTAAGTTCAAACAAATAATCTTGTGATTCAGCACAAGCTTCATGGATATTATTAAGTTTGTCACCAGACAATTCTATTTGATTACCCGGTTCAAGGGTGATGTTTTTACCACCTTTACTTAATGCAATTATATTATTTTTTTCTAAAATAGGGTTCCAACCAAACTCTAATAAGGATGAAAACATTTTTTTTATTTTAGGATAATCAATTCTTTTGTTATTTTGGTTATCAAATAAAAATTTTTCATGCTCAATTCCAATTTTAAAATTTTTTTTATCTTTTCTACCTGTCTCGAAATATTTTATAATTTGTTCTTTAGAATTGATCATATGAACTTAAATAGTACTTTATTTATTAATTTAAAGTAAAGAATAAGGCTTTCTTGAGAATATTTTTTTCACCATTGGAGCAAAATCTTCTAAAGTTTTGCTCTTAAAATTTGGATCAAATGATGCTTGGTCCCAATTTTCACAAAAATTCAAAGTATCATTATAATATTTATGATTTTTATATTTATCTCTTTGGTTTTTATTTTTTCCTAAATGATGGGCATAGTAATACATCTGAAATTCACCATGCTTCTCAATAATCCAATGTGTTTTTTCGCTGACATATGGTTTTAGTATAGTTGCAGCATATTCAGAATGATTTAATGGCGCTAATTCATCACCAATATCATGTAATAAAGCTGCAACAATCATCTCTTCCTCTGCACCATCATTCAATGCCCTGGTTGCAGTTTGAAGAGAGTGCTCTAGTCTCGTAATTTTATATCCTTCAAGAGTTGAAGTCAGTCCTTTCATGAAATTTAAAATTCTTTCAGCAGTACCATTAATATAATTCTGTTCATACTTATCTAAGAGAAGATATTCTTCTTTGGTACCATCTTTCATTTGTGTAAATTTTACAGTTTTCATTAATTATTAGATCCTGTGCTTAATAAAGACAATTGAGTAATTTTATTATCACCAAGTTCATCAATTGGCTTAATAGGGTAATCTCCAGTAAAATAATGATCAGTTAATTGAGGGTAACTTTCACTACGTTTTTCAAAACCTATTGCACGATACATCCCATCAATTGATAAAAATTTCAGAGTCTTTGCACCAATATATTCACAAATTTCATTATTCGATTTATTTGCAGCTAACAACTCTTTTTTTGTAGGAGTATCAACGCCATAAAAATCTGGGTATCTAATTTCTGGACAAGCAATTTTCACATGTATTTCTTTTGCTCCTGCATCATAAAGCATTTTGACAATTTTATGAGAAGTTGTTCCTCTAACTAGTGAGTCATCGATTAAGATTATCTTTTTGTTTTTAATTGTTGTTTGATTAGCATTTAGTTTTAATTTAACACCAAGACTTCTAATTTTTTGGCTGGGCTCAATAAAAGTTCTTCCAACATAATGATTTCTAATTAAACCATGCTCAAAATTTTTGCCTAAATATTGGGCAAAACCTAAGGCAGCAGCATTTCCACTGTCGGGTACTGGTACTATGATGTCTGCATCAATATCATTCTCTTTTGCGAGCTCTTTTCCTAAATTTTTTCTATGTTCATAAGCTGTTTTTCCGCTTAAGATACTGTCCGGTCTGGCAAAATAGATGTATTCAAAAACACAAGGTCTGACCTTTTTAGGAGGAAAAGGTTTAATGCTCTCTAATTTATTGTCCTCAATTAAAATAATTTCACCATTTTCAACTTCTCTTATAAATTTCGCCCCAATTATATCCAGTGCACAAGTTTCTGAGGCTAAAACATAACTATTCTTTAATTTTCCAATCACTAATGGTCTGATACCGTAAGGATCTCTCACTCCAATTAAAGATTTTTGTGTTAGCATAACTAATGCATAACCACCTTGAATTTGAAATATTGCATCAACAATTTTATCTATTGTTTTTACTCTTTTTGATTTCGCTATTAATTGAACAATTGTTTCAGTGTCTGATGTTGTATAAAAAATTGCACCATCCTCGACTAGTTTATTTCTTAAAAAAATTGAATTAGTTAAATTACCATTATGAGCAACTCCAATTCCACCAGCATTGGTATCAGCAAAAAAAGGCTGAATATTCCTTAAAGTATTACTTCCTGTTGTGCTATATCTATTATGACCTATCGCATAATTCCCTTTAAGTTTTTTAAGAACTTTTTCTTTATTAAAATTGTCTCCAACTAACCCAAACCTCTTTTCAGAATAGTAACTTTTACCATCAAATGTAACTATTCCACAGCCCTCTTGACCTCTATGTTGTAAAGCATGGAGACCTAAAGCAGTTAAAGCTGAAGCATCATCAGTATTGCTGATGCCAAAAACACCACATTCTTCACTTAATTTTGGTTTAAAGTTCTTCAATTTTTTCTTTAGAATCTTTATATGTTTTTTCATCTGGAAATTCTTTTAAAAGATAATTACTACCTTTTTCTAAATATGAAAAGACATATGATTTATCGACATTTATTGGCCATTTGTCATAATTATATACAATGTGGATACCTGAAAAGATACAGACAGAAATAATATAGCCCCTTAAAAATCCAAAAAAGAATCCAAAAATGGTATCTAAACTACCAATGCCAGTATAATGAACAGCTCTACTAATTCCTTTATTTACCATTAACACTAAAAATATTACAACAATAAAAATTGTAATTCCTAATCCAACGTCTAAAACATATTCATTATCAATTAAGTCTTTTAAGTATGGTTTTACTCTTGGAAATATTAATAAAGTAATAACGTAAGCTAATAACCATTTAGTCATAGACAAAATACTTAAAACAAAACCTTTTTTGTAGCATTTAATTAAAGATAAAATAGTTAATATTAAATATATCAAATCTATTATTGAGGTTGTCTCATAAAAATCGGTTATTAAATTAGACATTGATTATTTTTGAAATGGCCTGATAACTAATATTAACGATGGAAGAAGAGTCAAAACAGAAATCATAGCCAACAACATTGCTAATCCAGTAAAAATTCCAAAATAGATTGTTGGTATAAATTTTGATAAAATTAAAATTGAAAAACCAAAAACAATAGTAATAGAAGTATTCAAAATAGCCACACCCACAGTCGAATGACAAGATTTTAAAGTTTTCTGATAATCCTTTATGTTTTCAAATTCTTCTCTGAAGCGGTAAATGTAGTGAATACTATTATCGACGGCTATCCCTATTGTAATTGCAGCAATAGTGATTGTCATCATATCTAAAGGAATTTTTAATAATCCAATAATTCCTAAAATAAAGAAAGCTGCAATAAAGTTCGGCACAACTCCTATTAAAGATAATTTAATATTTCTAAACAATATTAAGAACATTGCAAAGATACCAGTCATGACCAAGCCTAAGGTAAGAATTTGAGATTTAAATAAACTTTGGAGTAAATTATTAAACAGAATTAAAACACCTGCTAATTTAAAACGCTCCTTATCTAGACCTAATTTGTTTTCTAAATCATAATTGATTTTATTTATTAAATCATTTCTTCGTAAGTTTTCCTGTGAATCTACAATTCTCAAACTAATTCTTGCCTCATTGTCTTTAATTGAAATATATGGATCAATTATCTCAGTTTTAATATTTTGAGGAATTTTTGAATATAATACACCCATTTCTAGAGTTCCTAATGGCTTGTTATTGTTTAGTTGAGTTGCAACTTCAATAATTGATGAAAAAGAAAGAACTTTACCAACCTGTGGAAGACTGTCTAAATAATCATGAACATTTGCTATTGTATCTATCTTGTCTTTTGTAAACCAATATTTTTCATCATTTTCTTCTCCCTCATCGTCCCAATCATCAAAATCATCTTTCTCTTTTGTCTCTTTTTTATCAATTTCAGGAAATTTTAAAATAACTTCAAGCGGGGTGGTCCCACCTAATTCTTCATCAATAAGCTTCATTCCTTTATAAATTTCAGTTTTTTTACTAAAATAATTTATAAAACTATTTTCAACTTCTAATTTACTTATACCAAAAATACTTAAACAAATTGTAATGATTGTAATTATGAAAATTGGTTTTTGTTGATTCAATGAAACCGATCCTAAGAAAGAAGTAATTTTGGACTCTTTATTCTCTTTTATTAATATATCCTTTGTAGGAGTAAAACTTAGTAATGTAGGAAGCAAAGTAAAAGTAACTATAAACGAAATTATTAGACCAAGTGTCATCATCCAACCAAAATCAATAATTGGTTTAATTTCACTAAATATTAATGATAGAAAAGCAATAATTGTAGTTAATACAGTGTAAAGTATTGGCCAAAACATTTTACTTGTTGTTAGAGTTAAAATTTCAGTAATATTTTTATTTGTATAAACTTTTTTTAATTGCAAAAATCTAGTGCTCATATGGATATTCATTGCCATAGTTAAAATTAACATCAAAGCTATAAAGTTTGAAGAAATCACGGTTACCTTCCATCCAAAAATTCCAAGAAGACCAATCATGATTATAACTGAAAAGAAACAACTACTTATAGGCACAATAATCCAAATTAATTTTTTAAATACCAGCCAGAGTGTAATGATAATGAATAATAAAACCCCCAAACCAAAAACAATAATATCACTTTTTATAAATGACATCATGTCATCAGCGATCATTGGAATACCTCCTAAATAAATCTTTCCAATATCTTCGTAACTTTTTATTACATCTCTTATTTTTAAAATGTTTTCATGGTTTTGTTTTTTTATTTTATCACGATGTTTTTCTATTTCTTCTTTGGATTTATTTTCAATTTCTTCAAGAACAGTCTTTTTTTTTATATTAACTATAATCCCACTTGTTTTACCATCCTCGCTAATAACAAAATTTTTATAAACTGGACTATTTAAAATTTCTTCGAAACCTCTTTCTCGGTTTACATCATCATCTTTTAATGTTTTAAATTCTTCTAATCTTTCTTGAAGAGGGGCATCATTGTTATTAAGTAAAGGTATATCCAAAAGTGTTATAACACTGTGAACCCAATCTAAACTTTGAATTTTGTATTTTAAGCTTAAAAGATTATTGATAGAAGCTTCACTATCCATAGCCTCATTAGGAGTATATGTTAAAATTAAAAATTCCTTTGATCCATATCGATCAGTTATTTCTTGTAAGTATTTAAGGTCAGGATCTCCATCAATTAAAAGTGTTTCTGAAGATGCATCTAATCTAAAATTTTTAGTGAAATATCCAAAACTAATAATAGCAATTATTAGTAATATAAAAATTAATTTAGGATTTTTAAGAACTATATTTTGATAGATCTGAGCAAACATTAGCTCTTTTATATTTTAATTTAATTAATTTGAGTATCTTTAAATTTCGTAAATCTTTCCTCAAATTCTAGAGTTATTTTGCCAATTGGGCCATGACGTTGTTTTCCAATTATGATTTCCGCTAAATGTGCAACTTCATTCATTTTTGCCTGCCATTCAGCATGTTCTACAGTCGCTTCCCTAGGTTCTTTTCTTTGTAAATAATATCCTTCTCTATAAACAAACATTACAACATCTGCATCTTGCTCAATTGAACCTGATTCCCTTAAATCTGATAATTGGGGTTTATGATCATCTCTTTGTTCAACTTGTCTTGATAGCTGTGATAAAGCAACAACTGGAACCCCAAGCTCTTTCGCAATTGCTTTTAATCCTTGTGTGATTTGAGAAATTTCTTGACCCCTTCCATCTTTGTAAGATGTTGTACCTCTCATTAATTGTATATAATCAACTACAATCATTTCTAAACCATTAAGTCTTTTAATTCTTCTTGCCCGGTTGCTCATTGCCGCAATACTAATTGCAGGTGTTTCATCGATAAACAGTGGAAGTTCAGCAATATTTTTTGATGTTTCTAAGAACTGATCAAACTGTTCGTCAGAAATTCTTCCTCGTCTAATATCGTTTGAACCAATTTTAGCTTGTTCTGATAATATCCTTGTTGATAATTGTTCTGATGACATTTCTAGAGAAAAGAAAGCTATAGATGATTTTTTACCATTATCTTGAATATGCTTTGCAGCATTGAATGCAATGTTGGTTGCTAAAGATGTTTTTCCCATTGAAGGACGACCTGCAATAATAATTAAATCTGATTGATGAAATCCACCAAGTTTATCATCTAAATCTCTTAGACCTGTAGGAACTCCAACTATTCCTCCTTCATTTTTATATGCCGCTGAAGCCATTTCAATTGTTTGTTTTAATGCTTTATCAAATTTTATTAATGATGAATTAAATGTGCCTTTTTCTGCAAGATCAAATAATAATCTTTCAGAGTGCTCTATAATATTTTGGCCACTTGTATCTAAATCATTTATTTTTGCGCTATCAATTGTTTGTTCTGAAATTTTAATTAATTCACGTCTTACATACATATCATAAATTATTTTTGAGTATTCAATAGCCTGTCTTACTGATGTAGAAAATTTTGTAATTTTAACTAAATATTCAGGAACATTTAAATCATCTTTTTCATCCTCAAAATAGTTTTTTAATGTAATAGGATTTGCTAGCATTCCTTTATAAATTAAATTTTCGATCGCATTATAGATTTTTTGATGCATCGGATCATAAAAATTTACATTTGAAATAATAGTATTGATTTCATCAAAAATTTCATTAGACACTAGAATAGAGCCTATAACAGACTGTTCAGCCTCTATGTTGTTTGGAAGTTCTTTAAATTTATCTTTAACTATACTTAAATTTTGTTCCATAAAAATAATTTACACTAATTATAGTTATTAGAAATTTAAAAAAAGTCTTGTGGATGAAATTGTATAATTATTGAATTGTTTCTGCTGATTGAACGTTAATTGTTATCTCAGCATCAACTTCAGAGTGTAAAGAAATTTTTACTTTAAATTTTCCAAGAGCTTTAATTTCTTGAATTGGTTGTATCATTGAAGGTTTGATTTCAACTTTGTCATTTTCTTGAATTAACTTTGAAATTTCAGTTGGTTTAACCGATCCATAAAGTTCATTAGTTTCAGTGCTTAATTTTTTAACTATGTACTCTTTTTTGTTAATGTTTTCTGAAATTTTTTTAGCTTCTTGTTTTTTTTCGTTATCTTTTTTTGATAATTCATTTTTTATTTTTTCTACTTCTTTAATGTTTTCTTTTGAAGCATATAAAGCCTTTTTATTTGCTATTAAAAAGTTTCTTGCAAAACCTCTTTTTACATCAATAACTTCACCAATTGAACCTATTCTTTTTATATTTTCTAGTAAAATAACTTTCATTTTATAATAATGCTAAATTTCGTGCTCTCTTGATGGATAAAGCTAATTCTCTTTGTTTTTTTTGACTTACATTTGTAATTCTAGAGGGTAAAATTTTACCATTTTCTGAAATATATCTTTTTAAAAGTTTAATGTTTTTATAATCAACCTTTGGTGCACCTTTTGCAGATAAGGGACAGCTTTTTTTAAAATTATACTTATTTGGTTGAAAAATACTTAATTTTGCAAAATTGCTTTGTTTACCTTTTTTATTTCCACTTTGTCTTTTTGGCATAATTAATTAGATGTTCTTTCTCTTTTTTCATTTTTTTCACTATCTTCTTTTTTGGAAAAATAGTTCGTATTTAAATCAAAATCTTTTACTTTTACTGTTAAATATCTTAATAGCTTTTTATCAATTGATTCATTTTTTTCTAATTCCTCAATTACTTTACCATTGCCTTTTATTTTAAAATGAATGTAACTTCCTTTTTTGTTTTTTTTAATTAAATAGGCTAAATTTAATAGACCCCAGTTTTCCGTTTGAACAATTTCACCTGAGTTTTTTTCAACAATTTTAGAATATTTTTCAGTAAGCTGTTTAAGTTCACTAGGGGAGGTATCTTGTCTAGCGATAATTGTATGTTCGTATAAATTCATTTAAATTGTTTAATAAAACGAGAGGATATACTATTATAAGTATTTAATTACAATAGTAAAATAGACAATAATTAGAGAAGTTTTTTATATGTTTTCAGTAATTTTTCCAGGTCAAGGTTCTCAAATAGTGGGAATGGGAAAAGAGTTTTATGATAGATATGACTTGGTAAAAACTCTTTTTAAAGAGGCAGATGAAGCTTTGAACATACCTATTTCTAAGATTATCCTTGAAGGATCAAAAGAAGAGTTAGATTTAACATTTAATACTCAACCAGCAATTTTTTTAATAAGTTATTCAATATTCCAAGTCATACAAAAAGAGTTTCAGATTGACCTTCATAAAGCAAAATATTTTGCTGGACATTCGCTAGGTGAGTATTCAGCAATAGCATGTGCAAGCTATTTAGAATTTAAAGAAACAATACAGGTTCTTAGAAAAAGAGGAGATGCCATGCAGAATGCTGTACAAAATGGTCAAGGAGGAATGGTAGCAGTTTTAGGTACAACGATTGATAATCTAGAAAAAATTTTAATTGAAAATAAAAATAATTTTGTAGTTGAAATAGCCAATGATAATTCAGAAGGTCAAATGGTAGTAAGTGGAAAAACTCAAGACTTAGAAAAGATGAGTTTGTTTTTAAAAGAAAAAAAAATAAAAAATATCAAACTCCCAGTTAGTGCCCCATTCCATTGTAGTTTAATGAAAAAAGCTACTGATATAATGAATTTAGAGCTTCATAAACTAAATTTTAAAAAAGGGCAGAATGTATTAATATCTAATATAACGGCTGATGAAATTTTTAATGCAGATGAATTAAAGAGATTGTTAACACAACAAATTGAAAATCGAGTGCGTTGGAGAGAAAGTGTTTTACATATGATAGATAACGGAGTTAATCAATTTATAGAAATAGGACCTGGAAAAGTTTTATCAGGATTAATAAAAAGAATTAATAAAGAAGTTGTAGTTAGCTCTATAAATAATGTAGAAGATATTAAAAATATCAAGATATGAATGATTTAAATAAAAAAAATATAATTGTTACTGGTGCCTCTGGTGGCATAGGAAACTCTATAATTGAAAAATTAAATGAATTTGGAGCAAACATTTTAGCCTCAGGTACAAAAGAAGAAAAACTTTTGGAACTAAAAAATAAATTTAAAAATATTAAAATTTTAAAATTTGATATATCTCAAAGTGAAGAAATAGAAAATTTTATTGAAAAGGCTTCAAATGAATTAGGAGGTTTAGATTGTATTATAAATAATGCAGGAATTACTCAAGATAATTTGGCAATTAGAATGAGTTTGGTGGAATGGAAAAAAGTAATTGATATAAATTTAACATCCACTTTTTTGATGAGTAAATTTGCAATCAAAAAAATGCTTAAAAATAAAAAAGGGAAAATTATTAATATTACATCTGTTGTAGGTCATACTGGTAATGTTGGGCAGTCTAACTATACAGCATCAAAAGCTGGTATCATCGCAATGTCTAAAAGTCTAGCAATAGAATATGCAAAAAAAAATATTAATATTAATTGCATATCCCCTGGATTTATAAAAACTGCTATGACTGATAAAATAGATGAAAAATTTAAAGAAATTATTATTTCAAAAATACCATCTGGAAGGCTTGGAGCTCCAGAAGATATTGCAAATGCAGTTCTTTTTTTAGCATCTTCTAATTCCGACTATATAAATGGTGAGACTTTGCATGTTAATGGAGGCATGTATATGGCTTGACAATCAAAGTATTTAAACTATTAACGAATTTATAACAAAAAGGATCAATATGTCAGAAGATGTTTCAAGCAAAGTTAAAAAAATAGTAGCAGATCACTTAGGAATTGACGAAGCAAAAGTTACGGAAGAATCTAGTTTTATAGATGATTTGGGTGCAGATAGTTTAGATACTGTAGAATTAGTAATGGCTTTCGAAGAAGAATTTGGTTCAGAAATTTCTGACAGTGAGGCTGAAAAAATTTTAACAGTTGGTGATGCAGTTAAGTTTATTGAAGGTAAAGCTAATTAAAAAATTCTTAAATGCCCACAGTTAATGATGGGGTAATGGTTATCTTGTCTTCTCCGTCTGGAGCAGGAAAAACAACCTTAGTAAATTTATTATCCAAACAAGATAATTTTGAGGTTTCTATATCACACACAACTAGACAGCCACGGCCTAGTGAAATTCCTAATAAAGATTATTTTTTTGTAAGTAATGATGAATTTAAAAGACTTATTAAAAACGAAGAGTTCTTAGAATATGCAAAAGTTTTTAATAACTATTATGGAACAACAAGAACTCCAATAATAAACAATTTAAATAAAGGTAAAAATGTATTATTTGATATTGACTGGCAAGGCGCAGATCAAATTAAAAATAAAAAATTAGATTATAAATTAATTACTTTTTTTATCTTACCTCCAAGTAAAGATATTTTATATGAAAGATTAACCAATAGAGATATGAAAGATAAATTGATTGTTGAAGAGAGAATGGAACAATTTGAAAGAGATGTGCTGCATTGGATCAATTATGATTATGTAGTAGTTAATGATGATTTAAATAATTGTTATTCAAAAATTCATAATTTAATAAAGGCTGAAATAAACAATGGTTCAAAAGATTATGATCCAGAATTTATAAGAAATCATATTGACAAATTAACTAGTTAATTTTTCATATTCTGCTGCTAATCTAAAGTAAGTATCAGAATTTATATTTTGAGGTCTTAATTTTAAATCAATCTTAAGCTTTAATGATACATCTTTGTTTCCATTAAATATTTGATTATATGGTTTTTTGATCATTTTTCTTCTATGCATAAAGAAAATTCTTGTTATTTTTTCCAGGCTCTTTGGATCATCCAATTTGAAAAAGTTTTTTTTTGGTTTAAAAATTAAAATAGAACTTTGTATTTTGGGGCGGGGAAAAAAACTTGAAGGTTTTATATCAGTGATTTTTTCTACATCTAATTTCCAATTAGTTAAAACACTAAGTCTTCCATAATTTTTTGAATTAAAATCAGAAATTATTCTATCTGCCACTTCTTTTTGAAACATTAATATTAGACGATCAAACCATAATCTCTCTAAATTTAATTTTAAAATCCAGTTTGATAAAATTTCAGTAGATATATTGTAAGGAAGATTTCCAAAAACAGTCAACTTTTCCTCTTCGAGAGAATTTTCATCAATTTTAAGAATATCTTCGTTTATAATTTTAATTTTATTTAAAAACTTTTTTTTTAATAAAATTGCTAATTCATTATCTTTTTCTACAACAATTAACTTTTTAGGTTTCTTATTTAAGATTGCTGAAGTTAAGTTTCCAGTTCCAGCACCTACTTCTAGAATATTCTTATTCTCAATTTTTATAAGATTCGTTATTATTTCAATGATTTTTTGATCTATTAAAAAATTTTGCCCAAGACTTTTTTTTGGTCTAATCACTTTTTATCTAAGAATTTTAAAGCTTGGATTAGACTTTCTGGATTTGATTTATTAAGACCAAACATTTTTTCATTTGGTCCGTGATCAGGAGAAATTCTTAAAAAGGGAAGGCCCATAGTAATATTAACTGCATTATATTCGAACAAAGATTTTAAAGGAGTCAAAACTTGATCGTGATACATTCCTAAAATAATATCAAATTTACTTCTATTAGATTTTAAAAATATTGTATCTGCAGAAAAAGGCCCAGTTACTTTTATATTTTTTTTATTAAAATATTTTACAGCCGGAATAATGATTTTTTCATCCTCGTTAAATTTATGAATACTCTCACAATGAGGGTTTAACCCGGTTACACCTATCTTTGGAGCAATCTTTAACTCTTTTTTAAAAAATTGATTGATCATATTGATTTTTTTTATAATTAAAGTTTTCGTAATTTTTTGCGTAACCATCTTTAAAGGTAAATGAGTGGTTAATGGGCAGACTGATATTTCTTTATTATATATTAGCATCCCTGTTTCTTTAATTTTAAATTTTGAAGCAATGTATTCTGTAATACCTAAAAATTTTTTATTTAAAAAAGTTTTTTTATTAATTGGTCCATTAATTAATTTATTAGTGTATCCGCTTTTGATAATTTTAAATGCGATATCGAAACAATTAGTAATATAGCTATTTTGTAATTTGTTACTTAGTTCCAGGTTATTTGATATCTTATAATCAACATTAATTAGATTAATCTTTTTATTGTTTATCGAAAGGTTTTCTAAATCTTTAATTTGTAAAATTCTAACTTTTTTTTGAACTTAAATTTTTTAATTTGATGATCTAAATTTTCTTTTGAGCAAATTAATATTATAGGACTTTTAAATTTTATTTTTTGTATTGATTTGAAAAAAATTTCTAAAAAAACACTCTTTGGACTTCCCGCTACTACAATAATTGGTTTAATTTTCATTTATAGAATAATTTATTTTTGATTTATTAAAATAAATTCTAGAAAATTGATTTAATTGTTTATTAGTTTCTAATTTAATCAATTTTTCTAATTCTTGTTGTTTATTAATTTTTGTTTCATTTATTTTAATTTTATCAATTTTAAGTAATAAATAATTGTTTCCAATTTGGATTATATCGGTGTATTCCCCCTCTTTGAGAGCTAATAGTTTATCAGAAATTAAATTTGATAAACTTCTTTCATCAACCCACCCTAATTTACCTCCAAATTTAGAACTTTCTGAAATACTATAAATATTTGCAGCATTATTAAAACCAATATCATTAATACTTAATTTAATTTGATTAAATAAATCTTCTAAGCTTTCATTCTTTTTTTTTTCAAAAACTATTTCCGATAAAAAATATTCTTTTTGATTTTCACTTTTTATATTATTAATTTTTTTTACTAATTTTTCTTTATCAATGTTTAACTGTGAGCTAAACTTTTGGTAAATTAATTCATTCCATAATAGTTCTAATTTTATCTTTTCTTTAATTTCATCTATGGAATAATTTTTTTTGGTGTCTAAATCATTTTTGAATTCTTCCTCAGATTTATAATTTAACTTCAAGTATAGATTTTCTAAATACTCTTCTGTAAGTTTGTTTTCTTTATTTACATCAACAAACTTAATTATTTCCTTTTTTTTATAATTTCATTTATCAAAGATATTTTCGCTAATTCTTTAATTTTTTCATTATTTAATTGACTTAAGTTAGGATTTAAGATTTTTAAATATTCAGCTTCTTTTTCTATATCAATATTAGTAATTATTTCATCATTAACTCTAATTTCAATATTTATACTTGCGAATAAAATACCATTAAAAAAAAATATGATTAAGAAATAAAAAAATAAAAAAAAATTTTTATTTATCATTAATTTTTTAGGTTAGGACTAACTGTATCTCCAAACGGAATTATAGTTAGTTTAAAGAAAATACTTTCACTAGGTTTAATATCTCTATCGTCATAATATTCCTTGTTGTACTCCAGAGAAGCTGCTAGACAATCATTTTTGTATTGGTATACTAAATTGTAGTATTCCGTTAAATCTGCAGTTTTGTTTTCCCTTGTTGAAAAAGAAAGATTATTAGAATCATCAAAATTAAATTTTGCAGTGCTAGTAAGATATGAATTTTTTTCTGATGTGTTATTTTCATTCAGATAATCAAAAGTTGTTACAAAATTATTAATCTTAAATTCAGTTATTAAATTTTCATAAGCAATGTCAGAAAGATTATTCTCTATTGATGAATTATATTTTACATTAAAAAATTCAAAAGGATTAATTATTGTCTCTGTGAATATATTAGATGTTTTTTGCCCTAGCTGATTATTTGTTGGTAAATCTTTATTTTCATTAAATCTAAAGTTATTAGCAATTTTTAAACTTAATATCTCTCTGGTATCATCTTTGTCGTAAATAGAGTAATCGCTTCCATAGGCTAAAGAAATACCTCCCTCTACTGAGTCATTATCAAGCTCTCTGTTTAAAGAAAAGATGTTATTAACATCGATTTTAGTATTTTTTTCTCTTTGATCTTTAGTATGAGGTGGAGCCAATTTTAGACTAATTTTAGGTCTTAATATTTTTTGATATTTTGTATTTTCTTTAATCAGCGGTAAAGTGGAGTTATATTGGTATAAAGCAGATAGATACACATTTTCATCTTTTTTATAATTTGATGAATTTTGACTGTCCAAGTTAGAATTTTTAATAATAAATTTGTAATTATTATAAAACCCGTTTCCAGTGATCGTTGGGTAAGAGGTAAATATTAAGTCATTTATATTAGATCTTTCAAATACATTGGTATCGTAATTTCTAACTAAATTTCTAGATTTGAAGGAGAAATCACCCTTTAATTTTGTTTTATTATCTATTTTTTTTACTAAATCAATTTTTGGTAAAATAAATTCAAATCTATCAGAATTACCTTTATTCAAATTTTCATAAGCTATAGTTTCTATGTTTATAGATAAATCATTAGAGTAAAGATCTAATTTTAAAGAGTTTTCAAGTACATCTTCATCAGTGATTATTTCAGTTAAAATTTTATTTTTCTTTAAATATGTATCATTTGGAGTTCTTTGAATTTTAAAATCAAGCTTACTATCCTCAAATGTATCAAGATCTAAGATTTTATCAAATTTATAAAATAAGTGATTTTTTGAATTTTCATTTTTTTCACTAAAAAAACTTACATCAGCAATATGAGAACTATTATTATTAACTTGTCTATATTCTGTTTGTAAAAGATAATTGTCATCTGAATAAAATCTTGGAGAAAAAGTTGCATCTTTATTTTGTGAAATAGCAAAAAAGTAAGGTGTGTTTAAGTAATTAGCTGAATTCTTTGAATTATTTATAGTTGGAATTAAAAAACCTGACTGTCTTTTTACTGTAGGGTCAGGGTGGAAAAATTTTGGGAAATACATAACTGGTAGATCATAAACAGTTAATAATGCATTTTTATAGTTTATTGTTTTGTTTTTTTTATCATGTTGAATTTCCTCAGCAGACAACTGCCATGGTGGACAACCATCTCTTCTTTTACAAGTTGTAAAAACACCTTTGGTAATTTTAGTGTTATTAGAGTCATTTACTATACTATTGCCTTTTAACCTTGGTTCATTGTCTTTACTGAAAGATTTATTATTTAATTCAACACTAATATCTTTACCAAAAAGTCTATTAGTATCAGTATTAATATAAGCTAAGGAAGTTTTAAAAATATTATTTTCCTTATCGTTTAATTCTAAATTATTAACTTTTAATAAATCTTTATTTATTTCATATAAAAATTTTTCAACTTTATAAATATTTTCATCTTTATCTTTTATTTCAGAGCTTACGTTAGATTTAAGTACTTTTGTATTCTGATCGAAAAAAATTTCTTGAGTTTTTAATATCAGATTTTTATTTATATCAGTAATAAGAACATTATTCATTGCTCTAATTATCATTTTATTTTGATCATAAATCATAGCATCTGATGAGATTGTTATATTATTTTCTTTATCTTCAATCTTCGTATTGCCATTTGCTTCAATTAATGAATTTTTTTGATAAACTATTGAATTATCAAAATACATTTCTAAATTCTTAGAATTAATTATAAGCATGCCTTGACCAAAAGTTTTTAATATTTCTAAATTTTTATCATACTCAAAATTGTTAGCTTTAATTTCTAATTCATTATCAGATGATACAACTTTCCCTTTACCACTTTTAATAAAATTTCCCTTGTCAAGAATTTCAACATTCTTTGTTTTAAAAATAAATTCTTTTGCCACAGTTAGTTCGGCAATGAGAAGAAAACTTACTAAGAAAATTAATAATTTATTTTTCATTTATATTAATAAGACCCATGATTGAAATTGATGATAAAATAAACAATGGAAAAAAAATAGATACAATTATCGGTAGTTTTCCATTATTTGCCAATGAACTAAAAATAAAATTCATATAATAAATTAAAACAGACATAATAACACCTAATATGACATTAAATAATAAAGATCTATTACGGCTAAAATTAAATGTAATTATTGATGAAAGTATTGTTAAAATTCCATAAAATAAGGGTACGGTAAAAAGTTTTAATATTTGCAACATAATTTCATCAGAAGAATACCCAATAGCCTCATATTCTTTTTTTAATGTGAAAAGATTAATCAAATCGAGGGTGGTTATATTGGAAAATAAACTATTAATTTTCTCTTCATCAAAATTCGTTTTAAAATTTAATATGGTTAAATCTCTTTTAGAAACATTATTTATTGTAATGATTGGGTTGTATATTTCCCAATTTTCATTTTTTATATTGATTTTTTCAGATTGAATAGTTCTTATTAATGAGAAATCTTTATCAAATTCATTAATTATTGTTTTATGTAATATATTTCCTTTAATAAGGTTGGATTTAACTATTAAAGTATTTTCATTAATTTCATCTTTAATCCAAAGACCGCTATCAGTCACCATTGCAAGATATTTGTTATCATTTGAAAGTTGGTTTTTTAAATTAAGATAATGAAATTTAAATTTTCATGCTAAGTTATAGTAAACTCCAACACTAATAATACCCATTATGATTGATAGAATAAATAGAATTTTAATAATCTTTAAATTACTTAATCCATTTTTTTTTAAAAGGTCTATTTCTTGTTTTTTAAATAATTCATAAAATAAAAATTGTGTAGTCAATAAAAAAATAAATGGAAATATTTCAAAAATAGTTATGGGTAAATTTAGTAAAGTAAGAAAATATGGATACCAAACATTAACATTTAAATTTTTTACGAAAGAAATTTCTTCAAGAATATTTAAAATAAATATTAATGATAAAAAAATTAAACTTATATATAGAAACTTAATTAAGAAGTTATTTATTAAATATTTTTGGTAAATTTTAAACATTTTTAATTATTTTAAAAAAAATTGAGTAAGCAAAGAAAAACAAAAACCATGGAAACGTAAGATAAGTATAAAATAAAAAATCAGATGAAACTGAATATCTTAGAGATGCTTCTGAAATTACAAGAACAACAAAGGTGGTAATAAAAATTAAATTCCTTATTTTAATATAATTAATTTTATTACTAGAAGTCATAATTAAAAAACAAGTGAGTACAGCGATTATGGGAATATAAATTGGTTTATATAATCTTTTTAATAACTCTTGTTTTACTTCCAACAAAACTCTTTCACAATTGAATGATTCAAATTTTACACTTTTAATTTTTTTAAAAAAACAACTTAGCAACCCAAGAGTGCTTATCTCTTGAATCTTTGGAACGATTATTGTATTAGTTCCGAATGTTTTTAGATTAAAATCAATTTGATCAAATTTAAAAATATTTATTTTTGTATCCTCATTATTGATTACCCTTCCATCCAAAAGCTGAAAGATCTTTTGTTTTTCATTATCAACAAGGAAACCTCTTTTTGCATAAATCATTTTTGAATTATTTTTAGTTGAATCGTCTATAAAAATATCAGTATAAGAACCATCCTCATTTTTTTTATCAATAAATATAGTTAAATCTTTTACTACATTTATAAACTTTCCTTCTTTTATCAAGGAAGTAAAAAGATCTATATTTGAATTTTTTAATTGATCCCTGGCCTTAAACTGTGCAGTTGGCGAGATATATGATCCAAGAAAAATCTGAAAAAACATCATGACAATTGAAAAAAAAATAATTTTATTTGTTAGTTGAATCTTATTAATTCCATTTAACCAAAAAATATTTAACTCATATCTGAATTCATACATTATGAGTGTATAAAAAAGAGATACAAAAAAAATAAACGGAAGTATTCTATGAATTATTTTTGGAAAATTTAAAATAGTATATGTAAAATAAACTTTTAAACCATGACCATCTTCAGCAACAATATCAAAATAGTTTACTGCTTGAATTGTCCATACAATTAAGCCCATTAGAACGATTGATGTGACGAAAAATCTTAGTATATCTAGATTTAATTTTTTAAAAATTAATTTTTTCATTGAAAATATAAATTTACTTTATATATAGCATTCATCTACTATCAAAGAGCTTTTAAAATATGACATTAAAAATTAACTATTTTACTAAAAAAATTGAGAAGAACTACCTTATTTTTTGTGATGATAAATTTAAAACTAGAGGAATTGAAAAAGACACAAATCCATCAATAAGTAGCCTTTTAGAAAAATTCGTAAATTCACAAGATACTATAAATAAGAACATTCTAACTTTTAATTTAAATCCTAAACAGAATATAGTTTTAATTAAAATTAGCTCTAAATTAAATTCTAGTGAAATTGAAACTAAAGGGGCAGAATTCTATAAAAAAATTAAATCACAATCAATTAATGAAATTTGTATTTTAGAGAATAATATAAAACAATTTTCAAAAAAAAATAAATATTTTTTAAATGAATTTTTACATGGTTTTTTTTTAAAATCTTATCAATTCACAAAATACAAAACAAAAACTGATACAAAAAATATAAATATTTATCTACCCATAAGTTTTAAACAGCAATTAAACAAAAAAGATTCTAGATATTTCTCGTTATTAGAGGGAGTTAATTTAACAAAAGACTTAGTTTCAGAGCCGGGAAATGTCCTGCATCCTGACGAATATGTTAAACGAATATCTCAATTAAAAAAACTAGGACTTAAAGTAACAGTTTATGACCAAACGAAATTAAAAAAACTTGGAATGAATGCACTTTTAGGAGTAGGTCAAGGCAGCATAAGAGGTTCATATTTAGTTGTAGTTGAGTGGAATGGTTCAAATAAAAAAAATAAACCAGTAGCATTTGTCGGCAAAGGTGTTTGTTTTGATACTGGTGGAATATCATTAAAACCTGCTAAATTTATGGAGGACATGACTTATGATATGGCTGGATCAGCTGTTGTGATTGGTTTAATGAAAAACTTAGCTATTAGAAAAGCAAAAATAAATGCTATTGGCGTAGTTGGATTAGTTGAAAATATGCCAGATGGAAATGCACAAAGACCAGGTGATATTGTTAAATCTTATAGCGGCAAAACAATAGAGGTATTAAATACTGATGCTGAAGGAAGATTAGTTTTAGCCGACGCCTTAACTTTTACTGAAAAAAAATATAAACCAAAATTTATCATTGATTTAGCTACCTTAACTGGTGCAATTATAGTTGCTTTGGGTTCTGAATATGCTGGTTTATTTAGCAATGATGATAGACTATCAAAACAAATTTTTGAATCCGGAGAAAAAGTTGGAGAAAAAGTATGGAGAATGCCATTAGATAATAATTATGATAAACTTTTGAGCTCAAAGAAGGCAGATATGCAAAATATAAATTATGCCGGAGGCGCAGGCTCAACAACTGCTGCTCAATTTTTACAAAGGTTTATCTTAAACAGAACTCCCTGGGCTCACTTGGATATTGCTGGAATGGCATTTTCTAAGTATGGAGGTGCACTTAATTCCGAAGGTGCGACAGGCTTTGGAGTAAGATTATTAAATCAATTAATAGAGGATCATTATGAGTAATTTAGAAAAAACATTATCAATTATCAAACCTGATGCGGTAGAAAGAAATCTTGATAACGAAATTAAAGAAATGTTTACGAATAAAGGTTTTAAAATCATTAAGGAAAAAAAAATCCAAATAGAAAAATCTGAAGCAGAAAATTTCTATAAAGTTCACGAAACTAAGCCATTTTACAGTGATTTGTGTGCATATTTATCATCTGGTCCAATTGTAGTAATGGTATTAGAAAAAGAAAATGCAATTTTAGAAAACAGGGAACTAATGGGTGCTACAAATCCTAAAGAAGCCAAAGATGGCACAATTAGAAAGAAGTATGGAATTTCTATTGATAAAAATTCAGTGCATGGGTCTGATAGTATTGATAATGCAAAAATTGAAATAGATTTCTTTTTCAAAGATTAATTAAAACTTTATTTAGAGCTTTTGGATATAAAAAATGTTCTTGTTTAAGAACTCTTTTAGCAAGTTTTTCGGGGTTATCGTTTTTCAAAACTTTTACTTTTTTTTGTAATATAATCTTACCAGTATCTAACTTTGAATTAACATAGTGTACAGTGCACCCAGAAAATTTATCATTATTTTTAATTACCTTTTCGTGAGTATTTAACCCTTTGTATTTAGGCAATAATGATGGATGAATATTAATAATTTTTCTATTAAAAATTTTAATAAAATTTTTACTTAGAATTTTCATAAATCCTGCAAGACAGATGAGTTCAATCTTATTTTTCTTTAAACTGTATAGTATTTTTTTTTCAGCTTTGTTTTTATTTTGATAATTTATGACTGTAGTTTTTATTTTAAATTTTTTTGCGTGAATAAGGCCCTTAGCTTTTTTATTATTGCATACTAATAAATTTATTTTAAATCTTGTGTTTTTTTTTTAGAGAAAATTTGTGTAAATTTTTAAAATTACTGCCAGTTCCAGATATAAATACAGCAATATTTTTTTTTCTAAATCCACCTAATTTTGTCATTCAGAATAATTTTTTTATTACCATTTTCTATTTTTCCAATAATGTAAGGTTTAAATTTTTTTGAGAAATATTTTTCAACTTTTCTCAAATTTTTTGAGTTAATTATTAAACAAAATCCAACTCCACAATTGAAAGTTTTTAACATTTCTTGTTCAGAAATATTATTTTTTTTTAACCATTTGAAAATTTTTAAAGTTTTAATTTTATTTAGATAAATTTTAGCACAAAGATTATCTGGAATTACTCTCTTAATATTATCTGATATTCCCCCACCAGTTATATTTGCACATCCGTTTATTAAATTTTTATCAACTAATTTTAAAATTTCATTTACATAAATTTTTGTTGGTTTAATTAATTCTTTCTTTAAAAAGAAATTATTATTCAAATTTATTTTCCTTTTAATTAAAACTTGTCTTACCAGAGAATAGCCGTTAGAGTGAATTCCATTTGATGGAATAGCTAGGATTAAATCATTTTTTTTAATTTTATCTTTGTTTAAAATTTTTTTTTGCTCTACGACACCAACTGCAAATCCAGCTATATCGAATTTGCCCTTTTCGTAAGTTCCTGGCATTTCAGCTGTTTCGCCTCCAACTAAATCACAGTTTGCTATTTTACATCCTTTTATAATTCCTTTTAGTATTAGTTTAAGTTTTTTTAAATCAATCTTGTTAATGGAAATATAATCTAAGAATAAAAGAGGTTTTGCACCCTGCACAATTAAATCATTTACACTCATTGCAACTAAATCAATACCAATTGTGTCATATTTTTTTATAAGATTGGCAATTTCAATTTTAGTTCCCACACCATCTGTGCACGCAACAATTTTCGGATTTTTAAAACTTTGTGGAATAGCGGATACAGAACTAAACCCACCTATATTATTTAACTTTTTTTTGCCTTGTTTTTTTGATGATAATTTAGATATGTATTTAACAAATTTATCAGCAGCATCAATATTGACGCCACTTTTTTTATAGGTAAAGACTGTTTTATTCATTACTATAGAAATTAATTTACAATGTATTATTTAAAACCCTTATATATATCTTTTTTAATTTTAGCTTTAAATTTATTTTTCTTTTCCACAACCTATGTATTAGCAAAATCTTTTCAAGTAAATGAAATTGAAATTTCAGAACCATTCAAAGAAAAATTTAATAAAAATGATGTTATAGATAAGGGTTTTAAAAAATCATTTTTTGAATTATTAAACTCATTAGTCAAATCTTCAGATTTTGAAAAAATAAAGAAAATTCAGCTCAATGAAATAAAAAGTATGATTGAGTCATTTACAATAAAAGAAGAAAAATTTGTTGATCAGACGTATTTTTTAAAAATGGGAGTAAATTTTGATAAAAGAAAAATTTACAATTTCCTTGAAAAAAAAAATATCTTTCCATCTCAAATCAAACATCAAAAATTTTTATTTTTACCGATTTTAATTGATGAAAATAATAATAAAATAATTCTTTATTCTGATAACCCAATATATAAAAAATGGAATGTAGATAATAGTAAAAATTATTTAATTGAGTTTCTTTTGCCAACAGAAGATTTAGAAGATCTAAATTATATAAATAGTAAAATTGATGATATTGAAAATTATGATTTTGATGAGATTGTAAAAAAATATTATTTAGAAAATTTTATTATCTCATTATTTTATAAGAATAATAATGATATAAAAATTCTGTCAAAAATTTACATTAAAGATAAAGAAATTATCATAAATAATTTATTCCAGAACTATAATTTAAATGAGGAGAAGGAATTATTTGGTTTTATCAATGAGTTGAAAACAATTTATGAAGACTTATGGAAAGAACAAAATCAAATCAATACATCAATTAAACTTCCATTAATGATTAGAATTAATAATCAAAATTTAAAAGACTCAATTAAATTTGAAAATACAATTAGCGAAATAGATTTAATTAGCTATTATTCAGTTAAAAATTTCAATAAAAAACATATTTATTATGAAATAATTTTCAATGGAACTCCTAATAATTTTATTAAACTTATGAGTGAAAAAAATTATAACCTTGATACACAAAATAAAATTTGGATTTTACAATGAGAGATTTAAATCAATCTATTATAAAATTTAATTATGATAGAAATTTTACCGATGATGATTTTTATATATCAAACAGTAACAAGCATATTTTTTCATTACTAAATAAATGGCCCAAATGGGAAAAAAATTTCATAAATATCATTGGTGAAAAATTTTCAGGAAAAACTCATCTTACTAATATCTTTATTAAAAAGTTTAAAGGGATAAAGTTGAATTCAAAATCTCTGACAAATGATGATTTGTTTAAAATTAAGATCCATGAGAATATTATACTAGAAGATCTTGATAAAAATATTGATGAAAAATTACTATATACTTTGTTTAATAATGTGGAGTCAGACAATAAGTACATTATAGTTACTTCAAGTATTCCAATTGTAGATATTGAATTTTCGCTAAATGATTTAAAATCAAGAACCAAAAACTTTCTTTTACAAAATATAGAAAAACCAGATGATGATTTAATTTTTGCACTAATTTTAAAAAATTTATCAGATCGACAAATATCCATGGATAAAAAACTTATAGATTTTATAACCAAAAGAATTCATAGATCGTATAGTAAAATATTTGATTTCATATATAAGGTTGACGAGCTAAGTTTGAAAAAGAAAAAACCTATTGATTTAAAAATTATAAAAGAAGTTTTAGGAGAATAATTGAATAAATATAGAACTCATAATTGTAATGAATTAAGAAGAACATTAGTAGGTCAAGTCGTTTGTATTTCTGGATGGATTAATAAGAAAAGAAATCATGGAAATTTACTATTTATTGATTTGAGAGATAATTATGGAATTACACAATGTATAATTGATAAAGATAATCCAAGTTTTAATGATTTAGAAAAAATTCAACTAGAGACAGTCATAAAGATAGAAGGAAAGGTAGTTGATCGATCTATTGAAACTGTAAATAAAGAAATAGAAACAGGTGAAGTAGAAATATTAATTAAAAAATTTGAAGTCCTCGGAACTTGCAAAGAGTTACCTCTACCAGTGTTTAGTGACCAAGAGTATTCAGAAGAAATTAGATTAAAGTATAGATTTTTAGACTTAAGAAGAAAAAAAATTCATCAAAATATTATATTAAGATCAAAAGTAATCTCATTTATTAGGTCTGAAATGGACAAATTAGGATTTTTAGAATTTCAGACTCCAATATTGACTTCCTCTAGCCCTGAAGGAGCAAGAGATTTTTTAGTACCAAGTAGATTAAATCCAGGAAAATTTTATGCTTTGCCACAAGCACCTCAGCAATTCAAACAATTAATTATGGTTTCTGGATTTGATAAATATTTTCAAATTGCACCATGTTTTAGAGATGAGGATGCTAGAGCAGACAGAAGTCCAGGAGAATTTTACCAATTAGACCTAGAAATGTCATTTGTAGAACAAGAAGATATATTTAATGTAGTTGAAAAATTAATGATCAAAGTATTTAAAAATTTTTCTAATAAAAAGATACTATTTGAAAAATTTCCAAAGATCACATACGCGGACTCAATGTTACGATATGGAACAGATAAACCAGATTTAAGAAATCCACTTTTAATTTCAGATATAACAAAACTCTTTAGTAGAAAAGATATAAGTTTTGAAATTTTTAAAAAACTTGTAAAACAAGGATCTGTTGTAAGAACTATAATAGCAAAAAATACTAAAGATAAGCCTAGAAGTTTTTTTGATGGAATTGATAAATGGGCAAAAGAACAAGGAT
>MDTG01387902.1_pt1 | contig 44573 bp, 43 predicted proteins | sample 811421 | NCBI WGS metagenome assembly MDTG01 (sample SAMN05326645, study PRJNA326480) | marine metagenome | isolation source: seawater | place: Pacific Ocean: South East | collected 2011 | reverse complement strand
GGTTCGGCGAGCGCTACTTAGAGCAGGACAAATGACAGGACACCGGATGCGCGCAGAACGCCGCATCTTCCCGGATCCGGTCAGCGCATCGATGCTGGCCGACCCCGCAGAACGTGGAGTGTAACGATGTACAAGAGTGAAATCGAATTCGAGCGCAACAAGAATGCCCGCGCCTGGCGTCGTGCGCAGATGCTTGAAATCGCGGTCGGCCTCGTGGTCTGCGTGTGGGTCCTCAGCAAGTTCAGCATGGCGATCTGAGACGAAAGGCCAGGCGCCCCCTGCGGGGCGCCGCCGGGTCCCGCGTGTTTCGAGGGGTGACAGCATTTTCGCACCGCCGACCACGCGGAGACATTTCCGGGCGAAGCGAACGCTGACGTGGGGCCGGGCGCCCCGGCCTCGATCGGATGGAACCACCTGATCGCATTCATGATCGAACGCCCGCCTCCGGGCCGGCCCTCGGAAGAACGTCCCACGACTTTGAAGCTCGGCACCGAGCGTGATGGTCTGCCACGGCAAGTGCGGTCGCCCGCGAACCGGCGTGCCGAAAATATCCGGCAGCGGTCCGGGCAAATGTGACCCTGGAACGGCTCGCCCCCTGAAGCGGCCGGAAACCGACATCCCCGGCTGGTTGCCGCAGCTCGGAACACCTATATGCGACCGGACAACCCGGGAGCGCGAAGTGCAGAAGATCACCCTGACCGAACGTCCGCATTGGCGGGACCATGCCAAGGAGGTGGGCTTCACCTTCGCCGACATGCACGGCGAGCCTTACTGGGACGAGACCTCGGCCTATGCGTTCTCGCTCGAGGAGATCGAGACCGCGCTGGAAGATCCGGCGACGGAATTGCATGAGATGTGCCGGGAGGCGGTCGCGAAGATCGTCGCAAGTGAAGAGCTGATGGAGCGGCTCGCGATCCCCGAGGCGCATCGCGACCTTGTCGCCGAGAGCTGGCGCCAGGGCGATCCCGAGATCTACGGGCGGTTCGATTTCGCCTACGACGGGGCGTCGCCGGCCAAGCTGCTCGAATACAACGCCGACACGCCGACCTCGCTCTACGAGAGCGCCGCCTTCCAGTGGCAGTGGCTCGAGGATCAGCTTGCGGCCGGCGTGCTGCCCGAGGGCTCGGACCAGTTCAACGGCATCCACGAAGCGCTGGTCGCGCGGTTCGGCGAGCTCTTCGAGCAGGACAGCGACCTGCATTTCACCGCCGTCGGCGGCAACCCTGAAGACTACGGCACCGTCGAGGCCATGGGCTGGGCCGCGCGCGAGGCGGGGCTCGGCGCGCATTATTGCGATCTCGACAAGATCGGGCTCAGCGAAGAGGGCCAGTTTCTCGATGACGAGGACCGCCGGATCGCGGTGCTGTTCAAGCTCTACCCCTGGGAGGACCTGCTGCGCGACGACTACGCCGCGCATATCGCGGGCTCCGGCTGCCTGTTCCTCGAACCGGCGTGGAAGGCGCTTCTGTCGAACAAGGGCATGCTGCCGGTGCTCTGGCAGATGTTCGAGGGGCATCCGAACCTCCTTCCGGCGTTCTTCGAGGCGGACCTCGCGGAGGCCCGCGCTGGGCGCGGTCCGCAGGCCGCCGCCTTCGGTCGTGCCGAGGCACGGCTCGAGGCGGGCCACGTGCTGAAGCCGATCCTGTCGCGAGAGGGGGCTTCGGTCTCGATCCACGAAGCGGGGCGCTTGGTCGAGCAGTCGAAGAACACCGACTATGCCGAGCATCCGCGCGTTCTGCAGGCCTATGCGCCGTTGCCGGAGTTCGACGGCTTCCGTCCGGTCATCGGGGCCTGGATCGTCGGCCGGACCTGCGCCGGGATCGGCATCCGCGAGGACCGGTCGCGGATCACGCAGGATTTGTCCCGGTTCAAACCTCACTATATCACGGCCTGATGCGCAGCCGCCGGAGAGGGTGGCAGAAGGAAGGACAGAGATGACGAAACGCTCGAAACATGTTGCCATCGCGATTGTCGGCGCGGCGGCTTTCACCCTCGCGGGTTGCCGCGAGGAACAGGTCGATGCGACGGCGTTCCCCGACCTGCAGAGCTGTCTCGACCAGTCGGTGGCCGGCGGGATGTTCTCGCGGGAGGATTGCGAAACCGCCTTTTCCGATGCGCAGGAACTGCACGTGGAGGCCGCGCCGCGCTACGACAGCCTCGCCGTCTGCGAGGAGCAGCATGGCGAGGGGGCCTGCGGGACGGAAGCCGCTGCCGCTTCGGGCGGCTCGGGCAGCATCTTCATGCCGTTACTCGCAGGTTACCTGATGGGCAACATGATGAGCGGCCGGTCGGGCATGGCGGCGGCGCAGCCGCTCTACAAGACCTCCGACGGGCGCTTCACGAACGCCGCGCGCTCCAGCACGTTTTCCGGCAACTCGGGCTCGACGAAGATGAGCACCTCGCAGTTCGTCCGGCCTGCGTCGACCGTGGGCAAGGCGCCGATGACGCGCGCGACCGCGACATCGCGTGGCGGCTTCGGCAGCACCGGGGCAGGGCGGACCGGTTTCGGCGGCTAGTCGAGAGCGGGGGCCGTCGATTCCGACGCAAGATTGCGGAGATTGCGGTTGGCGCCGCCGCCTTCCTTCCGGACGGCTTCTCAGGTGACGGCAACGGTGGGCCCGAACGGGGGATCAACCGCCCAGGTCACATGCGGCGTCAGGCGCTACGGCCGGCAGGTTTGGGCCGCGTAGCAAGGCAAGATATCAGACGGGCGGCCCTTTCCTAAAAGAGCCGCCCGGATCTGGAGCGCGTGGACGTATCGTCGCCACGGTCTTGAAAGTCAGTCTTCGGATGGGTCGTCAGTGGCAACTGGCCCATGTCCTGACAGGGGGCTGGTCACGTAGCTGAAGGCGATCGATCAGCGCCTGCTGGGCTTCGATGATCGCGGCCGCCTCGTGACGCTCGGCAAGAATCTGGTTGAAGTCGATCTGCGAGGTGCGCCCGCCGTCCCGGGAAACAGAGGGCAGTTTTTCGGAGCGCAGGCGGTTCAAGATGTCTTCCATTCTTAGGTCCCTGTTCGAGTAAATCTCAGGGTCAGCAACCTCGCGGTACCGACCCGGGTATTCGTTACGTGTCCGGTGTCTTGCCAGTCTATTTGTAGCCCCGAGGTCATGCCCGGACGAGCAGACAAAGGGAGCGCAGAGGTGCCAAGCGGATTAGCCCCCTATCCGAACGGATAGGTTCTTGCCGCCCTGGCGCCCCTGAAAAGCGCCTGTGCCATCCTTCTGTTTAGAAAGTTAACCCAATCCTAATGCGCTGAGGAAAAAAATGCGCAGACGAGTCGGGGCAAGGCCGAGCCTTCTCTGGAAGGGCGCGAGGCATCACGTGCGGCGGGCCTGCTGTCGAGCCAATGCTGAGCCGGCGCGGCTCGCGACGCTTTGATCCAGCGCAATGCCGGGGCCACGCGGAAGCCTAACATGCGCCTTCCGCCGGAGTTGCGGCGGCACAGGAAAGGGGCCCTCCGATGACTTCCCGGATCGAGCAGATCCTCGCCCGTATCGACGCGCTTCACGACGAACTCGAGGCAGCCATTGCCGAGCGCCGCGCGCAGTTCCGCTACCGGCTCGAGCGTAACAGTGTCCGCTTCGAGGCCGAGGCCAAACGCCGGCACCGCGCCCTGCGGGTCCGGCTCGGCACCTTCCTCGCGCGGGCCAACCCTTGGCATGTCGCGACCGCGCCGCTGATCTATTCGCTGATCTTCCCGTTCGCGCTGCTGGATCTCTTCGTGAGTGTCTACCAGGCGGTCTGCTTCCGCGCCTACGGCATCCCGCGCGTGAAGCGCAGGGATCACATTCGGATCGACCGGCAGCATCTGGCGTATCTCAATGCGCTTCAGAAACTGAACTGTGTCTACTGCGGCTATTGCAACGGGCTGCTGTCCTACGTGACCGAGATCGCCTCGCGGACGGAAGCGTTCTGGTGCCCGATCAAGCATGCGGCGCGGGTTGCGCAGCCGCATCGGCGCTATCCGGAATTCATGGACTACGGCGATGCCGAAGGCTTCGACAGCGGCCTTGCACGATCGCGCGAGGCGGTCACCCGCGACGATGCATGATCTTGTCAGCCATGCACTGAGCGCGTAACTTATTGGATGAGCTATGCATTCAAGGAATGCCCGTTCTGCGGAGGCGATCTCTGTCTGGTCCGGGCGCGCAGGCGCTTGCATACAATGGTGCGCAGAACTTCGAGGCAAGGAGGCCCGCGCAGCCGAGCGACGCGCGGGACCATGAATGGAGGAGCCCATCCCATGACCCGGCACGCGCGCATCGCCCACCCGAAGCTGAAATCCCGTATCATGTCCGCCGAGGATGCCGCTGGCCTGATTTCCGACGGCATGACCGTGGGCATGAGCGGCTTCACGGGATCGGGCTATCCGAAATCGGTGCCAATGGCACTGGCCGCCCGCATCGAGGCCGAGCACGCCGCGGGCAATCCGTTCCGGGTGAAGGTCTGGACCGGCGCTTCGACCGGCCCCGAGCTCGACGGCGCGCTCGCCAAGGCCGACGGGATCGAGTTCCGGCTGCCCTACAACTCCGATCCCATCGCCCGCGAAAAGATCAACGCGGGCGAGATGAACTACTTCGACATGCACCTGAGCCAGGTCGCACCGATGGCGTGGCAGGGGTTCCTCGGCAAGCTCGACGTCGCGGTGGTGGAAATATCGGGCATCACCGAGGAGGGCGCGCTGATCCCGTCCTCCTCGATCGGCAACAACAAGACCTGGCTCGACCGCGCCGACAGGGTGATCCTCGAGCTGAATCGCTGGCAGAGCGACGCGCTGAACGGGATGCACGACATCTACTACGGCACCGCGCTGCCGCCGAACCGGGTGCCGATCCCGCTGGTGAAACCCGACGACCGCATCGGTCAGCCGCATTTCACCGTCGATCCCGAGAAGATCGTCGCCATCGTCGAGACCGAGGCGCCCGACCGGAACCTGCCGTTCGCCAAGCCCGACGCGGTGGCCGAGGCCATCGCCGGCCACCTGCTCGAGTTCTTCGCGCACGAGGTCCGGCTGGGCCGGCTGCCCGCCAACCTGCTTCCGCTGCAATCCGGGGTCGGCAATGTCACCAACGCGGTGCTGTCGGGGCTGATGGACGCGCCCTACGCCGACATGACCGCCTACACCGAGGTGATCCAGGACGGGATGCTCGACCTGCTCGATGCGGGCAAGCTGCGCATGGCCTCGGCCACCGCCTTTTCGCTGTCACCGGAGGCGGCGGAGCGGTTCAACGCCGACGCGGCCCGCTACGCCTCGCGGCTGATCCTGCGGCCGCAGGAGATTTCCAACCATCCCGAGCTGGTGCGCCGCCTCGGCTGCATCGCGATGAACGGGCTGATCGAGGCGGACATCTACGGCAACGTGAATTCGACGCACGTGATGGGCTCTCGGATCCAGAACGGCATCGGCGGCTCGGGCGATTTCGCCCGCAACGCCTATGTCTCGATCTTCATGACACCGTCGACCGCGAAGGGCGGCAAGATCTCGGCGATCGTGCCGATGGCGAGCCACGTCGACCACATCGCACAGGATGTCCATGTCATCGTGACAGAGCAGGGGCTTGCGGACCTTCGGGGGCTGTCGCCGAAGCAGCGCGCCGAGGTCATCATCGAGACCTGTGCCCATCCCGATTACCGCCCGGCGCTGCGCGACTACTATGCGCGCGCCATGGCGGGCTCGTTCGGCAAGCACGCGCCGAACCTGCTGGGCGAAGCGCTCAGCTGGCATGAGCGCTTCGTCGAGACGGGCTCGATGGGGTGATCGGCGGCCCGGGGTAACGAAGGCCTTGGCGGGTGGGCAGATTGCCCACCCTACGTGACGGGGTCGCTTGGCAGGGGTCGTGACCTGCCACCGACCGAACGGTCGCCGCTCAGAGTGCGCCCTTGGTCGAGGGGATCGCGTCGCTCTTGCGGGGGTCGGGCTCGACCGCCTCGCGCAGGGCGCGGGCGACCGACTTGAACGCCGCCTCGGTGATGTGGTGCGAGTTCAGCCCGTGCAGCGCATCGATGTGCAGGGTGATGCCGCCATGGGTCGACAGCGCCTGGAAGAACTCGCGCACCAGCTCGCAATCGAAGGTGCCGATCTTCTCCGACGGCAGATCGACGTTCCACACGAGGTAGGGCCGGGCCGAGAGGTCCAGCGCGCTGCGCACCAGCGCATCGTCCATCGGCAGCAGGCAGGCGCCGTAGCGGCGGATGCCGCGCTTGTCGCCGAGCGCCTCGACCAGAGCCTGGCCGAGGGCGATGCCGGTGTCCTCGACGGTGTGGTGGTCGTCGATGTGGTAGTCGCCCTTGGCGCGCACGGTCATGTCGATGAGCGAATGCCGCGACAGCTGGTCCAGCATGTGGTCGAAGAACCCCACGCCGGTCTGGATGTCGTAGGTGCCGGTGCCGTCGAGGTCGATGCTCACCTCGATCGAGGTCTCGGACGTGCTGCGGGTGACGCTGGCCTTGCGCATGTTGGGCTCTCCTCGGGCTGTCGCGGGCGCTTATAGGCAGGCGCGCGGCCAAGGCCAAGCACCGTCGCGCGCTCTCTTGTGCGGGCGTGGCGTCTGTGCCAGCTTGCCGCCCGAAGGAGACCGCCATGACCACCTGCGTTTTCGTCCAGATCCGTTGCACGCCCGGCACCACCTACAAGGTGGCCGAGGACATCGCGCTCAAGGAAATCCATTCCGAACTCTACTCGACCTCGGGGGAATGGGATCTTCTCGTCAAGCTCTACATCCCCGACGATGCCGACATCGGGCATTACATCAACGAGAACCTCGCCGACGTGAAGCACATCGAGCGGACGCTGACGACGCTGACCTTCAAGGCATTCTGAGCGCCGCCGGTGCCGCCTCAGGCCGAGGCGGGCGCCGGGGCAGGGGCGCGCTTGTCGCGGGCCGAGGCCAGCGATTTCACCCCCTGCGCAGCGGTGATCTCATGCGTCTCGGCGTAGCGGTCGTGGAATTTCTCGACCCGTCCGAGATCGTAGAGGTAGTTCACCATCACGCCCCCAGATTGGGTCAACCCGTTCTCGGACACATCCGCATCGGCGTGCACCGCCTGCAGCATCGCGCCGTTGCCGAGATGGAAGCGGGCGACCGGATCGACCGGCTGGCCGTCCGGGCGCTTGGCGTTGAGCAGGTAGTGCGCTGCGAGCGACGACATGGCCTTGCGGTCCGAAGCGTCCCAGGCGATGCCCTCGCGGTCGAGCCATCGCACGAGGCCCGGCACGGGCGACAGGGTGACGAAGGTCTTCAGCCCCGGCAGCTCGGCGGACAGGTCCGAGGCGACCTGCTTGATCAGCGAGTTGCCGAAGGAGATCCCCGCAAGACCCGGCTGGCAGTTTGAGATCGAGTAGAACACCGCCGTGTCGGCCTCGTCGGCGTCGAGCGGTGCGCGGTCTTCGGCCAGCAGCGCCTGGATCGAGCCGGGAATGCCCTTGGTCAGGGCGACCTCGACGAAGATCAGCGGCTCATCGGGCATGGCCGGGTGAAAGAACGCGAAGCAGCGGCGGTCTTCGGGCTTCAGGCGCCGCCGCAGGTCGCTCCAGCTGGTGATCGCGTGCACCGCCTCGTAGGCGATGATCTTCTCGAGGATATGCGCGGGGCTTTCCCAGCTGATCGGGCGCAGCACCAGAAAGCCGCGGTTGAACCACGATCGCAGCAGGTTGCGGAAGTCGAGATCGAGGGCCTGCAGCGCAGGCTCGTCGCGGCCCATGCGGCGCAGGTCGGCGCGCATCTGCACCAGCCGCTCGGTGCCGCCGGGCACGTTGTTCAGGCGCCGGATCAGCTCCTGCCGGGGCGGCTCGGAGGCGGCGATGAAGGCGCGGTAGGTTGTGCCCGAGGGGTCGGCCTCGTAGCGCCCGAGCGCCTCGCGCAGGGCGCCCGCGTCGAGGTCGCAGGCCTCCGCCACGTGGCGGAAGAAGCCGAGGCGGGTGTCGTCGTCCATCTCGGCGTAGCGCTGCAGGATGCGGCGGGCGAGCGCGATTGCAGCGGTCTCGGAGGTGGCCGCCATGAGGTCCGCGATCAGCGCCTCGGTGCTGCGCGGGTCACGGCGCAGGATCGGCCCGATACGGGCGCGGCGTTCGAAGACGGTCGAGAGCAGGTCCGCGAGCAGGGTCATGGGTCCGGCCTCCTTTGGTAGCCCGCCTCCCGGGATGGGCGGGATCGGAAATTCACCGAAAGGGTCTGCCGACCTCGCGGCGAAATCAAGAGCGCGCTTCGGCCCGGATGACCCGGAGGGCAAGGCATGCGCTTGAAATCGCGTATTGCGCGGCGATCTGACGCGCGCCGGTGCGGGGCGCGGGTGAAAAGACGGGCAGGGCACGGGGCAGCAGGGGCGCCCGTTACCGGTCACATCCGGGGCGGGTGCACGGCACCAACCGCTCAGCCATAGCGGCGCCGCTCGATCTCGATTCGGCCCACGGCATCGGAGCGGATGATCGCGAGGTCGCCATATTCCAACGGAGGCGCGCTGGGCAGGGCGAGCGTCTCCCAGATCTCCCGCAGGTTGCCCTTGTTGCCGACCCAGATCACGTTTCGGCCCCTTGCGGCGCGGGCGAGCGCGGCGGTGGGGGCCTCTTGCGGGATGCGCTGCACCGGCAGTCCGCGCGCGGCAGACAGCGGGGCGGCGGTGTCGAGGTTGCGCTGCAGGCCGGGACTGAGGATCGCGTCCAGCGGCAGGCCCTCGAGCGCGGCGACCAGCGCGCGGGCCCGGGCCTCGCCGCGTTCGTTGAGCAGGCTCTCGGCGCCGCTGCGGTCGCCGTGACGTGTCAGGATCAGTGTCGAGTTCGGCGCAAGACGCACTGGCCCGGCGGGCGCGCAGGCGGCAAGTGCCATGGCACCCAAGAGAAATGAACGACGATGCATGAAAAAATCCTCCCCCCGATGAAAACGGGGAGAGGATAGCATCGAATCATGCGCTCACGAAGCCGTGAGCAAAAGGGGCCGTGTCAGCCGAGCGCCTCGTCGCAGCGGGCGCAGGTGCCCGGGTGCTTGTGCGTGCCGACGTCGGGCAGGATCTTCCAGCAGCGCTGGCACTTCTCGCCCTCGGCCTTTTCGAAGACCACGCCGACGCCCGGCACCTCGGCCATGCGGAAGGCCTCCTGCGGGGCCGGATCGGCGGTCAGCAGGATGTCGGAGGTGATGCAGAGATCCTCGAAGGCGACGGTCTTCAGCGCTTCGAGCATCTCGGTGTCCTCGACATGCACCACCGGCGCGGCCTCGAGCGAGGCGCCGATGACCTTGTCGGTGCGCTGGATCTCGAGCGCGGCGGTCACCACGCGGCGTGCGGCGCGGACCTTGGCCCACTTGTCGGCCAGCCCGGCGTCGCGCCAGTCGGCGGGGGTTTCGGGCATGTCCTGCAGGTGCACAGAGCTGTCCTCGCCGGGGAAGCGGTCGAGCCAGACGTCTTCCATGGTGAAGACGAGGATCGGCGCCAGCCAGGTGGTCAGACGGTGGAACAGAAGGTCCATCACCGTGCGCGCGGCGCGGCGGCGCGCGGTGTCGCCGTCGCAGTAGAGCGCATCCTTGCGGACGTCGAAGTAGAAGGCCGACAGGTCCACGGTGCAGAAGGTGAAGATCGCCTGGAACACCCGCTGGAAGTCGAAGGCGCGGTAGCCCTCCTGCACCACCTGGTCGAGCTCGGCGAGACGGTGCAGCACCCAGCGCTCGAGCTCGGGCATCTCGGAGGCCGCGACCCGGTCGCTCTCCTCGAAGTGCCCCAGCGCGCCGAGCATGAAGCGCATGGTGTTGCGCAGCCGGCGGTAGCTGTCGGCGGTGCCCTTCAGGATCTCGGGGCCGATGCGCTGGTCGCCGGTGTAGTCGGTCTGCGCCACCCAGAGCCGCAGGATGTCGGCGCCATACTGCTTGACCACGTCGTCGGGCGCCACGGTGTTGCCGAGCGACTTGGACATCTTGTTGCCCTTTTCGTCCAGCGTGAAGCCGTGGGTGACCACGTTGCGGTAGGGCGCCCGGCCCTTGGTGCCGCAGGCCTGCAGCAGCGACGAGTGGAACCAGCCGCGGTGCTGGTCGGTGCCCTCGAGGTAGACGTCGGCGATGCCGTCCGCCGCGCCGTCCTCGCGGTCGCGCAGCACGAAGGCATGGGTCGAGCCGCTGTCGAACCACACGTCGAGCACGTCGAACACCTGCTCGTAGTCGTCGGGGTTGGCGGCGTCGCCGATGAAGCGCGCCTTGGCGCCGTCTTCGTACCACGCGTCGGCGCCCTCGGCCTCGAAGGCTTCGCAGATGCGGGCGTTGACCGCGTCGTCGCGCAGCAGGAAGTCGGGATCGGTGGGCATCGCGCCCTTTTTCACGAAGCAGGTCAGCGGCACGCCCCAGGCGCGCTGGCGCGACAGCACCCAGTCCGGGCGGCTCTCGATCATCGAATACAGGCGGTTGCGGCCCGACTGCGGCGTGAACTTCACCAGCTTGTCGATCGAGTTGAGCGCGCGCTCGCGGATCGAGGTGCCGTAGTCGTCGTGCCCGTCGCCCACGGCGCGGTCGATCGAGGCGAACCACTGCGGCGTGTTGCGGAAGATGACCGGCGCCTTCGACCGCCACGAGTGCGGGTAGGAGTGCTTGATCTTGCCGCGCGCCAGCAGGCCGCCGACCTCGACGAGCTTGTCGATGACCGCCTTGTTGGCGTCGCCTTCCTTGCCGTTCGGCTTGAGGATCGACCGCCCGCCGAAGAACGGCAGCCCTTCGCGGAAGGAGCCGTCTTCCATGACGTTGTAGGTGATGACCTGGTCGAGCATCCCGAGCTCGCGGTAGAGCTCGAATTCCTCCATCCCGTGCGACGGGGCGCAGTGCACGAAACCGGTGCCTTCCTCGTCGGTGACGAAGTCGGCGGCACGGAAATCGCGCGGATCGTCCCATTCGCCTTCCGAACCCTCGGCCCCGGCGAGCGGGTGCTGCAGCGTCATGGCGGCAAGCTGGTGCGGGGTCACGTCCGACACCCGGCGCCAGTGGCCTTCCTCGAGCCGGGCGCGGGCAAAGGTCTGCGCCGCGAGCTTGTCGGCAAGGATGTAGCGCTCACCCTTCGAGACCCAGCATTCACCAGGCGTGTCGACGATCTCGTAGAGGCCGTAATCGAAGTCCTCGCCGAAGACGACCGCCTTGTTCGAGGGGATGGTCCACGGCGTCGTGGTCCAGATCACGACGTAGGCGCCAAGGAACTTCTCGCGGGTTTCCTCGGCGGTCTTCACGACGGCCTCGCGGGCCTCGCTGCTCTCTTCCTCGCTGGCGCGGTAGACCTCGTGCGTTTCGAAATCCGAGACCTTGAACTTCACCCAGATGGTGAAGCTTTCCTTGTCATGGTACTCGACCTCGGCCTCGGCCAGCGCGGTCTTCTCGACCGGCGACCACATCACCGGCTTCGAGCCCTGGTAGAGCGTGCCGGTCATCAGGAACTTCATGAATTCCTCGGCGATGACGCGCTCGGCGTGGTAGTTCATCGTGAGGTAAGGATCGGCCCAGTTGCCGGTGACGCCGAGCCGCTTGAACTCGTCGCGCTGCACGTCGATCCAGCCCTCGGCGAAGCGGCGGCATTCCTGCCGGAAGTCGATGACCGGCACCTCGTCCTTGTTCTTGCCCTTGGCGCGATACTGCTCCTCGATCTTCCACTCGATCGGCAGGCCGTGACAGTCCCAGCCGGGCACGTAGCGCGCGTCGTGGCCCATCATCTGGTGCGAGCGCACCACCATGTCCTTGATCGTCTTGTTCAGGGCGTGGCCGATATGCAGGTGCCCGTTCGCATACGGAGGGCCGTCGTGCAGGATGAAGGGCTTGCGGTCGCCGGCCTCCTCGCGGAGGCGGTCGTAGATGCCGAGGCGCGCCCAGCGGTCGAGCCACTCGGGCTCGCGCTTGGGCAGGCCCGCGCGCATCGGGAAATCGGTCTTGGGAAGGTTCAGCGTCGTCTTGTAGTCAGGCGTCTCGGCGCACATGATCTGCGGTCCCGGTTCTTGAATCGTGAATTGGGAAAGTGTGGTCGGCGCGGCGGTCCATACGCCTTGTCCCGGCGGCTCGTCTGATCAGAGCGCCGGGCATGTAATTCGAATGATGATCTCGAAACGGCCCATCATGCGCGGCCTTATAGGCAAGCGCCCGCGGATGGTCCAGTGCCTGCGGCACGGGTGGCGGGGCGGTCGGGTTTCGCATGTCCGGGCCGCGCAACGCGGAACGCCGGGCGACTGTTGCGGATATGTCGCGCCGAATGGCAGGAATTGGCGCATGATCCGCAGCTTTGCGCGACGGGCTGCCCAGATTTCGGGGCCTCTCGAATAGCCCGAGACAGACGCCTGGAGAGACCCCACATAGGGGGCATCTACCTATTCCCCTTTTGCCGAGTCCTGCCATGTCCCGCCAACGCGACGACCTTTCCCTTCCCCATACCGGCCCCTCGGACGCGCCGCCGCCCGATCTCGGCCGGCTCGACCGTATCGCGGGTCTCGTCTTCGCGGTGCTGATCGCAATGGCTGCGCTGGTGGCGCTGAACTCGGTGGTCACCGCGCGCGGGCCGCAGAACGAGGCCCCGGTCGAGACCGCGGACGCCGGGCCGGCCTGAGCGCTGGCCGCATCAGATCGCGAAGAACGAGCCTACGACATAGGCGATGGCCGCGGCGACGCCGCCGATGCCGAGCGTCTCCAGCCCCGAGCGCCACCACGGCGCCAGCGACCAGCGACTCTTGTAGGCGCCGATGGCGAAGAAGCTCGCCAGAGTGAGCCCCGTCGCGGTCGCGAAGGCATGGGGCAGCGAGAGCAAGAACGGCAGCAGCGGCACCATCCCGGCCACGAGAAACGCGCCGAAGGTGGCAAGCGCGGCCCGCATCGGATGCGGGTCGATCGAGGACAGCCCGTAGCGCCCGTCGAGGATCATCGCAAGCGCGCGTTCGGGCTCGGCGGCGATCTCGTCGGCGGCCCGCTCGAGGGTGCCATCTCCCAGCCCCTTGGCTGCCAGGATCTCGCACAGTTCGGAGCGAATGCCCCCGGGGTCCTCCGCGATCCGTCGGGTCTCGATCCGGCGCAGGCGGTTCAGGTCGTCGAGCTCGGCCTTGGTGCCGGTGTAGTTGCCGGCCGCCATAGAGAAGCCGTCGGCAATGACGTTGGCGAACCCGAGCGCGATGATCACGAGGGGCGACAGGCCGGCGCCCGCCACGCCCGCGACGATGGCGAAGGTCGTCACCGATCCGTCGATGGCGCCGTAGATGATGTCGCGCAGGTGGCCGTGACCGTTGCGCTTCGGGGCTTGGCTGGTATCCGACATGGCTGGCCTCTTTGCAGTGGCCAGTCTGCCCTCGCGGGGCGCCGCGCGGAATGAGGTGGATCAAGCGCGGCCTCGCGCGGAACGGGATGGATCAGGCGCGGCCCTTGCCGTCGGTCCGGACGAGACCGGCGAGCGCGGTGCGGATGATCGAGCGCACCGAGGGCTTGTTGCGCGCCCGGAAGGGCAGGGGCCGGCAGACCTCGATCGCGGCCACCCCGACGCGGGCAGTGAGTGCCCCGTTCACCAGACCCTCGCCGAAGCGGCGCGACAGCTTGCCCAGCAGCCCGCCGCCGAGGATCGGCTCGAGCATGTCGTCGCCGACCGCGACCGCGCCGGTCGCCACCAGGTGCGACATCACCGCCCGCGTCAGCCGCCAGCTTCCGAGCGTGCCCGAGCGGCCGCCGTAGATCTCGGCGATGCGGCGGATCATGCGGATGTTGGCTCCGAGCGCCGAGATCACGTCGGCCAGCGCCAGCGGCACCAAGGCCGTCACCGTGGCCACCTGCCGGGCCGAGGCCTCGACCTCGCGGCGCGCGGCGGCGTCCAGCGGGGCGAGCAGCTCCGTCTCGGCCAGCCCCAGCAGGCCCGACGCGTCGAAGATCTCGTCCTGCCGCTCTTTCAGGCGCTCGCGCCCCCAGCGGGTGTCGTCGCGCCCGGCATAGAGGCCCGTGAGCTTCGTGGTGACCGCGCGGGCGCCCTTGAGATCCTCGTCGGCCAGCGCCGTGTCGGCGGCGCGGTGCAGCGCATCGACCTTCGACAGGCGCGACAGCGCGGCAAGCTCCTTGATGACGATCATCAGGACGACCAGCACGAAGAGCACCATCAGCGCGGTGACGGCGTAGCCCAGCAGCGGCACCGAGGCGATCAGGTCCATGACGAAGCGCCATGCCGCGATGGATATCAACGCCGAGATCAGAGCTCCCAGAAGTGCCCAGAACCAGCGGGCGAGCTTCGACGGGCGCCGCGCGGCGAGCAGCGCCGCCGTGGCCATGGCGCGGCCCTCGGGCGCGGTAGGCGCGGTGTCGGGCTCGGGCACCGGCGGCGCCTCGGAGGGAGTGGTCGCGGCCCCGGCATCGGCCACGTCGATCAGCACCGGGCCGCGGCGCTCCTTCCGGTCGTCGCTCGCGCTCATCGGCGGGCCTCCTTCTGCGCGGGCGCCACGGGTGCCTCCCAGCGGTAGTGGATGTCGGGCAGCCCCTCGGCGTTCGAGGTGCCGTCGCCGCGCGCGACGATGGCAAAGCCCGCGCGCTCGTAGAACCGTTGCGCCCGGCCATTGGCCTCGAAGGTCCAGAGCTCGAGCCGGGGGCTCTCCGCCTGTGCCGCCGACACGAGCTGCCGGCCGATGCCGCAGCCCTGCGCCTCGGGGGCGATGAACAGCGCGTGCACGTAGGCCCCTTCGCGGGCAAGGAAGCCCAGCAGGCTGCCGCCGTCGCGGCTCTCGGCGACGGTCACCCAGCCGCGTTCGATCATCTCGCCGGCGTGGGCGATGTCCTCTGCACCGCTGTGCAGGCGCGGCTTCCATGGCCGGTCCGAGACCGCCTCGGTCATCATCTCGCCAAGGGTGCCGGCATCGGTGGGGCGGGCGGGGCGCAGGCGGACGCTCACAGCCGGTCCCCGATCAGGAACTGCGCGGCCCGGTCGAGCCGGATGTGCGGCGGGCCTTCGCCGGGCTTGAGCGTCAGCGGAGCGGGGGCGAAACGCATGATGGCGTAGTCGCCGTCGAGCCAGCGGTCGGCGCCCTCGCGCGCGGGGCCGAGCAGGCGCGCCGGGTCCTCGGGCAGCTCGCCGGGGTAGAAGGCCGCCTCGCGGCCCCGGGTGTTGTCGTCCTTCAGCAGCGTGCCCCGCACGCAGTCGAGCTGCTGGCCGTCGTGCGGCAGCGTCTGCTCCACGGTCGCCCGGAGCGCCGCGACCGACATCGCGCCGGTATCCGCCCCGGCAAAGCGGGCGCGGTCGCGGGCCTCGCGGGTGAGCGCTTCCATGATCGCGGTGAGCCGGCCGTGCTGGCTGTGGTGCAGGTGGTCGGCCTTGGTCGCGGCAAAGAGGATCTTCTCGACCCGCTTGCCCAGCAGGAGCTGGTTGAGAAAGGCGTTGCCGCCGGGCCGGAAGGCGCCGAGGATCTCGGCCATGGTGCGGCGCAGGTCGTCCATCGCGGCGGGGCCGGCGTGGATCGCGCCGAGCGCATCCACCAGCACGATCTGCCGGTCGATCCGCGAGAAGTGGTCGCGGAAGAAGGGCTTCACGATCTGCGACTTGTAGGCCTCGAAGCGTCGTTCCATCTCGCGCCAGAGCGATTTGCGCGGCGCGTTGTCCTGCGGCGGCAGCGGGGCGAAGGTCAGCACCGGGCTGCCCTCCTTCTCGCCGGGAAGCAGGAAGCGCCCCGGCGTGCAGTCCGAGAACCCGGCGTTGCGCGCGGTGTGCAGCGCCTCGGTGAAGCCGGCGGCAAGGCGCTTGGCGCGGGTCTCTTCGAGCGGCTGCGAGGGGTCCTCGGCGCGCACCATCTCGAGGTAGCGCGTGCCGCCGGGCCGGGCCTCGAGCCGGGCGAGGCTTTCGCTGGCCCACTCGGCATAGGTCTTTTCCATGAGGCCGAGGTCGAGCAGCCACTCGCCGGGGTAGTCGACGATGTCGAGATGGATCTTGCGCGCGCTCGTCATCCCCGCGAACAGCCCCGTGGGCCGGAGCTTGAGAGACAGCCGGAGCTGCGAGACGGCCCGGGTGCTGTCGGGCCAGTGCGGCGTTCGGGCGGTGAGCGCGCCGAGGTGGGTCTCGTAGTCGAAACGCGGCATGGTGTCGTCGGGCTGCGGTTGCAGGTAGGCCGCGAGGATGCGGCCCTCGGCCTCGGCCATGAGCTGCGGCATCCGGCCCCGGTCCATCAGGTTGGCGACGAGCGAGGTGATGAACACCGTCTTGCCGGCGCGTGACAGGCCGGTCACCCCAAGCCGGATGACCGGCTCGGTGAACGGCGATGTCAGCGTGTCGGTGACGTTCTCGACCCCACGGGTCAGCCTGTCGGCGATGGTTCCGATGACCAAGTCCTGCCCCTTCTGCCTGTCTCAAGCCCCAAGATAGAACCGGCGGCCGCCGGTTGCCAGTGGGGCGGGCTCAGAAGCCGAGCAGACGCAGCATCCAGAAGCAGAGCCCCGAGAGCAGCGCCGCGGCCGGCACCGTGATGACCCATGCCGCGATGACGGTCATGAAGTGCGACCGTCGGACCAGCTTGCGCCGGGCGCGTTCCTGCCGGGCGATGCGCTGGCTCGGCGGGCGGGTCTCGTTGATGCGGCGGGCGCGGCGCTCCACGTACCATTCGCGGAAGAAGCCCACGCCGAAGACGCCGCCCACGGCGATATGGGTGGAACTCACCGGCAGCCCCAGCCAGGACGCGGCGATCACGGTCACCGCCGCCGAGAGCGCGACGCAATAGGCGCGCATCGGGTTCAGCTTGGTGATCTGGCCGCCGACCATGCCGATCAGCTTCGGTCCGAACAGCACGAGCCCGACCGAGATTCCCAGCGCGCCGATGATCATCACCCAGAGCGGGATCGAGACCTCGCCCGCGACCCCGGCGGACTGCTGCGCGTAGACCACCGCCGCCAGAGGGCCGACCGCGTTGGCCACGTCGTTGGCGCCATGGGCGAAGGACAGCAGCCCCGCAGAAACCACGAGCGGCAGGCGGAAGAGGATCTTGAGCGAGCGGTTGCGGTTCTCGAGCCCCTCTGACTGGCGCCGAATGAACGGCGTGGAGACTGCCCAGAACAGCACGCCGGCCGCGGCGCCGATCAGCAGCGCCGTGCCGATGTCGATATCGACGATCTTCTTCAGGCCCTTGAGTGCGAGGTAGGCGGCAAAGGCCGCGGCCATGATCCCGATCAGCACCGGCACCCAACGGCGTGCGGCGGCGATCTTGTCCTCGACGTAGATGACGCGCCACTTGATGAAGGCGAGCATCCCGGCGGCGATGATGCCGCCCAGCAGGGGCGAGATCACCCAGCTTGCGGCGATGGCGCTCATGGTGGGCCAGCTCACCGTGCCGAGACCGGCGGCGGCGATGCCCGCGCCCATGACGCCGCCGACGACCGCATGGGTGGTCGAGACCGGCGCGCCGACCCAAGTGGCGATGTTCACCCAGATCGACGCGGCCAGCAGCGCCGCCATCATCGCCCGGATGAAGACCAGCGTATCCGACAGCCCGGCCGGGTCGACGATCCCCTTCGAGATGGTCGACACCACGTCGCCGCCCGCGAGCAGCGCGCCGAGGCTCTCGCAGATCGCGGCGATGGCGATGGCGCCGAGCATCGACAGCGCCCGCGCGCCCACCGCCGGGCCCATGTTGTTGGCCACGTCGTTGGCGCCGATGTTGAGAGCCATGTAGGCGCCGAAGGCCGCCGCCACCACCACCGCAAGACCCTGCGGCTCGCCGCCGGTAAAGATCGCCGCGGCCAGTGCCGCCAGCGTGACGAAGACGAGCGAGATCCCAACGCCGACGAGCGGCCGGGCGCTGTGCATGCTCGCCGCTTCCAGGCGCGACAGGCGGTTGAGGTCCTGGTCGAGCGTCTTCCACCTGCGGGTGGAGTTGTCGTCGGTCACTTGATCATTCCTTGCATTCGGCCTGGCATTCGACCCGGGGCGCCGGGGCTGAGACTGGCGCGCTCGGCGCGCGCCGCCGTCTCACCGGCGGCGGCTGTCCGGCAGGTCGGGGAGGTCGCGCAGCAGCGCCTTGAGATCGTCCTCGAGCACCGCGTCCGCGGCGTCGTCGGGGCTCATCCAGCGGCGTTCGCGCTCGTCGACCTCGGGAAACTGGTCGTAGAGCTTCTCGACCTCGATGGCATAGACGTCGACGTCGGTCGCCATCGGCAGTCCGCCGTCGAGCACCTTGTCGTAACGGTAGCGCCCGATGCGCCGGGGCGCGGCGCCGCGCGGCTTCACGCCGGCTTCCTCCCAGGCCTCCTCGAGCGCGGTGCCGCCCGCGTCGGTGCCCTGCATCGGCCAGCCCTTTGGCAGCACCCAGCGCTTCGTCTCGCGGGATGTGATCAGCAGGATCTCGAGCCCGGCCTCGCCGTGGCGATAGCACAGGGCCGCGACCTGGAACCGCGGCGGGCGCTTCAGGATGGGCGCGATATAGCTTTTCCAGATGCTGCGAAGCATGGAGGGTCACCGGTCGGGGTTTGGAGCAATCGGGGCCATGTAAAGAAATTGCGGTCGACTCTCAAGATTTTTCCGCGCGTTCGCCCCCGGGGCCGATCCCGGCCATTGCCCGGCGGCCACGGCTTCGGTATGGGCCGGGTATGCCCAGATACGCTCTTCTCGTGGAATATGACGGCGCGCCCTTCGCGGGCTGGCAGCGCCAGGCCGACCAGCCATCGGTTCAGGGCGCGATCGAGGCGGCGCTGTCTAAGCTCGAGAGGCGCGAGCACACCATCGCCGCCGCCGGGCGCACCGACGCCGGCGTTCACGCGCGGGGGCAGGTGGCGCAGTGCGACATGGAACGCGATTGGGATCCGTTCCGCCTGTCCGAGGCACTGAACTACCACCTGAAGCCCGCACCGGTGGCGATCCGCGCCTGCGCACGGGTGGACGACGAGTGGCACGCGCGCTTCTCCGCGGTCGAGCGGCGCTACCTCTTCCGGGTGCTGGAACGCCGCGCCCCGGCAACGCTCGAGAAGCGCCAGGTCTGGCGGGTGATGGCGCCGCTCGATCTCGAAGCGATGCGCGCCGGTGCGGCACATCTGGTCGGTCACCACGACTTCACCACCTTCCGCTCGACCATGTGCCAGGCGAAATCTCCGTTGAAGACGATGGACGAGATCCGCGTCGAACGGGTCGAGACCTGGGCGGGCCCCGAGTATCAGTTCCACCTGCGCGCACGCAGCTTCCTGCACAACCAGGTCCGCTCGATCGTCGGCACGCTCGAACGGGTGGGGGCAGGGGCCTGGGCACCCGATGACGTGAAGACCGCGCTCGAGGCGCGCGCGCGGTCCGCATGTGGACCGGTGTGCCCGCCGGACGGGCTCTACCTGGTGGGGGTGGGCTACCCGCGCGATCCCTTCGCCTGAGCGCCGCGCGGCAGAAACCGCTTTGCCTCTGCGTCAATCCCGGCTATCAGCGCTTCCATGACGTACGCGATCCGAATCCGACGAGCCTGAGCTCCCCCGATTCCGCGCCCCTGACCGGGGTCGCGCCGCCTTCGCACGTCCATCACCCCCTGAAAACTTGACTTGGCCCCATGCCCTTGGCACCTATCGGGCTTCCAACCACGAGGATATGGCTATGATCCCGTCCGTCCTGCCCACCTATACCCGCGCGCCCCTGCACTTCGTGAAGGGCGAAGGCACCTGGCTGGTGGAGGAAGACGGTCGCCGATTCCTCGACCTCGGCTCCGGCATCGCCGTGAACGCGCTGGGCCACGCCCATCCCGCGCTCGTCGCCGCGCTGACCGAGCAGGCGGGCAACCTCTGGCATGTCTCGAACCTCTACGAGATCCCGCAGCAGCAGGCGCTCGCCGACAAGCTGGTGGCCGCCACCTTTGCCGACACCGTCTTCTTCACCAACTCCGGCACCGAGAGCTGCGAGCTCGCGGTGAAGATGGCCCGCAAGTACTGGTACGACAAAGGCCAGCCCGAAAAGACCGACATCATCGCCTTCGAGGGCGCCTTCCACGGCCGCTCTTCCGCCGGCATCGCCGCCGCCGGCTCCGAGAAGATGATCAAGGGCTTCGGCCCGGTGCTGCCGGGCTTCAAGCACGTGCCCTGGGGCGACCACGACGCGCTGCACGCCGCCATCGACGAGGCCACCGGCGCCATCCTGATCGAGCCGGTGCAGGGCGAGGGCGGCATCCGCCCGCTGCCCGATCACTGCCTCAAGGGCCTGCGCGAGCTCTGCGACGAAAAGGGCATCCTGCTGATCCTCGACGAGGTGCAATGCGGCATGGGCCGCACCGGCCGCCTCTTCGCCCACGAGTGGGCGGGCATCTCCCCCGACATCATGATGGTCGCCAAGGGCATCGGCGGGGGCTTCCCGCTGGGCGCCGTGCTCGCCACCGAAGAAGCCGCCTCCGGCATGACCGCGGGCACCCATGGCTCCACCTACGGCGGCAACCCCCTCGGCTGCGCGGTGGGCTGCGCGGTGATGGACCACGTCGCCGACGAGGCTTTCCTCTCCGACGTGAACCGCAAGGCCGGCCTGCTGCGCCAGAAGCTCGAAAGCCTCGTCGCCGCGCACCCGGAGGTCTTCGAGGGGAACCGGGGCATGGGTCTCATGCTCGGCCTCAAGTGCAAGCTGCCGCCGGCCGACCTGGTCCGGGCCGGCTACGACGCGCTGGTCATCACCGTGCCGGCCGCCGACAACGTGCTGCGCCTGCTGCCCCCGCTCACCATCACCGAGGACGAGATCGGCGAGGCCGTCGCCCGCCTCGATACCGCAGCGGGCGCCGTGACGCCGTCTGCATCTTCTCCGGTTTGACAAATACCCTCGGGGTGAATGCGGCGCAGCCGCAGAGGGGCAGCGCCCCTCGCCCCGGCCAGCCAAAAAGACCAGTGCCATGAATCATTTCCTCGACATCCACAAGACCGACAAGGCCGACCTGCGGTCGATCATCGACACCGCGAAGGCGATCAAGACGGCCCGCAACGGCGCACCCAAGGCCGCCCCCGACACCGATCTTCCGCTCAAGGACCGCATGGTCGCGCTGATCTTCGAGAAGCCCTCGACCCGGACCCGCGTCTCCTTCGACGTCGGCGTGCGGCAGATGGGCGGCCAGACCATGGTGCTCTCGGGCTCCGACATGCAGCTCGGACATGGCGAGACCATCGCCGACACCGCCCGCGTGCTGTCGCGCTTCGTCGACATGATCATGATCCGCACCTTCGACGAGGCGGTGCTGACCGAGATGGCCGAATACGCCAGCGTGCCGGTCATCAACGGCCTCACCGACCGCACCCACCCCTGCCAGATCATGGCCGATGTGTTGACGTTCGAGGAACACCGCGGGCCGATCGCCGGCAAGAAGGTCGTCTGGTGCGGCGACGGCAACAACGTCTGCGCCTCCTTCCTGCACGCGGCCGGGCAGTTCGGCTTCGACCTGACCTTCACCGGCCCGGTGCAGCTCGACCCCGAGATGGAGTTCGTCGGCCTCGCCCGCAACGCGGGCAGCACCATCACCATCGAGCGTGACCCCTTCAAGGCGGTCGAGGGCGCCGACCTGATCGTCGCCGATACGTGGGTGTCGATGCACGATGCCCAGTCCGCCAAGGAGCGGCGCCACAACATGCTGCGGCCCTACCAGGTCAACCGCGACCTGATGGCCGCCGCCGGCCCCGACGCGCTCTTCATGCACTGCCTGCCCGCGCACCGCGGCGAAGAGGTCACCTCCGAGGTCATGGACGGCCCGCAGTCGGTGATCTGGGACGAGGCCGAGAACCGGCTGCACGCCCAGAAAGCCATCATGCGCTGGTGCCTCGAAGGCTGATCCGACCCGCCCGCTGTCCTGCCTCCTCCGCGCGTCGCCGGGTCGCGCGCGCGAGGGGCTCGGCACAGGCGGGCAAGCGGGGCCGGGTGACGGCCCCCTCCGCGGCTTGCGCGATGGCGCCGCTCTCCTGTGCGTGAGGGCGCATTGTTCCGCGCGCCGCTTCACCTAGCTAGACCCGGTAGCACGACGAAGGAGAGGCAAATGGCAGACCCGAAGATCGGCGTCTACGGGCTGGGCACGATGGGCTCGGCGCTGGCGCTCAACATGGCCGATCACGGCATTCCCGTGGCCGTGTCGAACGTCACCGCGGATCTCATCGCGACATTTGAACGCCGGGCCACGCCCTTCGCGGAGCGCATCACCACGGCCCCGGACCTGCCGGCGCTGGTGGCAGCGCTGCCGAAGCCGCGGCTGCTGCTCGCGATGATCCCCTCGACCGGTCCGGTCGACGAGATGCTCGACACGGTGATACCGCTGCTCGAGCCGGGCGACACGGTGATCGACGCCGGGAACGCCGATTTCCACGCCACCCGCCGCCGGGCCGAGCGGCTGGCCGAGAGCGGCCTGCATTTCGTCGGCCTCGGCGTCTCCGGCGGCGAGGCAGGCGCGCGGCATGGCCCCTCGATGATGTTCGGCGGCTCCGCGCAGAGCTGGGCCGACCTCCAGCCGATCCTCGAGCCCATCGCCGCCCGCTTCGAGGGCACACCCTGCGTCGACCGCATGGGTCCCGACGGCGCCGGCCATTTCGTCAAGACAGTGCACAACGGCATCGAATACGCCGACATGCAGATGATCGCCGAGGTCTACGACCTGCTGCGCAACGGTCTCGAACATTCCGCCGAGGCGGTTGCCGACCGGCTCGAGGCCTGGAATGACGGCCCGCTCGGCAGCTACCTCTTCGAGATCACCGCGAAGATCCTGCGCTATGACGACCCGCTGGGCGAGGGCCCGATGGTCGACGCCATCCGCGACGCCGCCGGCCAGAAGGGCACCGGCCGCTGGACGGTGATCGAGGCGGTGCAACTCGGCCAGTCCGCGACGATGATCGAGGCGGCGGTGGCGGCCCGCTCCTGGTCCTCGGAAACCGGCCTGCGCGAGGCCGCCGGCAGCACCTTCGGCACCGCCCGTGACCGTCCCGCGATCGACGAGGGCGACCTCGAGGCGGCGCTGCTCGCCGCCCGCATCCTCGAGTACGCACAGGGCTTCCGCATCCTTGCCGCCGCCTCCGACCGCTACGGCTGGGGGCTCGACTATGCCGCCATCGCCCGCGTCTGGCGCGCCGGCTGCATCATCCGTGCGAAGCTGCTCGATGACATCTCCGAGGCCTTCACCGAGGGCACCCCACAGGGCCAACTCTTCCTCGCGCCGCGCTTCGCCGACATCTTCGCGACCGGCATTCCCGCGCTGCGCCGGGTCGTCGGTGCCGCCACGGCCGCGGGCTACCCGCTGCCGGTGCTGGGCGCCGCGCTCACCTTCTGGGACATGATGCGCCAGCCGCACGGCACCGCGAACCTGATCCAGGCGCAGCGCGACTTCTTCGGCAACCACGGCTACGACCGGCTCGACGGACAGGACAGTCACCACGGCCCCTGGTGGGACGACTGACGACTGACCGCGCCCCCGTCCTCGGAAATGCCAGAACCGTCTTAGGCCCCGCTCCCGCCTTCTTCTCTTTACAAATACCCTCGGGGGTGAGGCCGCAGGCCGAGGGGGCAGCGCCCCCTTACCGCCCGCGCGGCTTGGCGCGCAGCGTCGGGTCGGCCTGGCGCGGATCCTCGGGCCAGGGGTGCCTGGGATACTGCGCCTTCATGTCCTTGCGCACGTCGGCGTAGGAGCCGTCCCAGAACCCCGGCAGGTCCATGGTGGTCTGCACCGGCCGTTGCGCCGGCGACAGCAGCGTGACCCGCAGCGGCGTCCGGCCCACCATCGGATGGTTGCGCTGGCCGAACATCTCCTGCAGCCGCAGCGCGATCTCCGGGTGCTCGCCGGAATAGTCGATCGGGATCTCGCGCCCGAGCGGCGTGGTGAAGCGCGCCGGCACCGCCGCGTCGAGTGCCTGCATCTGCCCCCAGTCGAGCCGGGCGCGCAGCGCCGGCAGCGGGTCGAAGCGCTTCCACTCCTCCGCCGTCTTCACGCCGCCGAGGAACGGCAGCAGCCAGTCCTCGAGCGTCTCCATCAGCGCGGGCTCCGACAGGTCGGGCAGGTCGAGCCCGGCTTCCCGCCCGAGCGCCACGCGGGCGCAGAAGCGGCGCGAGGCGTTCGGAAGCGCTAGCCCCAGTTCGCGCACGCCGTCGAGCATGGCGCGGGCGACGACCTCCTCCGGGGCGTCCTTCCAGATCCGGTCGTCGAGCGCGATGGCCCCGAAGCGTTCCTGCTGGCGCGCCACCACGCGGCGCTCGCGCTTCGACCAGGCGCAGCTGTCGTGCCAGCCGATCCGGTCGGCGTAGAGCGCGCGCAGTTCGCCCTCGGTGATCTGCGTCGCCTGCCGGATGCGGGCCTCGCGCGGGTTGCCGTCGGTGTCGGTGACGACGATCAGCCGCGCGCCGGCGAGCGGATCGCCCGCGTCCATCACCGCGCCCTTGCCGCCCGACAGCTGGAAGCGCGGCGCGTCGCCGTTGCGGTGCAGCCCCACGCGGTCGGGGTAGGCGAGCGCGGCCTGCGCGGCGGCACCGAGGACCTCGCCGTCGCCGGGCCCGGCCCGTTTCGCCAGCCGTTTCGCCTCGGTACGGATGCGTTCGAGCGCGCCGCGGTTCACCCCGTGCGGGCGCCTCTCGGCGAAGCGGCGCGGATCGGCGATGGCCTCGAGCCGCAGCGCGATGTCCGAGGGCGCGCCGGTCAGCGGGTCGCGGTCCGACAGCAGCGCCGCGAGCGGCGCCGCCTGTGGCCCCGCAAGGCTCAGCATGTGCGCCAGCCGCGGGTGCAGCGGCAGCTTCGCCAGCATCTTGCCATGCGGCGTGACGAGGTTGGCCTCGTCGAGCGCGCCGAGCATCCGCAACAGCGCCTGCGCCTCGGCGTAGGCACCGGGGTTGGGCGGGCTCGGGAACGGCAGGTCGTCGGGCGTGGCACCCCAGAGCGCCAGTTCCAGCGCCAGTCCCGAAAGGTCGGCGCTCTCGATCTCGGCCGGCGGATAGGCCTGCAGTGCGCCTTCCTCGCCCTTGGTCCAGAGCCGGTAGGCGGTGCCCTCGGCGACACGGCCCGCGCGGCCGGCGCGCTGGGTGGCCTCGGCGCGGGTGACGCGCTCGGTGACCAGCCGCGACATGCCGGAGCCGGGATCGAAGCGGGCGCGACGGGCGCGGCCGCCGTCGACCACCACGCGGATGTCCTCGATGGTGAGCGAGGTCTCGGCGATGGCGGTGGCGAGCACCAGCTTGCGTCCCTCTGGCTCGGGCCGGATCGCCGCGCGCTGCGCCGCGAACTCCATCGCGCCGAACAGCGGCCGGATCGTCACGTCGGCGGGCAGGCGCTTTCTCAGCAGCGCCTCGGTGCGGCGGATCTCGCCCTCGCCGGGCAGGAAGGCGAGGATGCCGCCCTTGGTCTCGCCTGCCGCCTTCGCGATCAGATCGGCCATCGATTCCTCGAAGCGCTGCCGCTTCGGCAGTGGCGCGTCGAGCCAGCGGGTCTCGACCGGGAAGGCGCGGCCCTCGGAGGTGATCACCGGCGCCTCCATCAGCTCGGCCACGGGGCCCGCGTCGAGGGTCGCCGACATCGCCAGCAGGATCAGGTCGTCGCGCAGCGCGCCGGCGATCTCGAGGCAGAGCGCGAGGCCGAGGTCGGCGTTGAGCGAGCGTTCGTGGAACTCGTCGAAGAGCACCGCGCCGACGCCCGAGAGCTCGGGATCGGACTGGATCATCCGGGTCAGGATGCCCTCGGTCACCACCTCGATGCGGGTGCGCTTCGAAACCTTCGCCTCGCCGCGGATGCGGTAGCCCACGGTCTCGCCCACGTTTTCGCCGAGGCTCTCGGCCATGCGTGCGGCGGCGGCGCGCGCGGCGAGGCGTCGCGGCTCCAGCATGACGATGCGGCCGCCGGTGAGGCCGGCGTCGAGCATGGCGAGCGGCACGCGGGTGGTCTTGCCGGCCCCGGGCGGGGCCTGCAGCACGGCGCGCCCACGGTTGCGAAGGGCCGAGATGAGCGCGGGCAGGGCGTCGTCGATGGGCAGGCAGATCATGCCGGGCGTTATGCGGGATGCGGGGCGTGGCGTCGAGAGGGGCGCTGCCCCTCTTGGCGCGCGGGGCGCGCCAATTCACCCCGAGGGTATTTGGAAAACCGGAGAAGGGCCGGGGCGAGGGGGTAGACATCCCGGGCTTGCGGGGGTCATTTCGGGGAGAAGCAGGACAAGGGGCAGGGCATGGACATCGACGATCTGGCGGAGCGTATCCTGAAGGGGGAACGCCGGGCGCTGGCGCGGGCGATCACGCTGGTGGAAAGCGGGCGGGCGGATCACCGGGCGGAGGCGCGGGCGCTGATCGAGCGGCTGCGCGGGCACGGGCGCGAGGCGCTGCGGATCGGGCTTTCGGGCACGCCGGGGGTCGGCAAGTCGACCTTCATCGAGAGCTTCGGCATGATGCTCATCGCGCAGGGGCTGAAGGTCGCGGTGCTGGCAGTGGACCCGTCCTCGGCGCGGTCGGGCGGCTCGATCCTCGGCGACAAGACGCGGATGGAGCAGCTGAGCCGCGAGCGTGACGCCTTCATCCGGCCGTCGCCGTCGCAGTCGCACCTCGGCGGCGTGGCGCGGCGCACGCGCGAGGCGATCGACCTCTGCGAGGCGGCGGGATTCGACGTGATCCTCATCGAGACGGTGGGCGTGGGTCAGTCCGAGACGGTGGTGGCCGAGATGTCGGACCTGTTCATGCTGCTGCTGGCGCCCGCCGGGGGCGACGAGTTGCAGGGGGTGAAGCGCGGGATCATGGAGACCGCCGACATCATCCTCGTCAACAAGGCCGACGGCGAGCTGAAGGCCACGGCGACGCGCACCTGCGCCGACTATGCCGGCGCGCTGCGGCTGCTGCGCAAGCGGCCGCAGGACCCCGAGGGCTTCCCCAAGGCGCTGACCGTCTCGGCGGTCGAGCAGAGCGGGCTGGAACATGCCTGGGAGGAGATGCAGGCGCTGACCGACTGGCGGCGCGAGACCGGCCATTTTGCCGGGCGGAGGGCCGAGCAGGCGCGCTACTGGTTCGAGGCGGAGGTGCGCGAGGGGCTGCTGGCGCGGCTCAGGCGCGAGCCGGTCAGGGGCGCGATGCAGGCGCTGGCGCGGCAGGTCGAGGCGGGCGAGATCAGCGCCGCCGTCGCCGCCGAGGAACTGCTCGAGACCTACCTGGGGGAGAGCCAGCCCGCATGAGGGCCGAGCGCGTCTTCGACGGCGCGCTGCTGCGGGCCGATCTGTTCAAGGGCGACCGACGACGGCTTTTCGTGAGCTTCCGGCAACGGGTCGGCGCGCCGGGCACCTTCGAGGATGCGCGGCCGGTGCGGGCCTATACCGCGAAGGGCTACGCGCATCTGCATATCCAGAGCCGCTGGAACGACTGGTTCGTCAACGCCGAGACCCCGGCGCTGGAGGCGGCGCTGCGGGCGCTTGCGCCGCGCTACCTTCGGGCGGTGGCGCTGGGGTTCTCGATGGGCGGCTACGGTGCGCTGCGATTCTCCGGCGTGCTGGGGCTCGCGCAGGTGATCGCGGTGGCGCCGCAGGTCTCGATCGCGCCCGAGGTGGTGCCCTGGGACCCGCGCTACCGGGTCGAGGCCGGCGGCTTCGATGCCGTGGCGGGGGATCTGCGCCTGCACGGCAACCGCGACCTGCGCGGCGTGGTGCTCTGCGATCCCTTCCTCGGCATGGACCTGCGGCACGCGGCTCTGGCGCAGGCGCAGGCGTTGTTTCCGCGCCTGCGGATCTGCCGGCTTGCGGGCGGGGGCCATCCTCCGACGCGGGTGCTGCGGCAGGGCGGGGCATTCCCAGCGCTGCAGGCGCAGCTCTTTCACGGCGGTGTCGACGCGGCGGCGCTGATCGGCACGCACCGGCTGGCGCGGCGCTGCTCGCCGAGCTATTTCGCGCACATGAGCCGGGTCGCGAAACGGCGCGGGAGGCCCGTGCTGGCGGCGCGGCTGGAGGCCCTCGGAGCGGCGGCGGAGCCGGTCGTGAACAAGGGGTGAAAGGCTGCTTGCGAAGGGCTTGACGCGCAGGGGGCTTGAGGCTAGAGAAGCCCGACCAGATTCCGGGCGCCCCTGGCGGCGCCCTTTCATATTGGCGGAAAGATCGGCAGACACTGCCTGACAGCCGGATTTTCGCCCCGAGACGATGAGGATGGACCCATGTCGCGCGTATGCGAACTGACCGGCAAAGGCCCGATGACGGGTCACAATGTGAGCCACGCCAACAACAAGACCAAGCGGCGCTTCCTGCCGAACCTGAACGATGTCACCCTGCAGTCCGAGACCCTCGGACGCGGCGTCAAGCTGCGCATCTCGGCCTCGGCCCTGCGCTCGGTGGACCATCGCGGCGGTCTTGACAAGTTCCTTGCCAAGGCAAAGGACACCGACCTCAGCACCAATGCGCTGAAGGTGAAGAAAGAGATCGCGAAGGCCCAGGCCGCCCAGGCCTGATTCGCCGACTCCACAGGATTATCCACAGGCCCGGTGCGCGATGCGCCGGGCCTGTTTCCTTTTGTCGCGTTACATTTGGGCGAGTCTTGCCTACAGATTGCGCGATGCAACGGAAAAGATATCCCTTCGCTGCTTATCTGCTTGCGCTGGCGGTCGCGCTGACCAGTTACCAGATGGCGGTGGCGCGGGCGCAGCCGGCGCCGGCGGGCGAAGTGGTGATCTGCTCCGGGCTCGGCCTGGTCACCGTTCTGGTGGACGAGACCGGGGCACCGGTCAGCCGGGCGCATGTCTGTCCCGATGGGCTGCTCACGCTTTTCACCTCGGTCGGAGGTGGCTGGGAGCCGCCGGTTCATGCCTCTGTCTGGCACGACGTCGCGCAGGGCGACGCGATCTGGCGCGCCGAAGGGCGCCGCGCGCCGGGGCCGCAGGCCCGCGACCCGCCGCCGGGTGTCTGAACTCCATCTTCAAGGAAACAGACAGACCCAGAGGACGAACAGCATGAAATCCCTGATTCTCGCAGGTGCCGCGGCGCTTGCCTTCTCCGCTCCCGCCCTTGCCGACATCGTGGTCAAGGACGCCTACGCCCGCAGCGCCATGGCCACCGCCAAGACCGGCGCCGCCTTCATGGTGATCGAGAACACCGGCGCCGGGGACGACCGGCTGGTCTCGGTCAGTTCGGACGCGGCGGCCAAGGTGGAGCTTCACACCCATATCGCCGACGACAACGGCGTGATGCGGATGACCGAAGTCGAGGAAGGCTTCGTGATTCCCGCGAATGGCAGCCACGCTCTGAAGCGCGGTGGCGATCACGTCATGTTCATGGGGCTGACCGCGCCGTTCGAGCAGGACAAGACCGTGACCGTCACGCTGACGTTCGAGGCCGCCGGCGAGAAGGTGGTCGAGATCCCCGTCGATCTCGAGCGCCAGCCGACGCACGGCATGAAGCACGGCAACTGAGCCTAGTCCAGATTGCATGAGCGGCGCGCACTGGGCTCCGGTGCGCGCCGGTTTCATGCCTTCGGGGCGTCAGCAATCTATGCGCAGGACGGTATGCCGCGCAGCAGCGCTGCCACCCACTCGGGCACGATCCGGCTGGCCGGGCCGACGCGGTGCTCCTGGAAGATCCGGCTGACATCGCTGTCGCTGAGGTTCAGCTCGACCGTGCGTGCGCCGGCGAAGGTGGCTTCCTCCACGAAGCCGGCGGCGGGGTAGACCTTGCCCGAGGTGCCGACGGCAGCGAAGAGATCGCAGGTCAGCAGGTGCTCCTCGATGCGGTCCATGTGATAGGGCATCTCTCCGAACCACACGACATCGGGCCGGCCAGCCCCGGCGCCGCAGGCGGGGCAGGGCTCGCCCACGACCATCTCGGGCGGCGCCGGCCAGCGGTGCCCGCAGGCATGGCAGAGCGCGCTGTCGAGGGCGCCGTGCATGTGGATGACCTCGGCGCCGGCCTTCTCGTGCAGCCCGTCGACGTTCTGCGTGACGATCACCACCTCGCCGGGCCAGTCGCGCTGGAGCCGCGCAAGCGCCTCGTGGGCAGGGTTCGGCGTCGCCTCGGCGGCCTGCGCGCGCCGGGCGTTATAGAAGCCGTGCACCAGCGCCGGATCATGCGCGAAGCCCTCGGGCGTGGCCACGTCCTGGATGCGGTGTTTCGCCCAGAGGCCGCCCTCGTCGCGGAACGTGCCCAGCCCGCTTTCCGCCGAGATGCCGGCGCCGGTCAGAATGACGATCTTGTCGGCCATGCCGCTTTTCCCCCTGTGTCGAACCGTTTAGGGTCGGGCGCGAAAGGAAGCGCCCATGGTCCAGAGTATTCTCTTCGTCTGTCTCGGCAACATCTGCCGGTCGCCCTCGGCCGAGGGCGTGCTGCGTGCCATGGCCGAGGCGCGCGGGCTCGCGCTCGAGATCGACAGCGCCGGAACCGACGCCTTCCACGTCGGCGAACAGCCCTATCCGCCGATGCAGCGCGTGGCGCGGACGCGGGGGTACGATCTCTCGGGGCAGCGGGCGCGGCGCTTCACCCCGGATGATTTCGACCGGTTCGACCTGATCCTTGCGATGGACGAGGCCAACTTCGCCCATCTTGAGCGGGCCCGTCCGGAGAATAGCCGCGCCGGGCTTGGTCTGTTCATGGATTACGCGCCCGGGGCCGGCACACACGAGGTGCCAGACCCCTATTACACGCGCGATTTCGAGGGCACGCTGGACCTGATCGAAGCCGCGGCCGAGGGGCTGCTGGCTCAGTTGGCGGAATAGATCGACCGCGCCACGAGCCATGTGACCGGCAGCGCGACGACCGCGCCCACGAAGGCGCCGGTCACGATGGGCACGAGCGTGTCGTAGCCGGTCACCAGCGCGACGACGACGAGGCTGCCTGCCAGGGTCGTGCCGATCAGCGAATAGAGAATGCCTGCGAGTCTGAGCATGTCGGGTCTCCGGATGTGGCGCGTTCAGGCGACATGTCATTCGAAACAGCAGTTGGTTTCCTTGATTCGCATCAACTGTCGAGGCGGGAATCCGGCACCTTGTGCGGGCGGGGAAGCTGCCGCTAACCTCGCGGAAGGTGTTTTCAGAACCAGAGGTATTTCCCCCATGCACAGAGTGTGGCTGCCCGGTGCGCTTCTCGCAGGCCTCGCCGCCTGCGCGCCGACGACGCAGGACGTGGACGGCGTCCGCGTGCTCTATGAAGCCAATTGCGCGGTGCGGCCCGGCAATTGCGGCTACGAGAACACGCCGGTCCGGGTGGTCGACAGGCCGGTGACGCTGCCGAAGCGGGCCTATACCTTCTTTCCGCTGGCCGAGCCGCTGCGCTTCGTGGATGCCAACCGCAGGGTCTGGCACGCGCCGGCGGGCACGCTCACCGACGGCGCCTCGATTCCGAAGATCTTCGTGTCGATCCTCGGTCGGCCTACCGCGCCGGAATACGTCGACGCCGCCGCCATGCACGATGCCTATTGCGGGGTCGGGAACGAAGGCGGCGCCTTCTACCACCAGGCGCGCTGGGAAGACGTGCACCGGATGTTCTTCGACGCGCTGGTGGTGTCGGGTACGCCCGAGCGCCGCGCCAAGGTGATGTTCGCGGCGGTGTGGCTCGGCGGGCCCCGCTGGAAGGTCTACTACACGCTGGACGCGCTGCCGGTGGCCACGAAGCAGCAGGCCATGGCGCAGGCGATGGCCTATATCGAGGCAAACGACCCGAGCCTGTCTCAGCTCGTCCGGTATCTCGAGAGACTGGAAAAGCGGATGATCCGGCAGCATCCGGACCTCTACCCGCATCTCAACCCGGGCGATGACGACCGGATGGGATACGAGGAAGAGCCCTACGAACCCTCTGAGCCAGAAGGGCCCTACGAGCCACCGGTTCAGGACGATGTCTTTGACGAGGGGGCCGGGGAGGGCACCGCGCTCTGAGCGCGGTGGCCGTCGCAGGGAGCGGTCCGGACTGCCGGGCGCCCCGCTGGACCAAGAGGGGCGGCGCCCGTCCTCGGGCGCCGCGTCCGGAGCGGCCGGTTCAGACCAGCCGCGAGCTTTCCTTGGCCGCGCGGACGAAGTCCTTGAAAAGCGGGTGCGGATCGAAGGGCTTCGACTTCAGCTCAGGGTGGAACTGCACGCCGATGAACCACGGGTGATCCGGCCATTCCACGATTTCCGGCAGGCGACCGTCGGGCGACATGCCCGAGAAGCACAAGCCACCCTTCTCGAGCGCCTCGCGATACTTGATGTCGACCTCGTAGCGGTGGCGGTGACGCTCGTCGATGGCGGTGGTGCCGTAGACCTGCGCGACCTTCGAGCCTTCCTTGAGGACGGCGTCATAGGCGCCGAGACGCATGGTGCCGCCCTTGTCGTCGGCAACCGAGCGGTTGACCTTCTCGTTGCCCTGCACCCACTCCTTGAGGTGGTAGACGACCGGCTCGAAGCGCTTCTCGCCCTTCTCGTGGTCGAATTCCTCGGAGCCGGCCTTGGACACGCCGGCCACGTTGCGGGCCGCCTCGATCACCGCCATCTGCATCCCGAGGCAGATCCCGAGATAGGGGATCTCGTGTTCGCGGGCGAACTTGGCCGCCTTTATCTTGCCCTCGGTGCCGCGCTCGCCGAAGCCGCCGGGAACGAGGATCGCGTCGTAGCCCTCGAGGTAGGGCGAGGGGTCTTCGCGTTCGAAGAGCTCGGCATCGACCCAGTTCAGCTTGACCTTGACCCGGTTGGCGATGCCGCCATGGGTCAACGCCTCGGCGATGGATTTGTAGGCATCCTCGAGCTGCGTGTACTTGCCGACGATGGCGACGTTTACCTCGCCCTCGGGGTTGTGGATGCGCTCGGAGACGTCATCCCATTTCGAGAGATTCGGCTGCGGGGCAGGGGTGATCTGGAAGGCGTCGAGCACCGCCTGGTCGAGCCCTTCGCGATGGTAGGCGAGCGGCGCGTCGTAGATCGACGGCAGATCCTGCGCGGCGATGACGCTCTCGGGGCGGACGTTGCAGAACAGCGCCAGCTTCTCGCGCTCCTTCTGCGGGATCGGCCCCTCGGAGCGGCAGACGAGGATGTCCGGCGCGATGCCGATCGAGCGCAGTTCCTTGACCGAGTGCTGCGTCGGCTTGGTCTTCAGCTCGCCCGACGCCTTGATCCACGGCAGCAGCGTCAGGTGCATGAAGATGCACTGGCCGCGCGGCTTGTCCTGACCGAACTGGCGGATCGCCTCGAAGAATGGCAGGCCCTCGATGTCGCCGACGGTGCCGCCGATCTCGCAGAGCATGAAGTCGACCTCGTCCTCGCCGACCGACAGCCAGTCCTTGATCTCGTTGGTGACGTGCGGAATGACCTGGATGGTCTTGCCGAGGTAGTCGCCGCGGCGCTCCTTCTCGAGCACGTTGGTGTAGATGCGCCCCGAAGAGACCGAGTCGGTCTTGCGGGCGGGCACGCCGGTGAAGCGCTCGTAGTGACCGAGGTCGAGGTCGGTCTCGGCGCCGTCATCGGTGACGAAGACCTCGCCGTGCTCGAACGGCGACATCGTGCCCGGATCGACGTTCAGGTAGGGATCGAGCTTGCGCAGCCGGACGGAAAAGCCGCGCGCCTGAAGAAGCGCGCCGAGCGCGGCCGACGCAAGGCCCTTGCCAAGCGAAGATACCACACCGCCGGTGATGAAGATGTAACGTGCCATGGTGGCGCGACCCCGTGATTTTTCTCAAGTTCAGGACACCCGCAGTCCTTCAGGACCGCAGCATCACGGGAGTCCATCTTATAGAGATTCGCGCATCACTGTCCAGACGACCGCAAGATGCTGTTGCGGTGCCGGGCGCGGCCCTCAATCTATGGTGGTTTGTCTGCTGCGCTTAGTCCGCGCGCGGAACCAGAGGAGCGTCGGGCGACGTGTTGCCGTCTTCCGCCGAGGGCGGGGGCAGCAGTGCGTCGGTGTCAATCCCGTCGGTGCCGGTCGCGGAACCGCCTGTCTCGGCCGCCGGAGCGTTGCCGGTCAGCCGGTCCATGACCGAAACGCCCGAGGCATCCTGCGCCGCGATGACGGTCAGCGTCAGCGAGGTGACGATGAACCCGATGGCAAGCGCCCAGGTGACCTTTCCGAGGGCCGTCGCGGCCGCGCGCTGGCTCATTGCGCCGCCGCCGCCGCCCATGCCGAGCCCGCCCCCTTCGGAGCGCTGCAGCAGCACCACGCCGATCAGCGAGAGCGCGAGGAGAAGATGCACGATGAGAATGACGTTCTGCATGGAAGGTCCCGAAGCCTGCGGTCTTGGCGCGCTATGTAGGGGAAGCAGCCGAGGGGCGCAACCCGCGACATGACCCCTGTGCGCGGCTGTCCGCATAACGTCGGGACGCTGCCGTGCAGCGTTAGCGCCTATCATTCAGAGGTTGTTTGATCGTTCGGTCAAAATGACCACAGGTAGTGCTTGCCGGATGAAAATGCCGCAGATAGGCTTTTTGCATGAGTCAGGACAAACCCCTTCTGGGCATCATGCTGATGCTCGGCTTCTGCATCGTTGCGCCGCTCGCCGATGCGGTTGCCAAGATCCTCGGGCCGCATGTGCCCCTCGCGGAGCTTGTCTTCGTCCGGTTCGCGATACAGGCGGCGGTTCTGATCCCGCTCATGGTTCTGACCGGGCGCGCCTGGCGGTTCCGCCGCAAGGTCATGGCGATCACCTTCCTGCGCACGCTGCTGCATATCCTCGGTATCGGAATGATGGTGTCCGCGCTGCGCTACCTGCCGCTCGCCGACGCGGTTGCGATCGCCTTCATCATGCCGTTCCTGATGCTTCTCCTGGGCCACTTCGCACTGGGAGAAGAGGTCGGCTGGCGCCGGCTCGCGGCCTGTGCGGTCGGCTTCGTCGGCACGCTGATGGTCGTGCAGCCCGCCTTCCGTGATGTGGGCTGGCCGGCGCTCCTGCCGCTCGGGGTCGCGGTGAATTTCTCGGTCTTCATGCTCACCACCCGCATCATCTCGCGCGAGATCGACGCGATCTCGCTTCAGGCGATTTCCGGCATCATGGCGGTTGTGGTGATCGGCCTGCTCCTGCTTGTGATCCCCGAGGGCCGCGTGCCCGACATCGCCTGGCGCTCGGTCGGGCTGGACCTCTGGGGGCTGCTGCTCGCCATCGGCCTGCTCGGCACGCTGGGTCACCTGCTGATGACCTGGTCCCTGCGCTACGCACCGGGGGCAACCCTCGCGCCGATGCAGTATCTCGAGATCCCCTTCGCCACGATCTTCGGGTTCCTGATCTTCGGAGACCTGCCGAACCCGCTTGCCACTCTCGGCATCAGCATCACGATGGCAGCCGGACTCTACATATTCATGCGCGAGCGGGCCACGCTTCGGGCGCAGAAAGAAGCCCCTGCGCCAGTGCCGGAAGTTGTTCCACCGGCAGAATGACCAGCATCAGGGGCGCGTCGAAGCTTAGCTCGAGGCATTCCGCGTTGGTCTCGTTCGAAGTGCCGACGCGCAGCCCGGGGGCGAAATCGAGCCCCGAAAGCGGCCAGCGCAGGCCGGTGCTGTCTCCGCGCACATCCCCCATCGGAAACAGCGAGACTCGCGTGCGCGGTGGCAGTGCGAGCCCCAGCCGCGGCGGCGCCAGCGCGATGATGTCGGACTGGCCGATCAGGATGCAGCGCTTCTCGGCTCGGCGGGCAAGCACCGTGAGGCCCGCAAGCTGGTGATCGATGCGCGGATCCAGAAAGCCCGTGCCGTAGATGAGCGGTGCCGCGATGTTCCTCAGGCACTTGTCGAAATCGGTGCTGTCCTGTTCGGGAATGTGGTGAATCCGCTCCGGCGGGATCTGCGCCCGCGCCTCGTCGGGCAGGGAGTCGAGGTCGCCGATGACCGCCTCGGGCGTTATGCCGTGCCGCAGCAGCGTGTCCGCACCGCTGTCTGCCGCGACATGCCGGCGGCAGTCGGCCAGCAGCGCATTCAGCACGTCTGGGTTGCTCGTGCCGCCGCCGACAAGAAGGATCGGCTCGGAGCTTTGGACAATTGATCGATTCATGGTGAATTAATGGCTTTTCGCGAAACAGGACACAATGTGGACACGAAATGATACGCTCCATTCCCAAGATTCGTTCGGCTTTCGTCTCGGATGTCATGGTAAATGCTTTGTTGCATAGCGAATGAAAGTGAGCAGCAATGGTGAGTTCGAGCAAGATTCTGACGGTCTCCTACGGCACCTTCTCCTGCACGGCGGAAGGCTTCGAGGATCCGCTCGGGGTGGTCAAGGACACCACCCATTTCTTTCGTGGCATCGTTCACGAGGACCGTTTCTTCGGTGCCGAGCCGCCGCAGTTCGACCCCGAACTCGCTGCCCAGCTCCTGCAGGCGCAACTCGCGTCCGAGCCAGGCGAGGGTGCGCTGACGCTGCAAAACCCCTATCGCGGGGGCGGCGCGTCGCCGGGTGCGCTGAGCGCCGCGCTTTCAGCCGGCCCGGTGACGGTGCGCAAGGCGCCGCAGGCCGAGCAGGCGCCGGTCGAGGAGGCAGAGATCGCAGCAGAGCGTGGCGACGAGCCCGCGAGTGTCGAGCCCGAAGCAAAGCCGACTGCGACTCCGCATCAGGAGACCATTGCCGGCGCACCGGAAGCGTCCGCCCCGGTCGAGACGCCGACGCCGCAGCCTTCCGAGGAACCCCGGGGCGCGGCAGATGCCGCCCCCGAGTCGATCGACGCCGACCTGATCGAGCCGGAAGAAGAGAGCCGCGGGCTCGCAGACAGCATCGCCGCGGCGCTTGCCGAGAGCGATGTCGTGCCGTCTGAGGGCGCGCCGGGCGCCGACAGTCTCGAAGCGGAGGCCGAGTATTTCGAGGATATCGAGGAAGTCGAGACGCCTCCGGCACGTCCGCGCCCCGCTGCGGCCTCGACCGATCCCGAGAGTGTCGCGGCCAAGCTGCGCCGTATCCGCGAGGTCGTCTCGGCCGGCAAGCCCGCAGCGCGCCGGCTCTCGCTGGAAGACGAGAACGGAGACGCGACCGCGCGGCAGGAGGACCTCGCTGTCGACAAGCTGCCGGAAGCCGAGTTCGATGAGGAGCCCGATGACGCTTCCGCCGCGCCGGCAGCGTCCGCCGCGCAGCGCCGGTCGCCGGCAGAAGCGCCTCTGCCCCCCGTTCGTCGCGCCCGTGCGCGTGTCGTTAAAGTGAAGCGGGCGCAATTCGACACTGCCGTGGCCAAGGGGGCGCTCGAAGAAGTGCAGGAGGCCGCAGAACCCGCGCGTCAGGATACGGTAAGCAGCCTCAGCCGCGAGGACGAAGACGATCTCGTCCGCGAACTTGCCGCCGTGAAAGCCGAGCTCGAGGCGGACTTTGGCAACGCATGGAACGATGAGGATACGCAGGATGTGCGCCCGTCGGCCGGTGTCGATGATGTCGACGAAGCGGTTTCTTCGGTTGTGGCCGAAGACGAGGGGGGCGACTGGGATTTCGGCGACGAGTGGGGCGAGGAGGACGATGCCTTCGGCGCGCCCGAGCGCTCGGAGGACGAGGTCGATGACGAGCGTGCGCTGCTCGATGACGACGCCTGGGGCGACGAGGACGAGGATACTTCGGAACCGGTCGTGCGGTTCCTCGACGAGACCGAAGGCGAGGGAGATCAGCTGTCGGAGGAGGCTGCGGAAGAAATCCAGCGCGCTGCGGCCGAAAGCGCCCGCAAGGCCGTTAAAATGTCGAGCCCTGCGCGAGCCATGCTCACGGAGAAGAGCGTACGCGACAACGACGCGTCGCGCATTCTCGACGAAACCAACACCCAGCTCGAGGAGCCCGAGGGCAACCGGCGGCGCAGCGCCATCGCGCATCTGCGCGCCGCCGTGGCCGCAACCCGGGCCGACAAGCTGCTGGGCCGCAAGGCCGACAGCGAGGAGGTCATCGAGCCCTACCGCGAGGATCTTGCCAACGCGGTGCGCCCGCGTCGCCCGCGGGCGCCCGAGAGCCACACCGAACGCCCCGTCGAGCCCGGCCGCCAGGCGCCGCTCAAGCTCGTGGCCGAACAGCGTGTCGATGCGTCCATGGCGCCGGCCCGCCCGCGCCGGGTCCGCCTGAGCGATTTCGAGGATGAGATCGGTTCCGGCGAAGAGGTCGGGGATTTCGCCGAATACGCGCAGAGCGTCGGTGCCAGTGACCTGCCCGAGCTGCTCGAGGCGGCGGCGGCCTACATGTCCTTCGTCGAGGGGCGCGAGCAGTTCTCGCGGCCGCAGCTCATGACCAAGGTGCGGCAGGCGGAGGCCAGCGAATCCAGCCGCGAGGACCGGCTGCGCTCGTTCGGCCAGCTCCTGCGCGAGGGCAAGATCGAGAAGACCCGCGGTGGGCGCTTCACCGCCTCGGAGCGGATCAGCTTCAAGCCCGACGCCCGCGCGGCCGGCTGACACGGGTTTCGATCCGACGAGATGGACGGCGGGTGCGTGAGCGCCCGCCGTTTCGCTTGTTTGGGTCGTGGGGCAGGGGGCGCTGCCCCCTCTGCGGCTGCGCCGCATTCACTCCCGAGGGTATTTGGAAAGAGAAGAAGGGACCGGCGTCAGCCGCGGCGGTCGATCTTGGTGCTCAGGTGGATGAGGCTTTCCGAGCTGCGCACGCCCCGGGCCTCGGCGATGCGGTCGAGGGTGGCGTCGAGTTCCTCGGTCGAGGCGGCGCAGACGATGACCATGAGATCGACCCGCCCCGAGGCGGTGTGCACGGTCTCGACCGCGGGCAGCTGGCGGAGGCGAGAGAGCACTTCGGCCTGCGCGCGCGGCTCGATGCAGACGAGCACCGTGGCGCGGATCGCCTCCTTCAGCGCGGCGCCACGGCGGATGGTGAAGCCGGCGATGGCGCCCCGGGCGACGAGCCGCTCGATCCGGGCCTGCACGGTGGTGCGGGCGAGGCCGAGACGGCGCGCGAGATCGGAGACGGGCATGCGCGCATCGGCGGAGAGCAGCGCTACGAGCGCCCGGTCGGTTTCGTCGATTTTGGTCATGGTCTCGTCAAATTGCCCTCTCTTGCGTGCAGTTTGCCAAATCCGCCGGACGAAATCGAGCGTTTCCGCATGCACACTGGACAGAAACAGCGTGAACAGGAAGGACATGTCATGGGGATCGAGCAGACCCTCTTGCCCACACCCGAGCGATGGCTGGCGCGGAGCTGTCCTGACGACCCGGTCTTCTTCTTCTGTCCGGTCCGGCTGCAGCAGGTCGCCCGGCGGTTTCGCGAGGGGTTTCCCGGTCTGGTGACCTACGCGGTGAAGGCGAACCCGGCGCCGGAGGTGCTCGACGGGCTGGTCGCGGCGGGCGTGCGCGCCTTCGACGTGGCCTCGCCGGCGGAGATGGCGCTTGTCCGCCGACACTGTCCGGATGCGGTGCTGCATTATCACAACCCGGTGCGCTCGGAAGCCGAGATCGAGGCTGGGATCGAGCAGGGCTGCGTCTCGTGGTCGGTCGACCGGATGCGCGAGCTCGACAAGCTGGCGCGGCTGCCGCGCGGCACCGAGGTCGCGGTGCGGCTGAAGCTGCCGGTGACGGGCGCGGCCTATGATTTCGGCGCCAAGTTCGGCGCCGAGCCCGGGCTCGCGGTGGCCCTGTTGCGGCGGGTGGCGGAGATGGGGTTCACGCCCTCTCTGACCTTTCACCCGGGAACGCAGTGCCGGACCGCGGCCCCTTGGGCGCGTTATATCCACACGGCCGCGGAGATCGCCCGCGAGGCTGGCGTCGCGCTCTGTCGGCTGAATGTCGGGGGCGGCTTTCCCTCGGACCGTGGCGAGGGGCGACCGGAGCTCGAGACCATCTTCGACACCATCTCCGGGGCGGCCCGTGCGGCCTTTGAGAGCCCGCCGCAGCTGGTCTGCGAGCCGGGGCGGGGGCTCTGTGCCGAGGCGCTGATGCTGGCGCTTCGGGTGAAGACGGTCGAGGAGGAGGCGGTCTTCGTCAACGATGGCATCTACGGTGGCATGGCGGAATGGCGTGACCTCGGGCCGATGGGGCGGTTGCGGGTGGTGCGGCCGGACGGGCTGCCGCGCGGCGGGGCTCTGCGTGCGCGCATCGTCTTCGGTCCGACCTGTGACAGCCTCGACCGGCTGCCCGAGCCGGTGGTGCTGCCGGAGGCGATCCGAGAGGATGACTATATCGTCTTCGAGGGAATGGGGGCCTATTCCCGTGCGCTCGTGACAGGCTTCAACGGCTACGGTGCGCGCAGGATCGTGCGGATGACGGCAGGCTGCTGAGATTTCCGCCTCGCGGCGCTGGACATGGGCCGGGGCCTGCTTACAGTCGCGCGAAACGGACAAGCGACGCGCGAGGGATCCCCGATGGAGAAGTTCGGCAAGAGCCAGTCATTCAAGCGCAGCGAGGACGTGCGCTTTCTCACCGGCCACGGGCGCTACGTCGACGACATCGCGCCGGATGGAGCCCTGCACGCGATCCTGCTGCGCTCGCCCGTGGCACATGCGACGATCACCACGCTTGACGTGTCCGAGGCGCGCGAGGCGCCGGGTGTGCATCTCGTGCTGACGGTGGACGACCTGCTGGCGGCGGGGATGGACGTGCGCATGGATGGCGCGGTGCTGACCAACCGCGACGGCTCGAAGGCGGCCGATCCCGAGCGGCCGATGCTCGCGCGGGGCAAGCTGCGCCACGTGGGCGAGCCCGTGGCACTGGTGGTGGCCGAGACCATCGACCAGGCCCGCGACGCGGCCGAGCTGATCGAGCTCGACTACGACGAACTGCCGGCGCATGTCGAGCTGGCGCCGGGGGGCGAGACGATCCATCCCGAGGCGCCGGACAACCGGGCCTTCGACTGGGGCATGGGCGACGAGGCCGCCACCGCCGCGGCGTTCGAGGCGGCGGCGCGAACCGTGCGGCTTGAGGTCGGTGACAACAGGGTCATCGTCAACGCCATGGAGGGGCGCGGCTGCTACGCCGAGTGGGACGGTGCCCGCATCCACGTGGCCTTCAACGGGCAGGGCGTGTGGGACATGAAGTCCGAGCTGGCGCATGCCATGGGGCTGGACGAGGGCGCGGTGCGCATCACCAACCCCGACGTGGGCGGCGGCTTCGGGATGAAGGCGGCCTCCTATCCGGAATATTTCTGCGTCGCGCAGGCGGCCCGCGTGCTGGGCCGCCCGGTGCGCTGGATGTCGGAGCGTACCGAGGGCATGCTGTCGGACCACGCGGGGCGCGATCTCGTGACCATGGCCGAGCTTGCCTTCGACGCCGACAACCGGATCACCGGGTATCGCATCCACACGATCTGCAACCTCGGGGCCTACAACTCGGGGTTCGGTCAGCCGATCCAGACCCAGCTCTTCTCGAAGGTGCTGACCGGCACCTACGACATCCCCGCCGCCTGCATGCGGGTCGAGGGGATCTACACCAACACCACGCAGGTCGACGCCTACCGCGGCGCCGGCCGCCCCGAGGCGATCTACGTGCTCGAGCGGGTGATGGACCGGGCGGCGCGCGAGCTGGGGCTCGACCCGAGCGAGCTGCGCAGGATCAACTTCATCAAGGACTTCCCCTACACGACGCCCACGGGCGAGACTTACGACGTGGGCGATTTTCCCCGCGTGCTCGACCATGCCATCGCCGACGCGGATGTCGCGGGCTTTGCCGCCCGCCGCGCCGAGAGCGAGGCACAGGGAAAGCTGCGGGGGCTCGGGCTCTGCTTCTACATCGAGTCGATCCTCGGCGACCCCGCCGAGGACGTGAAGGTCGCCTTCACCGAGGATGGCGGCGCGACGATCTACGTCGGCACCCAGTCGAACGGCCAGGGCCACGAGACCGTGTTCGCGAAGTTCCTCAGCGACCAGACCGGCATCCCCTTCGAGAAGATCGGTTTCGTGCAGGGCGACAGCGACCTGATCGCGCGCGGTGGCGGCACCGGCGGCTCGCGCTCGGTGACCACGCAGGCGAACGTGACGCTGGCCTGCGTGAACCAGATGGTCGAGGGCTTCTCGACGTTTCTCGCCGAGGAGATGGGTGTCGATGCGGGGGCGGTGGCCTTCGACGACGAACGCTTCCGGGCCGAGGGATCGAACCTCACACCGACCATGCTCGAGGTGGCGGACATGGCCCGCGCGAAGGGACGCGAGGACCTGCTGACCTGGGCCGCCCGCGATCGGATCGAGGCGCGCTCCTACCCCAACGGCGCGCATTTCGCCGAGGTCGAGATCGACCGGGAGACCGGCGTCGCAGAGGTGGTGAAATACACCGTGGTCGACGATTTCGGCAACCTGATCAACCCGATGCTGGCCGAGGGGCAGGTGCACGGCGGCGTGGCTCAAGGACTTGGTCAGGCCCTCTGCGAGCGGGTCGTCTTCGACGAGGACGGGCAGTTGCTCTCCGCGACCTTCATGGACTACGCGATGCCGCGCGCCGACGATGTGCCGTTCATCCGTTTCGATGTCGAGCCTGTGCCTTCGACGGGCAACCCGATGGGGATGAAGGGTTGTGGCGAGGCGGGCACGGTGGGCGCGCTGGCCGCCGTCTCGAACGCGGTGCAGGATGCGCTCTGGCCGTTGGGCGTGAAGCAGGTCGACATGCCGTTCACGCCGATGCGGCTCTGGAACCTGATGCAGGGCGCGCCGATGGCTGCCGAGTAAGGGTCGCCGGATGCAGGGCAGACTTTTTGGAAACGTCAAGTTTTTTGGTCACGCTTCGTTGAACGGACTTCCATTTGTGGCTTTCGCGCCCATATCGAGTGCAGGATCGCGGAGCCGGAACCTCCGCGACGCCTTCACTGTCCCTCGTTCCGCACTGGCGCCCAAGGCTTTCCTTGGGCGCTTTTTCTTTGTCGAGGCGCAGGCTAGGGTGCCCGCATGAGCTATTCCGACGCTTTCCTGAAAGAGATTCTCGCGCGCACCAAGGTGGTCGCGGTGGTGGGGGTATCGCTCAACCCGATCCGACCGAGCTATTACGTGGCGCGCTACCTGAGCCTCAAGGGCTATCGCGTCATCGGCGTGAACCCCGGTCACGTGGGCGCGACGCTCTTCGGTGAAGAGGTGAGGGGCGCCATCGAGGACCTGCCGGCCGAGGTGGACATGGTCGACATCTTCCGTCGGCCCGAGGCCGTGCCGCCCATCGTCGCGGCGGCGCTTGACCACCTGCCGAACCTGCGGACCGTCTGGATGCAGATCGGCGTCGAGCACGCGGAGGCCGCCGCGGCGGCCGAGGCGCGTGGCATCGAGGTGGTGATGAACCGCTGCCCGAAGATCGAGTACCAGCGCCTGCACGGCGAACTGCGCATGGGTGGCTTCAACACCGGCGTCATCTCGTCGAAACTCTGACGCCGGTCGACGCTCGTTGCCGGAGGCAACATCGCCCCGCCCACCGTCCCGCAGGCCGACGCAAGGGTCTTCTCCGGTTTTCAAATACCCTCGGGGGAGTCGCGCGTAGCGCGGCGGGGGCCGAGCCCCCAGGCAACGTCAGCCGCCCCGCGATGCCTTCTCGGCCAGGCCGGACCGCCCCTGCCGACGGGCGAGCTCCTCCATCACATCCGCCAACGGAAGATCGCGCGCCTTCAGCATCACCAGAAAGTGGAATAGAACGTCCGCCGCTTCGCCGGTGAGCTTCTCGCGGTCGCCCTTCACTGCCTCGATGATTGCCTCGATCGCTTCCTCGCCGAATTTCTCGGCGCATTTCTCGGGGCCCTTGGCCAGGAGCTTGGCCGTCCAGCTTTCGTCGGGCGAGGCTTCGGCGCGGGCGGCGACGATGGCTTCGAGGTCTTCGAGCGTCATCAGAACCTCACGGGAATGCCCGCGTCGGCCATGTGCTGCTTGGCCTCCGCGATGGTGTATGTGCCGAAGTGGAAGATCGACGCCGCGAGCACCGCCGAGGCGTGGCCCTCGGTCACGCCCTCGACGAGGTGATCGAGCGTGCCGACCCCGCCCGATGCGATGACCGGCACATCCACCGCGTCGGAGATCGCGCGGGTCAGGGGGATGTTGAAGCCCTGTTTCGTGCCGTCCCGGTCCATCGAGGTCAGTAGGATTTCCCCGGCGCCCTTCGCGGTGACGGTGCGCGCGAAGTCCAACGCGTCGATGCCGGTGGGTCGACGGCCGCCGTGGGTGAAGATCTCCCACTTGCCGGGGGCGACGGTCTTGGCGTCGATCGCCACGACGATGCATTGCGAGCCGAAGTGATCGGCGGCCTCGGCCACCACGTCGGGGTTGGCGACGGCGGCGGAGTTGAAGCTGACCTTGTCGGCGCCGGCGAGCAGCAGGGCACGGACATCGGCGACGGTGCGCACGCCACCGCCCACGGTGAGCGGGATGAAGCATTGCTCGGCGGTGCGGGTGACCACGTCGAACATGGTGCCGCGGTTCTCGTGGGTGGCGTGGATGTCGAGGAAGGTGATCTCGTCGGCGCCCGCGGCGTCATAGGCACGGGCGGCATCGACGGGATCGCCCGCATCGCGCAGGTCGACGAAATTGACGCCCTTGACCACGCGGCCGTCGGCGACATCGAGACAGGGAATGATGCGGGTCTTCAGCATGGGCGCCTTATGCCGTGGATCGCACGCGGTGGGAAGGGGGGATCGGGGGCTCTGCCCCCGTCCCGGACGGGGTCCGGGACTCCCCCGAGGGTATTTGTGAAACCGGAGAAGAGCAGGGGCTCGTCGCGGGGCGGCAAAGGCTGTATGCGAACGGAATGGACACGACATTCGAGATCTTCCTGGCCTGCGCGCCGGGGCTGGAGGCGGCGCTTGCCGGCGAGGCGAAGGCGGCGGGTTTCGGCCCCTTGCGGCCGGAGGCGGGGGGCGTTGCTTTCGACGGGGACTGGGTAGACGTGTGGCGGGCGAACCTGACCTTGCGCGGCGCGGCACGGGTGCTGGCGCGG
>MDTG01350405.1_pt1 | contig 44576 bp, 34 predicted proteins | sample 811421 | NCBI WGS metagenome assembly MDTG01 (sample SAMN05326645, study PRJNA326480) | marine metagenome | isolation source: seawater | place: Pacific Ocean: South East | collected 2011 | reverse complement strand
GTTCAGTTGGTTAGAATACCGGCCTGTCACGCCGGGGGTCGCGGGTTCGAGTCCCGTCCGCTCCGCCATTAGCCTGATTCACAATCCCAGTGGAGCGGTAGTTCAGTTGGTTAGAATACCGGCCTGTCACGCCGGGGGTCGCGGGTTCGAGTCCCGTCCGCTCCGCCATTTGGGAATCTATTCTACATTGTACGTTTCGTTACAAATCATCCCTTACATCGCTACACAGTCTTTTTTATACTTCACGGCACATATTGTCCGGGAATCCCTGTATGGAAGAATTAGCCGAAGGTCTGTTGCGTACTACGTTTCGCGTTGCGAAGTGGGTGCTGTTTGAATTGTTTGTCGACGTTGTCCTTTATTGGATTGGCAGAGGCACACTGAAACTCATCTCTTTCGGTCGTTATCCTCAATTCAATGACAGAGCGGAAGGGCGCTGTATTTTTACCGGCTTCGCGGTTGTGGTCCTGGTATTTGTTGCACTCATTTATCTTCTGCCAGCTTAATTGCCTTACCAGCAAATGTGTTTCTATTTTGAACAAGCGCTACCAAATCCTACAAATTCTGAATTTTTATGATTGATAATGATTGTTTTTGCGTTATCATGTTCATTGTTAAATTCATGTAACTTGCAGGCAACACTACAGGTCACTATTCGCGGACTTGTCGATGTCTGGCAAGGCGAAACGGACAGGTAGCAATTCAGTGAAAGCCATTCTCGATATCGGTAAGACCCACATTAAATTACTGTTTGTGAAAGACGGTGCAGAACAAGCCAGCTTTAGTTGTAAGAACGCCCCAATTGCGGGGATGTACCCTCAGGCTGATGTGGCGTCTATCTGGGCCTGGCTGGCAGAGACGTTTCGTTCTTATCCGCATACCGCTTCCGTAACCGATTTGGTATTTACCACCCACGGTGCTACCGCGTCTCTTATCAATACTGACATTGCCGATAAGGCCAATGCTCTGGCACTGCCTGTGCTCGACTACGAATTTACTGGCGTAGATGCGTGTAGCGCAGCCTATAAACAGGTTCGTCCTGATTTTGAGCAGACACTGTCACCTGAATTGCCAGCCGGTTTGAATTTGGGCAAACAGCTGTTCTGGCTACAACAGACTTATCCTGAAAAATTCAACACTGCCACGCATATTGTTATGTATCCCCAGTACTGGGCCTGGCGTTTTGGTGGTGAGCTTGCCAGTGAAGTGACTTCTCTGGGCTGTCATACCGATATGTGGGTGCCCAAATCTGCTGATTATTCGTCGTTGGTGTCACAGCAAAACTGGCGTCATCTTATGCCTACAATGCGCAATGCCTGGGATTGCCTGGGCCAGGTGAGTGCGGGTGTGGCCGAAGAAACCGGACTGCCGGTTGATTGCAATATTTATGCAGGTGTGCACGACAGTAACGCAAGTTTCCTGCGCTATCTGAAATCTTCGCAAACCGGAGAGGGGGCTTTTACGGTCATCTCTACGGGTACCTGGACAATCCTGATGCAAGGCAATGGTGACGTATCTGCATTGGCGGGTCATCAGGACACACTGGCTAATGTGGATGTGAAAGGCAATCCTGTGTGTTGTGCTCGCTTTATGGGGGGCAGGGAGTACGAAAGCATTTGTACCCAGCTTGGCGGCAACATCAGTATGGCCGTCGAACACAGCGACGTACAACAAGCCATACATGAACAATGGCTGGTCACGCCTGACTTCAGTGCGGGTAATGGCCCTTATGGTGGCATGACACCGTCGTTGTGCTGTCCGGAGGCACCAAAAGCGCCGCAGGCTATAGCGACACTCTATTGCGCGTTAATGATCGATCAGCGCCTGAACGATTTGTCGGCAACCGGCCCTATTTTTATTGAAGGGGCGTTTCTGAAGAACCCTATTCTGTGCCAGATTGTGGCGCAATTACGTCCGGACCAGCCTGTTTACCTGTCGGCCGACAACACCGGCACGGTAATGGGCGCAGCTGCGCTTATCGATTTTGAGCAAACTGACGCGCTGAGTTTTCCTCTCAACCCGTGTAAAGCGTCTGAATTTGCGCAATTATCGCAGTACAAAACCGCCTGGTATAACGAAATCAATAAAAATCAATCATAAATTTCACATTATGATTGAAAATGAATTGTTAAATAACTATATTTGGTCAAGTTTGCGTAAACACAACAGGACCAAATATGCTGGAAAAACAACGACAACAATTAATATTAGATATTCTGGATGAGTCATCTTTCGCCAGTGTGAAAGAGTTGTGTAAGCAATTAAATTCGTCTGAGGCCACTATTCGCCGGGATCTGGTGAAGTTAGCCAGCGCTAATAAAATCAAAAAGATCCGCGGCGGGGCACAGGTTATTGATACCCGCACCGTGTCTAACATCAAGCTGTCAGGCAATGCGTTTCTGGTTGACCGTGAACGCAATACCGACACCAAGCGCATGATAGCTAAAGCCGCTACGCAATTATGTCAGGACGGTGAATCCATTATTATTAATGGAGGAACATCGACGTTCATGATGGCTGAGTTTTTAACCGAACGCCGTATGAATATCCTCACCAACTCCTTTGTGCTTGCTAACGAACTACTCGAAAACAGTCAGAATCAGATTACCTTGCCCGGCGGTGAGGTGTATCGCAAACAGAGCATCATTCTTAGCTCCTTCGAAAATGACACGACCCAAAACTTTCACGGCACCAAGATGTTCATGGGCTCGCCCGGCGTAAGTGAATTCGGAGTTGTTGAAAACGACCCCCTGTTAATACTGGCGGAACAAAAACTTCGCAAGCGCGCAGACCAACTTATTGTGCTGGCTGACAGCAGTAAAATTGGTATTCGTGGCAACCTGATTTTCTGCGGCTTGTCTGATGTTGATGTGGTGATCACTGACTCGAATGCAGACCCGGAAGTACTGGACAAGATTCGAACCCACGGCGTAGAAGTTGTGGTAGTTGAAGCCTGCGAATAAGACTGAGTTGATCAATATCAGCCAGACGGCATTTCCTCTGGCTGATACCTTCCCGCTTTTCTCTCTAGGCCGCGCCCGCGGTTTAATTTAAATAGCTTTTTGTTAACTAACGAATAATTAACATCCCGTCGTTTCGATAATGACACTTCTGTTACATTTCTGTTAATTTGTGATTGAAAATGATTGACAAAGATTGTTGTGAAGGTATATTGCTCAGTAAATTCAATCTTCAATATGCAATTGAAGTCATTTTATAGCAATAACAGCAAAGGACACCTTCATGCCTTATCAGCCAGATGACTACAGACACGTCAATTATTTATGGGAAGATGACGTTGCTGACAAACTCGACCCGGTAGAGAACCTGGTCTATCGCTCCAATAAGCTGGGTGAAGACCAGCGCATTACCAACACAGGCGGTGGTAACACTTCTGCAAAAATCATGGAAAAAGATCCGTTAACCGGTCAGGAAGTCGAAGTACTGTGGGTTAAAGGTTCAGGTGGTGACTTAAGAACGTCGACCAAGGAAAACTTCTCCTCTTTATACGAAGACAAACTGCGTGCCCTGGACGAGGTTTATCAGGTATATCCGGACAAGGGCTACAAGTCAGCTGGCGAAGACCGCATGGTAGGCATGTTCAAACACTGTAACTTCTGTTTGAACCCGCGCGCTTCTTCCATCGATACGCCTCTGCATTCAATGATTGACGAAAAGCACGTAGACCACTTGCACCCGAACGCAGTTATTTCTGTGGCGTCCTGTAAGGATCAGGAAAAACTGACTGAAGTTATCTGGGGCGGAAAACTGGCTTATGTACCTTGGATGCGTCCTGGTTGGGAAGCCGCGAAAGTGTGCGAAGACACTTATAAAGCTAACCCTGACATCTGGGGTATCTTGTTAGGTCAACACGGCCACACTAACTGGTCTTCGGAAAGTAAGAGCTGTTATGAAACGTCACTGTGGGTCATTGAAACCGCAGCGCGTTATATTGAAGAGCACGACAAAGGCGAAATGACCTTTGGTGGCCAGAAGTATCAGAGCCTGAGTGAATCTGCGCGTACTGAATTATTGACTGCGTTCTTGCCTGTTGCCCGTGGCCTGATTTCAAATAAAGTGAAATTTATTGGTACCGTGCAAACCGATGACAACACGTTGCGCTTTGTAAACAGCGTAGATGCTCCGCGTTTGGCTGCGCTGGGCACATCTTGTCCTGACCACTTCCTGCGTACCAAAATCCAACCCTTGTATGTTGATTTCGATCCGCAAAATGACGACGTTGATACACTGATTGCTAAATTTAAGTCAGGTCTAGCGGCTTACCGCGAGTCCTATACTGCTTACTACGAAGCGTGCAAGCGTGAAGATTCACCGGCCATGCGTGATCCTAGCCCAACAGTGGTGCTGATCCCGGGTATCGGTATGATTGCCTGGGGCAAGAACAAGAGTGAGTCTCGTGTAACGGCTGAATTCTACAACTGTGCAATTGAAGTAATGCGCGGTGCCGAAGCGATTTCAGAGTACACCGCACTGCCACAACAAGAAGCCTTTGATATTGAATACTGGGCACTGGAAGAAGCGAAGCTACAGCGTATGCCGGCTGAGAAGCCTCTGGCGCGTGATGTTGTTGTTGTCATTGGCGCAGGTGACGGTATCGGTAAAGCCGTGGCTCACCGTGTAGCAAAAGAAGGTGCTCACGTTGTATGTGCGGATTTGCGTCTTGAAAACGCTGAACGCACAGCAAAAGAACTAACCGACATTTACGGTCAGGGTATTGGTGTGTCGGGCAGCGGTATTTCTGCCTGTGGCCCGGCGATTGCGTTACAAGTCGATATTACTAAGCGCGAAACCGTATCTGCTATGTTTACAGATGTACTGCTGGCCTACGGCGGTATCGACAAAGTGATTGTTACAGCGGGTGTGTTCATGGCCGAAGGCGGTGACATGGCGAAGAACGACCAAATCTTCGATTTGAGCTTCGGTGTTAACGTGAAAGGCGGTTATGTAGTCGCGTCTGAAGCTCAAACCATTTGGGAAAAACAAGGCCTTAAGGGCGCAATGGTATTGACCACCAGCGTAAATGCAGCAGTGTCTAAGAAAGGCTCTCTGGCTTATGACACCAGCAAAGCAGCCGCCAACCACCTGGTGCGTGAATTGGCCGTGACCTTGTCTCCAACGGTAAATGTAAATGCATTGGCACCAGCCACTGTGGTACAAGGTAGCAGCATGTTCCCACGTGACCGTGTAATTTCGTCGCTGACTAAGTACGACATTGCGTTTGATGAATCAGAAAGCACCGAATCACTGCGTAACAAACTGGCCGAGTTCTATGCTCAGCGTACCCTGACAAAACTGCCAATCACGCCAGAAGATCAGGCAGAAGCAGCGTACCTGTTGGTGTCAGGTCAATTAAGTAAAACCACCGGTCAGGTGATCAGTGTTGATGGCGGCTTACACGAAGCCTTCCTACGATAAGGGGAATTACAATGAAAAAACGTATTGATAGCGCCTTACTGGAGGCCGAAAACGCCAAGCGCGAGAGCGACTTAAACAGTGATTACGCCGCGTTAGGTGAAAAGCTGGCTCGTGAAGACATCGATATTGAAACCATCACGGCTAAAGCCGGTGAGTTCCAGGTTGCGGTACCTTCATGGGGCACAGGCACCGGCGGTACGCGCTTTGCCCGTTTCCCGGGTGAAGGTGAGCCACGTAACATCTTTGAAAAACTGGAAGATTGCGCGGTTATTAATGAGCTGTCTGGTTGTACCGACAGCGTGTCTCCGCACTTCCCATGGGACAAAGTAGACGACTTTTCTGAGCTGAAACAGCAGGCAGACGAGTATGGCCTGAAGTGGGTGTCGGTAAACTCAAATACCTTTCAGGACCAACCTGGTCAGGAACACTCTTACAAGTACGGCAGCCTGAGCAATACGCAAAAAGCGTCACGCGATCTGGCTATCCAACACAATCTGGACGTCATTGAGTACGGTCAGAAGCTGGGTGCAAAGAGCCTGACTGTATGGGTTGGCGATGGTTCAAACCACCCGGGTCAACAGCATTTCCAACGTGCCTTTGAGCGTTATCTGGCCAGTATGGAAGAAATCTACAAGGGCCTGCCTGATGATTGGGAAATGCACATTGAGCACAAAATGTTTGAGCCTGCGTTCTACTCAACCATCATTCAGGACTGGGGTTCAAACCTGCTTGCGGCCATGCACTTAGGCCCTAAGTGTAAGTCTCTGGTTGATTTAGGCCACCATGCGCCAAACACCAACATTGAAATGATTGTGTCACGCCTGATCCAGTTTAAGAAACTGGGTGGCTTCCACTTCAACGACAGTAAGTACGGCGACGATGATTTGGACAGCGGTTCACTGCATCCTTATCAGCAGTTCCTGATCTTCAACGAGTTGGTTGATGCGGAATACCGTAACCAGGAAGGTTTTGGTCCGGCATATATGCTTGACCAGTCACACAACGTGACTGATCCGGCAGAGAGCCTGATCAACTCTGCTATTGAGGTTCAGCGTTCATACGTGAAAGCTTTGTTGGTTAACCGCGAAGCACTTTATGGCTTCCAGGAAGGCAACGACGCGTTGATGGCGTCGCTGGAACTGAAAAATGCGTTTAACCTGGACGTGTCTCCGATTCTGGCAATGGCGCGTCTGCGCAAAGGTTCTGCGATTGATCCGCTGGCAGTTTATCGTCAGGCGGGTTACCGTAAAGCCATGGCCGAAGCCCGCCCACGCGATCCCAATGCCACAGGCTCTGGTATCGTTTAAATCCGGCGTGCAGGCAGGGTAGAGCCCTGCCAACGTTTATTGAAACAGCCCGCCATGCCTGCGGGCTGTTTGTTTTGTACTGTACTTAACGTAGGTTGTTCACAATGCGACTCAGTCAGTGTCACAATTTTCATGACTTTCGGCGTTTAGCGGAAAAGCGCTTGCCGGGGCCTGTTTTTAATTATATCGATGGCGGGGCCGACGACGAGAGCACGTTGCGCCGCAATACGTCAGCGTTTCGCGAGTGCGATTTAATCCCACGTGTATTGACCGGTGTGAAAGACATCGACCTGTCAGTGGAAGTGATGGGGCAAAAGCTCAAATTACCCGTGTATCTTTCACCTACCGCATTACAGCGATTGTTCCACCATCAGGGCGAACGCGCCGTGGCGGCGACCGCTGAGAAGTTCGGTACCATGTTTGGCGTGTCTTCACTGGGCACTGTGAGCATGGAAGAAATCGCTAAACAATATAACACTCCGCAGGTGTACCAGTTTTACTTCCACAAAGATCGCGGCCTGAACCGGGCCATGATGGAACGCGCCAAGGAATCCAACATTGAAGTGATGATGCTCACGGTGGATTCAATTACCGGCGGTAACCGGGAGCGGGATTTACGTACCGGGTTCTCAATTCCTTTCCGCTTAAACCTGAAAGGGCTCTGGCAGTTTGCGACTAAACCCGCATGGGGCATTAACTACATCACCCACGAGAAATTCAGTCTTCCCCAACTGGACGCGCATATTGATATGGGCGGCGGTGCCAGTTCAATCGGCGACTACTTTACCAATATGCTGGATCCGTCGATGAACTGGAAAGACGTGGAAGACATGGTGAAGTTCTGGGACGGTCAGTTCTGCCTGAAAGGCATCATGAGTGCCGATGACGCCAAACGCGCTGTCGATATTGGTTGTACCGGCATTGTGATTTCTAATCACGGTGGTCGTCAGCTAGACGGTTCGCGCAGCTCGTTTGATCATCTGGCTGAAATTGTCGATGCCGTCGGTGATCAAATCGACGTGATGTTCGACAGTGGTATTCAGCGTGGTACTCATGTACTCAAAGCGCTGGCTTTAGGTGCCAAAGCAGTTGGAATAGGGCGTTATTATCTGTATGCGCTGGCGGCAGCCGGTCAGGCGGGCGTAGAACGCGCTATGCAGCTTCTGGTGGCTGAAATTGAACGAGACATGCGCCTGATGGGCTGTAGCAGTATTAGCGAGCTTAATCGCGACCACGTGCGTTTCAGGTAACCCCGGAAAGTCACAATGAATACAAGCCAGCGTAAGCTGGCTTTTTTGTATGCAAAGTTCGTCACGCCATGGTCAGTCGTCGATGAGCAATAAATCATTTTCAACCTGCCATGCACAGGGTGTACAATAATTGTACAGCGTGAGTGGTGTTTGAATCGATGATTCAACAAGTTCGGCATTCAGGGAATGAAGATGCGTACTATTGCAATGTATTGTGACGAATATGTTGATTTGGTTAACGAGTTAGACAGGGTCGGCTTCGCGGTATTCAGGGATTTATCGGCTTTGCCTAAAGGTGAGTTAATCAAGTTTTATGAGGTTCAGGACTGTTACGAGATCAATAGGAGCGACGGCTCAACATATAAAACGCGAAGTCAGACTGGAAAAAACAGAACGGCCAAAGTGATGTTCTCCAGAGAGGCGGGCTCATCACAATATGATGTGTATGTCGCCAGGATGGACAAATAACCGAAATTGCAAGCAAATAAGCCAAAGACGGGCATAAAAAAGGCTGCAAAAAGCAGCCTGAAATACGACCTGTCGCCCATGCCGACAGGTGCATAGTTACTGAAACGAGTTACCCACACCAATCACAATGGTAGACAGCACTAACAGGCTGATCCCTGCCAGTAACAGCATGCGACTCTTACGGTTACTGCCGCGCCATTCCATTAATGCTAATCCCCACAGGGTAGAGAAGATAATGATACTGGCCATGTGAATGGTCCAGCTGGAGAATTCGTATTTACCCATGTGACTTTCGCCCATGGTGTAAAAGAAGAACTGGAAGTACCACAGCGCGCCACCCAGCGAAGCGAGCAGGTAGTTTTTAACCAGGTTGTTTACAGGCAGTTTTTCTGCAGATGCCGCGACCTGGCCGATATACTCTCTTGCGGTACCGTTTTTCTTAATCAACCATAAACACCACAATGCGTTAGTGGTTAAACCGCCCGCCAATACAACACATAATACCGGTAAACCCTGCCATAATGACGCAGTACCTGCTTCCACAGTAAGTTCGTTAATGGGCTTGCCTGCCGCAATACCAAAGGCAAAACAGCTCGACATAATGCCGGAGAACAGGGCAATCAACAGACCTTTTCGCATATCAATGCTTTCGCTGTCTTCTGCGGTATTCAGGCTGCGATTTTTTTCCGCTGTGGCTTTGGCAACAATGATCACGCCTATTAATGTCATGAACGTACCCGCAACAGCGAACTGGCCGCTCGTGGTCGCGATAACGTCGCCAAAGTGTCCCGACGCAATAGGTGGGCCCAGGGTACCCAATACCGTAGTCAGGCCCAATACAATGGCCATGCCGGATGAAATACCCATATAGCGAACGGCTAGTCCAAATGTTAAACCGCCGAAGCCCCAGCCGGCACCCCATAAGTAACATTGCTGTAACACATCTGACGGAACCGATGACAATACCCCAAGTAAATCCTCAGTCTGAATCCAGGCGAAAAACCAAGGACAAACCAGCCAGCTGAAAATGCCGCCACACAACCAAAAAATTTCCCATGACCATCGCTGTATTCGCTTGTAGGGCACGTAGAAGCTGGCGGAGAACAGTCCTCCTAGCCAGTGAAAAAATACGCCTAATAACGGGTTAGTCGCCATGCAGCACTCCTCTCATAGCCGGTAAAAATACCATTGCGATCTCGCAATTGTTTATTTTTTGTAAAAGTTGGCCGCTAGCATACACCGAATTTTGTTAATTATCATGCAATATCAATCTTTATTGGTCATAAATGATGCTTGAGTGTGATTGGTTTGGTTTGAATACGACCTGGAAAGTGGTTTATTTACCCGATTCTTCAGACAGGCAGGAACACAGGATGATTAGCCTATACCCCATGCCTGCCTTACAGTACAATGCGTTGATAACATCAGTCTGGGCTTTAGCTGCTGTAAGTCTTTGAGTAAGCAATGTTTACTTTTCTCACAGTAGTGAAAGGCCAGTCCGGGAATTAAATGAGGGATTCATGGCGAAAGACATGTCATTAGTATGTCGGGATGTAAGTAAAACCTATCACGACGGTGACAATCAGATTGCAGTACTCGACAGTGTGTCATTTGAACTGGCGCGAGGCGAGAAAATTGCCATTCTGGGCAGCTCCGGCTCAGGTAAAAGTACGTTGTTACATATTCTGGGGGGGTTGGATCATCCCACTGCCGGGAGTGTGGAAATAAACAAGCAGGTACTGGCCGAGTTATCCAGCAACGCGTTAGCGGCCTTGCGCAATCAAAAGCTCGGTTTTATTTACCAGTTTCATCACTTGTTGGCTGAATTTACCGCCGTCGAAAACGTCGCCATGCCGCTAATGATCAACGGCGAGTCCAAAAACAAAGCAGAAGAACGCGCTGCTGCGTTACTGGAAAAAGTAGGGCTTAGCCATCGCATTCATCATTTGCCGTCGGCTTTGTCCGGGGGGGAACGTCAGCGAGTCGCTATTGCGCGTGCGCTGGTAAATAATCCCAGTATTGTGCTTGCCGATGAACCAACCGGTAATCTCGACAATAAAACCGGTGCGCAAATTTACGCGCTGCTGTGTGAGTTAAGTGAGCAAATGGGCACGAGCTTTATTGTAGTGACGCACGACATACAACTTGCAAACTCGATGGACCGGGTACTTGAACTGACTAATGGCAAGCTGTCGACGCGAGAGCAGGGTGTAGCGTGAACATCAGTTTATTATTAGCCCGCCGGTTTCGTAAAAGTAAATCTAGTAATCGTTACACCTCGTTTGTATCGCTGTCTTCTACATTAGGCATAGGCTTGGGATGCTTTGTGCTGATCGTCTTGCTCAGCGTAATGAACGGCTTTGAGCGCGAATTGCGCGACAGACTGCTGGCCATTATTCCCCATGGTGAACTGTTTTCAGTCACCCAGTCGGGCATTCAGGATTGGCAAACCTATCAGGCAACCTTTAGTCAGGATCCCCGGGTTGTCAGTGTTGAGCCTTACACCAAAATTACCGGCATGATTCAGCAGGGCGCTAATCTGAAAGCGGTTGAGCTGACCGGTATTCAAGTGACTGAGCAGGTACCTGATCGTTGGCAGCGGGAAATCGCGCCATCTGACTGGCAACGCTTAATAGCACAGCCGCAAGGCGTGTTGTTGGGCAGTGCGATAGCTAAAAAGCTCAATTTGGCTGTGGGTGACAAGGTCACCGTGGTTATTCCATCGGTCACCGAAGATTTGACGTTTGCTGCCCCTAAAAACCTGTACCTGACACTAGCCGGAACAGTGAGTTTGGGCGGTGAATTAGACAACCTGATTGGCATTATGCATTTGCAAGCGGCCTCTGAGGCGTCTGGTATTGCCTCAGGTGCACAGGGCTTACGCTTTCAATTGCACGACCCTTTTACCGCTTACAGTGTCATACGTGAAATTGGCTATACCTTTCCTCAGGCGGTGTATATGTCCGACTGGACCCGCACTCAGGGGCACCTGTACGACGATATTAAATTGGTTCGGGTAGTGGTTTATATTGCGCTGTCACTGGTTATTGCCGTGGCCTGTTTCAATATTGTGTCGTCATTGGTCATGGCAGTGAAAGAAAAGCAGGCGTCGATTGCTATATTAAAAACCATGGGCGCAACAGACCGACAGGTGCGATTCGCCTTTATGTATCAGGGCATGCTTAACGGTGTTATTGGTGTGTTTTGGGGGACATTACTGGCAGTGATCACTGCACCGAATTTATCGGCTTGGATTGGCGCGCTGGAATCACTGTTGGGCATTAAGGTCCTGTCAGGCGATATCTACTTTATTGATTTTCTGCCGTCGCAGTTATATTGGGGAGATGTGTTAATAACGGTGGTTGTTGCACTGACACTCAGTATTCTTGCTACCTTGTATCCAGCGCATAAAGCCGCTGCGATAGCACCCGCCCGGGCATTACATTAACCCGGGCAGGTCGCCGTTAGCTGTTACGCGTTGCGATCGAAATGTTCAAAGTCGACGTCTTCCTGTTTCGAGCCCGCATTCGGGTCGTCAAATACCGCTTGATCTAATTCACCTTCAGACTTCGCAATAATACAGGCTACCGTACAGTCACCCGTAATGTTCACGGCTGTACGCGTCATGTCTAATAAGCGGTCCACACCGATAATTAGCGCGATACCTTCTACTGGCAGATTAACTTGCTGCAGTACCATGGCAAGCATGATCAAGCCTACACCTGGTACACCCGCCGTACCGACAGAAGCCAGTGTGGCTGTCAGTACCACCATAACATAATCACCCAGGGTTAAATCTACTGCATATACCTGAGCAATAAACACCGTCGCCACACCTTGCATAATAGCGGTACCGTCCATGTTGATTGTGGCACCCAAAGGCAGCGTGAATGAGGATACGGATTTACCTACACCCAGCTTATTACGCGCTGTTTCCATGGTAACCGGCAGAGTGGCACTGCTGCTTGATGTACTGAAAGCGAATAATGCCGCATCGCGCATTTTGGTAAGTAACATAACCGGGCTCAAACCACTGAACATTTTTAATAACGCGGAATAGGTAACCAGGCCGTGAATAATGAGCACTACCAACACCACCATGAAGTATTTAACCAGGCTGACTATTGTACCGAGTTCAATACTGGCAAACAGTTTAGCCATTAATACGAAGACCCCGTACGGTGCCAGGTTCATAATAATGGTAACCAGACGCATAATAACGGTGTTCAGATCTTCAAAGAATGCCGCGACGCGCTTGCCAGCATCGCCGGTCATGGCCATTGCGACACCAAGTAATACAGCAAACACAATGATTTGCAGCATATTACCCTGCGCTAAGGCATTGATTGGATTACTGGGGAACATGTTAACAATAACCTGCGACAGGGAAGGGGCTTCTTTTGCCGCATAGGTCGATTCAGCCTGCAGGTTTAACCCTTCACCCGGAGCAACCAGCAAACCTGCCATGATGGCCAGTGACACTGCAATCCCGGTTGTGAGAATGTAGAAACTGATAGACTTGATGCCCAGTCTGCCTAATTTGGATGGATCCGACAGTGAGCTGGTTCCGCAAATCAATGACACTAACACCAGCGGTACCACCAGCATTTTTAGGCTGGAAATGAAGATTTGCCCGAGGGTTGAAAATATACCTTCGACCAAAATGCTATACGTGGAAACTTCCACCGAGAATATCGAAAAGCGTAAATCTCCGCTATCATCAAATATAAATTGAAGCAGGGCACCAATAATGATTCCGGCTACCATGCCGATAAAGATGCGTGCAGTTAAGCTGTACTTGTGTGAAGACTGAGACATGTAAATTCCCTGAAATGTTATTTTATTATTGTACTTAGTTAGTGTGCCAGATTCAGAGCAGTTTTAAATACTTAAAATGACCCAATCACGGTAAAGAGGTCCAGGAAGACGATGAAAATGCAATCTCTACGCTTATTATCCACCATGTGGGCACTGTTGTTACTTGTTGCGTGTGGTGGCGGTGGTGAGGTATCGAGGGATGACGATCCTGGTACCGTTACGCCTGATCCCACCTACAGTATTAGCGTAGCGCTCACCGACAGTGCCGGTGAAACGAGCACGGAATTAACCGGCGATTCGCCACTGACCTTGCGGGCCACGGTCACGGACGGCGACGGCAACCCCGCGTCAAACCAGGTTGTGTCGTTTAGTTTTTCGGTTGAAAACCTGGCACGCTTTTCCAACGATACCGGTACAGCATTAACCAACAGTGAAGGCGTCGCGACTATTACCCTGATTGTGGGCGAACTGTCGGGCAGCGGCATGGTTACAGCAACACTGGATTCCACCACCAGTGCGCAAGTTGGTTTTACGTCTTCGGGCACCACCGCAACGGTTGAAACGCCTGAATCCCTTGAGATTTTCTCCAGTCAGTCGCAATTGTCTTCAAGTGGCAACGACGAAGTGGAGTTGTGGGCCGTCGTTAAAAATGCACAAAACATCCTGCTGGAAAATGTCACGGTGTCGTTCTCGGCCGACAATAATGCTGCCATTGCTGAAACCCAGCCGATTACCGATGAAAACGGCACCGCGCGTGTGCAGTTAAGAACCGGCGGCGACAAGGAAAACCGCACCATTACTGTGACTGCCACGGTATCGGGTGAAACCACGCTAACCGAAATGTTGAGTATTAATGTGGTGGGTACTGAAATTGATATTAATGGTGCAACGTCTGCCATTATTGGCGATGCCGTAAACGTAACCATAAGCCTGGAAGACTCCGACAATGTGGGGATTGCTGGCGAAGCCCTTACGCTGGTAGTTACAGACCCAACCGGTGCAGACGTGACGGCAACGACAGTGAATAATGTAGAGCCAGTGACAGGCGACGAAGGCCGTGTTTCTATTCAGTTTACCGCTCCAGCGTCAGGTACCTATGCTTTAACTGCCAGCGCGTTAAACACCCAAAGCAGCTTTGAAATAGAAGTACAGCAAGACGAGTTTGTTTTCCTGAACGCGCCGGATGTGAACAACGTTGAAGAAGACATTGCGTTAAATACCAACTTCCCACTGCAAATCCGCTGGTTGCGCGATGCTAATCCATTTGCAGGTGGCGCTGTTAGCTTTGCAATTTCTCGCGGCAGCATTGTGAGTGCGGATGCCACGACCGGCGCTGACGGAATTGCAAATCTTACCGTTTCGTCCACCAATGCGGGTTTGGCGACCATTTCCGCGACAGGTACTGACGGTGCCGGCGTTGAAGTCTCGACCCAAATTGACATTGCCTTTATTGCGACCGATGCAGCGATTCTTATTTTGGATGCAACACCTGACTCCATTGGGCCAGATGGGCAAACCAGCACAATCTCTGCTGTCGTGTTGGACGCAGATGGCAACCGTGTTCGCAACAAGCTGGTAAATTTTGAAGTGAACGACGTATCAAACGGCAACCTTACCGATGCACAAAGTCGCACGGATCGCCGGGGTATCGCTACTACGGTTTACCAGTCCAACGCTGTGAGCACGTATCAAAGTGTAGAAGTAACCGCGCGCGTAAATGACAACCAGGCGGTACTAGGTACCACCCAGCTAACTGTTGGTGACCGTCCTTTTGATATCTCTATGGGTACCGGCAATCTGATTGAAGCGCCGCAGCAGTCTTCTTACAGTAAAGAGTTCTCGGTGTTTGTAACGGATGCCGATTCAAACCCGGTAGAAGGTGCGAACTTAACGTTTAGTGCAACGCCCATCATGGAAACAACAGATTACGCTTATTTCAAGGGCTATTGGTTGTGGGATGAGGATGACTCTATTCATTACCAGGTTATTACGGCGTCTTGTTTCAATGAAGATGCAAATGGGAACGGTATGCTAGACGCCGGAGAAGATCTAAATGGAGATGGCAGACTAACCCCCGGAAACATAGCAGCTATTGATGCTGAAGCTACAACTGACGAAAACGGCCAGGCATTAATATTCCTGAATTACCCTCGACAGTTCGGTGGTTGGGTCCGCCTAAGTCTAAATGCGAGAGGCGAGTCCTCAGGTACAGAGTCAGTTGAGTCTATGCCTTATACGCTTGGCGTATTAACGGAAGACAGAGGAACACAAGGTTCACCACCTCCGTCGAGCACATGGGGAACCAGCAATAGCTGCGCTGATACCCTGTAGACCCTAACGGCCACATGTAAAAAAAGCCGCTCCTGACATCAGGAGCGGCTTTTTTGTTGTTCCTAAGAACTGGTACTAATCAGGTCAATCAGGCTTGCTGGAACGGGTACACCGAACCCAGTTTCAGGATTTGAGTCAGCTGGTCTAACGCGGTACGAGATTCAGTGAGCAACTGCGGGTCACGTAAATCGTCTTCGGTCAGTACATCGCGGTAATGTTTCTCTACCCAGTTGTTCAGTTTACCAAATAACTCGTCATTCATTAGCGTGTTCGGATTTACCGCCGCTAATTCTGCATCGGTCAGCGCTACGCGTAACCGCAAGCAAGCCGGGCCACCGCCGTTACGCATGCTTTGTTTAACATCAAAGTAGTTAACGCTTTTTACCGGTGTATTACGTGTAACAAGCTCTGCAAGGTATTGTTCTACAACCGGGTTTTCCTGACACTCAGACGGCGCAATAATAGTCATGTTGCCATCGGGCAAGGTAACTAACTGGGTGTTAAACAGATACGTTTTAATCGCATCCTGCACAGACACTTCACTGTCTTTTACTTCAATAAAATGCAGCGGTTGTTCGCCGAATTTTTGTTGAATTTCGGCAATCGCCCCGGCGCTGTTGTGAAACGCCTGCTGATGGTAAAACAGCACATTTTGGTTACCGACGGCAATCACGTCGTTATGGAACACACCCTGGTCAATGACATCCGGGTTCTGCAGAATATACACCACGTTTTCGTCGCTCAGACCATGCAAACGCGCAACCGCCTGGCTGGCTTCAAAGGTTTGACGAGCAGGGAATTTCTTCGGCTGCGGACGGTCGTTTCTGAACGCGTGACGGCCGTACACAAAAATCTCAACACCAGCGTGCCCATACTCACTGCACAAACGCGTGTGGTTGGCTGCGCCTTCGTCACCAAAATGCTCGTTGTCGGGCAGGTGAGTGTGGTGAGCAAAATACTTGCTGTTCGCAAAGGTCGCTTTCAGAATATTGCCGGTCACCTGCGGTTCAAGTGAACGGTGAAACTTGTTGGTCAGGTTAGCCGGTGTGAAATGCACTTTACCGTCGGCAGTATCGGCACTTGGCGATACAGTGGCCGCGTTGGCTGTCCACATGCTGGACGCTGAGCAGCAGGCTAAAAAGATTTCACGCGCCTGCTTGCCGGCTTGCTCAAGTACGCTGGCATCAGAGCCACTGAATCCCAGTCTGCGCAGTGTGGCAATGTCAGGCCGTTCCTGAGGGGCTAATACGCCCTGCACCAGACCCATTTCCGACAGTGCCTTCATCTTCTTAAGGCCTTGTAAAGCGGCTTCTTTGGGGTTGCTGGCGGCGTTGGCATTTGAATAAGACGCAACATTGCCAAAGGACAACCCGGCGTAGTTATGCGTTGGACCCACCAGACCATCAAAATTCGCTTCACAATATTGCATGATTTCCTGCCTTATTCTTTATTAACCGGGTATCACTGACTTGGTAATTTCCGGTTCTGTCGCTATAAATGTAAACGGTGTAACGGCGAATCAAAGCCGCAATACCATACCTAACTCGGGCGCATTATACGTAAATTAGTGGCGGTGCCAATCGCGGTGGTTAAAATATGAGCTAATATTGCTGTGCAAAAAAACATCATTGCGAATAAGTATGAAGAAGAACTTGTTTTCCATTCACTTTGTAGATATATGTTAAAAAAAGAAGCGTTAGCCTGTATGAGTGAATCTGCCTTGTTATTTTTCTGGCTTAGCATCAAAAACTTAAATTTTTCAAAGGTTTAATTCTTATTTATGACAAAATCACTGGTCATAGTCGAGTCACCGGCCAAAGCGAAAACAATTAATAAATATCTCGGTAAAAATTTTATCGTAAAATCTTCCGTGGGCCACGTACGCGATCTACCAACTAAAGCTTTAGGCAAAGTTGAGCCGAAAAAAAGCGCCAAAGAACTGAAAACGTATTCGGACGAAGAAAAGGCCGAGTACCTCAGAAAATTTGAATATCAGAAGCTAGTTGACCGCATGGGCGTCGACCCGCAACACAACTGGAAAGCACACTATCAGGTGCTGGAAGGCAAAGAAAAAGTCGTTAATGAGCTTAAAAAGCTCGCCAAAGATGCCGACACCATCTACCTCGCAACGGATTTGGACCGCGAAGGAGAGGCCATCGCCTGGCATTTACAAGAGTTGTTGGGTAAGAAAGACAAAACCTATCAGCGCGTGGTGTTTAACGAAATCACCAAAAACGCAATAAAAGAAGCGTTTGAACATCCGGGTGAAGTGAACACCGCACGGGTTAACGCCCAGCAAGCACGACGTTTCCTCGACCGCGTTGTAGGCTTCATGGTGTCGCCACTATTGTGGAAAAAGATTGCCCGCGGCCTGTCTGCCGGACGGGTTCAGTCTGTTGCGGTGCGTCTGGTGGTAGAGCGTGAACGCGAAATCAAAGCGTTTGTGCCAGAAGAGTTCTGGGATGTACACGCCGATTTAACCACCGCGTCCAGCGATGCGCTGCGCATGCAGGTTATGAAGCAGGCCGGAGAAAACTTCAAGCCGGTTAACAAAGCGCAAACCGACGCAGCGGTAGCCCTGTTAAAAGATGCGCCGTACGAAGTGATCAGCCGCGAGTCGAAACCGACTCAGAGCCGCCCGTCTGCACCGTTTATTACATCTACATTGCAACAAGCCGCGAGTACGCGTCTGGGCTTTGGCGTAAAGAAAACCATGATGCTGGCCCAACGCTTGTACGAAGCGGGTCACATTACCTATATGCGTACCGACTCAACAAACCTGAGTCAGGAAGCGCTGGATGCGTGTCGCGGTTTCATTGACGACAACTTTGGCAGTGCCTATTTGCCAGCGTCGCCTAACCGATACGGTAGCAAAGAGGGCGCACAGGAAGCTCACGAAGCCATCAGGCCTTCAAACGTCAATACCCAGGCTGCCAGTCTAAAAGACATGGAACGCGACGCACAGCGTCTCTACGAGCTTATTTGGCGACAATTTGTGGCGTGTCAGATGACACCTGCAAAATATGACGCCACAACCGTGAAAGTTGCAGCCGGTGATTTTGAGCTGGTTGCCAAAGGCCGGGTACTGAAATTCGACGGTTGGACCAAAGTGCAACCGCAAAAGAGCAAGAAAGGCGACGAAGACAAGTTACTGCCAGACGTGAAGCCGGGCGACACGCTGAATTTACAGCAGTTAGATCCCAAGCAGCATTTCACTAAACCGGTGGCACGTTTTAACGAAGCGTCGTTGGTAAAAGAGCTTGAAAAGCGCGGAATTGGCCGTCCTTCAACCTATGCCAGCATCATTTCGACGATTCAGGATCGCGGCTACGTGCGTTTGGAAAACAAACGTTTCTACGCCGAGAAAATGGGTGAGATCGTAAACGATCGCCTGATGGAAAACTTTGATGACCTGATTGGCTATGACTTCACGGCCAACATGGAACAACAGCTGGACGAAATCGCAGAAGGCCACAAAGACTGGAAAAAAGTCCTGGATTTGTTTTATTCCGATTTCTACCAGAAGCTACTGCGTGCCGAGCAAGATCCTGAAGAAGGCGGAATGCGCCCCAATCAGGCTGTACCGGTTGCAATTGAATGCGGCAAGTGTAGTCGCCCCATGAACGTTAGAACAGCCAGCACTGGCGTGTTCCTGGGCTGCTCGGGTTACAACCTGCCGCCTAAAGAGCGTTGTACCAACACCATGAACCTGACTTCCGGTGAGGAAGTGGTAAAAGTGGATGACGACGACGAGCAGGAAACCGCAGATTTACGCGCCAAACGCCGTTGCCCTGAATGTGGCACGGCAATGGACAGCTATTTGGTCGACGAAACCCGCAAGCTGCATGTGTGTGGTAATTCTCCGGCATGTCCCGGCACTTACGTAGAGCAGGGCACGTTTAAAATCAAAGGCTACGACGGCCCCATTATTGAATGCGACAAGTGTGGCAGCGATATGGAGCTGAAGAACGGCCGATTCGGTAAGTACTTTGGTTGTACTAACACAGAGTGTAAGAACACCCGTAAGTTACTGAGAAACGGTGAAGCTGCGCCGCCTAAAGAAGATCCGGTAGATTTACCTGAACTGCCATGTGAGAAGAGCGATGCGCACTTCGTATTACGCGATGGCGCGTCCGGTATTTTCCTGGCTGCTCACAATTTCCCTAAATCACGGGAAACACGGGCACCCAAAGTAGAAGAACTGGCTCGCTTCCGCGACCGTTTGTCACCGAAGTTTTACTATCTTGCGGACGCGCCTAAAGCCGATCCGGACGGTAACCCGTCTATAGTTCGCTACAGCCGTAAAACCAAGCAACAGTATGTCATGTCGGAAGATGCCAAAGGCAAGGCGACAGGATGGTCTGCCTGGTACGAAAACGGCAAATGGCAACCCAAAGACACTAAAAAGAAATAAACAGGTTCAGGTAAATGGCATCGTTACAAGAACAGTTACTCAAAGCAGGCTTGGCAGACAAATCAAAAGCGAAACAAGCCCGCTCTGAGAAGCGTAAAAAGCAAAAGCTGAAAAACAAAGGCGCAGCCGTTGAGCAAGACGCCAGTAAAGTCGCAGCGCAAGCTGCGGCAGAGGCTAAAAAGGAACGGGACCGCGAGCTGAATCAGCAACGCAAAGCGGAAGCAGACAAAAAAGCGGTGGTGGCGCAAATACGTCAGCTCATTACCACTAATCAGCAGCCGAAAGGTGATGGCGATACGCTACTCAATTTCACCGACGACAATGTGGTAAAACGCATGTATGTCAGCGCGGCAGTGCACAAACTGGTACTGGATGCACGACTGGCAGTGGTGAGACTGGACGAAGAATACGCACTGGTACCCACACCAGTAGCCGACAAAATCGCCGAACGTGATGAAAACGTGGTGGTATACCGCGCCGATCTTCGCGAGGAGAACAAAGCGAAATCTGAAGAAGATGACTGGTACGCCGACTACGAAATCCCGGACGATTTAACCTGGTAATTCATACTTAAAAACAAAAGCCAGCACGGACAATGTGCTGGCTTTTTTGTTTTACATGAATAAGGAATGGTGCACTAGCTCAGACCTGATCTGACAATTACCCAGATTTTCGGGTGTCGGCGTCAGTATCCCTTGGTAATCACACTAAATTCTTTTCAGCTAATTCAGCTTAATTTGTGCACCGTTACTGAACCTCACTGATAGCGACATTGCGCACTTTATTAACAGCATCGTTGAGCTTTTCGTTTGATTCGTCATTACACATCCATGCCAATACCAGCTTCAGCTTAGGATATCTTGAGATGTAGGTATAGGTACCCAGCCACGCGAGTGAGAAAACACCATGAGCTTATTTGTTGCCAACAAACTTGCTTTTGGCATGATACACATTCGGTGCCGCCGCTAAAGCACTGCTCGGTGTGTTAAATGCGTTGATAAACTGCTGTGCTTGCGCAGTAAGTTAGGGTTGGTAAAAGTGATTATTCCAAATAAGCAGGTCATCCAGGATGGTATGTAGACCGCCATCCCCCACTCAAAATAAATTCGTCATTTCAGTAACATACTCGCCATCTTCATTACGCTTTTATCCATAAGTGCGATTCTTAACGATCGACGTTATAGAAGGTACTGGACATACCCAGCGGTTTAAACATCGTCTGTTCGCTGTATTCTCGCAGAGTTTGCCCGGACACTTCCTCGACACCCACTGATGCACAGGATTGCCACTGAACACTTCATCGACCAGTAGCTTAGCACTCTCAGCCATACGTCTTGCACTACAACTGGGGCAGAAACACCTGCGCTTACAACCAAACGCAGCGAGCTTCTCATGTTTGCAGTCATCACAGATTAAGCGTAAAAATCCATGTTCAAGCCGATCACATTTGAGAAACTCTTCGAACTCTTTGTCTGCATGGATTGGTAGTTTTTTCTATTCCTAAATTGTGGGTAGTGCTGCTGTACGAGTTGATAAAGCAGTGTCTGCTCGGGTCGAAGACGTTGGTAGGTGACATTCTGGTTGAGTAGCACAACATTCCCTGTGGTTTATTCGTTTTACAATACCAACACCATGGCATCCTAGTATGCTAGACGCTACTGTACCGTGGGGTAGTTAAGTCTTGCTACTTGGTTTAAATGAACGATATCGATGTGATCTGTCTTTTATCACTTAAATCCATCAAAAATCAGGTTTGCAAGCAACCGTTTCAGGCTGTGTGAAAACTATTTATCAATTTGGCTTAGCAGACGATCTTCACTTTATTCCTAAATTTAAAAAGTTTAACTCTGATGCAGAGGACTTCATTGTCTTTAGCTAACGATTACAGTCTTGATCATCAGATGTCCGCTTGCACATGCCGGAAGTTTATTCACACTGTATTTCTCAATTCGGAGAGCCTAACTCAATGACATAAACTGTTGTTACTTGCACGCAGGCGCCGAGTCACTCTAATCGGCATCTACCATTATCCAATCCATGTCCCTTATTACTTGTGTAACTCAAGATGACAAGCCATTGGGCATACAAACACACTCGTGTTAAGCCTGACTAAGAACAAATAAGGTAAGCTTGTTAAACGGATTCGTAATTCCCATCGCATTTCGTTTTAACACTATTTTTAACAAACTGTACACATTGAGTCTCATACACGTGGATTTGTGTAAATGCGTACAGCAATGAGTATTAACAACAGAATGAAATATATGATTCCGGTAATGCTGATTACATCATTGTCAGGAAATGTCGCCTGCACAACTGAAACATCGGGGTCGAAAGAAGGTAAAAATATTGTAGCATCAGTTGCTGCTCCCACAACGTTTGACAACCCGATTATCAAATACGATACCCAAGACCCAACTAATCAAGAGGGTGAAATAATCTATACCGCCGATCCTGCTGTTATGGTGGCTAACGATAAGGTGTACCTCTATACCACTCACGATGAACAGTACATCGATGGCAATGATTACCGCATGTACGACTACCGCCTTTTTACCAGTACTGACATGATAAATTGGCATAATAAAGGGACGGTATTCAGATACTCTGAATTCGACTGGGCACGGGGTGATGAGAAAACCGGTAACGCCTATGCCCATCATGTAATACACCGCAAAGAAGCTTCGGGGGAGTCTCGGTATTATTTTTACGCCACGGTAGAAGGCGGTCAGACAAACGATGAGTTTGGCTTCGCCATTGGGGTAGGTGTATCTGACAACCCGGAAGGCCCCTTCGTGGATCCGCGCGGAATGCCTATGATCTTGCTTGAGGATACCGCTGAATATAAAGATCACAGCTGGCGCAATATCGATCCAGCTGTTTTCATCGACGATGACGGACGCGCTTATCTTTACTGGGGAAATCAGCAGTTATGGTGGGGGGAGTTGGAGCCGGACTTGGTACACCTCAAAGGCGAAAGCTACACCCTAGATGCCGGCGGAAGGATGCAAAACCGGGATACCAGTAATGTCGAATTCCACGCTGTGGAATCCTTGCCCAATTTCGAAGAAGCCCCTTACGTATCAAAACATAATGACCTGTACTATTTGGTGTATGCAGCCGGTTTTCCGGAAAGTATTGCCTATGCCACCAGCTCATCTGCCACTGGGCCTTGGGAATACAAAGGTGTGATAATGGACCCTTTGCCTGGCACCACTACTATCCATCCTGCATTATTTGAATTCAAAGGCGCTACGTATCTTGCTTATCACAATGCCGATCTTCCCGGAGGCGGTAGTTATCGTAGGTCGGTGGCCATAGACAGGGTCTATTTCAATTCAGACGGGACCATTAAAAACATTGTCAGGACCACAAGACCGTAACCATGGTTTCTGGCTTTAGCTACGCACCAACACACAATTATGACAGCAAAAAAGGATAGCTATAAGATGAATACTATAAACCATCAGGTAACTGGCCTACTTCGGGGCTTGTTAACAGCTGTGCACCGGACTTCGCGTCAGAATGGGAATAAACGGACCGGTATCTCTAAACGAGCAAAGGTACAAACGGTCTTATTTGGAGCTGTGTGCCTGATTTCTTCGCAAACTCTTGCGCAGGATGACTCCATGACTCCTATTGCCATACCGGACCAACCTGATGCCATTGTGATTGGTACGCCTGAACTTCCTGATGTACAGGCTAGGGAAAGCTGGCATTCTCAGTACGGTAGCCGGTTTGCCCGCAATGTTACTCTAGCGACACTTACCCCTTTTCTGCCTGACCCGGACAAAGCAAGTGGCGCTGCAATAGTGGTTGCCCCTGGTGGCGGGTTTCGAACACTGTCTATGGATAACGAAGGCTGGGATGTTGCCCGCGCTCTGGCAGACCAAGGCATCGCCGCATTTGTGCTTAAATATCGTTTAAACCAGACCCCGGCCGACATGGCAGCGTTCAAACGTTCAATGCAGGAAATGTTTTCCAACACAGGGCGACGCCCACCGCGTCCGGAGCCTGCGCAAATGAAAGTACAACTCGCACCACAGATCGAAGATTCTCGTGCAGCCTTTGCTTTGATCCGAAGCCGCGCCGCCGAGTGGAATATCGACCCGGACCGTATCGGCATGATCGGTTTTTCTGCCGGAGCCATGTTGACCATGGCTACTGAGCTGGTGGGTGAAGATGCCGCCCCCGCATTCATTGCTAATATTTACGGGCCTCTGAGTGCTGTAGAGGTGCCTGCAAATGCGCCCCCCTTATTTGTCGCACTTGCGGCAGACGATCCCTTCTTCGCCAACAGTAAGTTTGGTCTGATTGAGAACTGGCATGCGGCCAAAAAACCGGTTGAATTTCACTTTTATGAACAGGGCGGTCACGGGTTCGGTATGTACCCAAAAGAAACCACCAGTACCGGCTGGTTTAGCGCGTTTGTTAGTTGGCTAACTATGCACGGAATGCTTGATAAAAATAGGAATTGACGGGCTGAAAAAGGGGCTGTTCACTTAACCGCGTATAACTAAATAATACTAAAAAGACGAGCAGAGCAGCTTCTTTCTTCGCGGTTGAAAGTCTGCTTCTTCAGGCAAGCGGTAGGGCTTATGTGCCTTGCCATTGCCGAGTTACGAGTCACTGGAGCAAACAGGAAAATGGTATTTGTCTAGTCTCACAGATTGGTATCAGCCGAAGATGCTCCGTTATCAAACTCCTCTAAATACGTGTACTCACCTCGTTCATTGTCGCATCTTCAGAGCCAGTTAGTTTTACATAGGCCTGAGTTACACGACACCCTGCAATTCGTATTGTCCTGCGCATGAGTAAGATATCAGCTCCACTGTATTTCTTTCCTCATTTCTAATACCGTTTCATATGGAAACATCACAATGAGATTGGGGCTAAGTGACCAGAAAGTGAGCATGAAACAGTTAGCTGTTTGGCGCTGATACCCTCAGGGCATGCGCAGCCTAAGAGTCATCGTAATCTGTCTATGTATTCTACAGTCAAGCTAAGGCAGTAATTTGGTATTTAACCATAGACCATAGGTACTGAGGGAAGTTATCCAACTCGTCAACGCAAGCCGCGCCTTAATCACGAACCTATTTGCAGGGAGACTAGCTAAATGCATTCTTTACTTGGCCGTTTTCATATTGGCACCTATTAATATCGGTAATGTGCATCAGGCATTTTATGAAAAGGTTGAATTGGCGCTGCGTTAGTAAACGAAACGCGGCCAAGGAAGTGCAGAGGCGCGAAAAACAAAAAAGTAAGGTTTTCTACTTGCAACGTTTGCCTTTCGCGCACTTTCGTAAAGGGTTACAGCTGTCCCAGGTTCAGCACCATAAGGGATTTCGCGGGCACCAAAATGACCGCTTTACCATTTTTCACATTAGCAGAGTAGTCACTTGGCTGGATATTATCTGGTTGTTCAAAGGTATTGTGTTCATCCATTATGTCGCTGCTTAATACCTTACCTCTTGCCTGTTTCACCTGCTCTAAAGTCACTTCAATGGCACCCTCCAACTGAGTATTAACAATTGAAATGTAGGTATTGCCATCCAGCGCTTTCGCCGCAGAGGCGCTGATTGCCGGAATACTGGCATCTCCCTGTTTATAAACTGGCGTGGCGCTTAAACTGATCGGTAGATAGGTCGCATCCTGAAATGGAATATGCATTTGAAATGCATAATAGGTAGGTGTCAAAACCATTTTTTCTTTATCGGTTAAAATCATCGCCTGCAGTACATTCACCATCTGAGCGATATTAGTCATTTGAACGCGTTCAGCGTGGCGATTGAAAATATGAATATTTAAACCTGCAATAATGGCGTCACGTAGTGAGTTTTGCTGATACAAAAAGCCAGGGTTAGTGCCCTTATCAACGTCGTACCATGTACCCCACTCATCAATGTAGAAACCAATTTTCTTTTCAGGATCATGTTCATCCAGGATAGCAGTATTCTCTACAATATAGTCTTCTATAAGCAGAGTTTGCTGTAGGGCTGAAAACCACTCTTCTTTTGGGAAGTCGGTGGCGCTACCTTTCGTTTCCCAGTTATTCGTGGGAATGGTGTAATAGTGATGGCTAATCGCATTCATGCGCAGACTCCACGAAGGCTTAATTTTTTCCGCCAGAGTCTGTGTCCAGTCGGTCTGATCGTTGGTACCACCACTGGCAATAAATTTAGGTAGGTTGTCTTCTGGCGCCTTCAAAAAAGCCGAATAGTGTTTATACAGGTCAGCGTAATAATCGGGCGTCATATTTCCGCCACACCCCCAACTTTCATTGCCGACCGCAAAATAATCAACTTTAAAAGGTTTATCACGACCGTTCTTTTTTCGCTCCCGCACAAGGGTGGTGTCTGCTTCAGAGGTCATATAATGTAGCCATTCCACCATTTCTCGAGGGCTACCGGTGCCTAAGTTACCATTTACGTAGGTTTCTGCACCTAGCAACTCTGCAAAGGCAAAAAATTCGTGAGTTCCAAAGGCGTTGTCTTCAATAACTCCGCCCCAATTACTATTTACGGTCCGGGGGCGCTCTTCTCGAGGACCAATACCATCTCTCCAATGGTATTCATCAGCAAAGCAACCGCCCGGCCAGCGCAATAGTGGCACTTTTAGATCTTTAAGCGCTTTCAGAACATCCAGGCGAAAACCATCCTGATTGGGAATATTTGAGTCCTCTCCCACCCAGACGCCCTCATAAATGCCGCGACCCAGATGCTCCATAAATTGGCCATAAATGTTTTTGTTCAATACAGGACCGGGTTGCTCTGAATGTATATCGATACCCACAGATGCAGATTTTGCAAACACTGCTGGAGTCGCCATGGCAAAACAGTAAAACAGTAAAGGTTTAATTTTAAACATTGCACTTACATTCCATATTCAAAAATTAAACATTTATGCTACCTTTTCTGAGACTAAATCGTGATAGTAGGATTTCCATTTGAGTTTATGGATTTTCGTAAATGACTGGAAATTTCAGCTTCTTCAGGTTGGTATCAGATAGTTAAGTTTTAGACGTTTTCGTGCTGTTATTATCGCTGTACCTACAACAGTACTCATCACACTGTGATCGGACTGCTAATGGTTAACAACGCATTTTTCCTTCAATGCGAGAATTTAAAGATTGCAGAACTGACTGTGAGTGACTATAACTTGTCGACTAATGCCCGTTACCACTTATTGTATGGCTACTCCGCACTTAAAGCGGGCCCAAACAACAAAAGTAAAAACCGTTTTAACATAAACTCTCACTCCCACTCAGAACCGTCTCCATTACACTCAGCCCTATCCCGGCAGCGTCAGTTTAAATGCCGCTAATTGCTTGTAGTAACCCATTGCCTCATTTAACAATGGCTGTAATACGTCAGGTACTTCGGGAACAGGGCCTTCCGGGCCAGCAAAGCCTGTACTTTTCCATACCTCGGGGTACCAGTGTGGGGCCCAGGCTCCGTCGGATTTATGGCCGCCGGCAGGCCAAGACAGCATGGCCGGATCCCAGGCTATGTTGAGCGCATTACATAAGGCCTCAAGGTAAGCTGCAGGATTAGAGCGAATGTCGCCAGAGTCGATAACAATGGGCGTGCCTGAATGCTTTTTGGTTAACGATGCAAATAAGTCTGCTTGTTCTTTTACGCCAATGTCACTGAGTGTCGGTACGCCGTTTTTCTTGGTGTAACTCGTAATTACCCGCGCAGGGTGACGAATGAGAAATACGTGTTTAACTGCATCCATCCAGTCCAGTGGAAAGCCTTCGAGCATGTGCTGCGGCATGTGTTTCTGGTAAAACAGCGTTTTGTTGTCCGGGATTTCCCCTGCACAGCGGTTAGCCACATACTCAGGATTGGTTTCTTCTTTATCGAAGATGGTGTCCAGCAAGGGATCAGGTCTGCCGCCAATGTGCAGAAACGGGGCGTAAAAAGGTTCATCCCACACGGCGCAATCGGCACGGGCGCCAAAAGCGTACATCATGGCAGTTGAAAGGTTTCTGGGGCCAGACCACATCGCAATACGCATTCCATTTCCCTGTGTTGTTATGTTATTTAAATTACTAACATACGAGACAAGTCTGCCTGCTGCAATGTAATTCATGCCGGTATAACTGCACTGCACCCTTTTCAGGCAAGCCGTTTGATGATGATGCGTTGAGTAGCAAAAACATACGCCAAATAAAGCGCTTACGGCCATTTTCCCCTGCCACGATTCTTGCATCCGCCGCTTAACCGTATTGTTTATTGTAAAGAGCAGGGTCATAAGTGGCAGAACCGTCATCTCCCAATTCTAACGCGCTGGTATGGGCCTTACTGCCGGTTGTGCTAACAGCAGCTATTCTGATGTATGTGCTGTTTGGCTTAAATGGCGGCCCACATATACCGCTGTTACTGGGATGCGCCATAACGGCGTTCATTGGCGTATTGCGGGGCGTGTCCTGGCATGCGGTACAGACTGCGATGATTCGGAATATTGCCGAAAGCCTGCCAGTACTGGGCATATTTATGTTGGTGGGCATGACTATCAGCAGTTGGATTGCTTCGGGCACGGTGCCTTTTCTCACCGCTCAGGGAATAAAACTCATTTCGCCCGACTGGTTTTTACCCGCTACCTGTTTACTGTGTGCACTGGTTTCTGTTTTTACTGGCACATCATGGGGAACAGTGGGGACGCTTGGTCTGGCGCTAATGGGCATGGCCGAGGTGCTGGGTATTTCATTGGCGCTGTGCGCCGGTGCCATTGTGTCGGGGGCCTGGTTTGGCGATAAGATGTCGCCGCTGTCTGATACCACGAATTTCACAGCGGCGATTGCGCGAGTCGATTTATACACGCATATCCGTAACATGATCCCCAGTACTTTGCCGTCCATGTGTATTGCGTTGATTTTATATTACTGGCTGGGGCCGGATTCGGCCTCAAATCCCGTCGACAATACCTCGTTAACGGCGCTCTCGACCAGTCTGGAGGCACATTTCGACCTTGCCTGGTGGGTATTAATACCGCCCGGCGTGATTGCTTTAACTATCTATTTCCGTCTGCCCGCTATACCAGGTTTGTTCTTCGGTGTAGTGGCTGCATGCCTTGTTGCCGTTGTGGGGCAAGGGGTATCGCCGGAATCACTGGTTCAGTTACTAATGAACGGATTTAAGAGCCAAACCGGGCAGGCTGGGCTGGATGCGCTGCTGTCAAAAGGCGGTCTGATGTCGATGATGTGGGTGATTTCTTTGATTATTCTTGCCATGGCGCTTGGGGGGGCTTTGCAGGCGACAGGCAGTCTGGAAACCTTGTTACAAGCGTTATTGAATGTCGCAAACACCCGTTTTCGATTGGTTCTGGTAACACTATTGGCGGCGCTGGGGTTTAACTTTGCCAGCAACGCGTTTATTGCCTATACCTTACCAGGTCGAATGCTGCTGCCTGCTTTTCATCAGCGCGGCTTGTCAGGCGCAAATTTGTCACGATTACTGGAAGACGGTGCAACCATGAGTGCGCCGCTTATTCCGTGGAATTCCGGCGGCGTTTATGTGGCCGGTACATTGGGTATTCCCACTATCTTATATGCCCCGTTTGCTTTTGCGAACTGGCTGGCACCGTTGTTTGACCTGCTGTGGGCGGCGTTAAACTGGTTTATGCCAACCCGCAATGAAAAGCAGGATAAGATGATGAGTGATAACGCATTATTGAGGAAACAGGATGCAGGAACATAAAGCCGGTGGTGCACACGCGTCAATTGACGACGAGCGAAATCAGCATATTAAAATATACGTGAATGGCGATTTAGTGCCTAAACACGAGGCTAAGGTATCTGTTTACGACAGTGGTTTTATGCTCGGCGACGGCGTATGGGAAGGCTTGCGGTTGCACAATGGTAAATTCGCCTTTATTGACGACCACCTCGACCGCTTGTTTGCCGGTGCCAAGGCGCTGGATATGGATATTGGCAAAACCCGTCAGGAGCTTACTGATGCGCTTTATGCCACAGTTGAAGCTAACGGTATGACCGATGGTGTACATGCACGTTTAATGGTGACCCGTGGGCCTAAGAAAACGCCGTATCAGGACCCAAGGCTCAGTTTGTGGGGGCCGACCATTGTGATCATTGCAGAGTATAAATCACAGGACCTGACACCGGTAGAGCAGGGCATTAAGCTGTTTACCGTACACGTGCGAAGAGGGCACCCGGACGTACAGGATCCGCGCTTGAACTCACACAGTAAAATTAACTGTATTACCGCTATGATTCAGTCTTACAAAGCCGGTGCTGACGAGGCCCTGATGTTAGACCCTCATGGCTTTGTGAGTACCTGTAACTCCACTAATTTCTTCATAGTGAGAAAAGGCGAGGTGTGGACGTCTACCGGAGACTATGTAATGAAAGGGATCACGCGGCAGAAAACCATTGATGTGTGCCGGATGCACGGTATACCGGTTTTCGAGAAAAACTTCTCATTAGTAGACGTATACAGTGCCGATGAAGCCTTTGTTACCGGCACGTTCGGCGCACAAACGCCAGTTATCGACGTAGATGGGCGCAGTATTGGCGAGGGGAAACCGGGTCCAATGGTTAAGCGTATTCGCGAGCTTTATCACGCTATGGCGGAAATCAACTAGTCGCTGTGTGCCTTAGTTTGCTACAGCTGTTCTGACAGAACACTGTCCCAATAAGGCGTTTCACCAAAGTACTGGCTGGCAAAGTCGATAAACGCGCGTACTTTACTGGCCAGTAACTGACGGTGTGCATACACGGCATATAGGTGAATAGGCTCGGGTGTGTGCTCTGGCAGAATCACTGACAGTGAACCTGCTTGCAGTGCCTTGTAGCAAATAAAGGTGGGTTGCAACACGATGCCCTGGCCCAACACCGCCACCTGACTGAGCAGGCCGCCATGATTGCAGCTCAGTTTTCCCAGTTGGTCGTGGGTAGTACCTACCAGATATTGATGCGGCAGCGGGCCGTTGTCGGCGTCCAGATAGCTGTAACGCAAATAGTTATGTGACTTTAGGGCCTCCAGACTGTCTGGCGTACCAAATTCAGCTAAATACGCTGGCGCAGCGCACAACACCATTCGAATGGTGGTCAGGCGCCGGGCGATCAGCGAAGAGTTTTTCAGGTTGCCAATACGCAGGGCAATATCAAAGCCTTCTTCAACAATGTCTACTTTGCGGTCGTTAAGCTGCAAGTCGATATCCACATCCGGGTATTGCTGCTGAAAAGCGTGTATAAGCGGGGCCAGATGCAGAGTTGCAAATGCAACAGGGGCGCTTATGCGAAGTAAGCCTTTTGCATTGGCTTGCATATCGCCTAACTGACTTTCCATTTCGTCAATATCGTTGAGTACCTGTTCTGCCCGGATCACGTAACGCTCACCCGCCTCGGTAAGGTGCACTTTGCGCGTGGTTCGATTCAATAAACGCGTGGTGAGGTGGGTCTCTAGCTGGGAAACGTATTTGCTTATCAGCTGTGGGCTCTTGTCCAGCTTATCTGCGGCCGCGCTGAATGATCCCAGTTTGGCTACCGCGACAAAGGCGCGCATCGCGTCAATTCTATCCATGTCACTGCTCTTATTATCAACGTTTTGTTGATAGTTAGTCTATTTTAGTGCTCTTAATCAATCAATAGTGAAGAAGTATAGTAAGCACACTGATGAAGCGAAGGGGCAGTCCCTTCTAACACAACGACACAATTTTAAGGAAACATAATGAACACTACATTACTTACTTCACTTTTTACTTCTAATGCTGGTTTGTCTGCTTTGGTACTGCGAGTGCCCGTTGGTATTGTGCTTGCGGCTCACGGCGCACAAAAGTTATTTGCCTGGTTCGGCGGTTATGGCCTCGAAGGCACCGGACAGTACATGGAAAGCATTGGGCTTGCTCCGGGTTTTCTGATGGCGCTTTTAGCCGGTAGTGCAGAATTCTTCGGTGGCCTGGCGTTGGTGTTAGGAGTGCTGACACGACCTGCCGCATTGGTGAGTGCCTTTACCATGCTCATGGCCATCTTCACCGCACACATCAGCAACGGGTTATTCCTGTCGAACGGCGGTTACGAATACGCGCTGGCGCTGTTTGCCGCTACCTTGTCATTGGTGTTTAGTGGAGCAGGGCGACTAGCAGTGGACAACCTGATTGCTAATAAATTCGCGTCGGCCCAGTAGCTTTGGCGAAAAAAAGGAGACGAAGATGTTAGTGAATGGAAAATGGGATGCCAATTGGCATCCCGTGCAAAGCAAAGATGAGCAAGGCCGGTTTATTCGTCAAACATCGTCCTTTCGCAATTGGATCACGCCCGATGGTGCGCCAGGACCGACAGGCAAAGGTGGCTTTAAAGCCGAACCGGGTCGTTACCACCTGTACGCTGCGTTGATCTGCCCCTGGGCAAGCCGTGTGCTAGCGGTACTAGCGTTGAAAGGATTAACCCGTTATATCAGCGTAACCATCGTTAATCCGCGATTAAGTGAACAGGGCTGGCAATTTGGTGGTTATGAAGGCGCTCAGCCAGACCCGTTGCTGAACGCCAGCTACATGCACGAAATATACACGCAGGCTGACAGCCATTTTACCGGCCGGGCAACCGTACCTGTACTGTGGGACAAGCAACAACAAACCATAGTAAACAACGAATCGGCCGATATTGTGCGTATGCTGAATACGGCGTTTGCCGACTATACCCAACAAGGGCCAGATCTGTATCCTGAATCGCTGGCGAATGACATAGAGCACTGGAATGACAGGATTTATACCCAGTTAAACAACGGTGTGTATCAGGCGGGCTTTGCTTCTTCTCAACAAGCCTACGACGAGGCGTACGACAATGTGTTTACCATGCTCGACGAGCTGGAAAACACGCTTAGCGATGGGCGGGAATATTTGCTGGGGAATCAGTTAACCGAAACCGATATTCGCTTGTTTGTTACGCTGGTTAGGTTTGACGTTGCGTATTACGGTTTGTTTAAGTGTAATAAAAAGCCAATCCGCGACTACGAGCATTTGCAGCGTTACATGATGCGCATATATCAATTAGAGGGTATGGCAGAGACCGTTAATATCGACCATATCAAAGCGGGTTATTACTCCATCAAAGCATTGAATCCATCGGGTATCGTGCCGAAAGGGCCGGAGACTGATTTATGAATACTACAAAGCAGATTGTCTTTATTTCCCATGGAGGCGGTCCATTGCCTTTGTTGAACGACATCGCGCATGCTGCACTGGTTGAGCAGTTGAAAACGCTGCCAAAGCAACTGCGCAAGCCTAAAGCGATTATTGTGATAAGTGCCCACTGGGAAGCCGATGAGATTCGGGTTACTGACGCATCATCTCCGGCGCTACTCTACGATTACTATGGCTTTCCGCCCGAAAGCTATCAAATCAAATATCCGTGTAACGGAGAGCCTGAATTAGCGAAGAGTATTATGGCTGAACTCAACGGTGCTGGGATCCCGGCCAAAACAGAATCTCAGCGCGGTCTTGATCACGGCGTATTTGTACCCTTGAAGCTAATGTACCCTGAGGCTGACATTCCGGTGGTACAAGTGTCGCTGTCTGCAACGCTTGATCCTGCATTACACCTGAAAGTGGGCGAAGTTCTGGCGAAGATACCACAGGATGACCTGTTGATTATTGGCTCAGGCTTTTCGTTTCACAATATGCGGGCATTTTTCTCACCGGCAACGGCGCAAACACAACAGTTAAACAACGCGTTCGAACAGTGGTTGAAGGAGAGCCTGTCTTCAAAGCACAGCTACGCTTCGATTCGTGAACAATTGACCAATTGGGAACAAGCGCCGGGAGCCCGGTTTTGCCATCCGCGAGAGGAGCATTTGTTGCCTTTGCATGTATGCGCTGGCGCTGCTGGCCGGGGAACCGATAACTATGAAGACATCATGGTGCTGAACAAACGCGCTGGCTTTTTTGGTTGGTTCTAGGGGCTGCTGACCATTGCAGTACCATTTTTGTTCTATATAGAATAGTTTTAATCGCGAAACAGGCCTACAGGCATAGTCATTCTGTTACAAAGGCCTGTTACAAATGTCGGAGAGTATTAAAGTTTCATACTTCTCAAGGCGGCTTTGAGTGAATAGCGGAAATCGTTAGTTGGTCTTTTATAGTCAGCTCAAGACAAGGAGCAGACGTTCAACTCCAACAGCTTTTAATCTAAGTATTATTCCTGAAATAACTAAAAGTAACTGCTGACTATGGACATTCTTTATACTTGGTATTACTTAATGATAATCTGGCGTAAGTTAATTCGGCTTCAAAGCATTTCATGTAGGCTGTTTCGAATGATTCTCTTTCCCATTTTTCGCAGTATTTGGGCATATCTGTATGCAAGAGCATGAGTTTTTTGAAATGTGCTTCTGAATTTTTAAATTGATTTAGTGATTCCGCTACCGTTGCGAATTTTTTCATGTACTGCACTGATGCATTTGAATCTGACGAAAGATGTTCAAAATGTTGACTATGATTGAGAGATTTAAAATACTCAAGAATTGTTGCAGCTTTCTGACATCTGTTTTTTTTCTCTAAAGCTGCTTGCATTGCAACATCGATATAATGTCCATCTTCATTTGTATTGTTTTCTTGCTCTTCACAAAATTGTTTCACATCCTCTGGATTTGCTTCTTGTTGTATAACGCCAAATGAATCCAGTCGCCAACTCCATTGTTTATCATTAACCGCCAAATAAATCATCAACCCCGCTACAATGAATGTAGCTAAAATCAGGCCCAATGCGAGAACCCAAGCCGGAGCTTTTAACCCGCTCGAACTGATGCTACCATGCTGATCATTGGCGCTATTCATTTGCAATTTCCTTTATTAGTGCACTCAACCATCAATGTTTGCAAGGCACATACACCCCATAATGTTTTTCTGAGTCGAATTGGCTTAGAAGCGCCGCAATAATTCAACATTTGATTGGCAGCAAAGTAAAATAGCTGAAATCTAATAATACACAATTCACGAACGAAACCAGCTTTTTTCAATGTACCCTAGATGAATTAAATCAAGTGATACACGCAAACCTGGTTTTCAAGTTTCTTTCATTCACGCCTTAGAGACGATAACCGTCTGCAAAACGTACATAGTGATCGTTCAACAAGGATTCTCTCACCGCCAGGTATAGACAAAGAGCGGACATTCAGTTTAGAACGACAAGGTCGTAGATTTACACTACTTTCCGATGGCTGGGATATTTCGGCTTAAGTGGCGGCTAATCAAGATGATCGATAATATGGAGTTGTAAGTTGTTGTTTATCACTCTTTACTATAGTTTATATCGTAAATTGTGCGTAAGCATCACTCAAAACGGAATAATGTTGGATGACTAAGAGAGTGCTAGTACTCGATACTCAAGTATTTATGAATTTACAACTTGATTTTAGTCACCCCCAGTTTGATCGACTGGAAGAGCTCAAAAAAAATCAGAGCTTTCAAATAGTCATCCCTCGAATGGTCGATCTTGAAGTGAAACAAAAGCTCAAGAATAAAATTCGCGAAATTCATAATTATCTAACAAGAGTCCAACATTTTCATAAATATTTTGAAGTGAATCCGGATGCGTTGGATGATGCCACTAATGAAGCACTCACCGACTTTGAATGTTTTAAAAGTAGACTTAACATCTCGATTGCTGAGCATGAAAGCATCTCATGTGAAGATTTGGTTGATCTCTATAACAACATGCTTCCTCCCTTTAGTGAACGTAAAAAACACGAGTTTCCAGACGCAATTTCATTACTTTCAATAGATCAGGTCTCTTGTGACTTCAAAGATATTATATCTGCTGATGGAGATTGGCTGAGTTATTACAAAGCGGACTCTAAAGTTCGGGTTTTTAAGTCCCTTCCCAACTATATCGATGAAAAGTTAAGAGAGGCTTCCGAATATATAAGCGAATTAAAACAAAAGCTTCTGACTCCAATAAATTATGAACATTTATTGGAAACAATTGTTGATGAATTTAAAATGTCTTATCCAATCGAAATAAATGTGAATCGAGTTCCACAAAGAGTTTCGCAACAAGACTGTATTAACTTTAGAATAAAAGATATAAATATTACGGAAGTTAAAAACGAGTTTTTTAAAACCAAAGGTGGATACGTCTTCGGTAAAGCAGAAACATGCTTTATTGAATTAATTTTTGAATTTGATGTTTATATTGACTTAGGAAGGTCGGAGCAAGTTATCGATGGAAAGACAATTGAAGTGCCGCACTTAAAATTAATAACACTAGACTCCAATGTCTCCGTATACGCGACTCTTAAAAATAGAGCAATTTCCAGCTTCGGTGTCGCGAGTTTCTATGATCTAGAGTGGTACATAGAAACCTAGTAATTAGTACAGTTCAAATCGCCACTATTTCAGTAGACATTTTATAACCATATTTTAGAGTGGAACTTAAATCCATTCCTTGACGACCGCTATAGGTACAAAGCCGCCTAAGGGGAAACAGTATCAAGACTTCCGCTTTTGACCACAAAGACACGTTGTCAGTATGAAACTAAATTACTCGAACTATGAGACTTTATTATTTTCCTACAACAAAGATTCAAATGCTTCTATGACGAACAACTCGCTGCAAATGCATACGGCAAAGATCAGCAGCCCCTAAATTCTCGTTAGGTAATTTGAGCCAGTGCTAAGCGAGTATGGTGCTGTAGACTTTCGTTGATTTTAGCGTGAGACGGGCTCCAGCCGCTTAAAAATCGGTGGAAATCGGCACTGGCCACGTTATACAGGTTCCGCCAGGTGTCGCACAGGGTTTCGATTGTTTGCTTGTCATAGTGCGCTGACAATCGATTGCTCAACGCCTCAAAATAGATGTTGAGCAGGGCCGGTGTGTGATTCAGCAAATCTTCATCGCTTAGTGCGCTACCTAAGAAATAGGTTACGTCCTGCACGCCAATACCGCCACCCACGTATTGAAAGTCTACCGCGGCAACCCGGGTTAAATCGCGACTAAAGCAAAAGTTGGCCAGTTTAGCGTCACCATGGATCAGCGTTTGAAAAGGGCAGTTGCGTAGGGCAGAGTCCAATGTCGCCGCTGCATCTTTAAGTGGGCCACTTTCCATAGCCTGCCATTCGTCCTGACGGGTCGCCAGATGCCAGTAGCTGCCTCTTTCCCACAATGCATCGGCAGGTGAGTTGAGATGCTCTGCGTGAAAGGCTGCTAACCAGTGAAGCACGGGTTCGCACTGCTTCAGCGTGAGGTATGCAGGCCTTAACGGAAACCCTTCATTATCCAGATCAGATAGCACCAGAACCTGACTGTCGCCTATTTGTTGTTGAGCAATAAGTTGCGGCACGGCGTATTGATGTGGCTTAGCGTAAGCCCGGTAATACTCGCGCTCTACAGCATAAGATTGCCATTTACGCTGCTGACTGGTTTGACTGTTCCAGCCCCTGGGATGATTAAATTCCTCTGGCTGGCATATCCACTTCACAATCAGCGGTGCCTGACGGCGAGGGGAAAAACAGCGGATCAGCTTACCAAAGTTACTCCATAACGGTTGCACCAGAGAAAACTGCGTTAACTCAGGGTCATCGGTTACGGTGAGTAACCATTGCATTATGTCGTGGGGGAGTAAGTCGGATAGTGTGTTCATTGGTGTGATAAAAAAGGCGGCTAGTTAGCCGCCTTAGTAGTATTACAACGTTGTTGGCCGCGTTGTCGGCGCCGATGCGGCGTTAGACGCACTGGCGATGGTTGCCAATCTACCTGATACAATCAGCGCAGGGCGTTGATCGTCCTGCTTGGCAGTGAGTGCAACGTCAACAACCGGGTCATTCACCTCAGCCGGGTTGGCCATAGGGTGAGACACGTTGAATTTGCCTAAGCTGCTGGCCATGTGAACAACGGCTGCTGGTTTTGCTACAGGCGCAGGCTTCTCTGCTGGTTGAGCTGGCGCTTCAACTACAGGCTCAGCCGCCTCTGGTTCACTGGTTTCAGCAACTGGCTCTGCTGTCGCAGGCGCTTCGGCTTCTTCAGTTTGAGCTGATTCAACAGGTGCAGTTTCTGCTGCTTCTGATTCTGATTCTTCTGCAACAGGGGCTTCTGCCTCGCTTGCCGCTTCTGTTGATTCAGCTTCTACAGGCGCAGTTTCAGTGGTTGCTTCAACAACCTCTGCCTGGGGCGCTTCAGACTCAACAGCAGCTTCAGGTTGTGTTTCCTCTGCTACTTCCGCTTTCTCTACTTTCGCAGGCGCTTCCGGGGCCTCAGGGGCTTTCTCTTCAGCAACAGTGGCTTCAGCTGGAGCGTTGTCTGCATCAAGATTGATTTCTACCTGCTTAGGCTCAGACGCCGCTTTAGTTGATTCTGCGCTGCTTTCAGGCATATCGAACTGTAGCTCATCCTGTTGCACAGCTGGAGTGGCTTCTGCATCAGCTTCAGGTGCCTTGTCCTTCTTGCGACGCTGGCCAGCTGCGCGAGCGTGACGAGGTGAGCGACGGCTGCGACTACGTGCGCCTTTTTCCGATTTCGCTTTGTCTTCGTCAGACTCAGCTTGTTCGCTGGTTTCAGCTTCATTTGCTACAGCCGGTGTTTCAGCGTCTTTCGCTGTTGGTGCAGCTTGCTCAGTAACAACGGCTTCTGCCTGAACAGGTGTGTTAACTGCGTTCGCTTCAGCAGCGTCCTGTTCGTTGCTTTGCGTCGCTTTCTCGGCAACTTCAGCTTTAACAGCATTAGCTTGTTGTGCTTTTACGTTCTCGTCTTGCGCGTTGTCTGAAGCTGCAGATTGAGCCTGGTTGTTCTTCGCTCGAACACTGCCTTTCATGTTACGACGCTGGCGACGTTCTTTCACCACTCTTTTCTTCTCGGTAGCCTGTTCTGTCTCATTCGTCTGAGCAGTTGCTTCTACCGCATTGGTACTGTCAGCGGCTTTATCCGACTGTGGCTTACGAGAGCGATTGCGACCGCGGTTATTACGTTCGTTACGATCCTGACGCGGCTTGTTGTTACCAGTAGACTCATTTTTGTTGTCTTTCTCTGGCGCATCTGTGGCCTTGTCGTTGGTGTTCTTACGACGGTTTTTGTTGTTGCGCGGATTACGACGCTTGTCGTTCTGACGCTTGCGATTATTCTGACCACTGTTGCGGCCTTTTTTCGGCTCTGGCTTAGGCGCTTCTTCTTCGCTGCTGAACAACTTGCTCAACCAATTGCCAAGTGCGGCGAATAAGCCGGGTTTTTCTTCTGCTTTAGCTTCAGGTGCCGCTGCTGGAACTACCGGTGCCTGGGTAGGCGCAATCAGACCTTTTAACGCGGGTTCTTCGCGTTTTACTGGCGTTGCTGTACTGAATTTAGTTTCCTCGGCTTCTGCTTCGGCCAGTTGCACGTTGTAGCTGGCGTCTGTGATGACATCGTCGGTGCGGTGACGAACGATTTGATAATGCGGCGTGTCGAAATTTGGATTAGGAATGATCAACAGGCTGACGTTGTGGCGTTTCTCGATATTCTGAATTGCTTTACGCTTTTCATTCAGCAGGTAAGTGGCCACAGGTACAGGCAATTGCGCTTCAATCTGACCTGTATTGTCTTTAATACTCTCTTCTTCAAGAATACGCAAAATCGACAGAGCCAGTGATTCAGTACCGCGGATGGTGCCGTGACCTGAACAGCGAGGACATACATTGTGTGCAGACTCACCCAGAGACGGACGCAGACGCTGACGAGACATTTCAAGCAAGCCGAAGCGCGAGATGCGGCCTAATTGAACGCGAGCGCGGTCAGGGCGTACCGCTTCTTTGATTCGGTTTTCTACTTCACGTTGGTGACGCACTGGTGTCATATCGATAAAGTCGATAACGACCAGACCACCGAGGTCGCGCAGACGCAATTGTCGTGCGATTTCGTCGGCGGCTTCCAGGTTAGTGTTTAATGCAGTTTCTTCGATATCACCGCCTTTGGTTGCACGGGCAGAGTTGATATCGATAGAGGTCAGGGCTTCGGTTGGGTCAATAACAATTGAACCACCCGACGGCAGGCGCACTTCGCGCTCAAACGCCGACTCGATCTGACTTTCGATTTGGTAGTGACTGAACAAAGGCACATCGCCTTTGTACTGTTTTACGCGGTTCGCGAAGTCCGGGCGAACCAATTGAATATGTTGCAATGCCTGTTCGTAAACGCTGGTTTTATCAATCAGAATTTCGCCAACATCACGGCGCAGATAATCGCGGATTGCACGAACAATAACGTTACTTTCCTGATGGATCAGGAACGGAGCAGGGCGCTCTTCCGCTACTTTGGAAACCGCTTCCCAGTGGGTCAGCAGTACGCGTAAATCCCAATCCAGTTCTTCGTAAGATTTACCTACACCCGCAGTACGTACAATCAGTCCCATGCCATCTGGCAGATCTAATTTCGATAAAGCCGCTTTCAGGTCGGTACGCTCATCACCTTCGATACGGCGAGAAATACCGCCGGCGCGAGGGTTGTTTGGCATAAGTACCAGGTAGCTGCCTGCCAACGACAAAAAAGTGGTTAAGGCCGCGCCTTTCTGGCCGCGTTCTTCTTTGTCGATTTGAACGATAACTTCCTGCCCTTCCTTGATCACATCTTTGATGTTAGGACGGCCTTCAAGCTTGTAGTCTTTAGGGAAATAGGTTCGGGCAATTTCTTTGAGGGGAAGGAAACCGTGGCGTTCAGCGCCGTAGTCAACAAAAGCCGCTTCCAGGCTGGGTTCTACGCGAGTGATTTTACCTTTGTAAATATTGGCTTTTTTCTGCTCGTGTCCAGGACTTTCGATGTCCAGATCGTACAGGCGCTGCCCGTCGACCAAGGCTACCCGCAACTCTTCTTGTTGAGTTGCATTGATTAGCATTCTTTTCATTGTATCTAACTCTGTAATAGTGCTTACAGCCGCCTAGATACACAATTGTGTTGACTGTGCAAAACCTCACCGCGCAACCTCTCGTTGGGCGGGGATCATGTTGTACGTTGTATTACCCTTAGTTTTGTCCGCCAAAGCCTGTTTTCAGCTTGGTGTTCTGTCTGTTATTGGGTGTCGGGAACAACGGGCCCTGATTCACTTTTTCTTGGTAGGTACCGACGTTAACTTCTGAGAGTCAGTACACTTTTGTCAATTCAATTCTGTATTACTAAACGGCAAAACGATTTTCGCTCTTATCGTGATAGTTGTCGAAGCGGGCAAGTGCCATCGCTGCGTTATTCCCTCATTGCTTTCATGATTCACTTACGGTTTAACCGTTACACATGAGGACATCACGATGTGTTGTTAAACTTTTTTAGGTTTAACGTTCATTATTTTAACATCGCGCGAGACAGTTAATTTGAGTGTCGTTGCAGTTAAAACATTAAGATTATCGCACCAAAGTTCGAAAATAGGCAAGTAATACCGATTAATACTGCGAATAAAGCCTGGTTTTGGCCAATCCGCAGGTTAAAAAACAGACATGTTGACCAGGCTTACAGTCATACAATCAGTAATACGAAGAAAGTTTACTTAAATCGCTTACGCACCGACAAGCGATAGGATAAAATGCCGCCGCATGAACACATCGAATCAATCTCAAGTGCACAATCAAGTCCAGTTTATTGAAGCCGAACCCGATCTCGCGGGGCAGCGCATCGATAACTTTTTACGCACACAGTTAAAAGGCGTACCGAAAAGCCTTATTTACCGCATTCTTCGCAAAGGCGAAGTCCGGGTAAATAAAAAGCGGGTAAAGCCTGAATACAAATTACAGCCCGGCGATGTTATTCGTATACCGCCGGTGAAAGTCAGCGAAAAGCCAGAAGCACCTTCACCAAAGCTGAACAAAATTGCCAGTCTGGAAGAACACATTCTGTTTGAAGACGACCATCTTATTGTCTTCAATAAACCGTCTGGTTTGGCTGTTCACGGTGGTAGCGGGTTGAGTTTTGGCTTAATTGAAGGATTAAGGGCGCTGCGTCCTCAGGCCAAATTCATGGAACTGGTGCACAGACTCGACCGCGATACGTCGGGGTGTATTTTGGTAGCTAAAAAGCGCTCGGCGTTGCGTCATATGCATGAACAGCTTCGCGAAGGCAAAATGGATAAGCGCTATCAGGCTTTGGTAAGCGGCGCATGGCCGGAAAACCGGTTTAAGGTAAAAGCGCCGCTGCAAAAAAATGTGCTGCAGTCGGGTGAGCGATTGGTGAGTGTGTCAGAGCAGGGTAAACCGTCTGAGACGCGCTATCGTATACTTGAACGTTATGCGCAGGCGACCTTGGTTGAAGCGTCACCCATAACAGGTCGTACTCACCAAATCCGTGTGCACTGCCTGCACGCTGGTCATCCGATTGCCTGTGACGATAAATACGGCGATGCCGGGTTCGATCAGGCCATGCAGAACATCGGGTTAAACCGTTTGTTCCTGCATGCTGCCAGTTTGCGTTTGTTCCATCCTAAAACCGAGCAGCCTGTTACGTTTCACGCACCGCTGGATAAGGTGCTAACCCGAACATTAGAGAGTCTCAATGAAGCAGTATGAATTAATCATTTTTGACTGGGACGGCACGCTGATGGATTCAGCAGCCAAAATTGTGCAGTGTATGCAACAAGCAGCCAGGCATTGTGAGGTTGACGTACCCAGTGATGAAGCGGTTAGCCATATTATTGGGATCAGCCTGAAGCCCGCTATTAAGCAACTTTTTAACACCGACGATGACCAACTGGCCGAGCGTCTGGTACTGGCGTATAAAGAAGTCTATCTAGGGGTAGACACCACACCCTGTCCGTTGTTTAACGGTGTGGAAACGATGCTAAGTGATTTAGTGGCAAAGCAACGCACCCTGGCCGTTGCCACGGGTAAGGCGCGAAGAGGCCTTGAGCGAACCTGGCGTCAAACTGGCACCGGGCACTACTTTACAACATCGCGTTGTGCTGATGAGGCAGAGTCTAAGCCGTCGCCGGATATGCTGTTACAGTTAATTGAAGAACGCGGACTAACACCAGCTCAGGCGCTCATGATTGGCGATACCACCTATGATATGCAAATGGCGCAGTCCATTGGCATGGACAGAGTAGGGGTAAGCTACGGCGTGCATGCACAGGTGCATCTGGAAAAGCACAAACCCAAAGCTATTGTGCATTCAATAGCAGAGTTGCATGAGGTACTGACAGCATAAGGGCTGTCAGTGTCTTATATCAGTCGCTTTTGCAGGTAACAGTGTTTAACGAAGCACAATACTGGCTAAATCAATCTGCCATTTAGCCAACATATCCCTCATCAGCATCACCGGCATACCAATTAACGTATTGGGATCGCGGGATTCAATGCGTTCAAACAGCAATACGCCTTTTCCTTCAGATTTAAAGCTGCCAGCGCAGTCGTAGGGTTGCTCACTTAACAGATAGCGCTCTATTTGTGCTTCGGTTAGCTTTTTAAAGGTCACCTTAACGGTTTCACATTCTGTCAGCGTTGCATGTTTAGCGTTATGCACCAGACTCAGCGCGGTGTAAAAGGTAACAGTATTCCCTGAACAGAGTGTCAATTGCTCAATGGCGTTGGGCAAATTACCCGGTTTTCCCAGCGTATGCAGTTTGCCTGTTGCATCGGTTACCGCAGCAACCTGATCGCCACCAATAACAACGGCATCCGGGTAGTCCGCCGCAATTTGTTCAGCTTTGGATTGAGCAAGGCGGCAAGCCAGGGCTTCCGGTGCTTCGGTGTCTCGCGGGGTTTCGTCTATCGACGGTGAAATGCCCGGTAATTGCAGGCCTATATTGGCCAGCTGCGCCAGTCGGTACCGTGACGAAGAGGCAAGAATGAGTCTTGGGTAAGATTTTTTACTCATAAATTCAGTCGTTTAATTTATTATCGTTATAGTAGTCCGGTGGTGAGCGGTCACCCCGGTTTATAGCAATAGTGTAGCGGAATTTAAGCGCTGGTTTTAGCTTTTTAACGTGAAATTGGTTGCCTTACTCGCTCAGAACCAGTGTAAAATTGCAGTCAGTCCGGATATTAATGAAAAAGTCCATTAATCCTTTGACAGTAAAGGGTTGACGCTATATTATGCGCGCCCTATGCAGAAAGTGAAATTACCTTACCAGATCGATCCGGTCAAAAGCGCGTTAAAACGCTCCGATTATAAGGGCGTGTTGGCCGTTAAAGATATGGAACGATTAGTCGGTTCAGTTGTCAGTTATGACGAGTGGGTCGAAGTGGAAGTGCAGTTCAAAAAAGACGAGCAGGGTCTTACTGTTTTCCACGGCACACTGGATACTAAGGTGGCACTTATCTGTCAACGGTGTAATGAGGCATTCGATTGTCCACTTCACGTAGAGTTTTGTTACAGTCCAGTGCAGGGACAACAAGACGCAGAAGCATTACCCGAAGCCTATGATCCGGTAGAGGTCGGCGACCATGGAGAAGTCAGTCTGCTTCAATTATTTGAAGACGAGCTGATTTTGTCTTTGCCTATTGTGCCCTTTCATGCAGAGGAAGTGTGTACAGTGACAAGCGATGACATGCAGTTCGGTGAGATTGAACCGGAACAGAAGCAACCAAACCCTTTCGCGGTTTTGAAAGAACTTAAGCGAGACCAGGAGTAAGTTATGGCAGTACAACAAAATC
>MDTG01257917.1_pt1 | contig 44668 bp, 45 predicted proteins | sample 811421 | NCBI WGS metagenome assembly MDTG01 (sample SAMN05326645, study PRJNA326480) | marine metagenome | isolation source: seawater | place: Pacific Ocean: South East | collected 2011 | reverse complement strand
GTCTTAAGACAAAGTACCATCGGCGCAGAAAGGCTTGACTTCCGAGTTCGGAATGGTATCGGGTATAACACTTTCGCAATAATTACCAGGCATCGTTTATTACTAAAATAATTTTAAAAAGTAAAGATTTTTATTGAATATTTTTTTTAATTAACCTTTTTTTACGAAATTGAAAGAAAATTATTAAGAACTTTTATTGTATTTATAGAATTTTTTAGAATTTAATAAATCTTGAACCAGTACAAAAAAACTTCCAATTATTAAACCAAATAGAATTGAAAAGTATATTATTTGATTATTTTTAGTTGATTTAGTTTTTATTAAAAAAAAGTTATAATCAACCAGTTTACTGTCTGATTTTTGTAAATTTTTTATTTCTTTTTCATAAAAATCCAGGTCATTGTACTGACGAGATAGGATTAAACTAATTTCTTTTTCTATAGCTAAGTATCCTCTTAAATAACTTGTAGGTTTATCATTTATATTGAAATTATCCATTTGATTATTTGTAATTTCCAATTCTCTTGCTATTAAACTTTGTTCTCTTAAAATGTGAATTTTTTTTAAATCTTCATTAATTCTAAAATTCTTTTTTCCCTCCAGCAATTCAATTAATTCTTTATATACAGATTTTTTTAGACTTGCATGAGTAAGACTTACTACTTTTTTTAAAATATCTTTGCCTTCATTAGGATCAAGCCAATTTAATTTAATATTATACCCAACTTTACCAATATTTGATTTAATTGCAGAAGAAGAAAATGATTGAGATAAATTATATAATTTTTCAATTTGATCATTATTGGACAAACTGGATATATTTTTTTTTATTTTGTTGTTGTTTTTCAAGACTTGTATTATCTCATCATAATCTACAAACTCATCCATAAATCTTTTCAACATATTTGTTTCATTTATCATATTTATAGTTAATTCTTTATTTAATGATATTTCATCTTCATACAAAAAATTCTGCAATGATTTAAATTTTGTAAATTCAAATGGTTTGTTTTCTTTAATTTCAATGGAAATTTGAAAGATATTTGGTTTTAGGTAATTATAAATGAAAGCAATCATTACTGACATAAAAATTGCTAAGATAACTTTTACTTTTTCATTCCAAATTACTTTGATTATATTGCCTAAATCTATTTCATCATTTTTTACAATAGATTTTTTCATTTGAAAAACATTGATATAATTAATAACAACCCATTACAAATCTTTTTTTATTTTTTTGAATAAATAGATTGAAGATAAAACCCAGCTGGTAAGCTATAAACTATCATTAACCAATTATTAAAAAAATTTCCATTTGGCGAAAAAGGCCAAACAGTTATAAGTATTCCTGCTAATAAGCATACCTGATAGTCAGATAGTGGCCGATTTTTCCTAAATATTATTGATTTAAATTGATTTAAAGAAACATATAAAACATAAACAAATAGACTTAACAAAAAAATAAAACCAATTATTCCGGTTTCAGCCAATAATTGAATATAAAAATTATGTGGATGTGTCATGCAAGGTGTTTTGCCAAATGAATATTTCTCATTTTTACATTTTTCCCTAAACATCTTCGGACCATGTCCAAAAATAGGTTTATCTTTGAACATGTTAAAAGCAGTGCGAATCACACTGTCGTGATTTGCTGAAAAAATTTTTGTTTTACTTTCATTTGAACCTTTGATTATTCCCATGTTTTCAGCTGGATTTTTAAACATTCTGTAACTTAATACTGGTGACTTAAGACTTAAAATAACAATAAGAATCATTGCGAACAAAAAAGTGAATATTCTGAATTTTTGATATTCTTTTATTAATAAAATAATAAATATTGTTGATATATTTAAAAATAAAAACGATGTCCTTTCCCCTGACATATAAATTAATACATCCACCAGAATAAACAAAATTCCTATGAAATATTTTTCAAATTTATGTTTTTTCTTAATCAAAAATAACGCAAATAACAATGGAAACAGTCTAGATAAATAAGAACCCATAATTAACTCATCTCCAAAAAAAGATGAAACACGAATACCGCTTATTTTAATACCGAATAAATTTACACCAGTAAAATATTGAAAATAGCCATCTATTACCAAAGCCGAAAAACAAAAAACTAACATAAAGTAAAAGTAGATTAAAATATCTTTGTTTTTATCTATTAAATACCAAATGAAACAACTGAATACACCTATTCTAAAATAAAATAGAGAGCTCTCAAAACTTAGCATTATATTTTTTGATACAAATATACTTAATAAGACACAGTATATACAAAAAATAAAAAATATTTTTAACGGTTTTATATTTAAATAACCAAAATTTTTATTTTTTAAAATCTTATAGATAAAAAACAAAGTTGAAATACTTATAATTAAATCTGGAAAAAAAGGGCCCCATATTAATAATGGAATTATAGATGCTACTATTAAATTAGTAATAGATCTAAATGATTTAATAAAATTATTCATAATAATCTTAAGCAATAAAAAAAAAGTTAATTTCGTTTTAGATTAATAATTTTATTTTTTTTGTCCTTTACATTTAAGTTTGTATTTACATCTTCATTTATACTATAACTTTCATTATAAACATGATCAACAATCCTAGAATTAGATTGATAAGATGGAACTATTTTTTGAAGCATATTTTTTACATCAGTTGGTCTGTTATTCTCCAATAGATTGGTTAGTTCATCTAAATTTTTTCTCAATTTGTCTAATGGGATAAAAGGATCATGGGCTTTTTGGATTTTTTCATGATGAGTTTTTTTTGGATTTTCACCAAGCAAAAGTTCTTCAAATAATTTTTCACCAGGTCTAAGACCAATTAACTTTATTTCTATATCACCATCTTTATTTTGATCATCCTTTACTCTTAAACCAGAAAGTTTGACCATTTTTAATATTAGGTCTCTAATTTTTACACTTTTACCCATATCTAAAACAAAAACTTCGCAACCTTCAGACATCGCACCCGCTTGTATTACTAATTGAGAAGCCTCAGTTATAGTCATAAAATATCGTGTAACTTCATTATGCGTTAAGGTTACTGGCCCACCCTGTTTGATTTGTTCTCTAAATTTAGGTATCACTGAGCCTGAGGACTCTAAAACGTTTCCAAAGCGAACGATAGCAAATTTTGTCGATTTGGATACATGGTAGTAAAGCGATTGCACGCAAATTTCAGCTAACCTTTTAGTTGCGCCCATTATATTTGTAGGTCTAACTGCTTTATCACTTGAAATAAGAACAAAATTCGATACGTCATAATTAATTGCAATTTTTGCAATTAAAAATGTTCCAAAAACATTATTTTTAACACTTTCACAAATATTTTCCTCAACTAAAGGCACATGTTTGTATGCAGCTGAGTGATAAACAGTATCAATTTTAAAACTTTTAAATACCTGGTTTAACATTGAGGAATTTTGAATATTTATCATAAGTGGAATGATTTTTAAGTTTTGTTTATTATTTTTTAATTCCTCAAAAGTTTTATAAAGAGCAAACTCATTCGATTCTAAAAGGATTAATTTTTTAGGTTTTAATCTAATTATCTGGCGACATAACTCAGAACCAATAGATCCACCTGCTCCAGTCACTAATACAGTTTTAAAATTTATATTTCTATTTAATAATTCAATATTTGGATGAATTTCTTCTCGATTTAATAAATCTTCAATATTATAATCTTTGATATCAGATATTGATATTTTACCCTCTACTAATTCTGATATGCTTGGAAGAGTTTTGACAATTAATTTTAATTTATTAAGTTTCTCTATAATTTTATTTCTAATGTTTCTACTAAGTGAAGGTAACGCAAGAAAAACTAGTTTAATATTATGAGATAAAACTAGCGTTTTTAAATTAGATGGAGAATAAATATTTTTACCAAGTAAAATACGTTTATGAAGTTGTCTATTATCATCTAAAAAACCTACAACATTAAATTTAGGGCTATTTTCAAGGTTTGATACTAATTGTCTTCCAGCTTCTCCTGCTCCATAAACTAAGATGTTTTGTTTAACAAAAGTGTTTTTATTGTTTAAATTTGATGTAAGTACAATTTTCAAAGACAGCCTAGTAATAATAATAGCAAAAAAGTATAACATTGGTTGTATAGCGCCTATAGATCTTGGAACTCCTTTAATTCCATATACTCCAATCAACAAAAAATAAATTAATCCATATACAAAAGTGGAAGATAAAATAGTCGATATAATTGATAAACCTGAATATCTAAATATTGTTCTATATAAACCAAATAACCAAAATATTGGTATTGCTAAAAATGAAGATGCTAATACTGGATATAAATTAATATCTTGAAATAAAATTAGCTGCTCCAATCTTATGACAAAAGCTAACCATGTACACAGAATGGCAAGAGCGATATCGGTCATGATGGCAATAATTCTTTTTGAATAACGATCTAAAGATAAAATACTAGATCTAAATTCTTGAAAAAATTTATTCATTTTTTTGCAACTTCTATAAATTATTTTTATTTAAAATTTTAGACCATTTATATAAAATAATTTTTTGGGAGAAGCATCTTTTATAAGCATTTCTGGCATTTTTTTGCATTTTACGTTTCCATGAAAAATTATCTGAAAGATAAACTAATTTGTCTGACAAATTTTTGATATTTTTAATTGAAACATGAAATCCATAATTAAATAATTTCATATTTTTTATAAACTCGCTTTTTTTATCTATGTTTGAAATTATAGGCACTCCACATTCAAGATAAGTCATTAATTTTCCAGGGTATGCGTATTTATACATGTTTGGTCTTAGAGTAACCAAACCAATATCTGCTTTTTTCATTATTTTCTTTAAAACGTCTACTGGTAAATATGGAAAAAATTTTACATTTGCTTTTAGCTTTTCTGCTAAATAAATTAGTCTCTTTTTTTTTATACCATCACCTATCATATAAAGCTGTATATCTTTTCTTTTTTTTATAACTGACATTGCCCTAATAACTTTTTCAAGTTCTTGAAATCGACCATGGTTACCAATAAATATGATATTTAGTTTTTTTTTTGAAAGATTAAATTTTCTATTAAAACTTTTAAATTCAAGAGATGATGAAACTGAAAAATTGTTTATCAACTCAATATTGTATTTTTTTCCCTCTAGGCGGTTCAATAAAGTTCTCTTCATGTCTTTAGAGTGAACAATTATTGAATTGGCCTGCTTGCAACTCCAATTTTCAATTACACTTAATAATTTATAGAAAAAAAAAATTATTAAAATCTTTGCTGAATTTTCCTACTTCAGGATACAAATCCATGCAGAAATAAATAAATTTAATTTTGAATAATTTTGAGGATAATGCTGCAAATAAACCTCCAAGGATTGGGGGCACAGAGGTCATTAATATTATATCATATTTTTTTTTAGAGGTAGAAAGTAATACCATCAGACCGATCTTAATTGCATTATAAATTCTTTGTAGTGGCTTGTTAGTCTCAATTGGAAGGTTCATTCTTCTTATTTTAATTTTTGAAATTATTTGAAATTTTTTTTTGTTTAATTTTTCTGAGCTTATATTTCTAGATGGTAATGAAGATAATATATCTACCTCATGTCCCTCCGATTGAAAATGTTTTGCAATCTCCCATACTAATTGGCCACAGTTCGCGTTATCTGGCCAAATAAAACGGTGTGATATTAAAATTTTCATTTGAAAATATTAAATATTGATAAGCTAAATTAAAAATAATTTCTTGTTTTTTTTCCTTGCTTATCTTTGAAATTTCTTTTTTTCCATAAGGCGCTGTGTGGTTTTTTAACTTTAATTTGGTGGACTGGCCTTGGCTCTTTGGTATAATAATATAATATTATACTCCTTCTAGGACTTTTGTGGGGAAAATTTATTGGGCTTGGAAGACCATGAAAGCTTTTATCATGAGTATCAAAAACAACCAATCTATTAAAAATTGGATCAATTTTTTTTACACAATTTATGCCATTTAGGTCGTATATCCCTAATTCTCCTCCCCAACTTCTTTTCCAACCTGGATTTAAATATATTAAAGCATTTAAGCGACGATGCAAACCAGTATGATCATGGTAGTTTCCATCCACATGAACATCTAGCAAGCCTCCATTTTTTGTTAGATTTAGACCTCCGCCACTAAAATATGGATCTGGAATTAATTTTTTTATTTTGAATAAATCTGAAATAGACTTTAAAATTCCAGCACTATTCATTATTCTTACAACGTCAATAATTCCTTCAGGTATATCAAATTCTGATTTCCATTTAGATCTATACTTAACCTCAATATCTTTATCATTTGTAAAGTCCCACGAAGAATCTTTTGTATGTGGGAAGTTAATTAAACAATTTTTAACTAAATTCATTTGTAAAAAATTATCAATTATGAGATGTTTGTAAGGTTTTTTAAAATAATTAATATTAATTTTGGAATTATCTAATTTTGAGCATGCCAGAGCTGCATAATATTTTAATTTTTTTTGAGTGTACATTGTCTTAATTTAATTTAAAGGATCAATTTAGATATTAAAGACATAAAATTTTCAATATTTTTTCCACACTACTCTATTAATATAATCAGTGTAACTTAGTAAAATCCTTACAACTTTATCACTCACATTTCTGTGGTCATAATCTCTCACAATTTTGATATTTCTTTCTTTTCCTCTTTTTTGATTTTTTAATATTTCAATGCCTTGAAATATATTGTTTATTGATAATCCTGTCATAATTACAGCTCCTTCCTCCATGCCCTCTGGACGTTCATGTGTTTCACGAAGATTTAGTGCCGGGAAGTTTAAAATTGAAGACTCCTCAGTAATGCTACCACTATCTGAAATAGTTAACTTTGCATTGAGTTGTAAGTTAATGTAATCAAAAAATCCAAATGGCCTCTTAAGATTAACAAGTTTATTAAGTTTGATTTTGTTATTTTTAATTTTTTTTAAAGTTCGAGGATGAGCTGAAAAAACTAATTTTAATTTATATTTTTGAGCTAAAGTATTGATTATATTTATCACTTTATTAAAATTTATCTCGTTATCAATGTTTTCTTCTCTATGTGCACTTATGATAATATAATTCTCTTTTATTAAACCTAATTTTTTTAAAATTTTTGATTTTTTAATATTTTCAATATTATTATTAATAACTTCAAGGAGTGGGCTTCCAATAGTAATTATTTGTGACGAAGGAAAATTTTCTTTTAATAAATTCTCTCTAGCGATATTACTATATGTTAAATTTATATCAGAAATATGATCAACAATTTTTCTGTTAATTTCTTCAGGAACTCTTTGATCAAAACACCTGTTTCCTGCCTCTAAATGAAATATAGGTATTTTATTTCTTTTTGCTGATATTGCTGCTAAAGTACTATTTGTATCACCTAAAATTACTATAGCGTCTGGTTTGAGTTTGTTAATAATCTGATCTGTTTTAAAAATTATGTCGCTAATTTTTTCTACCGCTGTTGATCCTTTGCAATTTAAGAAATGATCTGGCTTTTTAATTTTAAGTTGGTCAAAAAATATTTTACTTAGCTCATAATCTTTGTTTTGACCTGTATGCACTAATGTATGATCAAAGTGATGATTAAGTTTATTTATTATAGATGATAATCTAATTATTTCTGGTCTAGTACCAACAATTGTTAAAACTTTAAGCATTCAAATTATTTTTTATAAAATCTAGATTGAGTAATATTTTTTTAAGTTGTTTTTTTGTAGCTTGTTTTGCATTTCTAGATGAGTACTCAATGCTTGTTGAAAATTTTTTTTTTCCTTTTACAAAATAATTAGCATAATTTAGATCTCTATTATCAAGAGGTATTCTAAAATATTTTCCTTTATCAATTGCTATAGCCATTTCTTCACTGGATAATAGGGTTTCATCAAGTTTTTCTCCATGTCTCGTCCCTATAATTTTAATTGGATTTTTTGCTTTAAAAATATCTTTTAATACGAATGCTATATCTTCTATTTTTGCTGAAATTGCTTTTTGAACAAATATATCACCTTGAGATGCATTTTTAAAAGCGTGTAGTACTAATTCAAATGAATCATCTAACGACATTAAAAATCTTGTCATTTTTGGATTTGTTATTGTTAATGGTTTTTTTGATTTAATTTGATTTATAAGCAATGGTATTACTGAGCCACGTGATACCATTACATTTCCATACCTGGTCGCAGAAAAAACTGTTTTGCTTGAATTTCGCAATCTAGATTTCGCCACCATAATTTTTTCCATCATAGATTTAGAAATTCCCATTGCATTTACTGGATAAACAGCTTTATCAGTGCTTAGTAATACGACTTTCTTTACTCTGTTTCTAATTGCTACATTCATTATATTTTCTGTTCCAATAATATTAGTTTTTACTGCTTCCAAAGGATAAAATTCACAGGTAGGAACCTGTTTGAGTGCTGCTGCGTGAAAAACATAATCAACGTTCTGCATAGCTTGATCTAATGAGTCTTTATTCCTAACATCGCCAATATAATATTTTACTTTTTTATTATTAATAGCTAGCCTCATATCTTCTTGTTTTTTTTCATCTCTACTGAAAATTCTTACTTCTTTTGCACCAATTTCTATTAATTTATGAACTGCTGTTCTTCCAAATGAACCAGTGCCACCAGTTATTAAAAAGATTTTACCTTTAATAAATTTCATTTTAATTTCATTAATTTTTTATGTTTTGAAAATTATACATGTCATGTATCATATCGCTCCACAACCTTGGTTTAAATTTTGTCAAATCTCTGAATTTTGTTGAATTCATAGATCTATCAACAATAACTTTTTTATCTTTAAAAATTTTTATTCTTTTATTGTAAACTTTTTTAATAATTAATAGTAAATCATATTTACTTATAGGATTTGAGGACAAATGAAATAGTCCTTTTAGTTTTTGATTTTTTATAAAATACACATAGACAATTTTTGCCAGTTCATATGTTGGAAACCCTGAAAAAATTGATTTGCTATAACCCCTAACACTGCCTTTTTGATTTAAAAACCAATTCAAGAAACTTTTTTTTGAATTTAGTTCATGACCTATAATAGAAGTTCTAATTATTACATTTTTTTCATCTACATCTTCGCCAAGAAACTTGCTTATACCATAATAATCATCCGCGTCACAAAAGTTTTGTTCAGTATAATTCCCAATTCTACCCGAAAATACACAATCGGTACTAAAATGAATTAATCTATATTTATAAATTTTACTTAAATATGACAAATATCTTGGAAATAGACTGTTAACAAGGAATATATTTTTTGAATTTTTAATATTAAATTTTTGTTTTATAAGTCCAATGCAATTCAGGATTATATCAGGCTTAGTTTTTTTTATTATTTTTTCAACTATAAAATTATTCAATACATCGATGCTATGATAAATCTTACATTTTTTTACAAAATTATAAGCTCTAATTGATTTTAAATTCCTAACAGTTAAATATATCTTAAACTCATTTTTTTTTACGAGGTATGAAGCTAGCTCACTACCTAACATTCCATTCCCTCCAAAAATTAATATTTTTTTCATTAGGTATCAAATTTGTGGTTCAATTTTTTACTCATTCTGAAATTTATTTATCTTTTTTAAGCCAAATAGTTTTAATATCAAAATAGTTAATTAAAATAGCTTTATTTACTCCTTTATAAATAAAAAAACTACCAGCTGCCAAACCTGATAAGGAAAATTTATTCACAGCATCAATAAAATGATCTACTTTACCCGCGCCTCCTATAAGAGTTAGTGGTATTTTAAGTTTATAAAAAAAATTTTCTACCATCTCCAGATTATAACCTTCCATTGTACCATCTTTATCTATTGAATTTATAATTAGCTCACCCGCACCCATTTTTTGGATTTTGTCTATAATTAAATAAAAATCTACTTCGGAATGTTCTACGGATGCATTTTTTGAAAATAATTTAAGCTGTTTTTTGTTTATTTTAACATCCAAACACACCGCTATACTTTGAGATCCATAAATTTTGCTCGCATCATAAACTAAATTTAAATTATCAAAAACTACACTACTTAATATTATCTTCTCAACGCCTAATGAGAAAATTTTTTTTACTTGTTCAATATTTTTAATACCTCCTCCGTATGCTAAAGGCATTTTACTACTCATTACTAATTTTTTTATAAGTTCATAATTTATTTGTTTATTTTTTGCTGAGCAATCTATATCGATTACAATTAATTCATCAGCTTTTTTTTCACTAAATATTCTGACAGCATTTTCTATATCACCAATATATCTTCTAGAATTATTTTTAAAATTGATAGTTTTAATCATATCCTCGTTTTCGTCAAAAAGTAAACAAGGAATAATTCTTGGAAACATAATTAAGTTAATCTACTAAAATTAATCAAAATTTTTTTGCCAGTATCGTGACTTTTTTCAGGATGAAATTGAACACCATAAATATTATTTTTGTTAATGAAACTTATAAAATTATTATTGTCATAATTTGTGAGAAGGTATTTTGCTGAAGTATCTGAATTCTTAAAATGGTAGGAATGTATAAAATAAAAGAAATCTTTATTATTTAAACCTTTGAAAATTTTATGATCCTCATTTTGTTTTAATTGAATATTATTCCATCCTAAATGAGGTTTTATTTTGTTCTCTAATAATAAGTTTTTACCATTAATGAGCTTTAGTCCTTCAGAATTACCTTCCTCACTACAATTGCCCAAAACTTGCATTCCACAACAAATACCTAAAATTTTATTGTTTTGATTAAGAACAAAATTTTTAATAAAAACCGTAAATTCCTTTTTATCTAGTAAATACATCATTTCATCAAATGAGCTTACGCCTGTTAATATTATTTTTGAAATATTATCTGTTATTTGATGTGTTGACTTTATAATTTGAGTTTCAATATTATTTTCTAGGTAGAAATTATATAAAGATTGAACATTCCCAATTCCACAATCAATAATACCAATCATTTTCTGATTAATCTTTTCTCAATTTTAAAAAATCTAAAAATTCTAATAAACATTTGTATTATATGATAATCAGATTTGTAGTTTGTAAAAGACTTATTTGGTGCCTCTAAATATTCCTGGAAGTCGTTATCTGATATGTCCAACTTACTTTTTATGTACCTTATTTCATTATTTATATCATCATCATTGTATGGATTTTTTTTTAATAATTCTAAAGCCTCGTTTCTAGTTATCTGGTTGGTTAAAATTAAACTTGAATAATGTATTTTTCTAACGTCAAAATTAAATTTTTTTCTTAACCAAAAACCTTCAAAAAATTTTGTAAAACGTGACTCATAATGTTTATGTGAATATTTCTTCCATCCATATTCTTTTTCTAAAAAATTAATAGCCTCGTTTTTATTAAATTTAATAAAATTTAAAGGTTGTAAAATATTCAAACCATAAAAATATTTATAAAATATTTTATATCTGTATATACTTATTAATGGGAAATTTTTTAGCGGTATTCTACCAAATCTCGAGTGAATATCTTTAATGTGTTTTACATCTGATGCATGATAGGACCACTCTAGTGGCTCTCTTATGCACTCAGTTGAGAAATTACCTCCAGTAAGTAAGTATTTTATGTTATTTTTTACTGCTATTTTGTGAATGGACGCCCAAATTGCATGGTCCTGTGGTATATCTAAATTTGGATGGGTTGCTTTAAAAAAAGCTAATTGTAAGTCCTTCATCTCCCTCCAGTTGATAACTTCTGTATGCAAATCTAAACTCAATTTATCTATTATTTTTTCAATATTATGAACTGACTCAATAGAATTCCAGCCTGTGTCCACATGAACAACTAAAGGATTTAATTCTAACATTTTAACTACGTAATGGGCCAAATAAGAACTATCTACACCACCACTCAGTCCTAGGATGCAATCATATCCATTTTTATTTTTGTTCTTTTTAATCTTTTTAGAAATTTTTTGGATTTTCTTTTCACTTTTATCAGTGTTTTCTAAAAAGATATTTTGTAAATTTAATTGAAAATTTTGACAGTGATCACATAGACCTTTGTTATTAAATTTTATATTACTGTCGGTGGTATCCATTACACAGTTAATGCAGATTTGAAAATCTTTAATTTTCATAATAAGTTTTTTTTGTATTTTCTATGACAGCATAAATACAATATTGTCTTAAATTTTTTGATAAAATATCACTTTTAAATAGAGGTGTATAAAAAATACTATTAATTTTTAAGCCTAAGTTATTACAAAATTTATTTATTTCGGCTTCATTTATAAAAGTTTTGTGATCCCAGTCTAGATCGTAACCTTTTTTTCCAGGCACACCTATTATTATAATTTTATTTTTTTTAACTACTCTTGAAATTTCCCTAATTACTTTTAAAGGTTTAATAGTATGTTCTAAAACATTATCTAAAATTGCACAATCGTAAATTGAATCTTTAACATCTAACGTGTCATTAAAAATTCTTATTGGATCTAAATTAATTTTTTTCATATATTCTAGACACATTGGATTAATTTCAGCAGGTGTAACAATATTAAATTTTTTGTAGTATAAAGAGTAGTTCCCTATTCCTGCACCGTAATCTAACAAGTGACCATTCAAATAATTTGTAATTTTTGGGTATAAATAATATTTACAATATAACTTACCTATGAAGCTCCTAGTCTTAAGCTCATCAAACATTTTCGAAACAGTATTAATTTTTTTTTTTGACATAGGATTTTTTAGAAAATTTGAGATTGAAAAAAATTGCTAAAAATAAAATACTTAAAATATCAATTAATCTAAAACAAATCATTAGAATATAACCTGTAGCAAAACCAACATAACTTTTGCTGATTAAAAATCCACCTATAAATTCATTTATCCCATAATTCTGTGGAAAAAGTTTTATAATCGTCAATGCTCGAAATAAAAAATAAATAAAAGATATTTGAATAAAACTTATATTGAAACTAAAAAATATAAATAAAAAAAAAAAAAGAAAATAGAAAAAAAAGATCTGAAAATAAATGAAAGATAATAAATTTTAGAATTAAAAATTTTTTTTTGATATAAAAACTATTTATTTTTAAAAATTCAAAATATTTTTTTTTTAAAAACAAAAAAGAAAAATGTTTCATTTTATATTTCATTAAAAACTTAAATTTTTCTAAAAATATTAAAATAATCAAAGATACAAATAAAATTAACAGAGTCATGATAAAAAAATTTTTATTTTCGAATCCTAGTTTTGCTGAAAAAAAGAAAAAAAATGCTAATATTAGTAATATTAAAAGTAAATCTAATATAATTGTAAAGATTAAAACATATATAAAGTTCAGGTATCTAATTTTATAATCTTTTTTTAAAGTAATCCCTTTATAAAAAGTTCCCAAAAAAGGGAAAATGTTTAGAAACTGAGCATTAAAAGATACACGATTATAATACATAAAATGAAATCTGCTTTTGGCGTTAAACAATATATATAAACTAAATGAATCAAAAATTTTTGAAATTAAACAGCAAATCAAAGACAATATAAAAAATTTATAATCTAAATTTTGTATGACTTCATTTAAATCAAAATAGGAATTTGTTAGGTTTATAATTGTTAAATAAGCAACAAGAGATAAAATAAAAGTATAGAAAATTTTTTTTAATTTTTTTTTTTTCATTTTAAACATGAATAGTTATTAATTGTTCATAATTGCAATTTTGTTGCAATATATAATTAGCCTATTAAAAGCACTATTCAATAAAACAAATTATTAAAATATTAAAATATGTATGAAGATAAAACATTATTTATTAAAAAAGTTATTTATGCATTAAGGTACTCTAATTTAATAATTAGAATTTATATATTCATCAACAGTCAATTTCAAAAAAAAATAATATTACCTATTACATATTTATTAAGAAAAAAAAGTTATATGAAGCTAGATTATACCTCAGGTTTCAAAGATAAAAAAATAACAAATAAATGCAATGAAATTTTTTTAGAAAGGTTAATTAAATTTTATCATAAAAATTTTAAAAAAAAAAAAAAAATTAAAGGTATGTGGCAAGAAAATCTTAAACTTAAATTTTATGACTTAATTAATGTATTAATTAACAAAAACAAAAGAGGACTTTGTAAAATATTAAATAACATGTTTAGAAATTCAATTAGCGATGGTCTTTGTGTTGGTTACGAAGAATATACTAAGAGCAAAAACTTTTTTGGTAAAATTTATATTAAGACACAGTTTAATTCATACCTTGAGGAACTGAGAAAGAATAAAATAAATATTGATATGTTAAAATTTGAAAATGTTGGTAATCCAACTGGTATTAAATATAAAGCAAAATATATAGGTATTGAAACCTTAAGACATGCAAATCAAGCTTTTACAATGACAAAATTAACTTCAAATATTAAAAAACCAAAGATATTAGAGATTGGGGGCGGAATTGGTGGAACTTGTTATCAATACATTTACAGTTTTAATAAAAAAAAAGCAATTAATTATTATTTAGTAGATATTTTAGAAGTTTTAATATTACAAGCTAACTTCTTTCAAAAAAAAAAGGATTAATTTTTTCAAATGAGAAAAAAAAAAAATCAAATAAACAAAACGTTTTTTTAATACCAAAAGATAATCTTAGTATTTTAAAAAATATCAAATTTGATCTTATATTTAATTCGTGCTCATTGTCTGAGATGGACAATAAAGATTGTAATAAATATGAAAAATTCATTAATTCACATACAAAAAAAAATTCAATTTTTTATCATATTAATCATGAATTAAAGATTAAATATAAAAATAAAAATTATTCAGAAAATAAATTAGGATCTGAAATAATGACTGGGTACAATAGATTTAAGCTTTTAGATAAATATAAAAGAAGAAACATGTTACCTGAAGATAGAGTTATAGAGTATAATGAATTCATATATAAAAAAATATAAACTATTTTTTTATAATAGTATTTTTTTTAAATAGAAAATGTATATTTGTAACTTAAGAATAAATTATAAAATTTAAAAAAGGGTATTTTTATGATTCCAAAAATTTCAAAAAAAACAAAAAATATTATTAGAAGTTCAGATAAAAGAGGTTCTATAGTTTCAATAGTCGATGAAAAGGTGAATAATATATCAATAATTACTTGTCTTCCTAAAACTATTAGATCAAATCATTTGCATAAATCAGACTGGCACTACATGTATGTATTAGAAGGGATTATGGAATACTTTTTTTTATCGAAAAAAAAAGTTAATTATATAAAATTAAAAAAAGGAGAAATTATATTTTCACCGCCAAAAGAACTCCATGCAACTTATTTTCCAGTAAAAACCCAGTTATTAGTAGCAAGTAAAAATAAAAGGGATAAAAAAACTTATGAAAATGACACAATTAGAGATAAACTTATTGATTTAAGTAACCTCAAATCAATAAAAGCAAGTGCAAAAAAAATTAAATAATTACAAAAAAATACTTAAATGTAGATTATGCAACTCAAAAAGAATTATAGAAATTCACAATTTTGGTTTAATCCCTATTGGAAATGATCTTAAAAAATCACGATTACAATCAATAAATTGTAATAAATATCCTTTGGCATTAATGAATTGCTTAAATTGTTGTCATTATCAATTATCGGTATCAGTCAATCCAAAATTATTATACGCTACGAACTATACATACTTAACCGGAATATCAAAAACTTTTAACAAGCATTTTTCAGATTATGCACTTTGGATTAAAAATAAATGTAAATTGAGAAAAGGTTCCCTAGTTTTAGATGTTGGTTCAAATGATGGAACTTGTTTGAAATATTTTAAAAAACACAAAATGAATGTTTTAGGTATTGATCCAGCAAAAAAGCCCAGTGATATAGCTAATGCAAATGGCATAAAAACGATTAACGAATTTTTTAACAAAAAAACTTCATCAGTTTTAAAAAAAAAATATGGCCAATTCGATTTTATTACTAGCCACAATGTGCTTGCTCATACTGAAAATATACAGGAAATTTTTTTATCAATATATGATTTGCTCAAATACAATGGTTACTTATGTTTTGAAATTGGTTATTTTAAAGAGGTAATTAAACATAACTTGTTTGACACCATATATCATGAGCATTTAGATTATCATCATGCAAATCCATTAATGAAATTTTTAAAAAAGGTAGGATTCACCATTAAAGATTTATCAACAAATAATATTCAAGGCGGAACTTTAAGATTATTATTACAAAAAAGAAGCTCTAAAATTAAAATAAAAAGTATTGAAAAATTTGTAGAAAATGAAAAAAAATTTTTTTCAAAAATTAATTTAAAAAATAAATTCAAAAATTTTACAAAAACACTATTTAATCTTAATTCATTAGTAAAGGTAGAAATTGATCAAAAAAAAAAAATCTATGCATATGGATCGCCGACAAAGGCAAGTTTGCTTCTTAGTGGTGCTAAATTGAGTAGAAATATGATAACAAATACATTTGAAGATAATTTTTTAAAATTTAATAAATATATACCTGGAACTGATATCAAAATTATTAATTCAGAAAATATAAAAGTAGGACATAAACAAATTTTTATCTTGCTTGCTTGGAATTTTTCTGAAGAAATAGAAAAAAAAATAAAAAAAAAAAATATTAGAAATGTGAAATTAATAGTACCATTACCTAAAATAAAAATTAAAAAAATATGAATATAAACTTTAAAAAAACATTAGTTATTGCTCCACATTTAGATGATGAAACTATCGCTCTTGGTGGAACTATAAAAAAAATATCGAAAGCCAAAATGCAAGTATATGTTATTATCGTTGGTGGTCACTTACCGCCCGTATATGATAAAAAAAATTATCAAATAACTAAAAAAGAATCGGAAAAAGCATTAAGAATCCTTAAAGTAAAAAAAGTATTTTATTTAAATTTACCAGCTTTAGAATTTCACAAAAAATATTATCAAACTATGAATAAACGAATAAGTGAAATAATGAAAAAACTTAATCCAACTACAGTATTTATTCCTTTTCCAGACAGACATATTGATCATCGAACAGTTTTTGATTGTGCAATGGTAAATACTAGACCAAACCGCAAAAATCATCCAAAATGTGTTCTTTCTTATGAAACCTTGTCTGAAACTCATTGGAACGCACCTTACGTAGAACCAAATTTTAATCCTGATTTTTTTGTAGATATTGATGGAACTATAAAAGATAAATTAAAAGCTGTTAAATGTTATCGATCTCAGATTAAAAATAATATATCGAGATCTAGTGAAGCTATTGAAGCGCTATCTAAATTTAGAGGTTCCCAGAATGGATGTAAATATGCAGAGGGTTTTAAATTAATAAGAGCTATAATTTAACAGATTTTTTTATTTTGTTAAGAATTTTCAAGTATTTTTTTATTACAATAAATTGATCTTTTGATAATTTTGATAATTTTTGGTTTGAGTAATTAAATATACTATTAAATAAATTTACTTCTTTAATATTAAATTCGGATATTTTTTTATTAAATTTTATTAAGTAATTTTTTTTTACAATTTTTTTACCATAAAAAAAATGATTTAAAATTAATGAAGTATTATTGTTAAAGTTAACTTTCACATAATTTTCATATTTTCTATATATAGCAATAGTAATTTTAAATTTAATTTTTTTTGAGACAAAACTAGATTTGATGAAAATTAATTTTTTATTCTTAATTTTGTGTGAAATCACTAGGTTGTTATAATTAAATGAAAAATATGAGATTAACGAAAATGGATAGCATCCCATGTCATATAAAATTGATGACTGAAGACTGTTTTTCAATCTAAACGATTTCCTATTAAAACTAGGAATTGAAAATTTTATATCAATACTTTTAATATCTTTTTTTTTCCTCAATACTTTCTTGAAAAGAATAAATTGCTTTGAATAAAAATACATCATGTTTTCAAACATGAATAATTTTTTTTTTTTGGAAATATCGTTTAATTTTATAAGTTGTCTTTCATTAAGACAAATAGGTTTTTCAATAATAATATTAAAACCAGAAGATAAAATTAATTTTGATGTTAAAAAATGCGATTCCGGAGGTGTTGAGTTAAAAAAAATATAATCTTTTGATAATTTTTTTACAGCTTCTTCAATAGAGAAAAATGTATCATAATTTTTAATTTTTTTTTTTGTTACAAATTTAATATTTTCTTTTTTAAGATTTAAAGATGGGATTATTGTTTTTTTAACATGTGATCCATATCCAATAATACATATTTTTTTATTTTTCATCTTTATAGGAAAATTTTTGGATTATTTGACGAATTAAAACTAATAAAATTAGATTAAAGAAAAATAAAATAATAATAAAATTAATATTCAAGGGGAAAAAAAATGATATAAAAACATTCAACATTGAAAATATAATATTTGGTAAAAGGTATATTTTGGAATTATTTTTTTTTGCTATAATTTGATAAAGATGCAAATAATTTCTTGATAATAAATTTTCTCCTTTTAGAACACGATAAATAACAACGTAGAACACGTCAATTATTGGAACTATAATTATAGCAATTAAATACTTTATTAAGTCTTTATTATCTATTTCTTGGTGAATAAATGAAAAGAGTATTATTGAGACTACAAAACAACCACTGTCTCCAAAATATAATTTATTTTTGTGTGCATTAAAAAAGGAAAATGCAACTAAAAAAATAAATATAATTTTGGAGGTGCTTTTAATTAAAATGTTATTTGAATAAAAATAAAATACGCAGAAAATTAAAATCAAAATTATTACTAGATTTAAATCTTCTCCATCTTGAAAATTTAAAGTGTTAATTATAACAAAAAAAATTATAATATTTATTAAAATTAAAATAAAATTTAATTCAGATACTTGCAATAAATACACTGCGACTGGAGCTAAAATTTGTAAACTAAGTCTCCATTTAAAGTCAATTTCTAACACATCATCAAAAAAATATATAAAGCATAAGATTAATATTAATACGCTAATTGCATAATTTAAATTTTGATCAATAAAATAGAAAAAGCAAGGTGCTATTAATAAAAAACCAATACCAGTTGGAATTTTAGTTGAAAATTTTTTCCATACCTCAATATAGCAAAAGTTAATTGCTAAAAATAATATAAAATAAATAAATGTCATTTTACTCAAATCATAGAAGAAAAATTAATTAATTATATTTAAAAAATATTTAAAAAAAGAAATATAGTATTAAATAAAGATCTTTAAAATAGATTTTAACATCAAAAACAAAAGTCTTTATCATCTCCATTGTAAGATAATTTACAAAAAACTTAATTTTTAAAAAACTTTTGTTTGAGTTTAATATATATTTATTAACTTAAAAAGAAATTTTCAAAAAACTGTTATAAAATTGATGAGAAATTTTTAGAATTTAAAACTTTAAATATTGGGTCTTTTATAAAATTCTTTAATTTTAATAATTAATTTGTTTATAATAAACACTATGAAATTTGATTTTAGATTATGTTTCTTTAGTGCTTTTAAAATTGTATGATTTTGTTTCAATATATTTTTAAAACTCCTATTACTTATTCCGCCTACTCTAAATTTAACCCAAATTTGAGGTATATATTTTACTTTAATTTTTTTAACCTCTAAAAATCTCATCATAAGCTCTGCATCAGATCCTAATTTGTAGTCTAAATTAAATACTCCATATTTTTGATAAACCGAACGCTTTACAAAAAAGGTTGGGTGTGGTGGACACCATCCTTTAGAAAATGCTCCAAATAAAAATGTACCTGGTCTTACATATCTTTTTATTTTATTGGTATCTTTTGGATCAACATATACTAAATCAGAATAACAAGATTCAAGATTTTTATCTTCTTTAAATATTTTATCAACTGAACTTAAAACACTATTTGCAGCATATATATCATCAGAATTCAAAAAACCGATAATATCACCATCTGCAACTTTAATGCCTTTATTCATTGCATCATATATTCCATCATCTGGCTCACTAATAATAGTTTTTAATTGTTTATTTTTAGACTTTAAAAATGATAAAGTTCCATCATTGCTAGCTCCATCAATAATTATATGTTCAACATCTGAATGACTTTGAGCTTGAATTGAAGATAAACAATCATCTATATGTTCAATAGAATTATATGTAACGGTAATAATTGAAATTTTCATTAATTAATAATTTATTTAAATTAACAAGTTATTTTAATAGTAAAATTTAATTATTATACTAAATTAGTTGTGTTTAAAGAGTTTTGATTTTTTTTTTATAACTGGTAAAAAAGTTATAAAAAATTTATTAATCAATCTTTGTTTAAAATTATATAAAAATGTTGTCTAAAAAAAATAAAATTGCCTATATGCACAATAGAAGTTATGGAGATTTAGTTATTAATTTGTACTGTCGTAAGTTTTTTTTAATTGATTCAGTAGACTTTGTGCCATTTTATTTACATGATTTATATAAATTAATTTCTAATAACTCTAAAAATGTAACTATATTAAAAAAAATAATAGATAAGCCCGCTTTTATAAATTTAAGGAAATCAAGGATTTATGAAATAATTAAATCTTTTAAACAATTAAGAAATGCTTTTGATAAAATTAAAAATTGTTATCCAGACTACATGATTTTCCAAGATCATAAAAGATGGGGACAAGATATGTATTTTGGATTTTCCACATGCACCCCTAATAAATTAAGTAATATTTATATGTCACACATGTCTTTTTATAAAAATATTGGTTTAAAAAGCATCAAACCAATTAATGAGACTTTACAAAATGATGGTGTAGTAAGAATCTTTCCTAATTCAAATCATGAATATAAAAATATAAATTCTGATATTGTATATTCAATTTGCAATCAATTAAACGATTTGAATACATCACATGAAGTAGTTTATTTGGATGGTGAAAAAATATTCGACTTTAAACATAATTACTCAATTATCCCCAGAAAATTTAGCGAACTAATATCAAAGCTAAAGTACTCAAGATTTAATATTTCATGTGATAGTTTACCTGCACATTTAAGCTCTTTTTATAATATCAATACTCTTGTTCTAATTTCTGAAAAAAGCAAATATTGGCTACCATTAGATTCGTTTAATAAAAAAAATTATGTTGCTTTAGAAACTATTGAGAATGGAAATCACTCATATTTATTTGAAATGATAAACAAAAACTATAATGAAAATTTTCAACTATAATCAAAGGAAAAATTTATTATAAGAAAATTTTATATAAATTTTCTTTAAGTAACATGAAATTTTTCAGCAAAAAATTTTTTTTTTGGTATCTTTCATTTATTTTTTCTAAAACTTTAACATTAAGAACTGGTTTTTTTAATTTTAATTTAGATTTTAAATTATTTTTTATAATTTTTTGTTTATTATAATAATTTATCTTTGTATTCTCGCTATTGAGTTTAAATCCTGTATTTAAAACTAAAGTTTTGTATGGGGTAATTGTTATTCCTTTTGATAAGAATATAGTATAATACCAATAAACAGCCCAAGTATTTATTTTTTTTTTATAATTGAGAAAGAGTCCTAAGGAGCTTCCTAAGCTTAAAAATTCAAACTCTTTTCTAAATTTTTTTGAAATAAGAAAATATGCATTTTTTTTTTTAATTTTTTTAAATTTTTTCCATCTATTAGACCACGTTGCCCATCCCCAACAGCTCATATGTTTGGAAAAGAAAAATTTTTCATTAGATTTAAAGTTATCAAAAACCCAGCCATTAATATGCCAGATTTTTTTTTCATACTTATAAAATTTGAGCATTTTATTACAAAAATATAGAAATTCATCAGATACTATTAAATCCTCTTCTAATACTATAAATTCACTTTCTTTTTTTGAAACGTGATCAATTCCAAGCATTATATTTTTTGCGCTACCTAAATTTTTATTTCTATAAAAAATTTTTTGTGTACTTGAAGTATTAGATTTATTAAGGTACTTGAAAATTTTGTCTGTTTTTATTTTATCCTTTTGATTTTTTGGACCATCGATGAATACATAAATTTTAGAATTTTTATATTCGGGATTTTTTTTTAATGATAAAATAAGTTTTTTTAAATTTTCAATTCTATTATATGTGAATATTATGATAGGTGCATTCATCAAAAAAATTAACCTTTATTAATAAGTGTTTTAAAATTATAAAAAGTATTTTTAACCCATTTTCTATATTCTAAACTTTTAGGAGCAAAATGATTTATTTGATTTTTATCAATTATGAGGATTAGTGAACTATATTCACCATAGTACATTGTATTTTTTTTAATAAACATTTCTCCTGGAAAAAGTCTTAATTCGTCACTTAAAAGAATTATTCTATTTGAAATATTTTTAAGTTTGGAAAAATCCCTATAATCAGAGGGGTGCTGTTTAACCAAGATATTACCTTTTGTAACGCTTAAAATGTCAATTAATAACTTTGCAGACTCCTCAAGAGAAAGTCTTTTTAAAATTGGATGAAAAATATCATAATCTTTTTTAAGATAAACTGGAAACTCATCAGACAAATTAGAAAAAACCTCAAAATATTTTTTTATATAATTTTCGTTAGGTTCACTTGCCATTAATCCTGTCTTTTCATAAGGTAAGAAAAAAGTGTCAAAAAACTTTTCAAACCATTTATTTGGGTCAGAGAATATAATTATTTTATAGGGATAATAACTTAAAGAAATCTTACTTAACAAAAATTTTGTGGTTAAAATAAATTTACTTTTTATCATATTAAATAAATTTTTTTTGATACCAATTGGAAATATACCAAAACCTTCGGTAATAAATGAAATTTTCTTACCTTTCATAAATTTTAATAGATAATTGAATAAATTATTAGTTACAAAATCGTTATTATTCACAAAAATATTTGAATTAGTTGAGTAATTGATTTTTTTTTTTTGATTATCTAGAAATATATTGGTTTCTATCAAATCCTCTAACACACAAATATTAATGTTAAATTTTTTTTTCAAAGCTGATATTGCTTTTTTTTGGTAATCTAACTTTTTTAAATATTTATTTTTATTATTCCTCTCTTCATATTTGTTTTTTATTATATAATACTTAAATCTAAATTGAGAGAATTCCTCATACATTAGCAATTTTAACAAAATATTAATTCCTGACAAATGAATTGTCGGCTTAATTTTTTTCATAACGAAATAAAAAAATTTTAAAGCATATTTTTCTCAAAATTAAATAATTAGAAATTATTAAGTAAGCAATTTTTGGGTTGAGATATAAATATAAAAAAGATTCTGATTTTGAGTACAAAACTTTATTTGATATCCTTGAGGAAAATTTTTCATTGATTTTTAATTGATTTGGCAATTTTCTAAGAAATTTTTTTTTTTTAAAATTTTTTTTATAAAAGTTTGTCTTGCTGCAATTAGTTCCACTACCATCAAAGCCATTATTATTTATTAAAGTCTGAGTAGGATATAAGTTTAGTCCTTTTTTGAAAATAATATTGACAGTCCACCATACGGCAAATGTACTTTCTTTATTGATAATATTTTTTGCTAAAATTATATGCAAATCATAACCATATTTTGTTAATTTTTTTTTATGATCGAAATTTAAAAAATTTTTATTTGATTTTTTCATAAACTGCTTACACTCATTCCATACTCTTTTCCAAGTACCAAAACCCCAAACAGATGTTCTTGAGGCAAAAAACGTTTCTAAATTACTTTTAATATTTATTGGCAAATATCCGCATATAGACTTTACTTTTTCTATATTTTCATATTTTTTTAAGCCAGAAGAAATAAAATTAATAAATTGATCCGATACTACTAAATCATCTTCTAAAAAAATTGCTTTGTCAGTTTTTTGAAATGTTTGATTCATACAGTAAATCCAATGATTTTTAAGACCAAGATTTTTTTTTTGAACGAATATTTTTGAATTTTTTTTTAATCTATAATTATTTATTTCTTTCAATGATTGATTTATCAATGCAACATCGTCTTGATATCTTGGACCATCCACAAAAAAGTAAAAATGAAATTTTGATGTATCAATTTTTTTTAACGATTTTAATAGATCTTTTACTTTATCTGGCCTATTAAAAACTCTTATTGAAATAATTAATTTAGACATATTAAAGTAATAAATATAAATTTTTTCATGCGGAAACAATTTCTATATTTTTATGTTTGGTGTGATTTGGCATGTCTATATCTGTAAGACTTAATTGACTCCATGTTTCATTTAACAAAATTGAATTTTTTGAGAAAGTAAGTTCAACAACAATATCATTTTCTTTTGAAAATGTATTAATATGAGTATGAATTAAATTTAATTTGAAATTTGAAATAAAATTTTTAATTTTTGTTAAATTTTTATCTAAATCATGAAATTCTATTGCTAAACAGTTAATATGATCCTGATATTGAATAAAAAAATCTAACCACTTATATTCATCACCTTCTATATCTACCTTTAGCAAAATATTTTTACTTTTTAATTCTTTCTTAATTAAACTTTTATCAAACTTACATCTAAAAAAAGATGAGTAAAGTTTTAGTTGCGAGAATTTTTTAAATTTTTTAAGGTAATTGATTGTTTTTTTTACATCAAATTTTAAAATTGATTTTATTAAATAATTAAGGATCAAAAAATTTGAGGTTTCTGGATCAAAACAAATAATTTTTTTAATTTTATAATTAAAATAAATTTCTTCTTCAAAATCCCAGTTTTCATGAATACCTAGAGAAATTAATAGATCACTTTTTAATACATCTGTTTCATTTAAAAGATATCCTCCATCATACAAGCTGCCAAATCTTTTGAGCTTAGTTTTTCTATTTGGAACTAAAAATTTGGGTAAGCTTAATTTAAACATTGTAATATTTATTTTTATTATAACTTGAAAACAGGTAATTTATAAAAATCATAAGATTTATATATTAGATAATTAAAAAAAAACAAACTTAATTGATTTTTAACCAAGTTTATCAACTTATTTAAATTTTTTTTAGATGAATATACTTTCGCATTATATTAATTGCTTTAATACTTTATTTGATTTTAATAAATCTGTAACAATAAAATTAAAAAAAAAAGTTACTTTAATTTTCTTTTGATTTTTTAATGTAATACTGGCAAAAATAAATTAATAATAATGAGAAATTATATTGATCTAGATAACTTATAACTGTTGAATATTTCTTTTTAATCATTTCACTTGTTTTTAGTATGTGAGTAATATATATTTTTTGACGGAAAAAACTAATACGTTCTATGAATAAAATTATTATGGAGCTATTCTTATTTCACAAAATAAATTCAACAGAGTTGACTATCTAAGTGCACAAAATAAAAATGAAGTTTTTTATATTCCTGATAACATGTTCAGCCTTTGCATTAGGTATATCAGTTGGTCATTACAAATATCAACCTTTTGATACAATTGTAAAAGTAAAAAGTTATTTGATCAGCTCAAAAAAAAAAGTTAATTTTGATAAATTTGCTTCTTGTAATATTAAAAAAATACCGCATGTACTAAATAACTCTCATGCTTTTATAGGTCACGCATATGGGGCACCATCTAAATCGAAGTTTAATAGTTTTATAGCAGAAAACGCATACAGTTTTATAACTCAAAACAAATCAAAGCTACGATCTATAACATTTACAGGTGATGTTTTTAGTTTTCCTTCTATAGATAAGTGGAAAAAGTTATCTTTAGAGATTAGTGAAAACTTACAAATCTTTGTTGCACCTGGAAATCACGACATAATGAGACCAGATTCTATGGATATTTTTAAGCAAAGTGAATTTGGAAAACAAAATTATCCTTTTTTAAAATATTTAGATGATACTCCTGTTATCTTTGAAGATAGTATTAGCAACGGCTGGGAAGTCTCAAATAAAACTATTGAATTGGCAAATAATAAAGGTCTAGAAATAGTTATAATAGCTCGTCATAATATGCCAACATCAGACTTGCTAGAAATCTCAAATTCTTTGGCTGGTATGTCTCCAGAATTAGAGGCGGTTGAGGAATTAGTTGACAAATTTAATAAAAACACATTGTTCTATTGGGTAATTGGGGATAGTGGTGCATTCCAGAGCCTACCTAGACTGTCATGCTTTACTTATGATAATCATACGTTTTTAGCAAATGGATTAGGGGAGGTCATGGGAGATACAATTCTACTTTTTAATAAGGGCAAATTTTATCAGTATGAAGTTATTTAAAAAATATAAATTTATTATAAAAAAACAATATAAAAATTATGATTGAAATTATCTTTACTAAACTCTCTAATGGTGACAAGCTATTTTCTATCTTCTTGCTTATAGCAATGGGTTTCTTTCTACGTATTACACTTGAAATTTTTGGGCAAACTTGGATAAAAACAAAAGCTCATACATCAACAATACTTATATTGCCTATAATTACCTATGTAATCACAAATGTTATTTCAGGAAATATTGCTCTCTCTTTAGGTATGGTGGGTGCATTATCAATAGTACGTTTTCGAAACCCAGTTAGATCACCTTTAGAATTATCGGTTTATTTTGGTAGCATTACAATGGGAATTGCTGCAAGTGTATCATTAGAATGGCTTTTATTCCTTGCTTTATCAATATCAATTACAATTTTTTGTCTTATGATTATGAACATCATATTTCAAAAAATTTTAAAGAGACCATTTTTCATAACTTCTTTTTCTGAAGGTAACTCACTTTCCTCACTTACGATTATAAGCAAAAGCGCAATTGATATTTTGGATTCCAATAAACTTCTTCAATCAAAGTCTGTTTCTAGTATTGATGGGGTCACAACATATCAACTTGTCTCTAATAGTTTTTCATCATTGAAGGAAGTTGAAGAAAATGAAATTGTGCGAACCAAAAGTATTTCCATAGAACTTAGGCGCTGAAATGAGAGTTTGGATACTGCTGATAGTATTTTCTATTTCGACAAGTGCTGCTGCAAAGTGTGATTTTGTCACTGGAAGTTTTATTGAAGAGATGGCCGACCCTTCTTATATAAAATCTATTAATGTTGAAGTAGCTAAGAGTTCAAAATTTGCGAGAAATGCAATAAAAATTTTTTCATCAAAATCACGTAATATTCCACCAAAACTTAAAAAAAAATTTAGATCAGCTATTAGGGTTGAATATATATTTGGTTCTTGTCTTTACAGGGCAAAAATTAGACAACATGGTGACTGGAAAGATCATATTGCTTTAATTGATGGTAATCCTTTGCAATCTCTTGATGTAAAATTATTAGATGGAAATATTCTTAAGGCTACTAAATTTAAACTTCTTATTCCCAAAACACGAAAAGGAAGAAATGAAATACTTGCAACTCTCATTCTTAAAGAATTAGATTTTATTGCTCCAGAAACCTTTGAAGTAAACGTAAACATAAATGGTGTAAAGTCCATAATGCTATTTCAGGAAAAATCTGAAAAAGAATTATTAGAAAGACGCTTAAGAAGAGAGGGGCCTATTTTTGAGGGTGATGAAAGACTTATTTGGTCTTATAAAGAATATCAAAACTTTGAATTAGAACCCTTAGCACTTGCGAGGCTAGTAAATAATAAATGGTTTGATAAAGGGTCTTCGTCACAAAAAATTGTGTTAGATGCATTTAATCAATTGCAAAAATCTTATTTGGATTATGCTTACTCAAATTTTCGTGGAGAGAATTCCATGATTTTTCCTAATTTCAAAAAAAACAAAAAGTTCATTAACTATCAAAATGTCCTATTAGCAATGAACGGTCTTCATGCGTTAAGACCTCATAACCAAAAATTCTTTTTTAATTCAATTGAGGGTTATTTCGAGCCGATCTATTATGATGGCATGATATCTTTCAAACCTCCTGAAGACAGCTTTTTTATTGAGAAAAAATCAAAATCGCTGCCACATTTAGCTTCATCTGATTTCATTTCCAGTGCATTAAAATTAACTTTTTCTGATACTCTTAGAAAAGACTTTTTAAAAAGAACAACCATTGATTTTAGTAGCGACGATTTAAGTAACGATGTCTTTTACACTCAAGGTATGTCCCAATTAAGAAAAAATTTAATTGAACTAAATAATCTAGCAAAGCTGAAAAATGAAAATGTCTTAAAATTAAAATCAAAACCACAAAACTATTCTTGGTACTTAGACTTTCAGTCAAAAAATAAAGTCAATCAAAATTTAATCACCCAAGTAAATATGGAGAAATTAAGGTCACGTCTTAGGTTAATCGATGGAACATCTATAGTAGTTTCGACAACTGAATTATCAAAAATATTATCAAAAAATAATTTGAATGGAGAAAGATACATAATTCTACCTCAAGCTATAAATCATGATGCTAAATATGATGTTCGTGACTTAAAATTTGGTAATAAATTAATACGTGTATCAGAAAATATGGATGTAAGATTTCATAAAAAAAAAAAACAAATAGAGTTTATACAATCTCATCCTAAAGCATGGGCTTTAATTTTAGGTGGAGATTACTCAAATTGGAATTTGGTTTTTTCAGGTATGCAAAGCAATAATTTATTTCCAAATCCAGAAGAGCAGAGATTTAATTTTTTTGGACTTACTGGTTGTCTAACGCTGTATAAAACAATTATCAATGATACTAAGATTTCTGTAAGTAAAGGTGAATGCGAAGATAGTGTTAACTTTATTCGCACAGTTGGTCATGAAGTATCTGTGGATGTTTCAGATGCTTTTTCTGATGCTGTTGATGCAGATTTTTCGCAAATAATACTTTCTGACCTAGAAGTTTCTAATGCTGGCAACGATTGTATTGATTTCAGTGGAGGTAAGTATTTTTTAACTAAAGCTAAACTTTCAAATTGTAAAGATAAAGCAATTTCTGTTGGCGAGATGTCAAATTTTCAAGGTGATAATATTTTCATTGACAAGGCTAACATTGGTGTTTCGTCAAAAGATTTTTCTAGAACAAAAATAAATATATTAAATTTGAATGAGGTAGCTGTATGTGGAGAGTCAAAACGTAAGAAACAGGAATTTGGCGGTGCAAAGCTAACAATTAAAGTAAATAATTGTGATAATTTATTTGAACAGGATGATGAATCTTTGTATTCGAAAGATGATGTATGAGTTTTCGTAAAGAGAAAAAAATTAAACTAACTAGATACGAGTTTGATTTATTAAAAAATAATCTTTTAGCTAAAAATATGCAGCGTCTTCACAAAAAGAGAACCATTAATAGTCTTTACTATGATAACCAGAATTGTGATATGTTTAATGACTCAGAAGAAGGAGTTCTGCCAAGAAAAAAGGTCAGGATTCGATGGTATAATAATAGCTTTAAAGCCAATACTGAGGTAAAGACTTCTAGTATTGAGGGTAGATATAAGACTACAAATGTTAGCAGTTTCTCATCAATATCAACTCTCCCACAGAGTATTTTAGATTCTGATTACGGTGTTTTGAGCCCTTCATTGCTAGTTTCATACAGTAGAGAGTATTTTTCTTTTGAGTCAATGAGGTTGACTTTTGACTCATCTATAAAATACATAAATTATAGATTATCCAAAAATGTGGAATTTAAAGACAATGAATGTGTAATGGAAATTAAAGTAAATTCATTTACATCAGATGATTACATTCAAAAAATTATACCATGGCCTATGACTAGGTTTTCAAAATATTGTAGAGGTTTATTAAATTCCAAAAATCAAATATAACTAATATTTAATATAACATAAATATATTAGAATTTGGAAGTTTTTTAGAAAAATTATTTACTTAAATTTTTAAAATTTTAAAATCAGTTATCAAAAAACTTATATTTTATATAATTAATATTTATTTAACTTAAACAACTTGATAATAAATCTAATTGGCCACAAAAAATAGTAAACTTTAAAATATTCCTTATAAAATTTTTTTTGTGGTATTTTATTAATTCCTTTAAGTTTTTTTCGTCCTGTCAAATTTGGTTCACATTCAACAAAAAGTTTATCGTATAAATATGAATAAACACCATGTCTTTTCAATTTAAGACTATATGCAAAGTCAGCTAAAGAATGAGTAAAATATCCATCTAAAAATTTATATTTTTTAATAATTATCATAGGTATTAACGTAAAATTCATATTTACCACATCAATTTTTAAGATTTTATTTTTAATTGGCTTGATTGGTTTAAATAAAGGTATAGAGGAATGAAACCTAAAATTTTTTCCACTGTAAGTAATCTGATTATTATAAGTGCAAGGGAGACTCAAAATAAATTCTTTTTTATTTTTTAGTAAAGTTTTATAATCTTCAATTAGTTGGTCTAAATTAATTGTTTTTAATTTAATATCATCATTAAAAGGTAACAAAATGTCATATTTTATTAGTTCATTATAAAAATAATTGAAACAGGTATGCATGCCGCCTGCCCAGTAAAGATTTTTGTCACTTCTGATTACTGAAGTATTTTTAAAATTAGTAAGAAAATTATATGTATTGTCATTACTGCAGTCATCCAAAACAAAAAAATGAAATTTATTTACTAATTTTGTTTTTTCAAGATTATTAGAAATTGAATTTAAAGATCTTTGAGTAAGTCTATACCTATTATGACAGGTACATATTAAAGCTATATTGAACATTTTTTTCCAATAATTTTTCTAAAAAAATATACAAAGCATAATGGAACAAAAACGTACTTTACAACATATAACAGTCTAAATATCATCATATCAAAATTCAAATGGAATATCATTGACATTATAACCATAAAAAAAACTAGGTAAGTGTACAAAGCCATATAATTAATTAAATCAGATTTTACTTTTAAAAATATAATAAATGAAAGTGTAAAAAGTTGTACAAAAAATAAATATTTGGAAAAACTTGAAATTAAACTAAATGAAAAACCTAGATGACCGGAAACTGGACCTTTAATATTAAATAGATATACACCATTTTTAATTATATAACTCAGGTAATCTTTACTGATAATTAAAGAAACTACTAAAAAAACTCCAATTAATATTGTTAGAAGAGTTATTAATTTAAATTTAAGATTTTTTATATATAAAATATTAAAAATATTTTTAAGGTGCATAAAAATAAACACGGCTAACAAGAAGATAAAAGCATTATTATGAGCTAAAAAACTCATTATAAATAATAAATAAGACACATTTCTATTACTTTTCGTCAATAAAAATGCAGAAAAAAATAAAAAGATAGATCCTATTTGCCTACCTTGTGAAATTAAGTGATTTGCGTTAATTGCAAGAAAAAAAATTGTTATAAAGATTAATATTTCAATCAAACCAAATTTCTTTGATAAAATTAAAATAAAAATAAAGAAATAAATAAATGAATAATAATAACCAATTATTATAAAATTCTTATAAGAGTCTGCACAATAAATCAAAGATAACATTTCAAAATAATACTCTGTTGGTTTATTCCAGTACAAACCATCTGTAAAACCAGCTCCTGTACATAAATATTTGTTAAATTGATAATAAACAGTGGTATCACTAGAATATTCGAAATTAAGACTTCCTTGCATTAATATAATCCCAATAATACTTGCTGTTATAATTATGATACAGTTTATGTACCAAACATTGAGTTTCATTTGTATTATTTTAATATAAGAATCTTTTTTTATCATATTGTAATATCTAAAATAAATGAAAAAACAAAATATTTATTTGTGCTCTTTCGGTACAAAAGACTTGGAAATTGATAAGTCTAGATTTTTAAATCAAGCTAAAAGCTTTAAAATCTTTAAAGATATTTTTATTTATGGTTTGAATGATTTAGATGAGAAAACAAAAAAATTAATCGATTATGCATACGTTCAAGACCCGAAAACAAAGGGATATAATCATGGTTATTTTATTTGGAAACCTGAAATAGTAGAGAAAACATTTGATAAAATTCCAGAGAATTCATTTTTGCTTTACGCGGATATAGGTTGTTTTTTAAATGTTAAAGGTAAAAACTGTTTATATAATTATATTAATATTTGTGAAAAATTTTTATGCTTGGGTTTTCAATATAGACAACCTGATAAACCAATAAAAAACATCTGTAACACAAGATATCAAAAATATTTGGAGTTTAATTATACAAAAACAGAGGTATTTAATTATTTTAACATAAAAAAAGAAAGTAAGATTTATAATTCTGAAGTAGTTTGGGCGGGGGGATTTATTTTAAAAAAAAATAAAATTACAAAAAAATTTATAAAAGATTGGAAAAAAGCTTCAACCCTTGATTTGCTTAGAACTGAATATAAAAACCCTAAAAATTTGGAGCTCATTCAATCAAGTCATGATCAAAGTATTTTTTCAATATTATTTAAAAAATATAATTTTAAAAGCCTTTCTGCGAGTGAAGAAGCTGAATGGATAATTAAATATGACAAAAATAAAAATCCAAAAAAATATTTTGATCATTTACTTTCAAAACCAATACAAGCAAGAAGAATAAAAAACATAAAATTAAGTTTTTTTAATAAGATAAAAAGTTATATTATTTATAAATTAAAAAATCTAAGAAAAATAAATAAAAAAATAGAATAATATAAGATTTCTTATAATTTTAATTATTAGTATTCATAGAGTAGTTTATCTAGCAATATATTTAAATTAATAATTTTTAGATAAACTATTAAGTAGTTTCTTAAAATAATTGTTGTTCTCTTCGAGTTCATCAAATTTTCCTGATCCTTTAATGTGACCATTCTCTAAAATAAAAATTTCATCACACTCTCTTAAGGTAGTTATACGATGCGTAATTATTATAGTAGTTATTTTTTGATCTAAATTACTTATAGCATTCAAGACTAAATTTTCAGTATAACTATCAAGGGAGTTTGTTGCTTCATCTAAAATTAGAACAGTGGGATCGTTATAAAATGCCCTAGCTATTCCTATGCGTTGGCGTTGACCTCCAGATAGTCTAACACCTCGTTCACCAACAATTGTATTATATTTTAAAGGAAGATCATTCATAATAAAATTATGAATATTTGCTATTTTTGATGCGCGCTCAATATTTTCATAATCTATAAATTTAGGATCTATGCCAAATGCTATATTTGAAGCAATTGTATCGTCAGTTAAATAAATTTGCTGAGGAACATATCCTATAGAAGTTTGCCATGCTCTCTTATTGTATTTATTTATAATTTTACTATCAATCTCTAACGTTCCGTTGGTTGGATCAAGTAGCCCTAAAATAATGTCTATAGTTGTAGTTTTACCACTACCTGTTGAACCGACTATTCCAACCATGCTATTTACAGGTATTTTAAAATTAATTTTATTTAATGTTTTTTTTATTTCATTTGGATATTTGAAATCTACATTATTTAGAATTATTTGATTTTTTGGTTCTAACGAATACTTATCTACATGTGCTCTTTTAAAAGGCTCAAGACTTTTTATATCTTTATAAAGAGAGTCCAAACCTGGTCCGAGGTATCGTAATTGTGTGAGAGCAGTGAAAACTTTTTGTATTGCTGGCATCAGACGATATCCCGCAAAAGCATAAAGGGAAATAATAGGTATTATATTGTTAAAATTTTTATTAATACCTAAAAAATAAAGAATTAGTAAAATAATACCTCCAAAAGTAAAAATTTCCAAGGCATATCTAGGTATGCTACTTACTATACTAGAGGAGGCTTGGTGTTTAGCCAGTGGTGTTGCTGAATTTAAAAATTTTTGGACATATGTATCCTCAAGTCTATTAATTTTTACTTCTTTGACACCCCCAAAAGCTTCTGCAACAGTATTAAATCTTATTGTATTTAAAATTGATCTTTCTTTTCCAATACGATCTAAAAAATTTTTACAGAATTTATAAATTATACCGTAAAATATACTAAATGATATAGCTACAATAATAGATACTTTAGGATCAACAATTATTAACAAAATAATTAACAAAATAATTATGATTGATTGAGATATGACTTCTATAAGTGGTTTAATGCCATTGCCAACAACAAAACTAACTTCCAAAAGAATATTTTTTCCAATTTCTGAACTATTTCTATTTAAAAACCAGCTGTAAGGTTGATTAAGGTATTTTTCAATTAAACGTTTGCTAATACTTAGCTCACGCATTGTAGAAAATTTTATTTGCGCGTATACTGTAAGAGCCTTAAAACCTAAAGAAAAAGTTAAAACAATAAATACAATAATACCTAGAAAAATTAAGAAATGAGTTTTAGTTTCGACCCCAAATATATTTGAAAATTTGTATAGATTTTGAAGCATAATATTAGTTTCAATGACTTCAGGATTTGATAACACAACTATAAAAGGCATTATTGATAAGACGCCTGCAACTTCCATGAAACCCATTAATACAACCATAATTAAAAGTAGTAAGGCAGTTTTTTGTTCTTGAGGCTTTAAAAGAAATAATAATTTTTTAAAATTTTCCATACTTTTTAAAATAAGATTTTAACAAACTTTTAATTAAATATATTAAATAGTCCTTTATTTTTGTTTATTAATTTTGTTTCTTGATTTAGAAATAAAAAAATTAAAAAAGGTTGAAACATAAATAGTTTTTATCTAAAAACTTTTGTATTTATTATTTTTATATTTATATCCTTATACTGATATTTACTAATGTTTTAAGATGATTTATTTTATAACTTATATTTTGAATTTTATAATAATAAATCATTTTTACGTTTATCTTCTTTTAATATTAAATAGCATACTTAAATAAATTTTTAGTTTATTTATAGATACAAAAATAGTAATAAATTTTAAAGTGTAGTAACGTAGTCTTTTATAAATTTGTGTATGAATTTTTTTATTTGAGTTGTGTTCGTTCCAGCCACCATTAATTAATGCTGGTATAATATATAGCCCATATCCTTTATCTTTAATTTGCATATTAAAACTAACATGCTCACAAATTTCATTTTTTTTTTTATCTAAACCACTATATCTACAATCCTTGATAACATTTTTTTTGTAAATTCCCAATCCACCAAAAGCAGAATCGACCTCTATAGGTTCTGAAAGTCTATTTATACGTATCATGCGAGACCAAACTGAAACATTCTCAGCAGTAAACTGATCTAAACCATTTTTTATTAGAAAATTTGCATTTTCCCAACAATCGTTTGGAGACCATGTTTTATGGCGAAGCGCTCTTATATCATAGTAAGGCGCACATTGATTAGCAAAACAAACATCCCAGTCAACCTTTTGCTCCCAACACTCTTTGAGTGAAAGTTGAGATAGTTCCAAATTGACCCCATCTAGATCAGCAACTACTACATAATCAAAATCATCATAATTGCTATTATTTTGAATTTCATCTAAATAATAGTTTCTACAAATAGATATTCTGACTGTACGTTTTGGATATTTATCTCGTAGAACACCAAGTGAGATATATTTCAAGTTAAGATCATTACTCAGGTGGTCCAATTTTTTAATAGTATTATCATCACTATCAGACTCAATAATTAACCATTGAACTAAAGCTGCTTTAGAAAAAGCATTATTAATTATTTTAGTTTGTTTTTCTAATATCTTTTCACAATTTCTTGCAATGCCAACTATTAGAAATTTAGTTTCAGAAAACTTTTTTTTCATTTCTGTTTAAATTTAAAAAATGAAACTTTAAGCTTTTTTTTTTAAATTTTGAAAATTTTTGCAATTGTTATTTGATTTAAGATAAAATTTATCTAAACAAACTTCTATACCAAATTTTAAAAATATTTAAAAGATATTTAATTAAGATATTTTTTTCTTTAGATTTTTGTTGGATTAGGCCCCATCTTATAAGGTCTGTAAAATACTCTAATTTTCTTGTACCTCTATAAATATCACAATATCTAATATCAGCTGATATAACTTTAATATTATTAATGATACTTGATAAGTACAAAATTCGCCCTGCATCCCGTGGGTCTAATAAATTATCGAAAGGATATTTTACATATTCAACAAATTTTAACCAACTTGTAAAAATTTTTTGAGAAATCAAACCGTTGGAATAAAAAAAAATATCATATACCCTATCATCGGTAAAGGCATTTCCAAAATTTATATTTGTTAGAGAATTTTCAGTTTCATCTAATTTTGGATTAAAAGGAAAAACAAAAATACTATCAAATCGACATCTAACTATGTAATCATAATCTTGTGGATTATCTAAAAGTAAATAAGAGTTATAAATTTGAAATAATTGTTTTGCTGAGTTGACTGTTGTGTAATGAAAATTTTTATCATTGTTAATTTTCTTAATTTCAGATGTCTCTGCATATTCCCATTCTTTAATTGAAACAACTTTTTCTTTTTTTATGTCAAATCCTTTAAAAGCAATTTTTAAATACTTTTTAATATCAAAATTTTTAATAAAATTATTTTCTAATAATTTTTTTTTATGATTGCCACTTATGCCACCAACATCCCAGTAAGATAAGTAAATGTCTATCTTATGATTTTTGGAAAACACTCGAAGTCCTTCATTAAATAATCTAGGATTTATATCTCTAACTTGTCCAGAGAATAAAAGTGCTACATTAGCCATAATTTTTGATAACTAAAATATTAGATTAATTTATAAGCTATATTTAAAAATTTTGATTGATATTTCTTACTATGAAAATTTATCAACGAAAAATATAAGCTTGCTGTCAAACATTTAAGTGTACTTATGTTATCAATAACTTTTGTTTTAATTAATAAGTTTTCAAAATGTGTTTGGAGACCTTTTAAATAATTAAAATCGATTTTAGTATCATAAATAATATTTTCATATCCAGTTAGACTTTGATAAATTTTTGCAAAATCATAATTTATATCTCCATATATTGAAAATCTATTTCCCAAACTCCCTCTTGGGTCAAGTAAGGTAAAATTATTATCTAATTTTTTTATTATATTAGACAGAACCGGGTCCCCATGTATTATTCCAATTTTTCCTTTATCTTGAAACTCGTATTGCTTCAGATTGTAAATTAAAGCATTGAATTTTTTCAAATCATAATTTTTTATAAGCTTTATTCTTTTAATCAATTTACTAGCGTAGTTATCATATATATTTAGGTCTTTATCTTGTTTTTTAATTTTTGAATTATGTATAACTTGTAAACAATTAAATAAAGTCGTTATATCGTCTTTTGTTAACAAACAATTAGTTAGTAAATAAGATAGTTTTAATCCATTTGCTGTGCTCATTTTGTAAAAATTTTTTTTGTGCTCAATTACTTTAGGAAAAAATTTTTTAATTTTTGTTGGAATAATTTTTAAATACTTCGCTTCATTTTTTATCTTATCAAAATTTTTAGAATATTTAATCGTGAATTTGTCTCCTACAATTACATTATTGAAGCTTCTTGTTAGGCTATCAGACTTCTCATAAAAACCTAGTTTGGTATTTAGGTTTTCATTAGGATTTATAGATAAATCATCAATATAAAAATTAGCATATGGTTTTCCAAAAATTAATTCATTATAATTAACTTTGAATAACTTTAATTGTTCAACGGTTAATTTCTCAATATCTTTTTTAACTTTTTTTATATCACCCTGATGAGTTCTCATTCTCCTTGCAGTATGAATAATTATATAGTGTCCTTTTGAATAAAGATAATTACAAAATTTTATATTTTTTTGTATGGGTTTTACGCTTCTATAATCATTTTTAATTAATGGATATGAGACTAAAGTATTGTCAAGATCAAAGCAAAATCTTTTTTTTTTTAGTTTATCTGCTAACGAAAAATCAATTACTTGTTTTGGAGTCCCCAAACATGCAAAGTCTTTATCATTTAACTTTATTCCAGTAATTTTATCATTTTGTTTTATTAATTCTTCATAAATTTCTGATACATAAGTTTTTTTATTAATTTTTATTTTTTTTTTTGCTATTTGATTGAATTTTTCAATACTATTAAAAAAATATGCACCAGTATTAGCGTTACTACTTATTTTTCTTTTTTCAGCTATATTATAAACATATTTCCCTTTCATCTTAATATAAGAGAATATTGGATCTTTAATTTTTGTTTTATGATAAAAAATTGAATGATTTTTTTTATCTATCATTTTAATAATATTTTTTTTATAAAATGTATCTGCATCTAAAATTAAAAGACTATTATGTTTTTCATTCTTTTCTAAAATCCTTGTAATTTTATAAATTGTTTCCACAGGTCCTGAGGTTTGGCGATTGAGTTTTAGAAAATTTACTCCGATGAATTTAGAAAGTTGACGTTCAAAACTAAATTTTTCCAAATTTTTATTGTATACTATATATAATTTATCTTCTCGTCTGGTTTTTAAATTTTCTATAAGATAAAAGATAATTTCTTTACCTAAAACTTTTATTAGTGGTTTGGGATCTGTATATCCCATATCTGAAAATCTTTTACCTATGCCCCCCAGAGGAATTACAACAATCATTATCTTGCAGTTTTATTTAGTATTTAAGATAATTAAAATAAAATATTTAATTAATTCATTCATAGTTCTATTTAAAATTTAAAAATTAAAGAAATACACAAAAAATGTAATGTTTTCCATTATATTATAGATTTTATATAGCTAATAATTTGAACTTCACCATTAAAAAAATATTTGTTTGGTCTAATTTTATTTATGAACTTCTTAACTTTGAGATCTTTATAGCTTTTGAACAAACTTTTTGTGGTAAATCCTAAATTTTTTTTTTTCAGGCATTGTGCATTATTTAAAAATTCGTCGTTATAGTTTTTATCAATATATGAAAAAATTAAAATCTTATTTTTTAGACAATCTTTTATTAAACCAAAACCAGGCTTAATAAAAGCATACTTTATATTATTGAACATTTCATCTGAATATGTTGCTTTGCTAACATTTAATTTTTTATATTTTTTTTTATAATAATTTGGATCTAAATAAATAAAGATTTTTCTATTTTTATCAAAAATTATATCCTCTAGTTCGTTTCTAATATGGTTAAGAACTTTATCATTTGATCCGAATGAGATTAAAAGTGCATTTTTTTTTTTTTTTTTTATTTATTCCTCCAATAAATCCTATCTTAGAAAATTTTTTACTATCATCAAATATTTTATTTCTGAAAATTTTAATTTTTTTTGATTTTAAAATATTAAGAGTTTTTTTTAATTTACTATTATTCATGCTAAAAATTTCATGCCAAAAGAAATTTGAAATTATTATACTTTTACTTTTCAAAAAAATGATTTCAGGCAAATTATCTGATATCAGTATATCAATATTTAACGACTTTATTTTGGGTTCTAATTTTTTGTACCAGTGCTGGTCATATTTTTTATCTTTTGGATCAAATTCAAAAACAAAATTAATTTTATTAATTGAATTGTTTATTTTAAATTTTTTATTTTTTTTAAAGCTCGATATAAGAAAAACTGAAAACTTCTTCGATAGTATATTTGCTAGATCTATAGATCTTGAAATATGTCCAAGTCCATTTTGACAAGGGACAATTCCAATTTTAATCATATTGTGTGGTAATCATATCCAGATGATATACAAACTTCTTTATCTACCAAATCCCAACAGTCAAAAATTATTTTTTTTTGATTTCCCACTTTTTTTTTTGATATCTGGTCGATAATTAAATCAGCATATAATGGATTGTTATTCGATAATATAATAAAGTCATATTCTTTTATTAATTTTAAATTAAATTTTAAGTTTTTTATCAATTTGTTATTCTTGGCAATTTCTTTTCCTTTAAAATCAAATATATGATTTTTAATTTTATTTTTAGTTAATTCATTTGACAATGCGATAGATGGTGAATTTCTGATATCAATTGTCTCTGGGAGACCTTTAAAGGTGGCGCCTAAAATAAGAATTTTTTTTTTTTTAGAAAAATTTTTTTTGTGCAGATTAATAATCTCTAAAGAAATTCTTTTTAGTGAATTCTCATTTATCTTTCTTGAGATAGTTAGTTTGTATCCATCTAATTTTTTATTCACCATTTTGTTGAACAAGAAAATGTCTTTGGGAAGACAAAATCCCCCTACACCCAGACTGGGTTTTGAAATTGAGTTTCTTTCATATCCTAAGTTAGCTTTTTTAATTAATTTATGACCGCTTAAATTATATATATTTGCTACTCTTGTAATTTCATTAGCAAAAGCAAAGTTAAGATCTCTGAATGAGTTACTTGATAATTTAATAATTTCAGCCTCTTCTGTGCTTGAAGTCTCTATTATCTTTGAAAAAAAATAGTTACAAAAATTTATTGATTTCGCTAAACACATTTTTGTAACGCCTGAGACTAATTGTGGAAGATTTTCTAACTCACTTATTGCATTTCCCTCAACAATTCTTTCTGGAATATAGCCAATAAAAAAATCTTTACCACATTTTAATCCAGAAAATTTTTCTAATATTTTTTTTGCTATTATTTTTGTAAATCCAACTTGAACTGTTCCTCTGATTAAAATTAAATTATTTTTATAAATTTTCTTTGCAATTTTTTTTAGTATTGAAACTAAATTTTTATTATTAACTTGTTTATTTGTTAAATCACTACCAATACAAACAATATAAACATTTGCGTTTATTTCGCTAAATTTATTTGAGATCCTAATTTTTTTTTTATTTAAATTATATTTAATTAAAGAATTCAGACCTTTTTCAAAAAAGTTTAAATTTTGACTTTTAATTTTGCTTATTGAATTTAAGCTTTTGTCATATCCAGTAATAAAATCTTTTTTTTTAAGTAAGTGAGTTAATAAAGGAAGTCCAATATGTCCTAAACCAACTAAACAAATACTACTCAAGTTATTATCTTGATTTAAGTCAGAATTACTTTTGATATCTATTAAATTTTTCTTTTTGTCGTAAATAAATATATCGCTATAATCTTTTTCGATCAAATATCTTAATTTTTTTTCAAAAATTTTAATATTTGATTTATTTTGAATGTTTGGAAGATAATAAGGATTGCGATTCAAGTATTGGAATATTAAATCATTCTGTTTATTTCTGTATATTAGTCTTCTAAGATCTCCTAAAGACAAGACCCCATCTATTTTTCTGCTTTCTTTGTGAAACTTTATAGCAATGCTATAATTATATTTTTTTTTTGAATTCTCTAGTTTTTCAATTAAAGTTTTTACTTTAAAGTTTTTGTTAATATTTAAAAAATTTCCAACATTTTTCACTTTAAATTTATCTCTTCCCAATTAAAAATTTCTCTATTTTTTTTTTTTGAAACAAATCTTCCCCTATAATAATCTCGATTTAAAATTTCTTCTTTCGACAATTGTCTTAACTTCTTACCTTTTAATTGTTTTAAATTGAAATTAAAATTTTGCTTTAAATAAAGAAGCTGGTCTTTTTTAGCTAACATAGAAAATTTTTTTAAGCTCTTAATATCTTCTGGTTTAATAGATACCTTTCCATCTTTTGTTTTTTCTTTATCCAAAATTGTTATATGTCTCTCGACATATTCTGCCCCCATATAAATAGCAGCCATCGATGCAAGATTTTTATTTTTCACGTGTCCAAGAGAATGATCTGAAAAGCCCACTTTTTTAGAAAATTTTTTTAAAAAATTTATTCTTTCTAAATTAATATTTTTTAAGGGCGTTGGATAAATGGTTACACAATGAAGAAAAGTAAAGTCTCTACCTCTTAAAATAGCTGAAGCTTTTTGGATTTCATCATTATAAGTGGCTCCTGTAGACACTATTATTTTTTTAAATTTTTCTTTTACTTCTCTTAATAACTGAAAAGATGCACAGTCATAGCTAGCTATTTTGATTGTCTGGAATCCCAAATTTTTTATTTCGTCCACATCTTGTCGAGAAAAGCAAGTTATCGCTGGTTCTTTTTTTAATGATCTACATAATTTAATGAATTTTATAAGCTGACTCTTTTTTATTACTAGTTTCTTTAATCTATTCCACTCTGCTTTGTATGGTCTTTTTATTGATAGCGTTTTATCTTTTTCAATCAAGCCATTTTCAAATTGAGGCCTAAAACTCAGAATTTCTGGGGTAATGTACTGTAGTTTTATTATATCGGCACCGTTTTTTGCACATTGTATTGTCATTTCCTTTAAGTTTTCGTAGGAACCGTTATGATTTTGACAAAGTTCGGCTATAAATTTCATATTATTTATTAATATTTATATCTTTTAAAAATTTTTTTAACACAAAATTATCAGTCTTTTTTACAGATTCATTTGTAAGTCCAGCTATATGATTTGTATAAATTAGTTTATTTTTTATTTTTTTATTTTTTAATTTTTTAAGAAAAAAATTTCCAAGAACATCTGTTGCATAGAAAACATTGTTATTCATAATTTTGTTAAATAGTATCCTTTCATCAAATACGTCCCCACGCGAAGTATTAACAATTATGGTGCCATTTTTAAAAAAATTGATTTTTTTTTTATCTATAAAACCTTTATTTGATTGATTTAAAGGTATGTTAATACTCAAAATATCTGAAAATTTAATGAGCTTATGAATAGGTTTATATTTGTGCTTTGGAACAATTTTTTTTTTAATATCATTTATGAAAACTTTTGCTCCCATTTTTTCTAAAATAGGACATATTTTTCTTCCATTTCTACCGTATCCAATAATTCCAATTTTTTTTCCGTTTATTTCATTAAAAAAATTATTTTTATATATTTTGAAAGTTTTTAGGGCTTTCAAAATTAGATATATTGTAAATTCTGAGGAGGCATTTATTTTTTTTAAAAATTTATACTCTGATTTAAGACTAATTATTTTAGTTTTAGATATAAAATATTTTTGATCAATGTGATCAACGCCTGTTGTGGGTGTAATTATATATTTTAAATTACTTTTTTTAAAAAAGTTAATCTTGTGATTAAACCTTGTTAATACAACATCATAAAATTTTAAATTTTTATTTAATTCTTTTTGACTAATTTTTCTAAATGATCCACGGAAATTTTTCTTCATAAAATTTATCAATTCCGACGAAAAATCCTCTGGTTTTGGGCATATAATTTTCATATTTAAATTTGCATTTTTAAGTATTTGACGTCTAACATGGTATCAATATTTACAGCCTCTAAACCCTCTAATTTTATACCTTTACAGTTTTTACCAACTAAACTATTTAGTTTCATGAAACTGTCTCTCTTAATCAAATAAAATGAACCTGATCTTATATAAACCTTTTGTAATTTTTGCCTTGGCCTCATATCCTCATATTTTTTTCCACTATAATTTATTAACTTACCGTTCTTAAATATTTTCATACGCAATGGGTGATTTCCCTCAACATCTTTAATCGATATTATGCTGTCTATTTTTTTATTTTTATTTATTAATTTTATAATATGTTTAAGTTTTTTTGTGTTTCTTATAGGTGTAGTTGGTTGAAGCAAAAGAATATAATCATATTTTTTCTTAAAGATTTTCTCAAATTTATGAACTTCATATTTAACAACATCTCTAGTTTGTGCATAATCAGAACATAACTTCTTTGGCCTATACCCATAGAATTTTATTTGATTTTTAATAGCTATTTTTTTTACTTTTTCAGAATCGGTACTTATACAGATATCTGATATTTCAGAAATTTCTTTTGCAGTATCAATGGAGTATTGTATTAATGGTATGTTTTTAATTTTAAGAATATTTTTATTTGGGACTCCTTTTGATCCTTTTCTAGCAGGTATTATACAAATTATTTCTTCACGAACCATCTTGTAAACTCACCTTTTCTAGTTCTATTTTTTTTTACCTCAATAGTTGATGATTTTAAATAATCTTTGATTGCAATTTTTGGGCCTGGAAATTTTAATGAGAAATACTCATCTAAATGTATGTAACCACCTTTATTTAAATTTTGCCAAACTAAGGGGAAAGCTATCTTATATGGCTCGTAAAGGTCTAAATCAAAATTACAAGCCATAATTTTTCTTTGTTTTTTTTTAAAAAAAATTGGTATTGTTTTCGCTACATCGCCTTTAATAATTTTAATATTGTTTAATTCTAAAAGTTTAATTTTATTTTGAATATAATTGTAACTTGAGTTACTAAAATTCCCTGAGGAAGAAATATTGCTTACCTTGTAATTAATTCGATTTAATTTTTTTTTAATATCCCAAAAAAAATTACTTTGTTTTAGGTGTGAATGTGAAAAGTACTTATTATTTTTAAAATTTCTTCTTTGGTCGAAACTACTAAGTTTTGGAAATCCTGAAAAAGTGTCAAAACCATATACTATTTTTTTTGATTTAAGTTTTTTTAATATTATTGCAGTTGTTATTAGGCTTCTTCCCCTAAAAACCCCCAAATCTAAAATATCACCTTCTATTTTTTTTTCATTATCAATTATAAATTTATAAAAAAATCTTAAAGGTGATGAATTTAAATGATTTATGTCAGTCTCAAAAATATTTGATAAATATTCATATCTATCTAGGTAATTTATGAGTTTCATAAAAAATCGGTGCTAACAATAATTATACTATATTATTTATAGTTTCTAATATGAAATTACTTTTGTGAAAATCCTAACAACAATGTCATAAATAAAAATCTTTTTCAGTGCATAAATCAAGCCAATTGAGCTATTAGTACTGGTCAGCTACATGCGTTACCGCACTTCCACACCCAGCCTATCAACGTGGTGG